>Ga0182744_1003734_pt1 | contig 11762 bp, 13 predicted proteins | sample eDN3rd30CKraftMG_FD_128525 | JGI IMG/M metagenome (GOLD analysis project Ga0182744, IMG submission 128525) | Enriched Miracle-Growth compost microbial communities from Emeryville, California, USA - eDNA 3rd pass 30_C Kraft MG (version 2) (version 2) ...
ATCGTCGACTACCAGACCGAGCTCAAGGCGATGACCGGCGGCGAAGGCCGCTACACGATCGAGTTCAGCCACTACGAGCCGGTGCCCGCGCACGTGCAAAAGCAGCTCGTCGAGTCGTACAAGCCACGGCCCGAGGAGGATTGAGCCGCTTTTCCCAATCTCGAACGCAATATCAAACCAATCCTGTTCACCCGTTAGCCCTCATGCCCGCGAACGCGGGCATCCAATTTGATTTCAATGGATGCCCGCTTGCGCGGGCATGACGTCGATGAAAGAAGGGGAGGAAACACCATGAACGTCATCGCCCTGCTGTGGCTGCCGATCCTCGTCGCCGCCGTGTTCGTCTTCATCGCCAGCTCCATCGTGCACATACTGCTGAAGTGGCACGCGGCGGATTACCACGGTTTTTCCAATGAAGACGACGTCGCGGACGCGATACGCAAGGGCAATCCCGCGCCCGGCATCTACGTGGTTCCGTACTGCAGCGACATGAAGGACATGGCGAATCCGCAGATGCAGGAGAAATTCCGCCGCGGACCGATCGCGAAGATCACGCTGCGCGCAGGCCAAATGCCGGGCATGGGCAAGCCGCTCGCACAGTGGTTCTTGTATTGCCTCGTCGTCTCGCTGTTGTGCGCGCTGATCGCGGCGCCGCTGCTCGGCGTCGCCGCTTCAGACCACGTCGTCTTCCACACCACCGGCCTCGCCGCCATCCTCGGCTACGCCTTCGGCGCATTTGTGCAAGGCATCTGGTGGGGCCAGCCGTGGAGCGCCGTGTTCAAGGACTCGGCCGACGGCATCCTCTATGCGATCGTCACCGGCCTCACGTTCGCGTGGTTGTGGCCGCATTGAGAAGGCATCCGGCGCCGCCCGCGAGGCGCTCCCGTACAATTCCGCTTTCGCCATTGAAGCGGGACAGACCATGCCATCGGAAGACTTGTTCGCGACCGCTGCGGCGAATGCGAGGAAACCCGCCTTCGTCGCCGCGCTCGAGCGCTGCGCCGCGTTCGACGATTCGTCTTCCTCGCTGGCAGCGTTCATGGCGCTGCATCCGCGCGATCAGATGCTCACGCATTCGCTCGCCGAACATCGCCATGCCGACATTGCGCTGAGCCAATATTTCTCCATCGGCATCCAGCAGTACCGGATGCTGGCGCAGCTCATCGAGACATGCTTCGGCGACGCGAAGAACGACATCCACGTCCTCGATTTCGCCTGTGGATTCGGTCGCCTGCTGCGTTTCCTGCGCTGCGGTTTTCCGGGCATGAAGATCCACGCATCGGAAGTGCAGCGTGACGCGCTCGACTTCTGCGCGGCGCAATTCGGCGTGTCGGCCATCCCGTCCGCGTTCGATCCGAAGGAATTCCGACCCGGACGAAGCTTCGACGTGATCTGGGTCGCCTCGCTGTTTTCGCATCTGCCGCAGGGCCTGTTCGAGGAGTGGCTGCGGGTGCTGCTGTCGAGCCTGGACGAACGCGGCGTGCTCTGCTTCAGTGCGCGGGCGCTGCCGGCCGCGCATTCCGACGCACAAGCCACCCTGCTGTATTCGCCCGACAGCGAGAATCCCGAGCTCGGCGCGCAGCACTACGGCACGACCTACGTCGATCCACGCTGGGTTCGCGACCTCGTCGAGAACCGGTTCGGCGATGGCATGAAGATGCACTACATGCCGCGCGCGCTCGCCAACGAGCAGGATCTCTACCTCGTCTCGCGGCGCACGCTCGTCCGCCTGCCGGACAAAGGTCCCTGGGGCTGGCTCGATGTCAGGAAGCGTGCATCCGACGGGCGCGTGGAATTGCAGGGCTGGGCTGCGGATCTGGACACGCTGCAACCGGCGCTCGTGGAAATCCGCGCGGACAACGCAACCCTGCAAATCGGGCCTTCAATCGAACGCCCCGACGTGGCGGCTGTCTTCGGCGATTCCGGACTCGAGAAATCCGGCTGGCGCGCCGACGCGCGCATCGGCGAAAACCACGTCGAGATTTTCTCCGTGTCCGCGAAGCAGCAGCGCAACCTCATCTACGCCGGCGCGATCTCCTGAACGCGCGCCACACCCCGCAGACCGGGCGATCGGAGATCGCCCGGCTTGGCGCTTGAGTCACGCAACAATGCCGGCCGATCTTCGATCGTCCGGCCTACGCGAGCAATTCGCGCACCGTGTCTTCGAGTCGCGCGAAGTCGATCGGCTTGGTCAGGTATCGATCCGCGCCGGCGCGCAGCGCAGCGTCGCGCGCGTCGGCGCTCGCGTTGGCGGAGAGCATGAGGATCGCGCCGCGATGGCCTTGTGCGCGCAGGCGGAACACGGCTTCGCTGCCCGACAGATCCGGCAGGTGCATGTCGAAGACGAGCAGGCGCGGCGGTGCGGCGAGCACCGTTTCGATCGCGATGGCGGCTTCGCCGACGACGCGCACTTCCAGGCCGAGGCCGCCGAGCGCGATTTCGAGCAGGTGCGAGACGTCGGTGTCGTCCTCGACGACGAGCGCCTGGCCCCGCAGCGGCGCTGCATCGCTCGTCGTCGGCGCGGATGCGGCGACGGCGCCCGGCAGGTCGAGTTCGAATCGCGTGCCGGTGCCCGGCGCGGATTCCAGCGCGAGCGTGCCGTGCATCTGCTCGACGAGGCGCCGCACGATGCTCAGGCCGAGCCCCGCGCCGCGGCTGCCCGACTGCGCACCGCTGTTGAACGGATGGAACACGCGCGCCCGGAATTCCGGCGCGATGCCGATGCCGGTGTCGGACACTTCGACGTGCAACCGCGCATTCGCCCAACGCAGCGCAAGCGCGACCTCGCCGCTGTGCGTGTAGCGCACCGCGTTCGACAGCAGGTTGATGACGATCTGGCGCAGCTTGACCTCGTCGAAGCGCGGCGTCGCGGCATCGTCGCGATCGAGCCGTGTGCGGAACGCCAGGCCCTTCGCCGACGCGAGTGGTCGGAACATCGCTTCGCAATCGGCGAGCAGCGCGTCGAGATCGATCTCGACCGGATCGAGCAAGCCGCCGCCGGCTTCGCCGCGGCCGTATTCGAGCAGGTTCTCGGCGAGCGCAAAAAGATACGTGAGGCTGCGCCGCACCGCTTGCAGTGCGGCGCCGCTTTCGCCGGGCGGCAGTTGTCGTTCGAGCAGGCGCAGGTGGCCGAACGCGGAGGTCAGCGGCGTGCGGAATTCGTGGCTCATCGTCGCGATGAGCGCGTTCTTCAGCGCGTTCGCTTCCTCGAGCCGCGCGCGCTGGCGTTCGAGTTCGTTGCGGATGTTGCGCAGCGCGTCGATCGCCTTCGACTTGGCGTGCCCGGCGAGCACGGCTTCATTGGCGAGCTGTTGCTGGCTGCGCTGCGTCGCGCGCGCCTCGTCCGCGTCGAGCAGGAGCAGATGGAAACGGTCGCCGTCGGCGAGCAGGTGCACGTGCGCGCTGCGGCCGTTGGCGAGTTCGACGAACGGGATTTCCTGGTCGTCGCCGATGTCGATGCCGACGAACAGGTCCTGCAACGCGGCGATGCCCGCTGCGGGCGCAGCCGCATCGATGCCGTGGAACGCGGCGTCGCCGCAGACCTCGCGCAAGGTCCAGTCCGGCGAAAAACCGAGCACGAGCGCGTGCGAACGCTCGAGCAGCAGCGCGCGCAGGCGCTCGCGCACGAGCGGCGGCAACGCCGCATCGTCGATCACGGCGCCAGCCCCGCGACGATGGCGGCGAAGGCGTCCTCGACGCCCGCGCCCGTCGCCGCGCTCGTTTCGAACACGGCGAGCGTGCGGCGCAGCTGGGTCAGCGTCGGCGGCGCGACTTCCCAGCGGTCGAGCAGGTCGAACTTGTTCATCGCGAGCACGGCCAACGCATTCGGCAACAGGCCGCGTGCCTGCATGAGCAAGTCCAGCGCCGACGCCAGGCTGGCCTCGCGCGTGCCGTCGGCGACGAGCAACAGCGCGGAGGCGCCGCGCAGGTAGTTCGCGCCGACCGAATCGAGCGCGTTGCGGCCGGCGATGTCCCAGAGCACGAGCTTGACCGGATCGCGGCCCGCGCGCGCGACTTCCTTGCTGTCGACCTTGACGCCGACCGTGGTCAGGTACTTGTCGGAAAACGTGCTGCGCACGAAGCGCGAGACGAGGCTCGTCTTGCCGACGCCGAAATCGCCGAGCATGCAGACCTTGAAAGGGCCGGCGCTCATCGCGCCCCGCCGATCGAAGCGTGGATGCGCGCGCTGCGCTGCGTGGGATCGGGATTCGCGTTCGCGTCGTCCTCGCCGACATCGGCGATGCCGCGCGCGGCGAGCGCGAGCGCGAGCCAGCGCGCGCGCAACGCGCGCACGCGGGCATTGATGTCGCCGCCGCCGCTTTCGTCGGAACTGCCGGCCGCGCGCAATTGGAGCGCGACGCCGGCCTCGCGCGCGAACGCCTGCGCGCGGCGCACGTCGGCCGCGATCGCCTCGACGGCGGCGTCGCTGCCGGCGACGGGTTCGTCCTCGCGGACGAAGTCGACGTTGCGCGCGGCGAGTTCGGCGATCGCGTGTTCGAGCGCTGCGCGTGCGACGCGCTTCGGGTCGATCTGCACCTGCACCGTCGACTCGACGCGCGCGACGCCCGCGATCAGCGGCGCACGCAGCGCTGCAGCGTCGATCCACGCCTGCGGCGCTTCCCCGCCGATATGCAGCACGCCGCCGCGCGCGTCGAGCGTGACGCCGGCCGGCGCCTGCAGCAGACGCTGCGCGCGGCGCAGCACGACGCGATCGTCGGCGGAGACGAAACCGGTCGCGCCGAGACGGCGGTTCGCCTTGCCGAGGTCGGCCTGCTCGATGAGCGCTTGCGGCGACGGCGCATCGGGATCGAGCAGGCCGTGCACGACGAGCGAACGCCACGGGCGGCTTTCGATGTCGCCGAGCACGAAGCCGGGTTGCGCGGCGAGCGTGTCGCGCAGCGCGGCGACGCGCGCGTTCCAGCGCCAGCGTTCGACGACGAACCAGCCGAGCGCGATCAGCGCGAGCAGCGCGACGGCGAGCACGGGTTTGAACGATTTGCGCTGCGCCGGCGCTGCGGCGGTGCTGCCGTCGGCGCCCGCTTCGCGCAGCATCTGCACCGGATCGAGCAGCTCGCGCACGCGTTCGTCGTCGCCGATCGTTTGCAAGGGCGCATCGGCGGGCAGCGCGAGGATGCGCGCGTGGACGTCTTCGAGGCGCTGTTCGAGCAGGCCGCGCAGCTGCGGCGGCGGCACGCCGTGCACGAAACAGGCGAGGTTCGCCTGCGGGCCGTGCTCGACCCAGACCAGCGAATCGCCGACCTGCGCGGAGTCGAGCGCGCCGCGATCGCCGCCGACCGAGTCGCCGACGAAATCGCCGAGCGCGGTGAGCATGCCGGCGATCGCGTCGGCGTCGAGCGGCGCGGCGCCGGGCGCGGCGACGTGGCGCAGCACGAGGCCGCTGTCGCGCTCGACGAGGAAGACGTGGTCGATGCCGTAGGCGAGGCGATGGCGCAGCACGACCTGCGCATAGGGCACGCCGGCGCGCCAGGCTTCCACGCGCCATTTCAGGCCGCGCGGCGTGAAGCTGCTCTCGATCGCGCCGTTGAGGTTGTCGACGAGACCGCGCAGCGCCTCGGCGATGGCGCGGCGGATCATCGGGCCGATGATCGGGAACAGCGCGTCGATGATGCTTTGCCGGTTGTCGTGCACCGCCGCGCCGAGCGCCTGCGCGACGGGCGCAGCGAGCGCGTCGGCGACGCGCGGGTTGTCGCGATTCTCGTGCAGCGCCGCGACCGCGGCATCGGGCAGGCGGCGCGGGAGATCGCGTTGCGCGCGTTCCAGTTCCGCGATGCGTTCGCGCGCCGCGGCGAGTTCGCGGCGTTCGTCGCCGAACAGCAGTTCGCGCAGGCGCTCGTAGTCGTCGCGCGGTGACGCGGCAGCGACGTCCGCTGCGGCAGGCACGGCGGAACCGTCCGCGCCCGTGGCGGCTGCGATTGCCTTCTCGCCTTCGCCGGCCATGCGCGCGAACGTCGTGCGTTACTTCGCGGGCAGGTCGAAATCGCCCGTCAGGCGCAGGGCGAATTCGCTGAGCAAAGCGGCCAAATCCTCGCGACCGACCTTCTCCGCATGCAACTGCGCGCCGGAACGCGACAGCGCGCTTTCGGTGCCGTCGACGCGCGCGTTGAAGGTGTCGTTGAGGTCGGCGAGCGCGGCGCGCAGGCGTTCGTCGCTCTGCGTGACTTCGCCGCTGACGCCGTCGATGGCCTTGTTGATCTCGCCACGTGCGGTGCGCGAGGCCTGCTGCACGCGCGATTCCAGGTCGGCGACGGCGCCGTTGCGGTCGTCGATTTCCTGGCGCACGAGCTTGTTGAGCTTTTCGAACTGGTCGTCGACGCGCTTTTCGATCTGCGCAAGGCGCTTGTCCTGCGCTTCGCGCATGCGCGCGAGGTCGGCTTCGAGCTTCTGGTGCAGGTCGGTGAAGCGGCGCTCGTAGTCGCGCATCTGGCCGCCGAACAGGATGTCGCGGATCTGATCGACGTTGCGATCGGCGGCGCCATCGGCCGCGGGTTTCTTCGGTTCAGCCATGGATGTCTTCCTCTTCGGCGTGTTCGGCGTCTGCAGCGTGCGCGGCGGCGCCTTGCGCCTGGCGGCAGCGGCGTTGCCGGTCGTGCGTTTCCTGACAGTCGCCATTATCCCCTCCGCGCGCCGTCGTCGCGCGGTTGGCGACGGGCTCGTGCGCAAGCTACCACGCCCGGCGCGGCCCGATGCGTCGTACCGGCTCCGGTCGCGTGGAACGCGTCAGGCCTGTTCGAGCCGATAGCCGTGCTGGTAGATCGCGGCGAGGCGCCAGCCGTGGTCGCCGCCGAGTTCGAGCTTCTTGCGCAGGCGGCTCACGTGCGTGTCGACGGTGCGTGTGGACACCGCGGCGCTGAGGTTCCAGACGTTCTTGAGCAGCGCGTCGCGGCTGACGATGCGGCCGTAGCGGCGGAACAGGAAGCTGGCGAGGTCGAATTCGCGCTGGGTCAGCTCGATTTCGCGGCCGTCGATGGCGATGCGCCGGCGCTGCGCGTCGACCTGGTACGGACCGAGTTCGAACGTGTCGGCATTGCCGCGTTCGACGTTGTGGCGGCGCAGGACCGCCGTCACGCGCGCGAGCAGCTCGCGCTGCTTGGGCGGCTTGACCAGATAGTCGTCGCCGCCGTTGGAGAGCGCACGCACGATGTCGTCCTCGCTGTCGCGCGCAGTCAGGAATACGACGGGCAGGCGGCTGTTGGGCGAGGAACGGATCGACTCGACGATCTCGATGCCGGTGCCGTCGGGCAGCATCCAGTCGAGCAGGAGCAGGTCGACGGCCTCGCTGCCCTGGCGGCGCCGGTATTCGGTGGCGCTGCGGTAGCAGTGCACCGAAAAGCCGGCGCCTTCGAGCCACGAGGACACCAGGTCGGAAACGTCCGGATCGTCCTCGAGCAGGCCGATCACCACGGGCGTGCTGTTCATCGCGAAGTCGTCGCGGCCTGGAACGTCGTGATCAATCGACAATGAAGTTGATGCGCATGTTGACGCGCCATTCGGTGACCGTTCCGTCCGGGCTGGTCACGACCTTGACGTCGTTGACCCAGGCGCCCTTGATGTTCTTGACCGTCTGCGCGACTTTGCGCAGGCCTGACTGCACGGCGTCCTCGACGCCCTTGCTGGAGGAACTGCTCAGCTCGATAACCTTGGACACGGACATGGCGGACTCCTTGGTTGCAGTAACGGAATGGTCCCCTTCTTCCCGACTATACCAAACCAAAACGGGAAACCGTGCGCATTCACGCCGCAGTCGCCGCGCGCTGCGCAGCACGCGGCGATTGCGGCAGCCAGCGCAGCCAGACCAGGAAGGCGACCAGCGCATCGAGCACGATCAGCGCCTGCCACAGGTACATGTGGAACCAGTCGAACCAGGTGCGGTTCCACTGGCCGAGGTAGAACAGGCTGATGATGCGCACGAGATTGAGCGCCTGGATCGCGACGAAGCCCGCGCCGATGCCGAGCAGCTTGTACCGCCACGGCGCCGGGTACGCGAGCATCGCCGCGACGAGGATGATGACCGCCTCCACGCCGTTGCAGCCGCGCTCGATCGAGATCGCGAAACCGCTCGTCATGCTGTGCAGTTCCTTGCCGACAGCGAAAGCATGCGAATCGAACGTGCCGACCAGCCACGCGCACACATGCGCGATCGCGGCCGTGAACGGCTCGATGACGTGCGTCTCCACCGGCTGCAGCAGTTCCGCGACGAACAGCGCGCACAGGATGAGCAGGAACAGGATGAGGAAGCGGAGCATGGAAAAGCCGGGATTGGTGATTCGTGATTGGTGATTCGGAAAAGCGGGCTCGGAACGACGATGCCGGGTTTTGCACGGGTATGGTAACGCGGTAGCCTTTCACGAACTCGATGCCTTCCAATCACCAATCACGAATCCCCAATCCCGGCTCCTCATGAATCCCGCGCCCAACCTTTTCCTGATCGGCCCGATGGGTGCGGGCAAGAGCACCGTCGGCCGCCACGTCGCCGGACGCCTGCAGATGCCGTTCGTCGACCTCGATCACGAGATCGAAGCGCACACGGGCGCGTCGATCCCGCTCATCTTCGAACTCGAAGGCGAAACCGGTTTCCGCGAACGCGAACGCGCATTGCTCGCCGAATTCACCGCGCGCGCCGGCATCGTCCTCGCCACCGGCGGCGGCGCGGTGCTCGACGCGCGCAACCGAGACGCGCTGCGCACACGCGGCTTCGTCGCCTGGCTGGACGCCGACGTCGACGCGCAACTCGCGCGCCTCGCGCGCGACCGCGTGCGCCCACTGCTGCGCGCGCCCGACCGCCGTGAACGCCTGCTCGAGATGGCTGCGCTGCGCAATCCGCTCTACGCCGACATCGCCGACCTGCGCCTGCCGTCGAGCAAGCACCACAACAGCGCGCAGGCCGCGCACGACCTGCTCGCGCGCCTGCATGCCCAATGGCGGCGTGCGCCTGCCGGGGCCGCGGCATGAGCGCGCCGCGCGCGCTCGAGGTCGCGCTCGGCGAGCGCCGCTATCCGATCTGGATCGGCGCCGGCCTGCTCGACGATGCCACCCGCTGGCGCGCCGCGATCCGCGGCAGGCACGTGCTCGTCGTCAGCAACACCACCGTCGCGCCGCTCTACCTGGCGCGCGTCGAAGCAGGACTCGAAGGCTTCAAACACGCCGCGCTCGCGCTGCCCGACGGCGAAGCGCACAAGACGCTCGCCGAAACCGGCAAGGTGTTCGCCGCGCTCGCCGAACTCGGCGCCAGTCGCGACGCGACGATCCTCGCGCTCGGCGGCGGCGTCATCGGCGACCTCGCCGGCTTCGCCGCCGCCTGCTGGATGCGCGGCATCGACTTCGTGCAGATGCCGACCACTTTGCTCGCGATGGTCGATTCCTCGGTCGGCGGCAAGACCGGCGTCAACCTGCCCGCGGGCAAGAATCTCGTCGGCGCGTTCCACCAGCCGCGCGCCGTCGTCGCCGACACCGCGACGCTGGCGACATTGCCCGCACGCGAAGTCCGCGCCGGCCTCGCCGAAGTCGTCAAATACGGCGCGATCGCCGATGCGCCGTTCTTCGCCTGGCTCGAGGCGCACGCCGACGCGCTCGCCGCCCGCGAACCCGATGCACTCGCCGCGGCCATCGAAACGAGCTGCCGGGCCAAGGCCGCGATCGTCGCGCGCGACGAGCACGAACATGGCGAACGCGCCCTGCTCAACTTCGGCCACACCTTCGGCCACGCGCTGGAAACCGTCGGCGGCTACGGCACGCTGCTGCACGGCGAAGCCGTCGCGATCGGCATGGTCCTCGCCGCGACACTGTCGGCGCGCCTCGGCCTCGCCGGAGAGGACGACGGTGCACGCCTCGCAGCGCTGCTCTCGCGTCTCGGATTGCCGATCGCGGCGCCGCCGCTCGACGCCGCACGCCAGCTCGCCGCCATGCGGCTGGACAAGAAGAACCTCGGCGGCCGCCTGCGCCTGATCCTGTGGCGCGGCATCGGCCGCGCGGAAATCGTCGACGGCGTCGAGGAAGCCGCCGTCGCCGCCGTACTCGCCTGAACGCGTCGCCGCCGGCGCTTGCGCGCCGCTACAATCGCGGCCATGCGAGTCTTCATGCAAACCCAGCCGGCGGGCAGCGATGCGCCGCGCTATTACCAGATCGTGCTGCAGCAGGACCTGCTCGGCGGCTGGACGCTGTTCCGCGAATGGGGCCAGCAGGGCAACCGCCGCGCGAGCAGCAAGAGTGAGATCTACCTCGAACGCGACGCCGCGCTGAGCGCGTTCGAGCGCGCGCGCGATGCGCAACTCGGCCGCGGCTTCCGCATCATGTTCAGCCAGGGCTTCTGAAGCTGCGCCTGGCCTTCGGTCTTATCCCCTCTCCCGCCGGGAGACCAATCGGCAGGACTGCCGGTTTGCACGGCGAAGCCGCCACAGGCGAGGTGCAGGGATGCATCGAATGAACGTGACGCGAAGCGGCGGGCGCAGGCTCGGGTGAAGCGCGACCTTGAATGCCTCGAAAATCCTTGAATTCTTCTCGCCACCGAACCCTCACACCTCTCCCGAAAGGAGAGAGGCTCAAGCAAGGAACACGCATGACCCAGACGCCCGACCACCGTTTCCTGCGCGCGCTGCGCCGCGAAAGCGTCGACATGACGCCGATCTGGATCATGCGCCAGGCCGGCCGCTACCTGCCGGAATACCGCGCCACGCGCGCGCGCGCCGGCAGTTTCCTCGCGCTCGCGCAGACGCCCGAGCTCGCCTGCGAAGTGACCCTGCAACCGCTCGAACGCTTTCCGCTCGACGCCGCGATCCTGTTCTCCGACATCCTCACCGTGCCCGACGCGATGGGCCTGGGCCTGCATTTCGTCGAAGGCGAAGGCCCGAAGTTCGCGCGCCCGCTGCGCAGCGCCGCGGCGATCGACGCGCTCGGCGTGCCCGATCCCGAAACGAGCCTGCGCTACGTCATGGACGCAGTGCGCCTGGTCCGTCGCGAGCTGGACGATCGCGCGCCACTGATCGGTTTCGCCGGCAGTCCGTGGACGCTCGCCTGCTACATGATCGAAGGCGAAGGCTCGTCGAGCTTCGCTCGCGCGAAAGCGCTCGCGCTGCAGGATGCGCCGCTCATGCATCGCCTGCTCGACACGCTCGCACGCAGCGTCGGCGCCTACCTCGCCGCGCAAGCCGCGGCCGGCGCGCAAGCGCTCATGGTGTTCGACACCTGGGGCGGCCTGCTCTCGCCCGCGATGTTCCGCGAGTTCTCGCTGCGCTGGCTCGGCGCCGTCGTCGCCGCGGTGCGCGAGAAAGCGCCGGACGTGCCGATCATCCTGTTCTCGAAAGGCGCGAACGCGCATCTGGAAGGCCTCGCCGACACCGGCTGCAACGCGCTCGGCGTCGACTGGACGATCGACATCGCCGACGCTCGCGCGCGCGTCGGCGACCGCGTCGCGCTGCAAGGCAACCTCGACCCCGCCGTCCTCGCCGCCTCGCCCGACGCGATTCGCGCACAGGCGCGCGCCGTACTCGACGGCTTCGGCGCGCATCCGGGGCACGTGTTCAATCTCGGCCATGGCATTACGCCCGACATCGATCCCGAGCACGTCGCGGTGCTCGTGGATGCAGTGCATGCGATGAGTCGGCGTTGACGCGCGCCTGTCGCCACGTCGACCGTTCCTGTTTTCGCGTTCTGTTTTCGCGAAAACCGACTCGCATCCATGCGGGTTCGTCCCGCATCCCTGCGGGCCGGTTTCTTTTCTTTGCTTGCCCAAAGAAAAGAAACCAAAT
>Ga0182744_1003737_pt1 | contig 11755 bp, 12 predicted proteins | sample eDN3rd30CKraftMG_FD_128525 | JGI IMG/M metagenome (GOLD analysis project Ga0182744, IMG submission 128525) | Enriched Miracle-Growth compost microbial communities from Emeryville, California, USA - eDNA 3rd pass 30_C Kraft MG (version 2) (version 2) ...
CAGCACCACGACCGACGGCAGCAAAGCCATCAGGATGGTATCGCTCAACAGGTCGAGCGCCCACATGCCGCGCGTGATCTTGCGCACGGTCGAACCGGCGAAGTTGTTGGCGTGCCAGTCGGTCGAGAAGCGCTGCAGGCGCGCGAACGCCTCCTGCGCCGTCTCGGACATTGTCTTTAAGGTCACGCTGGTAATGCCGAGAAAGCCGACATGGCGGGCCAAAACGGTGACGGCGCCGAGCAGCAGCATGGCCGCCAAAGCCGCCAGTGCCGGGCTCAACCCGCGCTCGCCGCCGAGCGCTACCGCGTCGACCAGCCGGCCCGCATAGAGCGGCAGAAACAAGTCGGCCGCCGTCGCGGCCATCATCGCCGTTGCGGCGAGAGCCACGCGGACGGGCTGGCGCCCCCAATGGTTGAATACGAAACCGAGAACCGCCCGGAACGGCTCCTGCCGCTCGGGTGAAGTGTGAAGACTCATGATGATCACCGGCGGCCTCGGGGGCAACCGACTCCAGATTGAAAGCGAAGCCGGCGCGAAGGCGGCAGGCTTCAGAAAAACGAGAAAACAGATGGGAAAAGCCCTGCGGCGTGCTCAGGCGGGCCGCGACGACGAACAGATCCGGCCTAGCGGAGGGCCGGCATGCGGGGAGCGGTCATGATGATGCTGCAATTCATTCAGTCCTCCCTCGTTCGTGTTGGGGACGGATGCACAAATAACCGGCGCGAGCCCTGTCCACAACCCCAACAGCCGGCAGGCCGGTCAAAACGGCGTGTCCGGTACATTTTTGCCACGGCGCTCATGACGCGGATTTGCGGATGGCGCTGCGGTGCACCATTGCTGTATGGAACGCGCACGTGCGGGCCCCGGACCGCGGCCATTCCAATCCAGGTTTCGTTACCTCTATGATTCGTCTCGACAATATCAGCAAGCAGAACGGCCACCAGATTCTCTTCATCGAGGCCTCGGCGGCGCTTCAGCGCGGCGAGAAGGTGGGCCTCGTCGGTCCCAACGGCGCCGGCAAAACGACCCTCTTCCGAATGATCACCGGCCAGGAAGACCCAGACGAGGGACAGGTCGGCGTCGATCGCGGCGTCACCATCGGCTATTTCAGCCAGGATGTCGGCGACATGTCCGGCCGCAGCGCCGTGGCCGAGGTGATGGACGGCGCAGGTCCCGTCAGCGAGGTCGCCGCCGAGCTGAAGGACCTCGAGACCGCCATGGGCGACCCCGACCGGGCCGACGAGATGGAAGAGCTCATCGAGCGTTACGGCGAGGTGCAGGCAAGGTTCGAGGAACTCGACGGCTATGCGCTCGACGGCCGCGCCCGCGAGGTGCTGGCGGGCCTGAGCTTCACCCCGGAGATGATGGACGGCGACGTCGGCGCGCTCTCCGGCGGCTGGAAGATGCGCGTCGCGCTCGCCCGCATCCTGCTCATGCGCCCCGACGCCATGCTGCTCGACGAACCGAGCAACCATCTCGATCTCGAAAGCATCATCTGGCTCGAGCAGTTCCTGCGCGGCTACGAGGGCGCGCTGCTGATGACCTCGCACGACCGCGAGTTCATGAACCGCATCGTCGGCAAGATCATCGAGATCGATGCCGGCAGCCTCAACACCTATTCCGGCAATTACGAGTTCTACGCCCAGCAGCGGGCGCTGAACGAGAAGCAGCAGCAGGCCCAGTTCGAGCGCCAGCAGGCCATGCTGGCCAAGGAGATCAGCTTCATCGAGCGCTTCAAGGCGCGCGCTTCCCATGCCGCCCAGGTGCAAAGCCGGGTGAAGAAGCTGGAGAAGATCGAGAAGGTCGAGCCGCCGCGGCGCCGCCAGTCCGTGCAGTTCGATTTCCCGCCGGCGCCGCGCTCGGGCGAGGACGTCGCCACCCTGAAGAACGTCCACAAGCGCTACGGCAGCCGCGCCATCTACGAGGGCCTCGACTTCCAGGTGCGCCGCCGCGAGCGCTGGTGCGTCATGGGCATCAACGGCGCCGGAAAATCCACCCTTCTGAAGCTGATCGCCGGCTCGACCGAGCCCGACGACGGCACCGTCGCCATCAGCACCACCGTCAAGATGGGCTATTTCGCCCAGCACGCCATGGACCTTCTCGACGGCGACCGCACGGTCTTCGAATCGCTGGAGGATTCATTTCCCCAGGCGGGGCAGGGCTCGCTGCGCACGCTCGCCGGCTGCTTCGGCTTCTCCGGCGACGACGTGGAGAAGAAATGCCGCGTGCTTTCGGGCGGCGAGAAGGCCCGGCTGGTGATGGCGAAAATGCTCTACGATCCGCCGAATTTTCTGGTGCTCGACGAACCGACCAACCATCTCGACATGGCGACCAAGGAAATGCTCATCGCCGCGCTGTCGCAATACGAAGGCACGATGCTCTTCGTCTCGCACGACCGGCATTTCCTGGCAGCGCTGTCGAACAGGGTGCTGGAGCTGACGCCGGAAGGCGTGCATCAATACGGCGGCGGCTACACGGAATATGTGGCGCGCACGGGCCAGGAGGCGCCGGGGCTGCATGGGTGAGAGCGCATACTGGGAGCGAGCGAGTAGAAAGAATTAACCGTGCTGCTACCCAAGGAAGCGGGAGTGTTTTTCTCTTCCTCCAGCGAGAAATTGGTTCTATATCTGTTCTCATTCGCCATAGCGAATATTATCCGTCCTCGGCCGCCTTTTTGTGAGGTAGTTTCGAGACGGTGCTTGGTTGGGAGTGCATATGGCGGAAACTCAGATCGAGTGGACAGATGCCACATGGAATCCGGTTGCAGGGTGTTCGATCATCAGCGCGGGTTGCACAAATTGTTATGCCATGGAGATGGCGAAACGTCTCCAATCGATGGGTGTTAAAAAATACGACAAACTGACGCGTCGCAGTGGCAAGCGGACAATATGGAATGGGATTGTGCGCGAAGACCATGCCGCGCTTAGTATTCCCTTACGTTGGAAAAAGCCGAAGAAAATATTCGTCAATTCAATGAGCGATTTGTTTCATGAGGGAGTTAGCGACGCTTTTATTCAAAGGGTTTGGCAAGTGATGGCGGCCACGCCGCAACATAATTATCAAATTTTGACGAAACGACCCGAGAGAATGTCTGCAATCATGCGGTCAAAAATAAAGCGGGTGTTACCAAACATTTGGCTTGGCACTAGCGTCGAGAACGCAGATGTTGTGGAACGTGTTGATGCCTTGCGCAATATCCCAGCAGCCATACGCTTTATCTCTTTTGAACCGTTGATCGGTGCAGTCGGCTCAGTTGATCTTCGAGGGATTCATTGGGCAATCGTCGGAGGGGAGAGCGGCAAGTCGGCGCGGCCAATAAGGGAAGAATGGATCGATGAAATTTACGATCAGTGCAATCAATACGGCACGGTTTTCTTCTTCAAACAGTGGGGCACTTGGGGAAAAGATAACAAGCGACGTTCCAAGAAAGCCAACGGGCGCGAGTATCGAGGACAAGTATGGGATGGAATGCCAACGCTGACGGTTTGAAAATAAGATAAAAGTTAAACGGCCGTGTTTGGAGGAGGCGATGGTGGAAAAACCATATCCTTGGAAAGATGGTGCGACGCTACTGGAGCATACAGAGCGAAAACACAAGATTCTTCGAGAGTATTTTGTGCGCTATCTTACAGTACGCTGTCAGTTCCCACAGCAGTCCAAATTTCGCTTAGCAATCGTCGAAGGTTTTGCAGGAGGCGGCCGCTACATGTGTGGCACGCCTGGATCGCCACTTATTTTTATTGAAGAGCTGAGTGCCGCTACGAGTGCCTTCAATATTAGACGTACTAGCGAAGGAATGGCGGCTCTCGATATTGAATGCCTCTTGATTCTAAATGACGTCGAGCCAGAAACTCTCGAATTTCTGAAATCGAATACAGAACCAGTGCTTGGCCGTGTAAAGGAGGAACAGCCTCGATTGCATTTGAAAGTAGAGTATCTCGATAAACCTTTCGAGCAAGCGTATCCGATTATTAAGGAGCTTCTACAGCGCGGCGGGTATCGAAGTGTTCTATTTAATCTCGATCAATGTGGGCATAGTCATGTGGAGCGTAAGACAATTGCCGACATTGTCGCTTCATTCACATCGGCCGAAATTTTTTTAACATTTGCAATTAACTCACTGCTCGCTTTCCTACACAAAGACAATCCAATACTGGTCGCTAAGCAACTTGGATTTTTGGGAGTAAGCTCCAAAGAGCTATCTTCACTTGAATCTCAAATGAGTAAAAATGAATGGCTAGGTGCTGCAGAGAGACTGGTATTCGAGTTCTTTCAGAGATGCGCCACTTACGTCAGTCCATTTTCTATCAACAATCCGGGCGGATGGCGCTATTGGCTTATCCATTTCGCTGGCAGCTATCGCGCAAGGCAAGAATACAACGACATTTTGCACCAAAATAGTTCGATGCAGGCGCATTTTGGGCGATCCGGACTACATATGCTTTCTTTCGATCCGAAAGAAAATCAAAGTACTCTGTATCTGTTCGATGTTTCGGGACGCGTTCGTGCCAAAGAGCAACTTCTTGATGACATTCCAAGACTTGTTACCGAGTTTGGTGATGCCGTTGGCGTAGGTCAACTCTACACGAGCATATACAATATGACGCCGGCACATTCAGACGAGATACATGCGGCGATGATCGAGAACCCCGACATGGAGGTGGTTACAGAGTCGGGCGGCGAACGTCGTAAATCAAATACTATTGTTGCGGCCGACACGGTTCGAGTGAAACGGCAGCTGAGCTTCTTTCCGATGTTCCCTAAGAAGAACACTTAAGAGAGTCGATCCTTCAATAATGCGGCGGCGGCGGCTCCGGCGCGCCGCGCTGATCGCCGATATTCTGGAACTCTTCCCGTAATTGCATCACCTGCCGCTCCAGCATGTCGATCCGGCGCCATTGCGCCGTGATCACCTCGTTCAGGTCGGCCAGCGTGTGGTCCTGATGGGCGATGCGGGTTTCGAGCGCATCGAGCCGGCTCGGCTCGGAGAGGCCATCGCTCATTTCTGATCCTTCGCGTTGACGTTCTTTGAACGGGTCGGTTGTAAGGTGAGAGTTCTGAAAACCCAACAGAAGCCCTCATCCTGAGGAGGCGCGCAGCGCCGTCTCGAAGGACGAGGGCGACAGGCGAAATCAAGAATAGGGCGCTGCCTGATTGCGGCGTGACGCCCTCGTCCTTCGAGACGCGCCCTTTGGGCGCTCCTCAGGATGAGGGCTTCTTTATGAATTGAAGCAGCGTAGGCGGAGGATAGCATGGGACGCTTCGGGGGCACGGCTCTTTTTCTGACATTTATGGCGGGCACTGCCTTTGCCGAAGGCCCGGTGCCGGCGCCGGCCATCGCGGTGAGGCCCATCGCCTCGCTCGACAAGACCGCCTCGGGCCAGCCGATCGCCTTTCCGCAAGGACCGGGCCGCGTCATCGTCGCCGAATATGTCATCGCGCCCGGCGCACTGCTGCCGCTGCACAAGCACCCCTATCCCCGCTTCGCCTATGTACTGCAAGGCACGCTGGAAGTGACCGACAAGGATACCGACCAGACCTTCACCTACAAGCCGGGCGACGTGGTCGTCGAAGTCATCGACCAGCGCCACCTCGGCCAGAACAAGGGCAGCGACGCCGTGCGCCTGCTGGTGCTGGATACGGTGCCTGCGGATGTGAAGGGCAATGTGGTGGTGGAGAAGTAGAGGCCTCGGCGTGTCATTCCCGCCAAGCGAAGCGCGGAGCAGGAATGACAAATGGCGCCATCTCGCGATGACGCCATCTGCAATCTCCTAAAACCTAAAAGCCTACTTCAGGCTGTCGGGCACAGCGCCGCCGGATTCGGCCAGCTTGTCCATCACCTGCTTGTGCAGCCAGACGTTCATTTCGGCGGAGCCGTCGAGTGCGCCCTTGTAGCCGAGTTCCTGGGCCAGTTCCTTGCGGGCGGCGAGGCTCGAGTCGAGGTTGAGCAGTTTCATCAGGTCGACGATCGAGGTCTTCCAGTTGTAGTCCGAGTGGCCGGACTTGGCGGCGATGCCTTCGATCATCCCGAGAACCTGCTCGTGGCTGATCGGGGCCAGCTTGGCGCCGGCGGGAGCTGCCGGGCTGCCCGCGGGGGCCGCCGCCGGCGGCACGGTGCCGGCCGGAGTTGCCGCCGGCGCGTCAGCCGCCTTGGCGTGACCGAAAATTGCCGAAGCTATCTTGCCGAAAATGCTCATGATTTGATCCTTCTATGAAAAGACACGATATAAAACAGGTCTATCTTAGCGGCGGCGCGTAGAGGATGCCACCGTTCGACCAGAGCTGATTCAACCCGCGCGGCACGCCGAGGCGTGAGCGGGAGCCTATATTGCGCTCGAACATTTCACCATAATGACCGACGGCGCGCACGGCGCGCATGGCCCAATCATTATCGAGCTTGAGCAGGGCGCCGAAACCGCCTTCCGCGCCGGTGAAGCGGCGCACATCGGGCTTGGTCGATTTCATTGCCTCGTCGAGCGTGTCCGTGCCGATGCCGAGGTCCTCGGCGTTGATCAGCGCGAACACCGTCCATTTCACCAGGTTGAACCAGGCCGTGTCGTCGCCGCGCACGGCGGGGCCGAGCGGCTCCTTCGACACCACGTCGGGCAGGATCACGGCCTCGTCCGGCTTGGCGAGATCGAGCTTTTCGCCATAGAGCGCCGACTGGTCGGCGGTGAACACGTCGCAGCGCCCGGCCTCCAGCGCCTTGATCGCCTCCGGCGGCGAGGCGACCACGACCTCGCGATAGGTCATCGAATTGGCCTTGAAGAAATCCGCCAGGTTCAGCCGCGTCGTGGTGCCTTCCTGGACGCAGATGGAACTGCCGTTGAGTTCGAGCGCCGAGGTCACCTGCGGCTTGCGCAGCACCAGAAAGCCCTGGCCGTCGTAATAGGTGGTGCCGGCGAAGAGCAGGCCGAGGCCCGCCTCGCGCTCGAAGGTCCAGCTCGAATTGCGCGACAGCACGTCGATGGACTTTTTCTTCAGGGCGTCGAAACGGTCGGTCGCCGAGAGCGGCGTGAAGGTGACCTTGTTCGGATCGTTGAAGATGGCGGCGGCCAGCGCGCGGCAGAAATCGACATCGAAGCCGGTCCATTTGCCGTCGCTCGTGCGCTCCGAAAATCCGCCCAGTCCGTTGCTGACGCCGCACGACAGGCTGCCGCGCGCCTTCACATCGTCCAATGTGCCGGCCAGTGCCGGCAGCGCCGCGCTGAGCAGGACACCTGCAAGCGCCAGTCGGGAAAAATGCAGCATGATCGCCCCCGCGATGTGGCCTTTGGCCGGATCAGAGTTGTGCCGAGTGACGAATGACGACTTTCGCGCCCACGGCGGCGCGGGAATAAAGGTCGATGACGTCGCCGTTGGCAAGGCGGAAACAGCCAGATGAAATCGACTGTCCGATCGTCTCCGGCTGGTTGGTGCCGTGAATGCGGTAGACGGTGGAGCCCAGATACATGGCGCGCGCGCCCATCGGATTGCCCGGTCCGCCGGCCATGAAGCGCGGCAGATAGGGCTGGCGCGCGATCATCTCGGGCGGCGGCGTCCAGTCCGGCCATTCCGCCTTGCGGGTGATCTTGACGAGCCCCGACCAGGTGAAGCCTTCGCGGCCGACGCCGATGCCGTAGCGCAGCGCCCGGTTGTTGGGCATGACGAGATAGAGAAACCGCTCGGATGTATGGATCACCAGCGTGCCCGGCGGCTCGTTGGAGCGGAAGAACACGAGCTGGCGCGCGAATGGCCCGCTCTTGATGATGGCTTCTTCTGTCGAGATGCGCCCCGGCTCGTCACCGATATCCATGGTCTCGCGCTGCGCCGCGGCCGACGCCGCCTGCGCGTGCACGAGGGAGGGCGAGAGCATGCCGAACAGCAGCAGCGACGCTGCGATTGTCTTGATCATGGTCTGCATTTCTCAGCACCGCACATAGATGAACGTGCCATAGCGCGTGTTGGCGTCGGGATCGACGTAGCGCATGATCACTTCCTTGTCGGACATCGAGACGATCTCGCGATCCTGCGGGTCGCCGGGCGGCGTGGCGAAGCCGAGGTAGGTCTTGCCGTCGCGCGAGCGTTTCAGTGCGAGCTCATATTCCTTGGTGTCGTCGGCGACATGCATCATCACGCCGTCGGTCGGGCCCTTCTTGATGACGTAGGGGCTTCTGCCGCAAAATGAGCGCGCCATCCGCTCGGTGCGGACACGGTCCTTCTCCTCGCGGTAGGAGGCGATGCCCCATTTGCCGATCAAGGCGTCGGAAGGCAGCGTGGCGACGGCGGCAGGCGCCGGCTTCGGCGCCATGGTCTCGACCGTCCCGCAGCCCGCAAGGCTCAAACCCGATACGATCAGGACGCCAAATTTCAGATCACGCATTCCCTCGCCCCACGCCCGCATGCCAACGGCATGCAACGGTGGAAACTTAGGCGGGCAGGGCGGTCTTGTCTATCCCCCGGATGCGCAACGGGATTCGTAGTAAATGGGAAACGGCATCAATCGGCTTCGCTGAACACCTCTTCGCGCTTCTGCCTGATCGAGGGAATGACTCCCATGCAGAAGACGACCAGCGCGATGATGAGAAAGGTCAGGCTGATCGGCCGGTCGACGAAGATCGCAGCCGATCCGCGCGACAGGATCATCGAGCGCCGCAACTGGTCTTCGAGCATCGGGCCGAGCACGAAGCCAAGCAGAAGCGGCACAGGTTCGCAGCCGAGCTTGATGAGTAGATAGCCGAGCAGGCCGAACACCGAGATCGAATAGAGATCGAACGAGTTCGAATTGACGCTGAACACGCCGATCGTCGAGAAGGCCATGATGGCGGGAAACAAGACGTAGTAAGGAACGCTGAGCAGCTTTACCCAGATGCCCACCAGCGGCAGGTTGAGCAGCACCAGCATCAGGTTGCCGATCCACATCGAGACGATGACGCCCCAGAATAGCGTTGGTTGTTCGACGACGATGTTGGGGCCGGGCACGATGCCCTGCATGATCATGGCGCCGATCATCAGCGCCGAGACGGCGTTGATTGGCAGGCCGAGGGTGAGCATGGGGATGAACGATGTCTGCGCGGCGGCATTGTTGGCGCTCTCCGGCGCCGCGACGCCTTCGATCGCGCCCTTGCCGAAGCGCTCCGGCGTCTTCGAGATTTTCTTCTCGACCATATAGGCAGCGAAGGAGGAAAGAACCGCGCCGCCGCCGGGCAGGATGCCGAGCGCCGAGCCGATCACGGTGCCGCGCAGGACCGGGGCGACGATTGCCCGCAGGTCGTCGCGGCTCGGCATCAGGCCGGTGACGCGCGTCACCATCACGTCGCGCGTCGTTTCGTTCTGCAGGTTGCGCATGATCTCCGTCAGACCGAACATGCCCACCGCGATCGAGATGATCTCGATGCCGTCCGCCAGTTCGAAGAAGCCCATGGTGAAGCGCGGCGTCGCCGTGTAGCGGTCGGTCCCTACGAGCCCGAGCAGGATGCCCAGCACCACCATCGCCAGCGCCTTGGCGACCGATCCAGAGGCGATGACGACAGAAGCGACGAGCCCGAGCACCATCAGCGAAAAATATTCCGGCGGTCCGAATTTCAGCGCCACCGTGCTCAGCGGCGGTGCCGCCACGGCGACGACCAGCGTCGCTACGGTGCCGGCGAAGAAAGACCCCAGCGCCGCCGTCGCCAGCGCTGGGCCCGCCCGGCCCTGGCGGGCCATCTGGTAACCGTCGAGCGCGGTGACCGCGGAGGAGGATTCGCCCGGCAGGTTGATCAGGATCGCCGTGGTCGATCCGCCGTATTGCGCGCCGTAGTAGATGCCGGCCATCATGATCAGCGCCGCCGTCGGGTCGAGCGTGAAGGTCAGCGGCAGCAGCATGGCGATGGTGGCGGTCGGGCCGATGCCGGGCAGCACGCCGATCAGCGTTCCCACCAGCGTGCCGAGAAAGCAGTACAACAGCTTTGCGGGTTGCAGGGCGACGGAAAAGCCGAGGCCGAGATTCTGGAGACTGTCCATCGGTCCGCCTCAGCCGGCGAGCCAGGGGCCGATCAGCGGCATCGGCAGGCCGAGCCCGTAGCTGAACAGGGCGATGCAGAAAGCCGCCAGCGACACGCTGACCGCGGCGGCTCGCGCCAGCGTCATGCGCCGGCTCGCCAGCGCCGCGCAGAAGACGGTGAGCACCAGGGCGGGCGCGAGGCCGAGGCCCGTGATGGTGGCGCCGAAAACGATCGGCGCGGCACAGGTGAAGAGCACCGCGCGCCACGACACGGGGCCGATCGGGTCCGGCTCAACGCCGAGGCTGCGCAGCGCGATGAAGGCGCCGAGCAGGATGAGAATGGCGGACAGCACCGGCGAGAAGAACCCTGGTCCCATGCGCGACAGCGTGCCCCGCTCAAGGCCGTAGCCTTCGAAGATGAACCAGATGCCGATGAGGATGAAGATGCCGCCGGTCGCGGTGTCCTTCCAGTTGACGCGCATGGTTTCGCAACGCTCCGGTGAATCAGCGGCGCCTACTTCATCTTGATCTTGGCGGCCTGGATGACGCCGCTCCAGTTCTTCACTTCCGACTGCATATGCGCCGCCAGCTGCTCGGGCGTGCTGCCGATCAGTTCGAAGCCGAACTTGGTGGCTTTCTCGACGACGTCGGGCAGCGCCAGTCCTTTGGCGACATCGGCCTGGATCTTGTCGACGACGGCCTTGGGCATGTTGGGCGGGCCGTAGAGCCCGTACCAGGCGCCGCTGGTGAATCCCGGCAGCCCCGCCTCGGCCATGGTCGGAACGTCGGGCGCATTGCTCAACCGCTTTTTGGCCGTCGTCGCCAGCGCCCTGACCTTGCCCGCCTTATGCTGTTCGAGCGAGTCCGGCGACTGGAAGCCGAAGGCGACCTCTCCGGTGATGATGGCCGTCAAAGCCTGCGGCGCCGAATTATAGGGAACGTGCACGATATCCACGCCGGTGCGCATCTTGAAGCGTTCGCCGGTGAGATGCGGCATGTTGCCGGTGCCTGTCGATGAGTAGTTGAGCTGGCCCGGCCGCTCTTTCGCATAAGCGATGAACTCCGACAGGGTCTTCACCGGTACGTTCGGATTGACCAGCGCGATCGTCGCCACGTTCGACAGATGCGAGATGGGGGTCAGGTCTTTCAGGGCATCGTAGGGCGGCTTCTCCGGCAGCAGGCTCTGGAAGATGACGATGGGGCTCGCATGGGAGACCAGCAGCGTATAGCCGTCCGCCGGCGATTTGGTGACCGATTGCACGGCGAGAACGCCGCCCGCCGCGCCGCGGTTGTCGACCACCACCTGGTAGCCGGCGCGCTGCAGAATGTCGGCCACGAGCCGCGCATTGTAATCCGTGGGACCGCCGGCCGCGGTCGCGACGATGATGCGGACGGGCTTGTTCGGGAAATCGCCCTGCGCGGTCGCGGCCATCGTCTGCAGGCCGAGAGACGCAGCCATAAGGGCCACGAACGTGATCGACGCAAATGGATTGCGCATCTGTGCTTCCCCCCTGAAACCGTTGTTGGGGAAAGTCTTGCACGGGGTCGGCGACCCGTCCATTTCTGGACGGAGAACCGGCTGCTTCCCGTTTGGAACTTGCTACCTGCCGGGCCCGCTTCCATGTTTCCGCGATAACATCAGGGAGAGCGAGGAATGGCCCAGTCGACGAACAATCCGGCATCCGGTGGCGCGGATGCGGGAAGAGCCGCGCTGAACGGCATCAGGGTCGTCGACTTCACGCAGTTCGAGGCCGGTCCGTCGTGCACGGAGACCCTGGCCTGGCTCGGCGC
>Ga0182744_1003739_pt1 | contig 11750 bp, 9 predicted proteins | sample eDN3rd30CKraftMG_FD_128525 | JGI IMG/M metagenome (GOLD analysis project Ga0182744, IMG submission 128525) | Enriched Miracle-Growth compost microbial communities from Emeryville, California, USA - eDNA 3rd pass 30_C Kraft MG (version 2) (version 2) ...
AGCAGTGCGCGGGGGAGGGGGCGGCGGTGTCCCCTCCTGCGCTTTTCACCGACCGTGAGGAACGTGCCGTAGAGCGTGGCTTGGTCGTCAGTCCATTCATGACCCGCCGAAGGTGCGCCGCAGATTGATCCCGAAGTAGCGGCCGCTGCGTAATATGCGTTCTTCCCGGTAGTTGAGAGCGCTGCTTCCACGCAGGCCGGTGTAGATCTGGCGGCTGCGGACGGCGGGGCTGTCCGTCAGCTTCTTGCCGAACACACGGATCGTCCAGCGCGCGTCGGGCTTATATTCGACAAAGGCGTCGACCCGGTCGGAGAGACGATCGCGCTGCACCTCGCCGACCTTGAATTCTGTCTCCACGGTCTGGAAGGCATAGTTGACTCCCCAGCGCAGGTGCAGGCGGGGCAGATCATGCGTGAACGAAGCCGTCGCCTCGACCGGCGCATCGTCGGAGATGCGGCGTTTCACCCCGGTCTGCGGATCGGTCACGCGGCTGCGGCGGAACAGCCCTGAGCCTTTGATCGTCACGCCTGAGAGCCCGAAGCCGTCCAGCGGCAGATTGGCGTCGATCTGGAATTCGCTGCGGCTGCCATTGCCGATGTTGCCCACGGAGTCGAACATGCCTTCGGGCGACACGAAAGCGATGCGGTCCACCACATCACGCACCCATTCATGCCGTCCGGTGAGCACGATCGAGCCAGCGCCGGCATGATGCTCCCAGGCCAGTTCCGCGCGCCACAGGCTGTCGGGTTCGAGATCGCGATTGCCCGCGGTGACGGTGCCGCTCGTCAGCGACGCCTCGCTCACGAAGTCCGCGAAGTCGAGCTGGCCGACTTCCCGCTCGATCAGCAGGCGGAGCTGATCGCGCCGGGAGGCCGCCCAGGTCGCGAGCAGGCGCGGCTTGAGGTAGGAGAGCGACTTGACGAGGCTGCTGTCCCCGCTCTGCTTCAGGCGGGAGGCTTCGAAGCGCAGGCCGGTTTCGACATTCAGCGCAGACGAAAGATGCCAGGTGCCGGCGGCGAACAGCTCGGCGCGCTTCTCCTCGACACGCATGTCGGCGGCGGGAAGCGGCACCGCCACGTCATTCTCGGTCAGCGCGACATGGCTGTCGAGCGTGTTGATCGTGCCTTCGGCCCCCATTTCGATGGAGAGCAGCGCCCCCTTGCGCCGGAATACGCCGCGCAGGATCGTCTCGGCGGCATCGGACGCCTCGTTGCTGATCTCGCTGTCGGCGGCGTCAAGCGAGGTGTCCGTGGCGCGGATGCGCGTATCGCGGCGGATCGCCAGCAGCTCGATCCGGCTGCTGGCGGCGATGGGCCGGTCCCAGCGGAGCTCGCCCTCGGTGACGCGCGAGTGCTTGCGCTCGGTGCCGAGGATCAGGGCGTCGGCCGGATAGACGATGTCGTGCTCAATGTCCGCGAACATGCGGCTGTCCTTGAACAGCCCGCTGGCCCGGAACGATCCGCCGGCGAGCGGTTGGCTGTAAGCGCCGGACAGTTCCTTGTAGCTGGTGCCTTCCGCCTGCCTGTAGTCGGTGAGGCGCAGCGGCGAGCCATCGGGCGCGTAGCGGTTGCGCGAGCCGAAGCCATGTTCATCGTCGATCACCCGGTAGAGCGCCCCTTGCAGGTCCAGCGTCCTGTCGCCCGACCGGAGGTTGAGTTCGCCCGCGATGCGCGGCGCGTCATAGCCGTGGCGGAAGTTCGCATATTCACCTTCCAGCCGGCCGGACAGTCGGCTTCCTTTCTTGCGCACGACGTTGGCGAGCAGTGCATAGCCTTGCATATCATATCCCGCCGCGCTGCTGCGGATCAGCTCGATATGGTCGACCGACCGCGCCGGGATGCGCTTGAGCAGATCTTCCAGCGTATCCTCCTTGCTGGCGGGACGCCGGCCGTCGATCAGGACATTGCCGCCCGATCCGGAATAGCCGCGCAACTCGGCATTGCCTTCCTGAAGGCGGAAGCCCGGCACGAGCTGGATCATGTCATAGGCCGATGAAGGCTGCGACCGGGCGAAGAAATCGGCATCGTAGCTGTTCGCGGACTCGGACGAGGCCGATTGCGCCACGGCGGGCACGGCCGCCGTCGCGAGAGCGCTTGCAAGGACGAAAGCCGAAACATGTGTACGCGCGGACAAGGCACACCCCCTTTGGACGATGTCATTGGGGGCGATGCTATGGGGGACAGGCTGACGGCTGACTCACGGTCGCCGTCAGTGTCGCGTCAGCCAGCGCGGGAAATGTGATGTGCGGGTGATCCTCGCACTATCCAGTCCGCTGCATCCTGGGGCCGAGACGGCGTGATAGGACAATGAAATCCTAATGACGAAGCATCATGAACCACGAGAATTTGCCTCGTATCGATATGACGCCCATGACGGGCGATAGGCCTCCTGCCTTGCGCCGCTGGACGAGGTGGAGCGGGTGTTGATTTAGGTACGTAAATGCTTTCGATCCGCTGGCGTGCGCGCTAGTAATGTCCTGACCGCGTGACTGGCGCAAAAGGATGGAGAACCATCGGGGAGCGCGGGTGCAGATGCCGCGCGCCTGGGCGACTCACTCATGTTGAAGGAGCGCGCCCTTTGCTTACGACCATCCAGATCGCCGGATTGCAGACCTACGGCTATCATGGGCTGTTCGCGGAAGAACGCAGCCTTGGGCAGAAGTTCGTTTTCGATATCGAAGCGGAATTGCAGCCGGTCGAAACGCATCGAGACGACAGGCTGGATTCCTCTGTTCGCTATGACGCTGTCGCCGATACCGTCGTGCAGCTCGCCGGCGCGGCGCAATACCAGACCTTGGAGGCATTGGCGGAAGCGGTCGCGCTTGCCCTGCTCGGACAGTTCGCGGCGATCGACACGGTATGGGTTGCGGTGTCGAAGTTCAGCCCCCCGGTCGCTCACACACTCAGCAAGGCCGGAATCGCGATGCGCCTCACCCGTGCGGAGCTGACCATGCGCGCCCTTGCTGACCAGCATGTCGAGGAGAACCCGTGCCATGTCCAAGACCGTTGACGCCATCCGGCATATCCATTTCGAGGATCTCGGCATCTTTGAAGCGGTGCTGACCGCCGCCGGCTACGAAATCCACTACTACGATCTTGGCGTGCATGACATAGCCGCGCTCGATCCGATGCGCGCGGACCTGCTTGTGGTCTTGGGCGGCCCGGTCGGTGTCTATGAGACGCAGAGCTATCCCTTCCTGGTGGCAGAGCGGCAGATACTCGCGGCGAGGCTAGCCGCGCACCGCCCGACATTAGGCCTCTGTCTCGGTGCGCAGCAAATCGCTGCGGCCTTGGGCGCGGGCGTCGCCCCGAGCGGAATCAAGGAAATCGGCTTTTCGGAGCTGACCTTGACTGAGGCCGGACGAGTTGGACCACTCCGGCATCTGGAAGGCGTCCCCGTGCTTCATTGGCATGGAGACGCCTTCCAAATCCCCGAAGGGGCGGTGAATCTCGCTACGACGCCCCTTTGCGCGACGCAGGGCTTCGCCATTGGCCGCAATATCCTTGGCCTCCAGTTCCACCCGGAGGTGGACGCCGGCGCCGGTATAGAACGCTGGCTGATCGGCCATGCCTCCGAGATTGCGGCGGCTGGCATTGATCCTTGCGCCCTGCGCACCGACGCCGCGCGTTTCGGGCCGGCGCTGCGCGACGCCGCGTGCCGGATGCTGGCCGACTGGTTGCGGGAGCTGGCGCCATGACGGTGCATATCGCCGGCAATCTCGCTCAGGTGAACGCGGATATCCGCAACCGCGCGATGAACGACGCGCCAGGGGGATGCCCTTCGGCATCTTTCGATGGGCATGCCGGCAGGGCTCGATAAACGACTACCTCCGAGGCGCAAGCCGGCCGGCCGATCATGGTGGTGGCTTGCGGCCCGGCAGCTTTGCGTCAGAATAGGGCTGAAGGGGCCATGCCGATGCGCTATCCCAGATGGAGTTCATATGCCCCAGCCGATTCCGGTGAGACTTTTACCCTATGATGTGAACTGGGCATCACGCGCGGCCGTCGAGGCGGCGCGGCTTCAGCAGCACGTCTCCTCGATCGTCGAGGTTCACCATATCGGGTCAACATCGATCCCCGGAATCGCCGCCAAGCCTGTGCTCGACCTGATGCCGGTTGTTGCCTCCCTTGATGCCCTGGATGCGGAACGGCCGGCCGTCGAGGCGCTCGGCTATGAGTGGCATGGTGCATATGGCATGGAAGGGCGGCGTTTCTGCACGCTGGACGACCCGGCCACGTCAGAGCGGTCAATCCATCTCCACTGCTTCATCGAAGGCGCGGCTGTCCGCCGTCACCTCGCTTTCCGGGATTTTCTGCGCGATTCGTCGGAAACAGCGCGGGCGTATGAACGAGAGAAGTGCCGCTGCGCACGGTTGCATGCCGAGGACAGCCACGCTTACTCGGACTGCAAGGCTGCCTGGATCAAGCGCGTCGAGACGGAGGCATTGAACCGCCACCCTTGAGGCGGACCAACGACCGGAATGGAGATCGCGCCGCGGGCGCCCACGGCAAAATATGGGGCGCGAACCGTCCGGCGGCGTCGAGCCCTCGCCAATATAAACGGAACGATAGTGTCAACTTGCGCTTGCAGGATAGGACGCGCGCTCTGAGGAATGTCACAGCAACGGAGAAGGATTCGCGTTCGGATGATTCAGGAAACATCAGTCTTACCGGCGGCGCCGACAAAGCCGCCACAATCGGTCCGGCTGATCTTCGGGGCGCTGATGCTGGTGATGTTGCTGGCGTCGCTCGACCAGACGATCGTGTCGACGGCGCTGCCGACCATAGTGGGCGAGTTCGGCGGGCTCGCGCACCTTTCGTGGATCGTCACAGCCTATATGCTGGCGACCACCATCGTGACGCCGCTCTACGGCAAGCTGGGCGACCTGTTCGGGCGGAAGATCGTGCTGCAAGGCGCGATCCTGCTGTTTTTGGTCGGGTCGGCGCTGTGCGGACTCAGCCGCTCGATGGGCGCGCTGATCGCGTTCCGCGCGATCCAGGGGCTGGGCGGCGGCGGCCTGATGGTAACGACCATGGCGGCGATCGGCGATATCATCCCGCCGCGCGACCGGGGACGCTATCAGGGTTTCTTCGGCGGCGTGTTCGGGCTGTCGACCGTACTCGGGCCGCTGATCGGCGGCTTCTTCGTCGAGCATCTGAGCTGGCGCTGGATTTTCTACATCAACCTTCCGCTGGGTCTGGCGGCGCTGGGCGTGATCGCGGTTGCCTTCACTTCGCCCGCCGAACGGCGGCGACCCGCCATCGATGTCGCAGGGGCCGCCCTGATGGCGATCCTGCTGACCGCGCTCGTCCTGTTCACCAGCCTTGGCGGCCATACCTATCCCTGGAATTCACCCACGATCCTGGGGCTTGCCGCAATCGCGCTGGCGGCCTTGGCAGGCTTTATCATGGTGGAGCGCCGCGCCGCCGAGCCGATCCTGCCGCTGCCGCTCTTTGCCAATCCGACCTTTCTGGTCGCCTGTTCGGTCGGGTTCATCGTCGGCCTGGCGATGTTCGGGTCTGTCACCTACATGCCGATCTATCTCCAGGTGGTGAAGGGGGTGAGCCCGTCCACCGCCGGACTCCAGTTGACGCCGATGATGGGCGGCGTGCTCGTCACCTCGATCGCCAGCGGGCAGATCATCAGCCGTATCGGGCGCTATCGGCTGTTCCCGATCATCGGCACGGCGGTGATGACGGTCGGCCTCGGCCTGCTTTCCACGCTCGGCATCGCGAGCAGCATCTGGGCGGCGCCCGCCTATATGCTGGTGCTCGGCCTTGGGCTCGGCATGGTCATGCAGGTGCTGGTGCTCGCCGTCCAGAACGCGGTCGATTATCGCAATCTCGGCGTCGCCACCTCGGGCACCACCTTGTTTCGTTCGACGGGCGGCTCTGTTGGCGTATCGCTGTTCGGCGCGATCTTCGCGGCCAATCTCGCGAGCGAACTCATGAGCCACATGCCGGCGGGCGCTGCGCTGCCGACGGCAAGTGACGCCGAGGCGATCGCGGCATTGCCGCCGGGCATTCGCCATGTCTACCTTGAGGCCTTCACGGCCGCATTGCATCCGGTATTCCTCTCGGCGGCGGTGATCGCGGCGTTCGCCTTTGTGCTGACCTGGTTCCTGAAGGAGGTTCCGTTGCAGGGCGGCGAGCGATCGGAGACGGTCGGCGAGAGCTTTGCGATGCCGCACGACGCGACCTCGCTGGAGGAACTGGAGCTGATCCTTGCGCGCTTGCGCCTGTCCGATCGCGGGGAAACATATCGCCGCATCGCCGAACGGAGCGGGGTGTCGCTTGAACCGGATGAACTATGGCTGCTGGCGAGGGTCTGCCGGGATCGGGCCTTGCCGGCTAGCGTCCCCGCAGGCTCCTTGGGGCCGATCGCCGACCGCCTGGCGGATATTGGTCTGTTGACACGGGAAGCTGACGGTTCGCTCGCGGCCACCGAAGCCGGCCGTGGCATTTTCGAGCAGTTGGTCGCGGGGTATCGCGCACGTCTCGCGCAAATGCTCGAACGCTGGGCACCAGAAGAGCATGAGGAGGTCCGGACGATGCTCAACGGCTTTGCCCGCGAACTGGTGGCCGAACCGCCTGCTTCAACCCCGCGGATATCCTGACGTTTGCGACCGGCGCCATCGGCGCCACGGGAACGCCAGCCACGCAATGGGAGGTGAAGGCTGGGAATTTCTAAACGGCTTACCGCACGATTCCTATCCCGATCCTTAGCCGCGTGATCTTCCGATTATAATCGAGCAGATTCTCGCCATATCCGGCGAAGCCCTGCCCGAAGATGTAGAGGTTGAGGTTGGAATCGATGATGCGGTCGAGCGGATAGGAGAGTTCGGCGTCGATCGCGCCTTTTCCGGACGAGAAGTTGAAACGGCTGTTGGTCGAGAGGCGCAATCCGTCGTCGCGCCCGATCTCGGCGAAGAGGGATGTGTTGCCGCGATAGCGCTTGATGTCGGGATTGTCGGCGAGACTGCCCACATAGAAGGAAAGCCGAGGACCGAGCGAAAGCGTGTATTTGCCGACCGGCACGGTGGCGACCGGCTGGATATACATCGCATTGAGGCTGCGGGACGCCAGGCCGTCGCGGCCGTTCGATTCATGCCGGATGCCGGCCTGGCCGCCCAGCGCGATCTGCTTTCCGACCGGCGCGGCGGGCAGGAGGTAGAAGACCTCCGGCATATAGTCGATATTGCGGAAGGGCGAGGAGTGCGCGCCCAGATCCCAGAACAGCCGCTGGGTGTAGGCGAAGTGGATGCCGTTGATAAGGGGATTGTCGCCGCCGACCGCGCCGGGATCGCCGAAGAGCTGATATTTGAAGCTGATCTGGATGCGGCCGTCGCTGTTCGTGCCGGGACCATAGACAGCGTAGATCGGGGCGTAGCTGGAGAGATTGCCGAGAAAGGCATTGCCGCGATCCGGCTTGGCGGACGGCGGCTCGCTCGTTTCCGCAACGGATGCCGGGTCGGCAGATGCCTGCTGCCCGGTGTCCGGCGTCGCTGCCATGGCTGTCCCCGCCTCGGCAAGCGCGAAGGCGTAACCCGACGCGCTGCCGGTCATGAGCGACAGAGTCAGGGAAGGTCCATGCCGGCTTTCCGCCGGAAGGCGCAACAGATACTGGGCCTGGATGAATCCCCCCGGCGCGATCGTCTGTCCCGGCGATGGGTGCGAACGTTCCAGCGTCACCGGCATCCGCTGATCGTTGGTTGTCAACTCGGCCGGGATCCGGTCGGGCAGGCTGCTTGCCTTCGGTTCCGGACCGGGATTGAGAACCGTGACTTCAACACGCATATTGCCCGGTTCTTCTGCCGGGGCGATGTTGCTGACAAGCATGCGCGGCGCGGTCTGCGCCATCGCCTGGGCGGCGGCGATGGCAAGCGGCATCATGGCGATCGTCGCGGCAAACCTCATGACCCTGTTATGCGGGAAGAAATCCCGCACTAAAAGCCAGAAGTTATTCGCAATCGTCATTTTCAGAAGCTGTAGGAAATGCCGGCAAAACCGACAGGTTGCCACCATAGGTGATGCTGCCGCCGGCCTTGAACCCCGGCGTGCCGATGACATTGGAGGTGCTCAAGCCGCGTCGTTAGCTCCGCGCCTCCCGATGCGAGACGAGATTTCTATAAGGTTGGTCAAGGTTGGCGCGTCGTCCGATTTTCGCCATGCGAGGCCGGTTTCGAGATCTGGCGTTCCGTTGGCGATATGGACATAGCGAACGCCGGTTCGGATGAGATGCTGCAATGATGCGGGCACGAGCGCCATGCCCAGGCCGGCAGAGACGAGGCTGATGATGGTTTGCATCTGGATCGCCTCCTGCCGGATGAACGGCTGATAGCCCCGGGACCTGTAGAAGCCCATCACGAGTTCATGAAAATCGGGGGAGACGCGGGCGGGAAAGATGATGAGAGGCTGCGCCATCCAGTCATCGGAGCGGAGCATTCCATCGATCAGGGTCAATCGCCCTTCGTCGATCCATGGTTCGGGCACGGCGGCAACGAGTGGCTCCGTCACCAGCGGACGATATGCCAACGCGGCTGGCAAGGCAGACGGTGCGGAAATCAGGATGCCCGCATTGATCCGTCCTTCAAGCAATGCTTCAATCTGGATATCGCTTGTCGCCTCGATCAGTTCGAGTTCCACGTCGGCGAAGGACGCCGAATATCTTTCCACGAGCCTTGGGAGCACATTATAGTCGGCGGTGCTGACGAACGCGAGCGACAGCCGCCCTGTCGTGCCGGCGCGAAGGCGCTGGGCGATGTCGGAGAGGGCGGCGATACTCTGGACCGCGGGCCGGACATGTTCCAGCCACGCGCGGCCAAAGGGGGTCAGGGTGACGCTGCGTTTCGAGCGAACGAAAAGGTCCGCGCTGAGGTCCCGCTCAAGCGCCATGATAGACTGGCTGAGTGGTGGCTGTGTCATGCCCAAACGCTCAGCCGCGCGGCCGAAATGGAGTGTGTCGGCGACAGTCAGGAAATGGCGGAGGCGGCGCAGATCGATCATTCGATAAATATCTCCTGCGACCTTATATCGCTTCAATCATATATTTCTCAACCTTGCGCGAATGTGTAAGGTGAAGAAAACCAGATTCAAGGACCGCGACATGCCCCATTATCGTTCACGTACCAGCACCCACGGCCGCAACATGGCAGGCGCGCGCGGCCTCTGGCGTGCGACGGGCATGACGGACGAGGATTTCGGCAAGCCGATCATCGCGATCGCCAACAGCTTCACGCAGTTCGTGCCTGGCCACGTCCATCTCAAGGATCTCGGCCAGCTGGTCGCTCGCGAGATCGAGGCGGCGGGCGGCGTCGCCAAGGAATTCAACACCATCGCAGTCGATGACGGCATCGCCATGGGCCATGACGGTATGCTCTATTCGCTGCCGAGCCGCGATCTCATCGCGGACAGCGTGGAATATATGGTCAATGCGCACTGCGCCGACGCGCTCGTCTGCATCTCCAATTGCGACAAGATCACGCCCGGTATGCTGATGGCCGCGATGCGGCTCAACATTCCCGCGATCTTCGTTTCGGGCGGGCCGATGGAGGCCGGCAAGGCGGATATTCGCGGGGCCACCGTCGCGCTCGATCTGGTCGATGCCATGGTCGTCGCGGCGGACGAGAAATATACCGATGAAGAGGTGAAGATCATTGAGCGTTCGGCCTGTCCGACCTGTGGTTCATGTTCGGGCATGTTCACCGCCAACAGCATGAATTGCCTGACCGAGGCGCTGGGCCTTTCCCTGCCGGGCAACGGCTCGGTTCTCGCCACCCATGCCGACCGCGAGAGGCTGTTCCGCGAGGCCGGCCATACCATCGTGGATCTCGCCAGGCGCTGGTACGAGCAGGACGACGCCTCCGCCTTGCCGCGCAATATCGCCAGCTTCGCCGCGTTCGAAAATGCCATGAGCCTCGACATTGCGATGGGCGGCTCGACCAACACCGTGCTCCACCTGCTCGCCGCGGCGCATGAGGGCGAGGTGCCGTTCACCATGGCCGATATCGACCGGCTGTCGCGCCGCGTTCCGTGCCTGTGCAAGGTCGCGCCCGCCAAGCAGGACGTGCATATGGAGGATGTCCATCGCGCGGGCGGGATCATGGCGATCCTCGGCCAGCTCGACAGGGCTGGTCTGATCGACACCAGCTTGCCGACCGTCCATGCCGGGACGATCGGCGAGGCGCTCGACCGCTGGGACATCAGCCGCACCCAGAGCGAGAGCGTGCGCGAATTCTACAAGGCCGCGCCGGGCGGCGTGCGCACCACCGTCGCGTTCAGCCAGAGCAATCGCTGGAAGGAACTCGATCTCGATCGCGAGGCGGGCGTGATCCGCAGCGCCGAGAACCCCTTTTCCAGGGATGGCGGCCTGGCTGTCCTCTTCGGCAATCTGGCTCCCGAAGGCTGCATCGTGAAGACGGCGGGCGTGGACGATAACATCCTGACATTCCACGGCACCGCACGCGTCTATGAAAGCCAGGACGCCGCCGTTGCGGGCGTCCTGGGCAATGAGGTCAAGTCAGGCGACGTCGTGGTCATCCGCTATGAGGGGCCGAAGGGCGGGCCGGGTATGCAGGAAATGCTCTATCCGACGAGCTATCTGAAATCGAAGGGCCTCGGCAAAGCCTGCGCGCTGATCACCGACGGGCGCTTCTCCGGCGGCACCTCCGGCCTGTCGATCGGCCATGTTTCCCCAGAAGCGGCCGAAGGCGGCCTGATCGCCCTGGTCAATACCGGCGACCCGATCACGATCGACATTCCCAACCGCGTCATCAAACTCGATGTCGATGACGCGGAGATTGCAGAGCGACGCGAGGAGATGATCGGACGCGGCGAGAAGGCGTGGAAGCCTTTCGGCCGCAAGCGTGCCGTGTCGCCAGCGCTGCGCGCCTATGCCGCGCTCACCACCAATGCCGCCCGTGGCGCGGTGCGAGATGTGAGCCAAGCCGAAAGGAAGTGACCGGTTCGAGCATCGCACATTGAAGTTTGCAAAACCGGACGTGCTCTATCCCGCCCATTTCGGGACTGTGCTCCGTCTTGTTGCTTGTCGCTGGCAACCGACAAGACGCATGGCATGATCTTGGGCGATGATAGACATTGCCTGCACTCGTGACGCTGGTTGGTGGCGCTTCCTCCAGGAAGCAGCATGTCGTCATCACTTACGACCGTCGCCGCCGTGTCGGGGCAAATGGCCTGGTCGAGAAGCGTTATCCCCCACGGCGGCCCTGCAAAGGGAAATCCAATGATGTTTTCGGTTCTCGCCGCGATCCTCATCTATGCCGTTGCGGTTCCCCTGCCGGGACCAAATTGCATCGCGATGTTCGACCGAGCATGAAGATAGGCGCTGACCGATTTCCCGCGATAGCGCGTACCATGATATCCCTGAAAGTGCCGCACGCGCCCTATCGATGGCGCGTCATCCACCGCAGAAAGGCGCTCTTGCGGGGGGCTGCCGGGGACCGTTCAACAAGCCAGGCCAGGCGCACTTCAAGTCCGCCCAGCTCGGAGCGTCCGAGCGCGATCGTACCATCGGTCGCCTGCATGAGATCGCTGACGATGGCGAGGCCGAGACCATGTCCCGGCCCGGCTTCATCGAGCCGGCTCCCCCGCGCCATGACAGCTTCGGATGATTCGCGGCCAAGGCCGGGGCCGTCATCCTCGATCCATAGCTGGCTTTCCTCTTCTGCCATGCCGCCGCGCACACGAACCCGGACCCGCGCGTGACGGGCAGCGTTCTCTATCAGCGCGCCG
>Ga0182744_1003745_pt1 | contig 11743 bp, 9 predicted proteins | sample eDN3rd30CKraftMG_FD_128525 | JGI IMG/M metagenome (GOLD analysis project Ga0182744, IMG submission 128525) | Enriched Miracle-Growth compost microbial communities from Emeryville, California, USA - eDNA 3rd pass 30_C Kraft MG (version 2) (version 2) ...
AGTGTGATATCAACTGTGGTATCGACGCAAGGAATACGAGGAATCATCATGACTCAATCTGCTGTTCAGAACCCCGCCGCGGCCGAGGCCGTGGCGAACCCGCGCCGTGTCGAACGCCTGGTGCAGGGCATGGCCACGTCGGATGGGGCGGGCGTCAAGCTTGTCCGTGTGTTGACGGCCGACCTGCAAAAACGGCTGGACCCCTTCCTGATGCTGGACAACTTCGGCACGGACAATCCCGAAGACTACATAGGCGGGTTTCCCGACCATCCCCATCGCGGATTCGAAACCGTCACCTACATGATAGACGGGCGCATGCGCCATCGCGACAGCGGCGGCCACGAGGGCCTGCTGCAGAATGGCGGCGTGCAATGGATGACCGCCGGGCGCGGCCTGGTCCATTCCGAGCTGCCGGAACAAGAAGACGGGCGCATGGAAGGCTTTCAGTTATGGCTCAATCTGCCGGCGCGCGACAAGATGTGCCGCCCTGGCTATCGCGATATCCAGAGCGCCGGCATTCCGGAAATCCGCCCCGCGCCGGGCGTGCTGGTCCGCATCATCGCCGGCGCAAGCCATGGCACGGCGGGCGCGGTACAGCGCGAGGCGACCGAGCCGCTATACCTGGATGTGCACTTCGATGGCGCCTGCAGGGGCGTCTGCAAGGACGACAGCGAAGCCGCCGGCGTTTTCACCCAGCGCCTGCCGGAGCGATTCAACGCTTTCCTGTATGTATATCGAGGCGAGGTCGAGGTGGGCGACACGACAGTGCCGTCGGGCGGGATGGCCATACTTGAAAACGCCGCGGGCGCCGACGGCGTCGTCATCAGCAGCCGGGGGCCGGCCAAAGCGCTGCTCATAGCCGGAAAGCCCTTGAATGAGCCCATCGCCCAATACGGGCCCTTCGTGATGAATACGCAGCAGGAACTGCGGCAGGCCGTCATGGACTATCAGGCGGGCAAATTCCACCAAGTCGCCTGATCCGGCCGATGGCCCGGACTGAAGCCCGGACCGGAGCTTAGGCTGGAGTCTGGACCGAAGCCGCGGCCTCGCCCGCCTATCATAGGCAGCCATGCCAGCTTGTCATGGGCGGTCTGCCCTGATGCTTGTCACCGCCGCGGCGGTCTGGCCTACAATGCCGGAAACAGAATGGCTGCCGGCTGAAGCATGGGTATCGCCGGCCGCTCAACGCCCGGCCTCGGCGGCGCTCGCCGATCATCGCTCGCGCCACGGCCGGATACGAAAAGGGGCAAGGCACCATGTCAGCATTCATGCAGGAAGTCGACAAGCGCAGCGATTCGGCGCTTGCTTCAGGGGCGTTGCTGCCCATCGAATCCGAGCAGATGGAGGTCGTCGACCGCGGCCTGACTTTCATACTGCGGTGGGTTTCATCGCTTTCCGCCAAGGACGCCGCCAAGAAGATAATTCCCGGCGGGCCGCGCGACCCCAACTTCAACCCGTTTCTGCATCCGGAGCCCGCCCTGACCGTCGGTCCGCTGGGCGCCCATCATGTCGCCATATTGAACAAGTTTCCAGTATGCGAACGCCACCTCGTACTGGCCCGCCGCGAATTCGCCGAACAGCAGGCGCCGCTGGATATATCCGATTTCACCGTCATGGCCACGCTGATGTCCGAATCCGGCGGGCTGGGCTTCTACAACGGCGGAGCGGCCGCCGGCGCTAGCCAGCGGCACAAGCATGTGCAGTGGCTGCCCGCCATGCCCGGCAACGCCGGCCTGGGCTATCTGGCGGAGGGCCTGCCCAGCGAGCTGCCGCTCCTGGCGACCACGCAACACCCCGCGCTGCCGTTCAAGCATGTGTTCGTGCGGGTCGACTGCGGGCTCGGCGTACCGGTCGCCAAGTCCGCCGCCAGCATGTACAAGGCCTATGAGCTGGCCTGCGGGCAGCTGGGTTTCGTTCCCAACGAGGTCGGCTTGCTGCCCGCCTGCAACATGCTGGTCCAGGACGGCTGGATGCTGCTGGTGCCGCGCAGCCGCGAACACGCCGGGGAAGTCTCCATCAACGCCTTGTCCTACGGAGGCACGCTGTATGTCCGTACTCCGGAACAACTAGAGCCGATACGCCGCGCAGGGCCACTGGCCCTGCTGCGCGAAGTGGCCTGATCAACACTCCTGGGCCGCCTTGCGGATGCGCGGCGCCGTGCCCTAGTCTTGTAGTTTTATATTGCCTTTTTCAATGACATCCATCCATCGGGCTTTCGCCTCGCTCATGAATCTGGCGAAGTCTTGAGGGCTGCCGCCCATGGGTTCCATTCCGAGCGTAGTCAGTCGATCTTGCGCCTCGGGTAGTGCAATGATGCGATCGATTTCCTTGTTCAGTTTGTCAATGATCTCCGGCGGAGTATTCGCTGGAGCCAAGATGCCAAACCATTCGTCACCCAGCACATCGGGATATCCTAGCTCGGCGAATGTCGGGATCTCGGGAGCCATTTTCATGCGGGTTTTAGCCGCTACCGCCAGCGCGGACACCTGCCGGGTTTTGTAGTAGCTCTGGAAGGTACCCATGAGCGAAATGGCGAGAGGGATGTGTCCCCCGAGAACGTCGGGCACAGAGGCGGCTGCTCCTTTGTAGGGGGAATGCTTGATATCAAGGCCTGCCGCCTGTTTGAACATTTCCGCGGTTAGATGGGGAGTGTTGCCGACTCCGGAAGAGGCATATGCCAGATCGCCGGGCTTCTGTTTTGCAATCTTCACAACATCTTCAAGCGACTTGGCGTTTAATTGCGGTCCCATCCACAGAATGGCGGGCGTCTTTGTCATCAAAATGACGGGTTCGAATGCCTTATCAGTATCGTAGGCGAGCTTGCCGCGGTAGAAATGTGGATTGGTTATGTGGCTGGTGACCGCTACCAGCAGGGTGCGCCCATCAGGTTTGGCGCCGGCGACTGCCTGCGTTCCTATGATGCCGCTCGCGCCAGGGCGGTTATCCACAATAACAGGCACTTTCCACGACTGTGATAGCTGCTCTCCAATATACCGTGCTACAGCGTCGGTTCCACTACCCGCTGTCCAGGGAACAACCAAACGTATCGAGTCTTTTCCCGGATAACCCGTATCAGCGGATGCTGCTGCAGCACAACTTATCAAGGCTAATGCTGCAATGTGGCGCATTGTCTTCATGAGTCTTCCTCGCAATGGTATCGGTTTATATGAATCACCATACGATCAAAGTGATTTCAAATTTCGTATTATCATTTGATACGGCTTTCTGTATTATAAATGGCCACTGAAGGCCGTCAATAGCTTAATCGGCCAGAGCCTTGACGCCCAAGATACCTGCAATTATTGGCCGTACGCATAAATGGCTATATTCAAACTACAGATTGACGAGAGTTTACTTCAATGCTAATTTATAAATAGGAAACATTGTTCCATAAGATAGAACCACATCAAAAATGATTTGAGGAGGCCCAGGCATGACTATCGCTGGAGATCTCGCCCGTTTTTCAAGGGGCCCGGTTTTCGATGAACTCCCGAGGGAGGTTGTGCATGAAGTGAAAAGGGCGGTGCTCGACGCACTGGGATGTGCCATCGGGGCATATCGTGGAGAGCCCGCTCAAATCATGATGCAGGTAGCCGAGGACTTGGGCGGTCGTGAAGAGGCAACGCTTATCGGCTCCGGGACTCGTACATCCTGCCTCAACGCCAGCCTCGTAAATGGGGTGATGGTGCGTTACCTCGATTTCAATGACACCTACCTTATACCGGTCGGAGTGCATGTTTTGGGCAACCATCCTGGCGAATTGATTCCGGCAGCCTTGGCGTTGAGTGAAAGCCGCGGCTTGCCGGGTAAAGCGTTGGTGCGGGCTATAGCAATGGGGTATGAAATATCAGCCCGGTTCAACGACAGTTGCGCAAACGTCAATTCCGAATTCCCTACTATCGAAGCGAAAGGCTGGAATGCGGACTCCCGGGGGGCATTCGTGATGCCGCTGGTTTTGGGGTCGATGCTTGGCCTCAGCGAGGCTCAACTCGAGCATGCTATAGGCATCAATGGAAGCCACAACATGATCCTGGGCATACTCGATGCGTCGGGAGAGGAATACAGCATGACCAAAAATCTGCGCTTTCCTCGTGCAGCGCATAGCGCCCTGATATCGGTCTTGATGGCTAAAAGAGGCTATACCGGCCCTACACGCGTTTTGGAAGGGAATAAAGGGTTTATCGATGTTGTTATGCGGGGCGATTTCGATGCGCGCTCTTTAACAGAGCCTGTTGGGCGTTTCAAAATACTCGATACGATTTACAAAGCCGTTGCGGCCGACGCGTCCACACATGGGCATGTGAATGCCACTCTTGATCTGGTGAAAGAGTTCAATATCCAGCCGGAAGATGTAGAGCAAGTGGTCGTGAAAGCTGGAAGCCGCTGTGTAGAGCATACGGGCGATATGGTGAAAAAATATCCCCGAACCAAAGAATCGGCAGACCATAGCTCCTATTACCTCACTGCGATCGCCATTCTGGACAGAAAAGTAGGCCCAGATCAGTATACGCCTGAAAAATGGAATGACCCGCGCGCGGTGTCATTGATCGATAAAGTGATTTTTGAAGCGGACCCTGAGTTGGATAAATTCGGGCGCGCTGGAGTCTCCATTATCAAGACTCGTGGCGGCAAGATTTATGAGAAGCGTATCGAGTATCCCAAGGGCGATCCCCGTAATCCTATGACGGATGAAGAACTTCAAGAGAAGTTCAGGGATATGGCGTCGCCCCATTTGTCTCAGGGTCGGATCAGTGAATTCATCGAATGTGTGTTCGCTCTGGATGAGCTGGAGTCTCTTTCGGATTTGACCCGCCACTTCAAGTTCGATGCGCCATGAGGCTGGCAGTACTAACGTGCTGACACAGCACCGTATTTTCGCAAGCCCTTGTCCGACCCATATTGGGTCTCTAAAGAAGAGATCTGTACGAAGGAGAATAATTATATGAGCGAGAAACTGCTGTTCTCACCCTATAAATTGCGAGAAATCGAACTTGCCAACCGGATAGTGGTCTCTCCCATGGGGCAGTATTCGGCCGACGACGAAGGAAGGGCAACGGATTGGCATTTGGTCCATCTTGGGCATCTTGCCATGTCGGGCGCAGGTCTGTTGTTTACTGAAGCGACGGCTGTAGAACCAGCGGGCAGGATCAGCCGACACGACCTCGGCATTTGGTCCGACGATCACATACAGCCATTACGGCGGATTCTCGACTTCTGCCGCAAACATGGCCGGACGAAAATGGGCATGCAGCTCGCGCATGGCGGCCGGAAGGGGTCCGTGACGAAGGCATGGGAAGGTCAAAAGCCTGTTTCCATAGAGGAGGGCGGATGGGAACTCTGGAGCGCATCCGCCATAGCCCACGACGGGCGCCATGCCCCGTCCGCCCTCGATAAAGCTGGTATCAAGCGGGTAGTCAACGCCTTTGCCGCAGGCGCGAAAAGGGCGAACCAGGCAGGCTTCGACGTGATTGAGATTCACGCTGCGCACGGCTACCTCATTCACAGTTTTCTATCGCCTTTCGGTAACCAGCGGACTGACGAATATGGCGGCAGCCTGGAAGGTCGCATGCGATTTCTCCTGGAGATATTCCAGGCGGTCCGCGAGGCTTGGCCAGCCGACAAGCCCGTAGGCGTAAGAATCTCCGCAACGGATTGGGCGGAGGGAGGGTGGAGTGCCGAGGACAGCGTGATACTGGCCAGGCGCCTTGGTGAATTGGGTTGCGATTACATCACCGCCTCCAGCGGAGGGGTAACGTCCGAGCAGAAAATAGAGGTATTTCCCGGCTATCAGGTTCCTTTGGCGGAAAAGATCCGTCGAGAAAGCAATATACCCACCATGGCTGTCGGCCTTATCACGGAGCCGATCCACGCCGAAGAGATTCTTCAGTCGAAGCAGGCAGATCTCGTCGCCCTGGGTCGGGGCATGCTTTTCAATCCGCGCTGGCCATGGGCCGCAGCGGTAGAAACAGGAGGAAGTGTTTTTTATCCGAAGCAGTATGAGCGGTCCCATCCATCGATGCGGCGGGGGGACTTTCTTAAGCCGGTATAGAAAGTATGAGTGGCCGGAACAGGATTGCATGTTATCGGCCGAATTTGAAGATGTGCTTTAAATACTAAATAAATGCCGCCCCGATATATGAAAGATCGGACGGTATGGGGAGACAGGCATGTTACTGATGAACATCATGAAAGCAGCGTTGCTGATTGGTTTCGGACTGATCCAGGCGGAAGTGGCTGCGCAGGTTACTCAATACCCGTCGAGGCCCGTCAAAATTATTCTCGGGTTTAATCCTGGTGCGGCGACTGACTTGATGGCGCGCGAACTGGCGAAGAAACTTGGAGAACGTTGGGAGAGCCCCGTCGTTGTAGAAAACAGAAGTGGTGCCAATACCATCATCGCTACCAAGCTGGTTGCCCAGGCGGCCCCCGATGGCTATACGCTATTGCTTAGTAATAGCTCGAACGCAACCAATCCCGCTGTATTCAAGAATCTCTCTTTTGATCCAAAGAAGGACTTTACGAATATCTCGTTATTGGCGATTGCCTATAACCTCGTCACAGCGGCTCCCGAAGCCAATATCAAGTCTGTTAAAGATTTGATCAAGTACGCCAAAAATAATCCTGGCAAATACACTTATGGTTCTGTCGGCGTAGGATCCGCCCAGCATCTGCTGATGGAATTATTGGCCAAATCCGCTGATATCCAGTTGACACACGTTCCCTACAAAGGCGCTGCTGCTGCAATGGTCGACGTATTTGGAGGCCGCTTGACCGGGATGATCGGAACCATATCCTCTCAACAGACACATGTAAAAGCAGGCAAGTTGCAGCCTTTGTTTGTAACTGGCGCCAAACGGTCGGAGATTCTTCCCAACGTCGAAACCCTGGCTGAAAATGGTTTTTCCGAGATTGTTTCAGGTTATTGGCTCGGCCTCTCGGGTCCCGCCGGCATGTCTCCCAATCTCGTTAAAAAGATCAATGAAGACGTCAACTCCGTTCTCAAATTGCCCGATTTCCAGGAGATTCTAAAGAATCAGGCCATGGAGGTTCTAGGGGGCAGCCCCGGGGATATGGATGCTTATTTTGACAAGGAACTGGTCTTTTGGCGGAACGCAATGAAGGTGGCGGAATTACAGCCTCTGGATGTAGCCCAATGACATGTGGTTCAATGAGCATTCACTGACTCCAGCTCGAAGCCTGAAGCAGGCAAGCGTCCACTGCGTTCGGAGCAGCCAGTGTGCGGCGGCGCTCAGGCCGCCACATCGCCGCGTTTCGGAGGGGTATGGGTGGGGTGACGGCCGTCGTCGTTGCCATCGTCGCTGCCGTCGTGGAAGGGCAGCGGCGGCAGGCCTATGGCTTTCCGCAGCCGCTGGCAGTCCGGATTGGGGCTGCCGTCCTCCATCCATGTGGTGAATTCGCGGCAGGGGGAAGGGCGTTGCTCGTAGATGGCGCAATGTATGCCTTCCTGGCCGAGTTCGCCGCGCAGGGCAATGCAGCGGTTGCCGCCGTATTCGGTGCCCTTCATGCAGGCGCGCAGCGGGCCTACCTGGCTGACGAGTTCCGGCGGAACGCTGCCGCCGCCTTCGCCGGCGATTTCGCCGCAATAGAAAGACACCCGGAAATGCGCGCAGCAGGCGCCGCAGCTCAGGCAAGGGTTGGCGATGGTGGAATCATTGGCCGCCGCCCGCCGTTTCCCGGCCGGGACTTTGGGTAGCGGCTGGGCGTCGATGCCGGCCGTGAGAACGGTGTAGCTGCCGGGCAGGCTGGACCAAGCGTCTGTGATGCCCAGGGCTTGCGCCTGCACAGAAAATATCCGCGTAATGGTCATGATCGATCCGCTGTGTGTATGCATGGCCAGGCGCGCGGCGGCCATATGGATGACTATACTCAATGTCTTGCGGCCTGTAATTGCTACTATACACGGATTCATGAAACGACCCGCCTCCGCCCGTATCGACCCCTACAGCCTGCGTCTCTTCCTGACGACGGTTGCCGAGGGTTCCATCGTCAGGGGCGCCGGGAAGGAGCATATCGCTCCTTCGGCGCTCAGTCGGCGCATCAGCGACCTGGAACACGCTTTCGGCGCCGCCTTGCTGGTGCGCTCGCCCAGGGGGGTCGAACTGACCGAGGCGGGCCAGGTGGTCTTCAACCGCGCCCTCCGGATCGACCAGGACTTGCAGATGCTGGTTCGAGAAGTGCAGTCGGTCGGCGGGCAGGCCAGCGGCACGGTCAGGCTGTTCGCGAACATGTCCGCCATCATCGGCTTCCTGCCCGAACGCATCAAGGCCTATTCCGCCGCCTATCCGCAAGTCACGGTGTCGCTTTTCGAGCTCGACACCCAGGAGGTGCTGCGCGCCTGCCTGGACGATCGCGCCGATGTGGGCATAGGGGTGAAAGTCGATGTGCCGGCGGGCCTGGAATCCTGGCCTTTCGCCGTCGACCCGCTGATCGTCGTCATGCCGCAAGGCCATGCCCTCAGCAAGAAACGCGCGGTCAAGTACAAGGACGTGCTGGCCTTCCCGCTGGTGCGCGTCCAGGCGGGTGGCGCGTTGGATACGGCGCTGCATGCGCGCGCGGCCGAGATCGACGTCGCCATGAACACGGCGGTGTCGGTGAGCAGTTTCGATGCGACATGCCGCATGGTCGAAGCGGGCCTGGGCATCGCCATCATTCCCCTGAGCGCCTCATCCGCCTACGCGGGATCGCGGCGCTTCGTGCGCCGTCCCTTGGACGAGCCCTGGGCGGACCGGGTGCTGTGCGTGTATGCGCTGCGCAAAATACCGCGCTTGCGTTCGGTCCAGACGCTCATAGATTGGCTGACCGGCAAGGCCCGCCAAAGCTGAAAAGGCTTGTGTCCACGCATGGAGGCTGCCGTTCGCCGCGAAGGAAGCCGCGGTGGGTCTCTGTTTTTGCGATACCCCTCGTGCCGTTTGAACGCTTGAGTCCGGGTCCATGCGCCCCTACTCTGCGGCCATGGACAGCCAGCAACCTATTTTCTCTTTGACCGGCCGCGTATTGTTCCTGTCTACGCAGGCGGCAGTGATAAGCGCGCAACTGCAGGGCGGCGACTTCGATTTGACCAGCGCCGGGCCGCTGCGCGACGATATATCCACCGACGAGATCACCCCGGTGCCCATACTGACCCATTACGACGACCAGCTGGGCCGGTATCCCTATACCGGTTTCAGCATCCAGGGTCAGCGTCCCATAGGCGCGGACGCGGTCCGGCAAGGCGGATTCAGCGTCGTCGTGGCCGGAAGCCGCTATGGCAAGGGCTCTTCGCGCGAGCATAGCCCGGCCGCCGAAAAACTCGCCGGCATCAAGCTGGTGATCGCGGAAAGCTTCGAGCGCATCTATCGACAGAATGCCGACAATATCGGCCTTTTCACGTCGACCGATTTCAGCCTGGTGGAGCGCTTGCAGCGGGGCGAACCCGTTTATGTCGAGGAACTGCTGGAAGGCCGCGACCGGCTGGCGGCGGCCATACTGAAGGCCGGCGGCCTGCTGCGTTTCGGGCGGACGCAGATGCGGTCCATCCAGCGGGCCGCTCCGTCCGCCGCGCGGCCCCGTACGCTGTTCGAAAAGATAGTCGCCCGCCATAGCCTGAGCACCGGATTTTCCGGCGAGGATGGCAAGGCCGGAGCGGGGGTGTTCGTGCGGGCGGATTGGCGCTTCATCCATGAATACTACACGGCCATGTGCAGCCATATGCTGCACGCCGAATTCGGGCGGCCTTTGCAATTGTACGAGCCCGAATCGATCGTGGTGTTCGAAGACCATAGCTCTTATGTCGCCAGCAGCCCGGCGCACGTGCGCGCGGGGCTGGTTCCCAATGTGATCGCAATGTGCGAGGCGCAGCGCCGCTTCGTCGCCGAATACGGCTTGCGTTCGCACCGGACGCTCACCGACGCCGAGGCCGCATTGGACGACGGCTCCAACCAGGCCGGTATTTCCCACGCCATGATGACCGAGCACTATGCGCTGCCGGGCCAGCTGGTGGCGGGGACGGATTCCCACACTCCGCACAGCGGAGCGCTGGGCTGCGTGGCCTTCGGCGTGGGCACCACGGACATGGCGAATGCCTTCATTACCGGCGCGCTGCGCCTGACGGCGCCGGAAACGCTGCGGGTGGAGCTGCGCGGCCCCCTGGCGGCCGGCATCACCGCCAAGGATATCGTGCTGCACCTGCTGGCCCTGCCCGCCATCCGGCGGGGCGAGGGCATAGGAAAAGTATTCGAATTCACCGGCGATGCGGTGGCCGGCCTGTCCATAGACGAACGGGCGACGCTGACCAATATGACGGCCGAGCTGGGAGGGCTGACAGGCATCGTCGCGCCGGACGAGGAAACCGTGCGTTTCCTGCGCGAACGACGGGGCCTGGATTTTGTCATCGAGCCCTGGATGCGCAGCGATCCGGACGCGGCTTACTGTACGACGCTTGCCCTGGATTGCGCGGCATTGACGCCCATGGTGGCCGCGCCGGGCGACCCGGGCAATGGCATGCCCTTGCGGGACATCCAGGAGCGCGTCAAAGTGGATATCGCCTACGGGGGCTCCTGCACCGCTGGTAAACGGGAAGACTTCGATCACTATTATGCGGTCTTGTCCTGGGCGGCCGAACGCGGCCTGCGCGTGCCCTCCGGTGTGCAGCTTTATTTGCAATACGGCACGACGGCCGTGCGGGACTACTGCGTGAGCAAGGGCTATGACAAGGTCTTCGACCAGGTGGGCGCCCGCATGCTCCAGCCTTCCTGCGGCGCTTGCGCCAATTGCGGTCCCGGTTCGTCGAGCAGCGCCGGCCAGGTAACCGTCAGCGCCATCAACCGCAATTTCCCCGGGCGCTCGGGGCCCGGCAGCGTATGGCTGGCCAGCCCGCCCACGGTGGCCGCCAGCGCGCTGGCGGGGGAGCTCGTTTCCTTCGAGGAACTGCGGCAGAGGGTAGAGGCATAGGGCAGGGAGCGCCACGGGCCGCAGCCGCCCATGGCTTCAGCATTCAATCAACGATCCATCAATACTTCAGGATAGGGAGACATCCATGACAGAAATGAACAGCATGCCCGCATGCAAACGCGCCGCCGCACAGCCATCGACGCCGCGCCGCATGGCCGCCATACTGGGCTGTGCGCTGGCCGGCGCGCTGGCCAGCCTGCCCTCGCAGGCGCAGTCCGAACCGCCGCAAGGCTTGCTGGAAGCGGCCAGGCAAGAAGGCCAGGTCGTCTGGTACGAAACCAGCGTCCCCGACGTCGGCGCCAAGCTCAAAGAGGCGTTCGAAAAACGCTTCGCCGGCATCAAGCTCAATCATGTGTCCGTCACCAACGCGGAGCAGATGACGCCGCGCCTGCTGCAGGAAATGCGCGCCAAGACGAATAGCGCGGACGCCGTGCAGATTTCGGCGGAGCAGATCACGACGCTGGAAAAAAGAGGCGCGCTGGCGTCCGTGGATTGGATCAGCCTGGGGTTGAGCAAGGAACAGGCCGAAAAGCCCTATGCGGTGGCGACATCCGTATCCACTTTCGTGCTGATGATGAACACCGGCCAGGTCACGGAGAACGACCGGCCCAAGACATGGGAAGACCTGCTCGATCAACGCTGGAAGGGCAAGATCGCCGCCTGGGGGAACCCGTTTCCATTCGTCCAGCTCGCTTCGGTGTGGGGCGATGACAAGGTGCGCGACTACTTGAAGCGGTTCGCGGCGCAGGAGCCCACTTTGTTCCCGGCGCCCACCTCGGCCGCGCAGGCCGTG
>Ga0182744_1003747_pt1 | contig 11740 bp, 10 predicted proteins | sample eDN3rd30CKraftMG_FD_128525 | JGI IMG/M metagenome (GOLD analysis project Ga0182744, IMG submission 128525) | Enriched Miracle-Growth compost microbial communities from Emeryville, California, USA - eDNA 3rd pass 30_C Kraft MG (version 2) (version 2) ...
AGCCAGCAGCAATCCGTGAAATCATCACGCGTGCGAATCCGTACCTCAAACGCGACCCCGACAAGCTGCAGGTGTTCCTGGACTCCGGCCGGATCGTCGCACGCGGTGCGGCCAGCTTGTCGTTCGAATATCGCTACACCCTGAACGTCATTGTTCAGGACTACCCCAACCACGCCGACCAGATCATCCTGCCGATGTTGGCTTACCTCCGCACCCAGCAGCCGGAGCTCTTCGAAAACAAGGAGCTTTCCGACAATTTGATTCGGTTCGACGCGGAAATACTGAATCAGCAAACCATCGACCTGTCCCTGCAGGTGGATTTGACCGAGCGCGTCATCGTCAAAAGCGAAGACAACAAGCTGGTGGCCTCGCACCCCGGCGAGCCGCAGCACCCTGATTTCCCCGATGAAGACGTCGAGGTTGAGCTCGTCAACGTGATCACGGGCGAGTCGTTGGGCGTCTTCACGGTTCCTGCCTGGCAGCCTACGTTCTAATGGCCGAAGATCTGCACAAGCTGGACGATTGGATTCAAGCGCTCTTGATGCGCATTCAGCCCGCGCAACGCCGGGCGGTGAACCGGCGCGTGGCGTTCGAGCTACGCCGCTCTCAGTCCTCGCGTATAGCGGCCCAGCGCAACCCGGACGGATCGGCCTACACCCCGCGCAAAAATCAAGGCAAGCGGTTGCGCAGCAAAAAGGGAACCATCAAACGCCGCGCCATGTTCGCAAAGTTGCGCACGCAACGGTACTTGAAAGTGGATGCCGACGCTGATAGTCTAAGTGTCGAATTTCGCGACCGCGCCGCTGTCATTGCCATCGTTCACCAGTACGGCGAAGAGTCGGTGTCCAGCACCGGCACGCGTTTCAAAATGCCCGTGCGTGAGCTGCTCGGGCTCACTGATGCCGAGCTGGAAATGATTCAGGACACCTACCTTCGGCACCTGGCCGCGCTCGAATAGCCAACATCCGGCCTATTGTTGGTTGTGTAATCGGCAATCCCAAACCAGCACCCACGCGCGCGCGCAGTCGATTGTTCATCATGCCTGCATGAGCAACGAAGAACTCGCCCGCCTCCTGCAAAACCTGATTCGCGTCGGCACGATCATGGCGATCGACCACGGTGACCCACCGCGCGTGCGCGTTAAAACGGGAAGCCTGGAAACAGATTGGCGCCCATGGACTGAGCGTCGAGCAGGTCAAACTACAACCTGGGATCCGCCGACAATCGGCGAACAGGTCATTATGCTGTCGCCGGGTGGTGACCTAGCAGGCGCGTACATTCTTTGCTCTGTTGGGTCTGACAACAACCCACCCCCAAGCCATTCAGCCGATGAGACCGTTCGGCGCTACCCGGACGGCGCAGAGTCAAAGTACAACCATGTGACAGGTGCTTTCTCTGTCACCGGAATCAAAAGTCTGCTTGTCGAAGCCAGCGACAACATTACGCTACGAGCCGACTCGATAGACCTGGACGCCCCGACAACGACGAGCACCGGCGTGCATACGATAGAAGGCCTGCTCAAATATCTTTCTGGCCTATCTGGCAGCAACAGCTCTGGCGGGTCTGCAGCGACGATTAGCGGCCCCATAACTCACACAGATGGAAATTTGTCATCGAATGGGATCGTCCTGCACTTGCACGTGCACGGCAATGGCAACAGCGGCGCAGACACCACGGGGCCGAAATGAGCATCGGCATGAATCCCGCAACCGGCCGGTTTTCCGTCGATATCGACCACCTCGGGCAGTCCATAACGCAAATTTTCTTTACGCGTGTGGGGAGTCGCATCAAGCGCCGCACGTTTGGCAGCTTGTTACCCGACCTCATCGACCAGCCAACAAACGATTTCACGCTCATTCAGCTCTATGCCGCCACGGCAACGGCTCTGGTTATGCATGAGCCTCGACTTCGCCTGACGGGCGTGCAGCTCATCGTGGATCCCGACAATCCGGGCGCCGCGGAGCTCGAAATATCAGGGGACGCCCTGATCGATGGCCGCCGCCGCGCGGTATCGCTCAGCGTCCCAGCGTTTCAAGGATCTACCGTATGAGCGTTACGTCTCCCATTGATTTGTCGCAACTGCCGGCGCCCGACGCGCTGGAAGTGGTCGATTTCGAGGCGATCTACTCCGCACGCAAGCAACGGCTTGCCGACCTGTTCCCGGACGACGTGCGCGACGAGGTGTACGAGACGTTGGCGCTGGAATCCGAGCCGATGTCAAAGCTGGTGCAGGAGAACTCGTACCGCGAAATGGTGATCCGCCAGCGCGTGAACGAGTGCGTCCGGCGCGTCTTGCTGGCGTTCGCCACGGGCGCAGACCTGGAGCATATCGGCGCGCGCTACTACGTATACAGGCTGGTGGTGCAGCAGGCCGACCCGAATGCCTCGCCGCCTCTGCCTCTCATCATGGAAAGCGACGATTCGCTGCTGGAGCGGATCCAGGACGCCTACGAGGGCCTGTCCGTCGCCGGCCCGCGTGGTGCATATGAGTTTCATGCCCGTTCCGCTGACGGCCGCGTGGTGGACGCCAGAGCCATTAGCCCGGATCCTTGCGAAATCGAAATTTACGTCCTGTCGTCGGAGGGCGATGGCACGGCCAGCGGAGAGTTATTGGGCGTGGTTGCGGAAGCCGTCAATGGGGAAGACGTCCGGCCGCTTGCTGACCTGGTCACCGTCCTGTCGTCGGAGATCGTCGATTACACGATCAAAGCAAAACTGCACATGACAACGTCCGGGCCGGGCCGGACGCAAGCGATAGATCTGGCTACCAGCCAGACGGCAGACTATGTCTCGCGTCGGAAGCGGCAAGGCTGGTCGGTTTGGCTGTCGAAACTGGATGCCCTGATGCATGTCGAAGGCGTTGAGCACGTGGAGCTCATCGAGCCTGCGGCGGACGTCGTCATTCTGGACAGTCAGGCCGCACGCTGCACGGCCATCGACATTCAAGACGCAGAAGCGTCCGACGAGTAGCGGGCATGGGCGCTATCACGATTCTTCCTCCAAATAGCACGCGGCTTGAGCGTAACCTCGCCACGGCCGGCGCGGATATCGAGCTGGTGGATGCGACGGTGATCGTGCAGGTTACCAGGGCGGATGTCGCGCCAGTCAAGTTCTTGCCTTATCTGGCCTGGGAAGTGTCGGTGGATAGGTGGTCGGAAGACTGGCCGGAAGAAACCAAGCGCAAGGTGATCAGCGAGTCGTTCTACGTGCACAAGCGCAAGGGCACAATCGCTTCGCTTCGGCGCGTTGTCGAGCCGTTTGGCTATTTGCTCAAGGTCATCGAATGGTTCCAGGAAGATCCCCCAGGCCCGCGAGGCACGTTCCGCCTGGATATTGGCGTGAACGACGCGGGTATTACCGAAGAAATCTATGCGGAGCTGGAACGGCTGATAGAGGTAACGAAGCCGCTTTCCCGGCACATGTTGGGCTTGAACATCACATTGCTTAGCCGCGGCACGGCCTACATCGCAGGGGCAACTTTCCTGGGTGATACCACCGCCGTGTATCCGCCCGACCCACAAGACATTGAAGTTTATAGCGCGCCCACGTACCAGGGCGCCACACACATCATTGACATACTCAGCGTGAGGCCACAATCATGAGTCAGGAATATTTCACCACTTTGACCGTTATCGGTGAAGCCAAACACGCGAACGCTGTGGTAACGGGGTCTAAAGTTGACTACGCCACGATGGACATTGGCGATGGGAATGGCGTTGTGCCGATACCCAGCAGAACGCAGACCAATCTCGTACACAAAGTGGATTCGTTCGCCATCAATACGATTTCCATCGACCCAGACAATAGTTCGCAAATTATCGTTGAACTGGTAATACCCGAAACAGAAGGCGGCTGGTGGATCCGTGAGCTGGGAATTCGCGATGCGGCCGGCGACTTGATCGCCGTGGCCAGCGTGCCACCTTCCTACAAGCCTGTGCTGCTTGAGGGCTCCGGCCGGAACCAGGTTATCCGTGTGGTGCTGTTGGTATCGAGCACGGCCGTCGTGAACCTGAAAATCGACCCGGCCATCGTCATGGCCACGCGAAAGTACGTGGATGATATTGTGGCGCTGCCGTCCGGTGTTGATGCGGGAACCTACGGCGGCAACGACAAATTCCCGGTCATCACCGTGGATGCGCGCGGACGCGTCATCGCCGCCTCGGAAATTGAAGTCGCGTCGGTTTGGGATGACATCCCGAGTGTTTATAAAGGCGACATCATCAATGTAAAGGGGCTTGGGCAAATGTGGTGGACGGAAAACGCGTTCATCACCGGATACCGCAGCCAGTTCTGCGGCATCGTCCTGACGACCCTCGACCGCTATACCCGCAGCTGGACGTTCCCCCTGCGCGGCGGCACCTTCAATAAGACCTTGGCGAAATACAAGGGGCTGTATTCGTTCATAAACGAGCAAGAGCTGATGGTTGACGCCGCCGATTACAAAGACGGCGAAGGCTTCTTTTGCGAGCTCGGCGGCGACATGGTGAAGGCCCCCAATGTGGACGATATGTTCTTCCGTGCACCAGGAACTGACAAAGACACTGCAAATGCCAGGTCTATAGGTTCTGCTCAGCTGGACGCCATACAGAATGTAGTGGCTGAAACTTCGGGTGCACTATTTTCGCTTGCGTCAAATGGTGTCACCACTGGTTCATTCACCGGAGCTCTTCGCGCGACAAATCTAGCCAAGAGCTCCGGGAGCATTGATTCAGGGAGCGGCCCAGATTCGTATACAGACCTAAGGTTTGACGCATCACTAGTTGTCAGAACATCTACCGAAACGCGGGGCCAGAACGTGACCACTCCTTTATTCATAGCCCTATAAATACGGGGGCAGCGATGTTCGGCCCACGCGTTTCAGCGCCACCGGAACTGCTTGTCAAGGCGTTTCCGTCGTAAAGGGGGTACAGCGATCCATTAGGATCGTTTGCGGCAGATCCACCGGCGCCTGAAGCCCGGCAAAGGTGCGCATGGCCCTTATACATATCGACCTGACTCGTTCCAAAGATCCGCGCATTTGCAGAGAAGCGTACTCATCCCTGCAAATGTCAGAGCACTGGGAAGCAAACAGCTTGATGCGCTGCAGGAAATCACCGGAGACGTTAACAATGTGTTGCGGGAAATCGGCAATGCGCCGACAACGGGCGCATTCGCGTCTCACGCTGGGTACACAATAGTCGTTGGCGCCACCAATCAGGGCGCCGGTGCCGTCAATGGCTTTAATTTCAAAGCCAGCCGGGTTGCCCGAACGTCCGTCGAAACGCGCGGGCCAAACGTCGTCACGCCGTTCTTCATAGCCCTATAAATAACGGTGTGGTCACGTTCTGACCGCGCGTTTCTGTGTCGCCGGTTGCGCTGGTTGGGGTGCTGAGCAATCCGGCAAGAGTATTCGAGTTTGGCCCATCAGCCACGCTGTATGCTGTCGCTCTCCAGTTGTAGCTGTGAGTGTGAGATTTGAAGGAATCTAGCTGCTTGCTGCCCAGTGTCCTGGCATTTGCAGGGATGCGGACGCCTTATAGACATACCACCGGGTTCATGTACGTATGCATCGGGGCCGTTTCGGCGGTACCCGTAGCCCGCGTGTTAGTCCAGGTTGGCGACGCAGTGGGCATGCCGGATCCGGCCCCGGTGACCTGATAAATATTTTCACCATGGTAAAACTCATGGGTATGTGATTTGAAGGTGTCCAACTTAGAGCCGCCTATAGACGTTGCATTTGCAGAGAGGCGTACTCATCCCTGCAAATGAGCGGCTCAGGGGAACGGCGCAGTTGGATACCTTCAAATCCCACACTCACAAATTTACGACGCCCGAAGGGAGTGGCGTGCAGTCTGTCGCTGATTCACTTACTGCGGGATGGAACACGATTACGGTACCGCGGCTTTCCACAGTTACAACAGCCACAGGTGGAACCGAAACACGGGGCCAGAACGTGATAACGCCGCTATTCATAAGCCTATAAAGAAAGGCGCGACGACGTTTGGACCGCGAGTCTCAACGGACGTTCTAGCAACTCGGGACGCATCAAAAGACAGAGCACCTCCTGGGGTATTAGTACCGTCATTCGCCACTCGGGCGGCACTACCGATCAAGGCAAACGCCCCTGAAGCTTCTTGCCATGCAATACCGTTATTTGCGCCGAGGCTGGCCGTGATGTTTTGTAGGGCGTCGAGTTGCTTGCTACCGAGTGCCCGCGCATTTGCAGCGTTAGAGACAGATGAATGAAGGCAATACCGTGTTCGGTGGCCGCGTGTCGCCGGGCAACACATTAACAGTGCCCCCGCTCCCAGCGTCATTTGCGGATATCGTGTTCGTTCCCGTTATCGTGATTGCGTCGAGTATTGCTGTCCCAGACTCATTAGACGCCACCTTTATGTTCGCCGGAGTTATGGTGAAGCTGCCAGCCTTTGCAGTCTGCTTGCTACCCAGTGTCCTGGCATTTGCAGGGATGCGTACGCTTCTCTGCAAATGCCAGGGCACTGGGCACGGCGCAGCTGGCCGCCAACGCGGCGCACTCCCACAGCTATAGCACGTCATGGGGCAGCAATTTTCCGGGCGGCGAGACCATCGTCAGCGGCGCTACGTCTGTGGGCGCGACAACGAATGGGCAGAAATTTACGGCGACAATTGGCACGGCTGGCGGAACCGAAACGCGCGGTCAGAACGTGACCACACCCCTATTTATAGGGCTATGAAGAACGGTGTGACGACGTTTTGCCCGCGTGTCTCGCTCGAAGTCCGAGCTACAAGCGCATTGTCGAAATCGAATCCATAAAGGTCAATCGATGGGCCGGCGGTTCCGAGATTTGAGTAGCCCAATGTGCGTGCTCGATCGTTGATCGCGCCGAAGGAGTCCTTCGGGCTGCTGCCGATGCGGACAATGTCTGAAGTTCCCCCAGTAACTTTCTGTACGGCGTCCAGCTGCGCCGTGCCCAGTGTCCTGACATTTGCAGTGCCACGAACGTATAAGCCCTTTTCACAAACCCCAAAGATGGCGGCTCGCGCGCGCGCGGGGCAGTATGTGGGCATCTATCAATATGAGATGCCGCCATGTTACTCGACCCTATCAAAGTTTCCCGCATCGACCCGAAGACGATGCTGTTCATGTACAACGAGGACGTGCATCCGCATCCCGATGGTGAGTACCCGGTGCCGGGTAATTGCGTGCTCGAGCTGGCCCCGGAACCCGGCGGCAATGCGCGGGCCAAGTGGATCTCCGACGTACCGTTAATTTCCTTCAATTTCGGCCGCGAGGGCACAGGCCGGTGGGAAGTTGTCGAATACTACCTGAAGACGGATCTGTTCCTGGCCAGCAATGGTGCCCAATACGAAATTGACAGCGACGTGGACGGTGAATCGTATGCCGGCATCGGCCCGCTGCCAGCCTGGCTGACCCTGGAAAGCCGCCCATCGCGTTTTCACCATTACACCGGCGGGGCCTGGGTTCTGGATGAGCAGGAAAAGCTAGCCTCGCTGGTTGCCGATAAGGTGGCGGAACTGTCCGCCGCGTGCCAGGCCCAGATATATGCGGGCTTCGAATCGTCGGCCCTGGGCGTGGCCCACCACTACCCGGCACTCGACAAGGATCAACAGAACCTGACCGCCTCCGTCCTGGACTCGACGGTTCCAGGCCTGCCGGAAGGCTGGCAAACGCCGTTCTGGTGCGAACTGGAGGGTGTGTGGGCGTTCCGCATGCACTCAGCGGAACAGATTCAAACGGTGGGCCGCGACGGCAAGCAAGTCATCCTTGCCTGCATGGCTCAAAACGCCGTGCTGGCCGGCCTGGCGCGGGCCGTTGCTGACAATTTTTCCAGTGGAGCCGGCGACCTCGCCGCCGCAACGTCCGACCTTGCCACCATTGTTTGGGTGGCTCCGCAGCTATAAAAATCGAAAAAGACGCGGCGTTGCAATGGGTGCGCTAACACCCGCTGCAACCCGCTTCAGCAGCACTACCTGCATGAAACGGCCAAGGCCGCGCCACCTGTCGACAGGCGGGGCAAGGTTATCACAAATAACAAGGTGTCACATCATGCAATACCCGATCATCCCATGGATCGGCGGTAAACGTCGTCTGGTAAAAACGCTGCTTCCCTTGATTCCCGACCATCAATGCTACGTGGAGCCTTTCGCCGGCGGGGCCGCCATGTTCTTCATGCGGCCCGCACCGGCGAAAGTGGAAGTGCTGAACGATCGGAACAGCGAGCTGGTCAATCTCTACCGTATCGTCCAGCACCACCTTGAGGAGCTCGTCCGTCAGTTCAAATGGGCGCTAGTCAGCCGCGAAATGTTCAAATGGCTGAACATCACGCCGCTAGAGACCCTGACCGACATACAGCGGGCGGCCCGCTTCTTCTACCTGCAGCACATGGCATTTGGTGGAAAAGTGGCGGGCCAAACGTTCGGCACGGCCACCACCACAAAGCCCGGCTTGAACCTGCTACGTATCGAAGAAAGCCTTTCTGCGGCGCATCTTCGCCTGGCACAGGTGTTTATCGAGCATCTTTCCTGGCAGGACGTTGTGAAGCGCTACGACAGGCCCCACACGTTCTTTTTTATGGATCCGCCTTACTGGCAGACCACCGGGTACGGTAGCGACTTCCCATGGCCCGAGTACGAGCAGCTGGCCGCCACGCTTGGCGCGCTCAAAGGCAAGGCCATCGTTACCCTGAACAATCATCCGGAGATCCGGCGGCTGTTCAAAAGCTTTGACACGCAAATGGTGCCGATCCGCTACACGGTGGGCGGCGGCGAGGGCAACCCGGCCAGTGAATTGATTATCCGAAGCTGGAAGTAGCGGCACGGGCCAGGTCGGACGCTTACGCATATGCGGCCTCTTGCGTCCGCTCCTGGCGCAGCTTTTCGATTTGCCGCTTGCCTAGTGGGCTGCGGGCCAGCTTTTGCGCCAGCTCCTTGCCGTGCGGGTGATAATAACGAAGGAGCATTCGGGTGTCCTTGTGGCCGGTAACCTTGGCCAGCTCATGCATCTCGAACACCGAGGCAAGCACGGACGTCGATTCGTGCCGAAGGTCATGGAACCGCAAGTCGTTGAAATACTCGTCGCGCGGCTTGCGGCCGTACCTGTGGCAAAGTGCCTCGTATTGGCGGCGCGCCTTTACCCTGGCCCGGATGAAGGCCCTGGTAATGGCCTCGGGCTTGATCTTGAATATCGGCCCGCGATGCGGCTTGTTTGCCACGAACTGACGCAACACGTGCTTGGCCAGCGGCGTAAGCGGCACAGAGCGGGAATCTCCGTTCTTCGTCATGGATAGAAAAATCGTGCCGTGCACCAGGTCAAGGTTCTCCCGGCGGATGCCGGCGATTTCCGACCGTCGCATGCCGGTTTCCGACGCCAGCAGCATGACGATAGGCAGCTCGGGGCTGCGCGTGGCGCGGATCAACCATTCAAGCTCATTGCGGGGGCATTCCAGCGTCGATACACCGCGAAGCTTGATATGCGTGTACAGGCGGCGTGTACGGCCGTTCTGCACCACCGGCCGGCGCACCAGCTGGACGGGGTTTGCCAGCATCGGCATGCTCCAGTCTTTGCGGGCTACGGTGTATAGGTGCGAAATTAACGCGAGCCGACGCACGACGGTGGCGGGCGCCAGGTGTTTAATCCATTCGTCGCGGATCCGATTCAGGTCGGTGCTGAAGATGGCGCCAATGGGGCGCTGTGCCAGCGGTGTGCATCGCCAGGTTCGAGCCAGAGAAACTTCATTGCCGCCGCCGCCGCGCTTGTTGGTGGAAACTTCGTTGAGGTAACGGTCTAGTGCTTGATCTAAAGTTGGGGTAGTCTTACGGCGCGGGCTTTTTCGTGAGAGAGTTTTCATAATTAAAAACAAATTCACGATGTTCAGCCTCAGGCGGGCGTTTTCATCTGCGTCAAATCAAGCCGAAAAGGATTTGTGCGCCGGCCATTTCAATGAATCTGCCGTGGCGGGCTTTGTCATTCGCAATAACCAAACGGCAGGTACTGAACGAATCGCTATCAGGCGTCAGCATTAGGGCTATTCAGTTTTCATAGTCCTTTTTGAGGTCGAATATGCCTGCCGATTACCACCATGGTGTCCGCGTCGATGAGATCGACGATGGCTCCCGCCCCATACGTACTATTGACTCCGGCGTTATCGGTTTCGTGGCCACAGGCGAAGATGCCGACGCCACAGTATTCCCGCTGAACCGCCCGGTTTTGCTCACAAACGTGCAGTCGGCCTTGGGCAAGGCCGGCGACACGGGCACGCTGGCCCGCACGCTCGATGTCATTGCCGCGCAGACGTCGCCATACACCATCGTTGTGCGCGTCGAGGAAGGCGAAGACGACGCCGCTACGACGGCAAACGTTGTCGGCGGCACGGATGCCAATGGCCAGTACACCGGGCTTAAAGCGCTGCTGGCCGCGCAAAGCGGTGCGCCAAAGATGAAGCCTCGAATTCTCGGCGCCCCAGGTCTTGAAAATGCGGCGGTCATAGCCGAGCTTGGATCCGTTGCGCAAAAGCTGCACGGCTTCGCGTATGCGTCGGACATGGAAAGCGCCACCAAAGAAGAATGCGTAGCGTTGCGCGAATCGTTCGGGCAGCGCGAGCTGATGGTGATCTGGCCGGAATTCATGCGCTTCAACACAGCTACCGCTACAGAACAAGCGATTGCGGCCAGTGCCTTGGCGCTGGGCGTGCGCGCCAAGCTGGACGCGGAAATCGGTTGGCACAAAACGCTTTCCAACTACGTGGTCAACGGCGTCACCGGCATTTCCAAAGACGTTTACTGGGATCTTCAGGAATCGACAACCGATGCCGGCTTCTTGAATGAGAAGGACGTCACGACGCTCATCAACAGCACCGGATTCCGCTTCTGGGGTAGCCGTACTTGCGCTGGGCCGACGAGCCTATACCCGTTTGAAAACTACACGCGCACGGCGCAGATTGTTGCCGAAACCATGGCCGTGAACCATTTCTGGGCGGTTGACGGCCCCATGAATCCATCGCTGATTAAAGACATTCTGGAAGGCGTCAACTCCAAGTTCCGCGAATGGAAATCATTGGGCTACCTGATTGATGGTCAGTGCTGGTTCGACCCCGAGCCGAACACGCCAGAAGTCCTGTATTCCGGCAAGGCATTCGTGGACTACGACTACACGCCCGTTCCCCCTCTGGAGAACCTGAACTTCCGTCAGCGCATCACCAATCGCTACCTGGTGGACTTCGCCAACCGGATCATCCAGGCCGTCTAAATAGAAAACGCCAGGCCCCGTGCCTGGCCCGAGTGATCGAAACTAATTTTTCAGGGGGAACGCCATGTCGTTGCCGAGCAAGCTTAAAAATTTCAATGTGTTCAACGAAGGGCAGAACTACATGGGCAAAGTTACCGAAGTGGTCTTGCCAAAATTGACCGCCAAGGTCGAGGAATATCGCGCTGGCGGCATGGACGTTCCTATCGATATCGATTTGGGTATGGAAAAGATGACGTGCGAAATGACCCTGGGCGGCTATGTCGTACAGGTGTTGAAGCAGTTCGGCATGCTCAGGCATGATGCGGTCGGCCTGCGATTCGCGGGCGCGCTGCAAAGCGAAGACACCGACACGGTGATCCCGTGCGAGGTCATTATGCGCGGCCGCCATACTGAAATCGATTTCGGCACCGCCAAGCCTGGCGACGACACGGCCAAGAAGGTTACGTCCAGCCTTTCTTATTACAAGCTGTCGATAAATGGCGAGGAAGTCATCGAAATCGACGCCATAAACAT
>Ga0182744_1003748_pt1 | contig 11739 bp, 10 predicted proteins | sample eDN3rd30CKraftMG_FD_128525 | JGI IMG/M metagenome (GOLD analysis project Ga0182744, IMG submission 128525) | Enriched Miracle-Growth compost microbial communities from Emeryville, California, USA - eDNA 3rd pass 30_C Kraft MG (version 2) (version 2) ...
GCAGGTAGCAGTTCAGACTCCGACGCACTTGTTCCACGCTCAGCTCTTCATCCAGGCTCTGCCGGATGCGGCTACAGAGCAGGAAGCTCAGACCGGTTAGATAATAGTGTCGGTGGATGCACCCCTCTGGTAAAAATTAGCTCAACGATATATACCTCAGAAAGCACGAGAGAGCCAGATAATGCCTCCACTGCTCCGATTAAGATGCCATCAATCGCCGCATCTCGTGATTTCTCCGCATGGCATGGATTGTGCGACGCGATCGCTAACTCTATTAGGGCTCATCAGCCTTGCTGTGTTTTTGTTCCCCCTGGTTTTGAATCTGCGGATGTCATACCAGCGATTGTGTCTTTCTGCGATGAACATGTTCGGAACAATGTTTACCATGTGCGAGGAAGAAAGCTAGCCACAGCAATCGACCTGCAAAGAGCAATTGAGGCGTCATTGGGTGTGTCTATTACAGATTTCGTCAGATTTTGTGATTCACACGGTGGGGGCCTTCTGATTATTGATGGGTTAGTGTCAGAGAGTAATATCAATGATCGAGTCGTGGAGTCAACGGACTTCAGTCAGCATATAGTTTCGATAATTCGTGATTATTGTCCTGAGCTTGCAATAGTGGCCTTTACAACCGATCCTGGCACCCCTTCGACACACCAAGTTGAACCTCTTGATGCGGCCGCCGTCGGTGATTTTGTACGAACGCACAATCTATGTGATTTTCAATTTAAGGATGTAGCTCAAATTGAGGCAGTCACAGATGCTACAGGAGGGATTCCTCAGCAAATTGTGCAGTTCCTGGAACTACGAAAAGTGTCAGATTTTGAGACGGCCATTGCTGACTTGCGCAAGCCTGGTCAAGTTCAAGATCACGATTTAACGGGCGGCCAGCGTAATGTGCTCATGGTAGAAATGAATGTTAACGCCGGACTACGAAATCTCATTGACATCCTTGCCGTACTTGAGCGTGGTGAGCCGCTTCGAGAAATTCGCAGTATGCTTTCTGTCGGTCAGCCCTCTGCTCAGGATGTATTGCTTTTGACGTCAATGCAATTGGCAACTGCGATAAGGATTGACTCTCCCGGGGAGATGAAGGCCGATCCCGTTTCAGTTGTTCGGCTTCGTCGGCATGCTTGGGACTATGTTAATTCTCAAATGTCAGTGGAACGTCGTAGCGAAGTCATTTCACTCGTAGCCAAGACGTATTTTGGAGGAAAATGGCCTACGGAACCCGTAAGGCTGCGGCAGAGAGGCCATTGGGGAAAGGGGCGAGGCCAAGACGCATCTCGCATCTATGCAAATGAGGTGTTTATTATTGAGCAGTTGTGTGATGCTGCTGAAAATAACACGGCAGCTTTGATTCGGGTTGCTTCACTTGCGTTGAAGTATTGTGAGAAACTTCGCCGTCAAGATCGGTTTGGGGACGCATATTTTGCATCGCGCGAATTACTGAGTCGCGTCGAAAAGGCCTGCCAAATGACGGGTGATGCTGCAGTTAGAGAGGAATTTCGCATTTCAACTGCCAGAAGTTCTCGTATGGCTGGCGAAAGTAATTTTCGCCATCCAACTTTTGGAAGGGATTGAGGACACATCGGAGCCTGACGAGTTTAAATCGCGACGGTTAGATGCATTGGCAAATTTGATGTTGAGTTATGAATCATTGGGAAGAATGTCTGACGTTGCTCGAATTGCCGAAATTCTTGTCAAGGATGCACCAAGTAATTCTTGGCATAATATTCAGGCGTCGGCCGTACAGGCGGCATTGAACGGAGATCGAGACGAGACGGTCAAGAAGCTTTTGTCTCTTGAACGTAAAGCGAGACGATATAATCACAATGTTATTGCTGAAAATATATTATTAGATCTCGCATATAGCGCATCTTCTGCAACAGAGGCTAAAAGGTACTTGCAAAAGGTTAGGTCGGATGACGAAAGAATGTATAACTATATTAGAGCAACAGCAAAGTTTGCTCTCCTTACCATCAACAGTGACGGTCCAAGTGCGCTTTCGTCTCGTGATATTGCCGCAATCGAAGCTGGGTACACATTTATGTTTTCTCAACGGATGGTGACTCTTTTGACTCAATTTCACGAGGTCATCTGTAGAATACTTGAGGAGCGAGGGGACCGTGATCGCCAAATTGAACTGCTGAAGCACAGCAGCTTTGTGTGGCGACTGCGAGGTGACTTGCTGACGGAACAGCGGTATCTTCGTTTGGTAGAAGGGCACTGCGCTCCAGAGCGAGCTTCAAGTGATGGCCCATTGCGACGTGCCATGTTGTATATTCTCGCGAGATTGCGTGGCCTCACTGGAACGAGCATTGCAGGTTGATGTGTCTTCGCCAAATACTTTTTTCGGATTCGGCAACCGGTTCCGCTTCCAAGACAAGTTGGGCGATAAGTCGGGCTACGAGGGAAATCGCTTGGTTTGGCTCGGCATGTTTCTGCTGACCAGTGGCAACGTCGGAAAGTAATTGAAGCCAAGACGTTACAGAAGGCAATTACCTCCGGAGAGTTTCTCGACTTCGACAAGGTGATGGGAACTCCCACAGTCGGAGCACTGCAACAGGCGTTGTTTCAACTTGACGGGCAGATCGACCGCCTTCGCAACATCATTCCCAAAGGATGTGTCGAGGGCGGGATGACACTTTTCAGTGACCAGAGTATCAAGAACAACCGCAAGGCTGAATTTTCACTTAAGAACGAGCGCTTCGTTATGCCTTTTGTGGTTCACGACCTGATCGATAATGCCATCAATCTGTGCCGAGCGATCCATCTTGCCCTGGAAAGGGGATAGAAGTTCTCTGAACGGCGTACAATTACATACATCCGAGATGAGAATGAGAAGATCAAGGACTTGAGGGCGATATTAGAGGATGTTGAAAACTGGCTCGCAGATGGAACTTGAGATCTGGCGCTTCAATCGGCTCGAGTCGCTTGTGATGGAATTGCTCAGCTCGCATCATGTGCCAATCAAAAGTTGCGGATTTTCTCTTTGATGGTACTTTCATCGCATGGCAAAACGAAAAACGGCCCGAACCAAATCATCGCTCGTTCATTCGAGAAAATCACTTCCTGCTGAACCGGATGTTCTGTTGCAGGAACTCCGTGGTTTAATTGCCGATGCCAGGGAGCGGGTGGCTTCTGCAGTCAATGCGGCACTGGTCCTGGTCTATTGGGAAGTTGGGCATCGGATTCGTACCGAGATTCTCCGCTCGTCGCGAGCAGCCTACGGTGAGGAAATTGTGCCGACACTGTCAGCACAATTGATACTGGAGTTCGGTGATGGGTTTTCCAAGCGGAACCTGTTCCGCATGATCCGGTTCGCCGAGGTTTTCCCCGAGCGAGAAATTGTGACGACGCTGTCGGCACAATTGGGATGGAGCCATTTTGTCGAGATCATTCCGCTGGATGACTCATTGAAGCGTGATTTCTACGCGGAGATGTGTCGCATCGAACGCTGGAGTGTCCGAACCCTGCGGGCCAAAGTTCAGGGGATGCTCTTTGAGCGAACCGCGCTGTCCAAGAAACCCGCCAAGTTGGCGGAACAGGAGCTGGCGGCATTACGAGCGGAAGACCGGCTGACGCCAGACATGATTTTTCGTGACCCGTACTTTCTGAATTTTCTTGGCCTTTCGGATGCTTATTCTGAAAAGGATTTGGAAACGGCAATTTTAAGAGAGCTGGAGAAATTCATCCTCGAACTGGGAGACGGCTTCGCATTCGTGAGTCGTCAGAAACGGATCATCATCGACGATGACGACTATTATCTGGACCTGTTGTTCTACCATCGAAAGCTTCGCCGCCTGATTGCTATCGACTTGAAGATCGGCAAGTTCAGAGCTGCCGACAAAGGGCAAATGGAACTCTACCTGCGCTGGCTGGATCACCATGAACGTCAACCGGGTGAGGAATCTCCTCTTGGCTTGGTCCTTTGCACCGACAAGTCCGACGAACACATTGAACTGCTGCAACTCCACAAGAGCGGCATTCGCGTGGCGTCGTACCTGACTGACCTTCCGCCCCGTGATGTCCTGCACAAGAAACTCCACCAGGCGGTTCTCAACGCCCGGGCCAGGCTGGAATCTGATCGTAAGGGGATCAAGTGAACGATAGCATCGGCAGATAGCAAACCGCGATTGCATGCAGGCTTGCTAGGCGATGCAAAGAGGAGAATCGATGAATGATATTCAGTACGAATCTACTAATGCAGTGAACTTTCCTTGATCGGACGCAATCAGGAGGGCGATATGCCACCAAAGAACAAGCCCGGCAGGATCGTTCAGGCGATTCATTTCGAGGATTTCGACGGTTTCCAGTTTGAGCGATTGGTCTTTGCTTACCATGCCCGCACCGAGAAATGGCGATCCCTCGAATGGTATGGACAAGCTGGAAGTGACCTGGGACGGGACATCTGGGGCATCCGCGATGACGGCACCAAGGACGGTGAGTCCATTTGTGTCCAGTGCGTTAACCGGAAGAGCCTGGCGTTTTCCAAGGCCGAGATAGACATTTCAAAGGTGCTCAAGGCAGCGTTGGGCGTGCCGAAGCGTTTTCGCATCGTGACACGCTCGAATGTCTCTGCCGAAATGCGAGACAGAATCAAGAAACATGTGACGTCAAACGGCGTCAGCAGCTGCGATATTTGGTCCGGTTCGGAGTTTGAAGAATTCCTGCGCCACAGGGCGGAGTCGCTTCTCAAGAGATTTGTCGAGGGCGAAACCTTTCCCGATGCTGCGGCTGACCTCGTCGAATTCGCCGCCAAGTCCGGTTCGCTGAACGACAAGGAAACGCTTGCACTGATGGCAAGGCTGTTTGACCGACCAGCCTTTTACACCCCCATCGATCAGGAAAGCAATCTTCCCGATTTCCGCCAAGCGATTACCGATACGATCCAGGCGCTCGGAACAGGAATTTGGAAAGCCCGCGACGGTAACGTGATTACACGGATACCCTCACGGCAGCAACTGAAGGATGTTGCTTTGCGAAAAAAGATCCAAGCAGTCGAAAAATCGCTTGCCCAACTTCGGGCGAAGTTCGATGACTTGAGCAAGTCCGGGATCATCCGGCATTGCAACTGCCATGACCCGAATTGCCCGGTCTACTTCATGTCATCTGAAGCCGCTCGCGAACTGGAAATGCTGCGTCGTCAATCACTATGCATGTTTCGGGATGCATATTCTGAATTCGATGAACCGGCCGGATGGTGAGGCCCATAGCCATCCTGTCGCCTCGACTTTCAGGCCCCAGTGAGTGGAAACCGATCGTTTCTTTGGTATTGTCGCAATTTGTAATATGGACAGAAGTTACACATTCATTGAACCCCGCTATGTCCCTGATTCGGCCTGCGAAATGCCAGCCCGGCTGGGGCCGTTTGGGAGTGGCGAATTTCCGCCGTCGGGGTCATACGGGACCGGCGGGAACGGACTCCGGTTGTAGGGACAAGACGGTTTCTACCATCGAAAGAATTCCGGCCCTGACCGGCTCGGAGAGTCGCGGCCAGGCATTGATGACGCGGAGAAAGTCATCGTCGTATTGCCATTCAGCGACAGCGTCGGACAAGCATTGCCGATCGCACTTGCAACCCGGACTGCAACCAGTTTTTTCGTGCTGACATAACCCGTTGACGTGGCAATTCGTTACGGAAAACGGCTTGTTCGCTACGGAACCGAAGGGGGCCATTCACTTCAGACAGATTCCTCACCCCCATTTCTTTCACACACAGGATCACTGATGAAGATTCTCTTTTTGAACAACCTCGGCGCCGGGTTCGCCGACCAGATCGATATCGCCGAAGGCACCACCGTTGCTCAATTGTTTGAGCAACGTGTCTCGCACGGCAGCCCCTCGGATTACCTGATCCGCGTCAACCGCCAGCCGACCACTTCCGATTATGTGCTGCAACCGGGCGATCGCGTCAGCATCACGCCGACGAAAATTGAAGGAGCGGCAGTCCTGCGGACTGGGAACAGGGGTGAAAGGGCAGAGGCTGTCATTTATACACATCTTCCATTCCCTTCCGCGAGATTCCAGTAAACTCTGGCACGGCATTTGCCAGTCACTCTGACAACTTCAAACTGTCAGTTCGGCATGGAAGCGCGCGATGGACCGGAGCATTGGACGGGAACTGGACGGCATCGATCTGGGGGACGAACGCTTGAATCGACGCAGCAGGAAAGTCCTCGAAGCCAACCCCCAGGCCAGCATCAATGCCGCCTGTCAGGCCTGGAGCGACACCGGTGTTCTGGGTGCCGGTGGTGGACCAGCCGGTGCCGTACTCCCCGTTCTCCCCCAGGGGTCCGTAGGTGAAGTCGCTGCCCGCCTGGTGATGGGCCACGACACTCTGGTTGATGGCGGTGGAGCTGCTCTCGGCAGTGGTATCGGTGCCGTAGATGTCGCTCCACGTTCCGGTGGTGATCAGGCCGGAGACGGTCTTTTCGAGGGTGGCCGAATCACTCTCCGCGCTGCTGCTCCCGCTGCCGGTGGTGACCCACTGGCCGTTGACCAGGGTGGAACTGGTCTGGGACTGGGACTGGGAAGAGCTGTCGGCTGACTCGGTGAGTTCCCCCGAACGGAGGATCGTCCGGGTGACCTCCCCATCCGCATGGCCGAAGCCGCTGGTCAGCCCCCACAGCTGGGAATACGCATCCCCCGGAATGGAGCCGAGCCCGAACCCGACATAACCCGGGCCGGTGCTCTGGATCGTGTCCTCCCAGGTCCCTTCCCCCGCGGAGCTGCTGGTGGAAGAGGCCTGGGCGGAGCTGCCGGCGGTGCCGTCGGTGGCGGTCCAGGTGGTGCCGCTGAGGGCATAGTGGACGGTCGCTTCCCGGGAAAGGGAGGTGCTGGAACTCTTCTGGACGGTCCCCTCCAGCAGCGACGGCACCCCCGCGGAATCCGTGTACAGCACCCGGGAATAACTCCCCGAAGCCGTGTCCCCGGTCGTATCCACCTTCCCCGTCTCCCCCGTCCCGGTGCCGGAATAGGTGAGGTTGAGCGTCAACTGGCTGTGGGCGACCTCGTCGGCGGTGCGGACTCCCGCGAGCGTGCCGTCCCCCAGGTTGGTGCCGGTGGTGTAAGCGGTGGAGGAATGGTACTCCCAGTCCGTCCCCAGCGTGACTTCTCCGGTTTCCAGCGCTGCGGTCGGGACCCAGGCGTCGTTTTCGTCCAGCGTGAACTGTTCGGTCTGGTTCTCGATCAGCCGGGCGAAGCTGTGGGCCTGGAGATTGCCCGTGGAGTAGGTCCCGTTGATGGACGCCGCGATGGGGGTCTCGCCGACGGTGGTCTCGTCCTGAACGCCGACATAACTGGTCTCCTGCCCCGTGGCCGACAACGTGGACCAGGCCCCGCTGACAAACTGAGATGTGACCATGCCCGGACTGTCGCTTCCCACCCAGGGGGAAGGGAACGAACGGACGAGTTGCCAAAGCGGTCGGCGGGGCCGATGGGCGCTCCGCGGGATCCGGGGATGCCTGATGCCCATCTCACGCCATCCTCCTGCGGCCCTCATGCTGCCGGACATCCGACAACAACGTGGCAATCTCGCCAGTCTGGCTTTTTGAATGTGGTCTGGATCGGGCATTGAAAGCCTGTTCAAGGGGAGGTCACGTGTCCGATGAGGCATTGGCGGAAGACGCCATCCTGGCTGCGGCGGCGGCGGATGAGGGTGCTGCCGACCGCCGGTTCCACCGAGCCGTCCGCGCAGTGCAGCGTCACCCGGGCCAGCTGTGGGCCGACCCATTCCTCCAGCCGGTAGACGGCGGTCGTCTCCCGCCCGTCTTTCCGGCAGAGCGTACCCGGCAGATACGCTCCCACGGGAAGCGGGATCTTATGGGAAACAATGGGGTGTAGCATACGATCGTATTTGTCGCCCTTGCTGACGGCTTCCTCCATTCGTTCGTCATATTCGGCGACGTCGGGAAGTTTTCGGATATCCTGGACAAGGATAGACATTGTCACAACATGCAATGCAGGTCTAGTCGGGAAGATGGTTGTTAAAAAGAATGGAACACCAAAATCATTGCAATCTCCGTTTATGCAAATTATGCAGTAATTCGAAGCAGACAGCAACAAGCATCGCTCTGCCCTGTGAGCAGCTTTAATATATTTATCTTTCTCGTAGATACATTCTGTTCCCGGCACAACTTCAAATGGAATGGTACTTACTTTTAAAGTACAGAAGTGCAATTGTCTTCCAGATAAAGGCTCGTAAATCACGCGCAAGTGATCTGTTGGCCATGGATCGCAGCTTTTGTATACGATTGATGGCAGGTCGCAACTAATGGCCCTGGCGTGCCATTCTTCATTTGCCGATGCTATTCTGTAAACAAATAAAGTTATGTCATGTGCCATGAGCTGTGCATTAATTTACAGTGTTGTTTAGCGAGGAATCATTCCCAGATTGTGCAGTAAATTATCTACCTGTCCTTCCCAGGCATCGACTAATTCAGGCCTGAATTTTTGTCCCCAAACTCCAGCCTTCGTGGCCTGTTTGAAGTGCAATAGTTCTTCAATGACGTCCTGCACCTCGGTCCCTTTGTAGAACGTGATCGTCTTGTCTTTGATATTCGTTCTGGCCAGAGTGCGGTAGTTGCCGCTCTTGGGGCCCAGTTCGTCCATTTTATCAATCAGCTGCCCCCCCGCATCCTCGAATTCCTGATAAATCCGGGCGATATAGCTGTCCACTTCTTCCTGGACAATCCGATTTGCGCGCTGCGCGGGTAACTTGCTCTAAAACCACAGGTGTCGTTGCAAAAACTCAATCACGTCGCCAAACAGGACATAAAAGAGGCTTTTCTTTCCGCAATGAACTTTGGCAATGACTTCTGCCCCAATTGTCTGATGCGGAAGCTCCCGAGGATTGATTTGGACAAACGCTTCAACGATGGTTCCCTCAGATTGAGATTCGTTGGACCGCGTTGCGATCTCGTCCAATCTGCCTTGCAGGCTCGTTTCCACCGCGGTTGCCAGGACGTAATCCACATCGAGGGTTCTGGCTGGAACTTGATCTAATGCGCGCAGAACATGCCCCAGGCGGTATTCTGGAATTTCCAGTTCAAGACGCCAGGCTCCGTCGGGCTGCATGAGTTGCAGCAACAACTCACCTCGCTGAACGGGGCGGTTCTGCAGAATCTGTTTTAATTGGAACGTGGTGACAATTCCCGCTGCTGGAGCCAGAATCCTAAGCTGAACGATTCGTTCTCGTACTCGCTGGAGTTGTGATTCCACACCTGCTGCCTCAATCTTCGCTTTCACAAAATCGGCCTCCAGCCGAGACAACTCTTCAGCATCGTTTTTTCGCCGGGCGATGTGCTGTTGCTGGGTCAAGGCGGATGCCAATTTGCGTTTTTCCAGGAGTTCGTTCGCCAGAGAAACTTCTTCAGCTTGCAATTCCTTGTTTTGAAGAATCAGGAGAAGCTCCCCCGACTGAACGTGCTGGCCACTTTCCACAAGAATGCGATCCACGTCAGCATCCCAGGGGGCAAAGATTTCGTACTGAGTAACCGGCATCGCCCGGCCTTTTCCTTCCACCCGATATTCCCATGGAATCAACCACAGTCCAGCCAGAACAACGGTGAAAGCAACCAGGATCGCCAAGGCTGTCCAGTATCGGCGTCCATGAAACCAGCGCCAGCCGTTCCCCAGCATTGTCAATACCGGCAGAAAAAAAATGGATTCGTGACGCAGACAGTTGGAAAGTGCGGCTTCGAAATGGGCGGCAATCAAGTCGGCACGTTCCAGCACTCCATCCCGCGGCCTGGCCTCACTGACCTGCTCGATGATCATTGTCCCCAGGAGCTTACGTTTCGATTCTTCATTCCTCGCGTGGAGAGGATCATCTTCCAGAATAAGACGAGCGGGAGTCCTCAGCGGAATAAAATGGACCATGCGTGTGCGACTGACGGCAAGATATTTTGCCAAAGACTTTTCCATTGAAGCAGGAAGATCATCAACATTTCCGCAATAAGTAACGGGAATTCCCAATTGCAACATGTCTCCAGCGACTTCCGCCATTCCTTTGAGGAGGCTTGCCCGATGCAGAACATTTTCCTGTCCACTGACTCCTGCAATTCGAACTCCACGACCCTGTTTCAAGGCCACGCTCACTCGGTCACACCGGATGAGAACGCGGCCGTCATTCACAGCGATGGCAACGGTCTTCTCAAGACTCAACGTCTGCTGCATCTTCACCAGGAAAGGATCAAGTTGCCTCCAGAATTGGGCTGACATCGTGGAATGGGAAAATTGGCCGTCAGTCATCTCTCACCAGAGCTGGTCTCGGAAGTACGGATTCACGTGGATCTCCCCATTAGCCGGTGCAGATAAGACCCATGATTGGCCCGGCATCATCAAAAAAATAGACGGCTTCACGTGTTGAGGTGGCAATCCCTCCTTGTCGATAATGAAGAGCGCGGGCACTAAACTCCTTACTGAGTGCCGCATACAAAACTCCCTGAAATAATCAAAATTCCTCACCTCGTGCAATCAAGCCCCACGGATTTCGTGAGGTTTTTAATTGAATTCGGCTGACTGAAACAAATGGAATCTTTAAGATGCTCTCCTCCTGGATTTTAAATACTTTTTGCAGAATATTCAGTTTGTCCCGTTTTCTGTCTGTGAAGCAAGCCTGCCTGTGGTTCTTCGTCCTGAATGGCATTCTCCTGCACTCCGCGCTTCCTGCGGAAGAAATTTCCGTCGGCGAATGCAAGATGACTTATCGAAATAGAGCCATTTTTTCAATTGATCACCCGGGATTGGTGGCCTCGATCCCCGAAGAAGGAACGATGGTTCAACAGGGAGACTTGCTTGTCCAGCTACAGGATGAAATTCCTCGGGCGAACCTGGCCGTTGCCATTGCCCGGATAGGGAGTACCGCTTCTCAGATCATGGTCGAACAAAAAAATGTGGAATCCGCAACAGTGGAATATGAATCCGCCATAGAGGCAAACCGGGTTTCCCGGGGCGGCATCGCTGCCTATCCAGCGACGCATATCGCCCGACTGAAGATTAATCGGGAAGTTGCGGAGTTCAAACTGGAAGTTGCGAAAGCGGACCATCAGGTGCATCTTCGGATGCGGGATCAGGCTGAAGCGGAATTGCAATCCTACCGAATCGTCTCGGGTTTTTCAGGAATGGTTGTTCAGGCCTTCAAACATAAAGGAGAAAGTGTGCAGCAAGGAGAATCGCTTGTGGAACTCGTCAATATTTCGCAGCTTCGCGTGGAGGGATACGTCAGCCTTCAGGAGTCCACTCGAATCAAACCCGGCCATCCGGCAGTCATTCATCTGGAAAACTTTGCCGCGAACATGGCGGGACCACTCCCGACACTGAAAACCACTCTTGGTTTTGTCGACGTTTCCGTTCAGACCCTGTCGAATCGTGTCCGCGTCTGGGCCGACATTGACAATACTGCTCAGCAGTTGCGGGAAGGCCTTCCCGTCAGGATGCACATCGAAATCGAAAAGCATCCCTAATCAATCTGTTCGCGGATATTTTCCGGTTGTACATTTCAATGAACATAAGACATGCAACAACAGCCTGATTCGGAATTTTCGCTCAGCCCCTCTTCGGCGAAACCGATTCCGTTGACAGGACGAAAAGACCTTCAAGTGGCTCGGATCGTAACCGTTCACACCCCGTTGAGTATTGAGGGGGCGGGTTTTCTGGCGAAGTGGGCGGTGAGGACCTCTGTGATGTAGCTCAGCACGTTCTGGCCCTGCTGGCGGCAGGTTTCGATCACGC
>Ga0182744_1003750_pt1 | contig 11738 bp, 8 predicted proteins | sample eDN3rd30CKraftMG_FD_128525 | JGI IMG/M metagenome (GOLD analysis project Ga0182744, IMG submission 128525) | Enriched Miracle-Growth compost microbial communities from Emeryville, California, USA - eDNA 3rd pass 30_C Kraft MG (version 2) (version 2) ...
AGACCTGTTCGCGGATGCGCGTCGGCGATTGCGCCTGCCAGTGCCGCATCGCGCCGTCGCAGGCGTGCCAGTACGCGGCGAGGTCGGCGAGGTCGTAGCTGTAGTGGTGCGCGCTCCAGAAAATCTGCCGGAAGCACGACCAGCACGTTTCCACCGCGTCGCGCCGGCAGTGCACGATGCGCGCGCCGGGCAGCATGCGGCGGATCGCCGCGGCATACATCCAGTTGCCGGGCATCTTGTCGGTGAAGCGCGGGCGCTGTGCGCGCCAGCGTGCGGTGCGCTCGAGATAGCGTTCGCCGAGGCGCCTCCAATCGGCATCGGCCATGGCGCCGACCCATTGCGGAAACGGCTGGCGGCGCCGCCGCGATTCTTCGGCGACGACGGCGCCGAGATCGTCGAGTTCGCTCGCGCCTTCGACCTCAGGATACGCGGCGAGGATCTGTTCGGTGAGCGTCGAGGCCGAACGCGGCAGGCCGACGATGAAGACGACCGCGCTGCCGAAGTCGTCGTCGCGCTGCGGCGGCGCTGCGTCGAACGCGGCGAGCACTTGCGCGATCCACGCATCGAACGCGGCCGCCTGCCACGGAAAGCGCGGTCGTGCGAATGCGTTCGCCGCCACATACGCGGCGAACGCGTCGGCGTCGCGGCCGAGATCGTCGAGCGCCTTGGCCAAGGCGAAACGTGCGGCGATCGCCTCGTCGCCGCCGACGTCGCGGCGTTGCACGAGCGCCTGCAGCGCGTCCGCGTCGGCTTCGGAAAAGCGCAGCGATTTCAGGTTGGCCAAGCCCCACCACGCGATGCCCGAACGCGGCTCGCGGCGCAGCAGTTCGCGGTACTCGGCAGCGGATTCGTCGATGCGGCCGAGAGCCATGAGCGCCTCGGCGAGCAGGAAACGCGCCGATTCCATCTGCGGTGCGAGCGCAAGCGCGCGGCGCAGCGGCGCTTCCGATTCGGCCGTCGCGCCGACGACGCCGAGGCACTTGCCGAGGTTGAACCACGCCGCCGCGAAATCCGGCGCGACTGCGCAGGCGCGGCGCAACGTCGCGAGTGCGGCCTCGTGCTCGCCGACTTCGCCGAGCAGGCTGCCGAGCGCATTGAGGATCGCCGCATCGTCCGGCGCGGCGGCGGACGCCTCGCGCAGGCGCGCCAGCGCCTCGCCGACCCGACCCAGCCCCTGCAGCGCGAGCCCATGCACGAACAACAGTTGCGCCTGCCCCGGCGCGACACGCAGCGCGGCAGCGAAACGGGCCTCGGCCTGCACGAAATCGCCGGCATCGAGACAAGCGTGGCCGTGCGCGACCTGCTGCCGGAAAGCGGCATCCGTCGGCATCGGAGCTCGGTGCGGCTGGCTGTTCATGCGCGTCAGGGCGGTGGAAAGCCCCGCAGCTTAGCAGCGGCCGCAATGCGGCACGCGCGAACGCGCGCTCGCCACTAGAATGCACCGACCCCCGCGCAGGAGCCGTCCGTGGCCGAACACCCGCTGCACGTCATCGTCCTCGCCGCCGGCGAAGGCAAGCGCATGAAATCGGCGCGCGCGAAAGTGCTGATGCCGCTCGCCGGCCGACCGATGCTCGCCCATGTGCTCGACACGGCGCGCGACCTGCAGCCGGCGCGCATCCACCTCGTCTACGGCCATCTCGGCGAACAGGTGCAGGCCGCGGTCACCGATCTGGGCGACATCACCTGGACGCTGCAGGCGCAACAGCGCGGCACCGGCCATGCCGTCAGCCTCGCCCTGCCTTCGATTCCCGACCAGGCGCGCGTGCTCGTGCTCTACGGCGACGTGCCGCTGGTGCGCGCGCAGACGCTGCGTCGCCTCGTCGATCGCGAGGAAGCGCTCGCCGCGCTGGTCACCCAGCTCGACACACCCTACGGCTACGGCCGCGTCGTGCGCGACGGCATCGGCCGCATCCGCGCGATCGTCGAGGAAAAGGACGCCACGCCGGAGCAGCGCGCGATCAGCTGCGTCAACAGCGGCATCCTCGCCGCCGACGCGCGCCGCCTGCGCGTGTGGATCGCCAATCTCGACACCGACAATGCGCAAGGCGAGTTGTACCTGACCGACGTGTTCGCGCAGGCCGCCGACGAAGGCGAACCGGCGGCGGCGCAGATGTGCACGAATCCGCAGGAGGTCTTCGGCGCCAACGATCCGTGGCAGCTCGCCGGGCTCGAGCGCATGCACCAGCGCAGCCGCGCCACGCAGCTCGCCGCGGCCGGCGTGCGCTTCGTCGATCCGCTGCGTTTCGACGTGCGCGGCGACGTGCGCATCGGCCGCGACGTGGAGATCGACATCGACGTCATCCTCGAAGGCCTCGTCGAACTCGGCGACGACGTGCGCGTCGGCCCGTACACGCGCATCCGCAACTCCACGCTCGCCGCCGGCACCGTCGTGCACTCGCACTGCAACCTCGACGGCGTGGTCACCCACGGCCCCTGCGACATCGGCCCGTTCGCGCGGCTGCGCCCGGGCACCGAACTCGCCGAGGACGCGCACGTCGGCAACTTCGTCGAGGCCAAGCAGACGCGCATCGGCGCGCGCAGCAAGGTGGGCCACCTCTCCTACCTCGGCGACGCGCAGGTCGGCGAAGACGTGAACATCGGCGCCGGCACGATCACCTGCAACTACGACGGCGCCGCCAAGCACGCCACCGTCATCGACGACGGCGCCTTCGTCGGCTCCAACAGTTCGCTGGTCGCGCCCGTGCGCGTGGGCAGGGACGCGACAGTCGGCGCCGGTTCGGTGGTCACGCGCGAAGCGCCCGATGGCGAACTGACCGTGTCACGCGCACGGCAGACGACGGTCGAAGGCTGGAAACGCCCGCAAAAGCCGCGCTGACGGCGCGCGACGCACGGACTGCCGCCGCGACCGCTAGACTGTTCCATTCCCACTTGGAGCCCGCGATGGACGTCGTCTCACCGCCCAATCTGGACGACGCACACGTCGCCATCATCGGCCTCGGCTATGTCGGCCTGCCGCTCGCCGTCGGCTTCGGGCGGCAACTGCCGACGCTCGGTTTCGACATCAACGCATCGCGCATCGCCGAACTGCGCGAGGGACGCGACCACACGCTGGAAGTGTCGCCGCAGGAACTGGAGGAAACGCGGCAGCTGCGCTTCAGCGCCGATGCCGCCGACCTTGCCGCGTGCAACGTCTTCATCGTCACCGTGCCGACGCCGATCGACGACGCCAAGCGCCCCGACCTGTCGCCGCTCGTTTCCGCGAGCCGCACGGTCGGTCGCGCGATCTCGCGCGGCGGCGTCGCGATCTTCGAATCGACCGTGTATCCGGGCGCGACCGAGGAAGTCTGCGTACCGATCATCGAGCGCGAATCCGGACTCAAGTACAACGTCGACTTCTTCGCCGGCTACAGCCCCGAGCGCATCAATCCGGGCGACAAGCAGCACCGGCTCGAGACGATCCTCAAGGTCACGTCGGGCTCGACGCCGCAGGCTGCCGACTTCGTCGACGCGCTGTACCGCCGCGTCGTCACCGCCGGCACGCACAAGGCCTCGAGCATCCGCGTCGCCGAAGCCGCCAAGGTCATCGAGAACACGCAGCGCGACCTCAACATCGCACTCGTCAACGAGCTGGCGCTGATCTTCCATCGCCTCGGCATCGACACCAGCGAGGTGCTCGCTGCGGCCGGCACGAAATGGAACTTCCTGCCGTTCCGGCCCGGCCTCGTCGGCGGCCACTGCATCGGCGTCGACCCGTACTACCTCACGCACAAGGCGCAGCAGATCGGCTACCACCCCGAGGTGATCCTGTCCGGGCGCCGCATCAACGACGGCATGGGCCAGCACGTCGCGCAGCGCGTGATCAAGCTGATGACGCAGCGGCGCATCCACGCCGCCGGCGCCAACGTGCTCGTGCTCGGCCTGGCCTTCAAGGAAAACTGCCCGGACCTGCGCAACACGCGCGTCACCGACGTGGTCGCCGAGTTCGCCGGCTACCACGCCAATGTCGAGGTCCACGATCCATGGGTCGACGCGGCCGAGGCACGGCGCGAATACGGGCTCGACCTCGTCGCCGAACTCGAACCCGGCCGCTACGACGCCATCGTGCTCGCCGTCGCGCATCGCCAGTTCGTCGAACTCGGCGCCGAACGCATCCGCGCGCTCGGCAAGCCCGGCTGCGTGCTGTTCGACGTCAAGCAGGCGCTGCCGCGCGAGGCGGTGGACGACCGCTTGTGATTGGTGATGGGTGATGGGTAAAAGCACACGCGTCGAATCCCGCCCTACAATCCTCGACCCCTCCGAATCACCAATCACCAATCACGGCTGTTCCCATGCGCATCCTCGTCACCGGCGCCGCCGGCTTCATCGGATCGACCCTCAGCCATCGCCTGCTCGACCGCGGCGACGAGGTGCTCGGCTATGACGACCTCAACGACTACTACGATCCCTCTCTCAAGGAAGCGCGCCTCGCGCGCCTGACGCCGCACGGCCATTTCCGCTTCGTGCGCGCGGCGCTCGAGGATCGGCCCGCGCTGGAGAAGGCGTTCGCCGATTTTGCGCCGCAGCGCGTGGTCAACCTCGCCGCGCAGGCCGGCGTGCGCTATTCGCTGAGCAATCCCTACGCCTACATCGAGTCGAACCTGGTCGGCTTCATCAACGTGCTCGAAGCCTGCCGCCACGGCAAGGTCGAACATCTCGTCTACGCATCCTCGAGTTCGGTCTACGGCGCCAACCGCAAGCTGCCGTTTTCGGTGCGCGATGCGGTCGACCATCCGGTCAGCCTGTACGCGGCGACGAAGAAGGCCAACGAGCTCATGGCGCACACCTACAGCCATCTGTACGGCCTGCCGACGACGGGGCTGCGCTTCTTCACTGTCTACGGCCCGTGGGGCCGGCCCGACATGGCGCTGTTCCTGTTCACGCGCAAGATCCTCGCCGGCGAGCCGATCGAGGTGTTCAACCACGGCAGGCACACGCGCGACTTCACCTACATCGACGACATCGTCGAAGGCGTGATCCGCACCCTCGACCGCGTGCCCGCGGGCGATCCCGCGTTCGATCCGCTGCAACCGAACCCGGGTTCGTCGGCGGCCCCCTATCGGGTGTACAACATAGGCAACCACCAGCCGGTCGAACTCGCGCGATACATCGAAGTGCTCGAGGACAAGCTGGGCCGCAAGGCCGAAAAGATCCTGCTGCCGATGCAGCCGGGCGACGTGCCCGATACGCATGCCGACGTCGAGGAACTGTCGCGCGACACCGGCTATGCGCCGTCCACGCCGATCGAGGTGGGCGTGGGCCGTTTCGTGGACTGGTATCGCAGCTTTTACGATGCCTGAATGTGTCGTGTGGCCAGTCCGGGACGAGGCCGAATGCCTCCGGACCAAACGTAAAATGTGATACGGTTCACACTTTCAACGGGAGGGGAATAGGTCATGATGCTGTTCGCCCGAATTTCGCTGCTCGCCATCCTCCTGCTGTTCTTCGCCGCGTGCGCAAGCACCGGACCGGGCAGCACCGCCGCCCCGAAGATCAACCCGGAAGCGCACGCCGTCGCCGTCTACCGCATCGGCGTCGACGACATCGTCGAAGTCTCGGTCTGGCACAACGCCGACCTCAACGCGAAGGTTCCGGTGCGCCCCGACGGCATGATCTCGCTCCCCTTGATCGGCGACGTCGAAGCCGGCGGCAAGACGCCCGAAGAAGTCTCCAAGGACATCGCCGAAAAGCTCAAGACCTACATCCGCGATCCGCAGGTCGCCGTCATCCTCACCGAACTGCGCAGCCACGAATACCTGTCGCGCGTGCGCGTGACCGGCGCCGTGCGCAACCCGATCTCGGTGCCGTACCGTCAGGGCATGACCGTGCTCGACGCGGTGCTGGCCGCCGGCGGCACGACCGAGTTCGCCTCGGCGGACGCCACCGAGCTGTACCGCAAGGAGGGCGAAAGCACGCACGCGTATGCGGTGCGTCTGGACCGCATCCTCAAGAAGGGCGATCTGTCGACGAACTATCCGGCGCAGCCGGGGGACGTCATCACGGTACCCGAGCGGAATTTCTGAGGCCTCGATGGCGACTGCGCTGACTGCAATCGGCGACCTGCTGCCGGTGCTCGCCAAGGAGGCGCGCCGGCGCAAGCTCGCGCTCGGCACGATATTCGCGGTCATCGCGCTCGCGGCCTTGGCCGTCGGCATTGCGCTGCCGCGCAAATTCGAATCGTCGACGACGATCCTCGTCCAGGAAAGCAACATCGTCACCGGCCTCATGGAAGGCCGCGCCGTCGCGACCGGCATCGCCGACCGCGCCGGCATCGCGCGCGAGGTCATCTTCAGCCGCAAGGTCATGAACGACATCCTCGCCGCCGGCGGCTGGATGGAGCGCAAGCCGCCGCCTTCGCCGGTCGAGCAGGACCGGCTCATCGAGAACATCACCAACCGCACGGAAATCACCAGTCCGCGCGACAACCTCATCCAGATCGCTTACTCCGACAGCGATCCCGAGCGCGCTTTCAAGGTCACCGAGCGCCTCGCCGAACTGTTCATCCAGGAGAGCCTTGCCGCGAAGGAGCGCGAAAGCCGCAACGCGTTCGAATTCATCGACGGACAGGTGCAGTCGTACCACAAGAAACTGACCGACGCCGAAGAGAAACTGAAGAACTACCGCGAGGCGAACATCGACGCGCGTCCCGGCGGCGAGGCCGACAGCAACGCGCGCATCGTGCAGCTGCGCAACCAGGTCGAGCAGGCGCGCCTGGAACTCATGGAGCAGCGCTCCCGCCAATCGGCGCTGAGCTCCCAGGTCTCCGGCGAGAGCGAGATCACCTCGGTGCAGACGCGCGCGAGCGCGTACCGCGTGCAGCTGGCTGAACTGCAAAACCAGCTCGACAAGCTGCTGCTGACCTACACCGACGACTATCCGGACGTGGTGCGCATCCGCCACCAGATCCAGGACCTGCGCGAGGCGCTTGCGCGCGAGGATCAGCAACGCAAGACGCGCTCGCCGGGCAACGGCCCTTCGCCGACCGACGACAGCATCCAGTACAACCCGCTCTACCAGGATCTCAAGAGCAAGCTCAACGAAGCCAGCCGCAACAGCTCGGCGACGTCCTCGCGCCTGTCGGCGACCGAGCAGATGCTCAACACCGAACTCGAGCGCAGCAAGCGCATCGCCGACTCCGAGGCGGAGTTGTCCGAGCTGACGCGCGACTACGAGGTCAACCGCGACATCTACCAGGACCTGCTCAAGCGGCGCGAGAACGCACGCGTGTCAATGGACCTGGACCAGACCCAGCAAGGGCTGACGTTCCGCATCCAGGAACCGGCGGCGCTGCCGATCCGCCCGTCCGGCCTGCGCCTGCTGCATTTCGCGATCGCCGGCCTCCTGCTCGGTGTACTGACGCCGTTCGGCCTGCTGTTCGGCTACGCGCGGCTCGATCCGCGCGCGCGCTCGGCAGCGCAGATCGAACAGTTCGCCGGCGTGCCCGTGCTCGCCACGGTTCCTGCATACCGCACGCCCGCCGACCGCCGCCGCAATGCCCTCCACCGCGCCATGGCGCTCGTGATCGTCGTCGGCGTGCTGCTGATCTACGCAACGATCTGGTGGATTCGCCAGGAGCTCCTGCGATGAACGCCGACGACGCCGGCAAGCCCATCGACCATGTCGGCGGCGCCCTCGCCGCCGCAGCCCGGGATCTCGACCTGCGCTCGAGCGCGAGCCGCTCGATCGCGCGTATGGCCGAATCGCATGCGCTGACCCAACGCCAGCTTGCCGAACGCCGCCTGATCCATCGCGACGAATCCGCGCGACCGCTCGCCGACGCATTCCGCGAGATCCGCACGCGCCTGCTCGCGCTCGGCGGCGACGAGAACTTCGTGACGATGGTGGCCGCGGTCAGCCCCGGCTCCGGCGCGAGCTTCGTCGCGCGCAACCTCGCCGCCGCGTTCGCCTTCGACGAGGCCAAGACCGCGCTGCTGATCGATTGCAACCCGCGCTACGCCTCGCAACACAAGGCGCTCGGCACCGAAGCGGGCCCCGGTCTCATCGACTACCTCGACCATCCGTCGCTGGGCATCGAATCGATCCTGCATCGTACCGGCATCCCGCGCCTGCGCATGATCCCGTCAGGCAAGCCGAGCGAGACGAGCGGCGAGTACTTCTCCTCGTTCCGCATGCGCGCCGCGATCGACTCGATGCGCTGCCGCTACCCGGACCGCTACCTGTTCCTCGACGGGCCCGCCGTGAAGGGCTCACCGGACGCGCGCATCCTGTCCGACCTCGCCGATTTCGTCGTGCTCGTCGCCGGCTACGGCCGCGATACGCCCGCGGCGATCGCGCAAGCGGCATCCAGTTTCGATCCGGCGCGCCTGGCCGGCGTCGTATTCGACGAATTGCCGTAGGCGACGGCCGTCGCACGCGCGGCGGCCGCAACCGCAGGTACCCGACGAGGCAGCAACGATGGAAGGGGATCGGACAATGCGCATCCAATACCGCCAGCTCACGCTCGCCCTGCTCGCCCTGCTCGGGACCGCGGCGGCGCCGCTCCGGGCCGCTCCCGTTTTCGACTACACGCTCGGCCTCGGCGTGGAGCACGACGACAACATCAATCTCAGCGCCACCGACCCCATCGGCCAGACCGTCCTGATTCCGACGCTGGGCTTTTCCATCGACCAGAAGGGCGCGACGCTGCAGGCGACCGCCGCCGGCACGATCGAGTACGACGACTATCTCGGCGGCGCATTCGCCGACCACACGCGCAGCGAACTGGCCGCGCGCGTCGACTGGGCCGCATTGCCGGAACGCCTCGATTTCAGCGTCGAGGACTATCTGGGCGTCGAGCCGATCAACGTGCTCACGCCGAACACGCCATCGAACCTGCAGCAGACCAACGTGTTCGCGGCGGGTCCGACGCTGCGCTTCCGCTTCGGCGAACCGCTGCGCGGCGAAGCGGATCTGCGCTTCATCGACAGCCGCGCCGACAAGACCCCGGAATTCAATTCCACGCGCGGCCTCATCGCGCTGCGTGCGATCCGCGATACCAGTGCCACCTCGTCGCTGTCGGCGAACGCACAGCTCCAATCCGTGCGCTTCGAAGACGATGGATTGCAGCCCGACTACCGCCGTTTCGATGCGTTCCTGGGCTGGCAAAGCCGCGGCGCGCATCTGGACTGGAACGTCGCGCTCGGCGGCAGCCGCGTCGATTTCAACCAAGGCGTCGACCGCCGCAGCGAACCGCTGCTGCGCGCATCGCTCGACTGGCGCGCGAGCGCGCGCAGCACGTTCACGCTCGAAGCCGACCGCGAGCTCTCCGACATCACGCAGGACCTCATGACCGACCCGCGCCTGATCGCGACGGGCGCGCCGCGCGTGAGCCCGGGCAGCGCAACGATCAATTCGCAGCTGTTCCTCGAACAGCGCGTGTCGGCCGCCTACGCGTTCCGCGATACGCGCTGGACGTTGCAGATCGCGCCGTTCTGGCGCAAGGCCGGCTACGAGATCGACCGGACGCAAAACCAGACCGGCCACGGCGGCCAGGTCGAGGCCGGCTATCGCCTGCGCGAACGACTCATGATCGGCGTCAGCGCGGGCGAGGAAACGCGCGAATACGACCGCATCGCGCGCCGCGACGAAGACCTCGTCTGCGGCCTCTACATTGCCGGCGAATGGACCGCCCACTGGAGCTGGCGCGCCGAAGTGCAGCGTCGCGAACGGCACAGCACGGCCGCCGACAGCCGCTACGACGAGAACGTGGAGATGTTCACCGTCTCCTATCACCGCTGATGCGCAAAGCCGAAGCCGCACCTGCGCAGCCGGACACCCGCACCCGCCTGCTTCTGCTCACGGACACGGCGCTGCTCGGTACCGGCGGCAGCGAACGCTTCCTGCTCAACCTCATCTCGCGGCTGCCGCGCGACCGCTACCGGATCACGCTCGTGCAGCTGTGCGATGCGCCGCTGGAAAGCGAGACACCGCGCGGCGGCGCGCTGCCCGAGTGGATCCGCGTCGTGTTCCTGCCGGTCGATGCGGTCTACGGCATCAACGGCTGGCGCGCCTACCGCGCGTTGCGCCGCCTCGCCGCACGCGAAGCCTTCGACGTGATCCAGTCGCAACACGAAAAGTCCGACGTGCTCAATGCGCTGCTGCCGCGCGGGCGCGCGGGCGCGGTGCGCATTTCGAACCGACGCGATACCGGCTTCACGAAGAGCTGGCGCGTGCGCGCCCTGCTGCGCCGCCTCGACGGTCGTTTCGATCGCATCGTCGCACCGGCCGACGCGATCCTCGAATGCGTCACCGCCGACGAGGGCGTGCCGCGCGAACGCATGCAGCGCATCTGCAACGGTGTCGACGCCGCGCATTTTTCGCCCGTCGACGCATCGACGCGCGCGCGACTGCGCGAACGGCTCGGTTTCGGCGAACGCGAATTCGTGGTCGGCTGCGTGTCGCGCATGACTCCGGTCAAACGTCATCACGCGCTCGTGGATGCCTTCGCGCGCCTGCATGCCCGGATCCCCGAAGCGCGCCTCGTTCTCGTCGGCGACGGCCCGCTGCGCAGCCGCATCGAGACGCGGATCGCGGACGCCGGACTCGGCGGCGCGGTACGCCTGCTCGGCGACCTCGCCGACGTCGCCGACGTGCTGCCCGCACTCGACGCCTGCGCGCTGGTGTCGGAAACCGAGGGCATGTCGAACGCCATCCTCGAGGCCATGTCCTGCGGCCTGCCCGTGGTGGCGACCGCGGTCGGCGGCAACCCCGAACTCGTCGCCCACGAGCGCACCGGACTGCTCGTTCCGCTCGGCGACGGCGACGCGCTCGTCGCGGCGTTGCTGCGCCTCGCGCACGACCCCGCGTTCGCCCGCGAGTGCGGTCGCCGCGCGCGCGAACGCGTCCTCGCCGAATTCTCGATAGAAGTGATGGCCGAGACATTCCAGACCCTGCATCGCACGCTCATCGCGCAGGTGCGGCGTGGCCGCTGACGTTCTCCAGCTGCGCTCCAGCGCAGGCCTGTACGGCGCCGACCAGGCCCTGTTGTCGCTGTCGGCGGCTCTGCCGCGGCAGGCGCTCGGCAGCCGCCTGCTGTGCATCCGCAACTACCGCATGGCCAGCCAGGAGCTCCACGAGGCGGCGCGCCTGCGCGGCATCGACACCGCACTGCTGCCCTGCGCCGGCCGCGTCGACCGCGCGACGCTGCGCGCGCTGCGCGCGGAATGCAACGCAGCGCCGCGCGCGGCGCTGCACGCGCACGACTACAAGAGCACCGTCTACGCCTGGCTCGCCGGGCGCGGCCGGCGCATGCCGTTGGTCAGCACGCTGCACGGATGGATCGAAACCAGCGCGGGCTTGCGCCTGTACAAGCGCATCGAGCTGCGTCTGCTGCGCGCCTTCGACGCGCTCGTCGTCGTCTCGCAGGCACAGCGCGACACCCTGCGCCGCGCCGGCATCCGCGACGAACGCATCCGCTGGATTCCGAACGGCATCGATACGCAGCGCTATTCGCCGGCCGCGGCCGTGGCGTCGCGCGCCGAATTCGGCATCGCGCAGTCGGCATTCCTGTTCGGCTGCGTCGCCCGCCTCGCGCCGGAGAAGAACATCGCCGCGCTCGTCGACGCCGTGACTGCGTTGAGGCGCGAAGGTGCGGATGTCGCCCTGCTGCTCGTCGGCGACGGACCCGAACGCGCGCGTCTGGCCGAGCGCGTCTCGGCCGCCGGCATCGAGGACGCGGTGCGCTTCGCCGGTGCGCTCGCCGACACCGCGCGCGTCTATCCGATGCTCGATGCGTTCGTGCT
>Ga0182744_1003752_pt1 | contig 11734 bp, 1 predicted proteins | sample eDN3rd30CKraftMG_FD_128525 | JGI IMG/M metagenome (GOLD analysis project Ga0182744, IMG submission 128525) | Enriched Miracle-Growth compost microbial communities from Emeryville, California, USA - eDNA 3rd pass 30_C Kraft MG (version 2) (version 2) ...
AGGCTGTGTACGCCGACACTCAGGGTGCCGGAGGTTATACGCCAATTGCCCAAGCCATCGGCCCGGGCCGTGCCCGCCACCCCATCCCGATCGCCGGTCAGCACTACCGAGCTGTTCGGTTCGGCCGTACCCGTCAGGGTGACGGACGTGTGGTTGGTCAGGTTGTCGCTGTCGCTCGCACCACTATCGCTGGTGGACAGCAAGTCGGGGACAGACGGCACGGCCGGCGCTACCGAATCTTCGGTGATCGTTGGCACATCCGCTGCACTGGAAACATTACCTGCCGCATCCTCGGCGATGATCACGACATTATTCGCTGTGTTTGCAGCCAAGGGTACATTTAGGCTCCAACCTCCGCCGGTAACGACGTATGCGTCCAGCACCAACGCATTATCCGGCACACCATTATTATCCGCATCGAGGTAGAGTTTGACGGTTACACCATTTTCAGCGTGGACACCGCTGATTGTGTAATCATCCGCATTCACTGAAATGGCTGCCTCCGGAGATACCACCATTGGTTCCAAAGGCGCCTTCGTATCCACCTGCGCATCGGCATTGCCGGTTTGCACATAGGCCAGCGCCGCATCGTTGCCTACCGCATCGCGGATGAAGTCGCCATTCAGGGAAATGCCATTGGCGAGGGCCATCACACCTGCACCATCCGTATTGTCACCCGCCTGTACGGTATATTGGTAAAGCAGCACACCCGCATTTTCACTGACAAAACTGGCTTGACGGGTTGTTCCGCTAACTTCGATGGCCAGCGTTGGGGCTGCCCCGCTCACGGTTACATCTTCGTCCAGTGTGACACTCAAGCTAATCACGCCGCCTTCAGCGTAGTCGCCATCCGTAATAGCCACGTGGGTCACTGTGGGCACCCGGGCATCCTTACCGATGGTTCCGGTGACCACCGGGGATGTATTCCCGGCAACATCAACCAGGGTCAGGCTTACGGTGAGCGTTCCGTCATTCAGACCACCCACATCAATCCCAGCGAATTGCTGCGTTGCCGAGCCGACCGCTAATCCCGAAACGGTGACTGGCGTACCTCCATCACTGCTTGTAATGGTGAATGACGCACTCGTACCCGTTTCCGCGCCAGACAGGCTTAGGCTGATAGCTACCTGGTTCACCGCTGTCACGCTTGCCTGATCGAAGGTCACGCCGCTTACGGTTGGCGGAGTATCCTCAATCACGACCGTCAGCGGATCCGAATACATGCCGGTATTGCCTGCCGCATCGGTCGCATTGATTTGCAGCTGATGCGTGGTTGCTGCCAACCCCATGACATCGAGACTCCAACTACCGTCCGTATTGGCGGTGCCATTGGCCAGAGCGCCGGCCACATCGGAGCGCGCATGGATCCGGGCACCAGCCTCCACCGAACCGGCAGCCCCCCGCAGGGTCAGGTCGGTCAGGTTAGTCATGTTGTCCGTACTGCTTTCGCCGCTATCTGATACCGGTGCCAGCTCTGGCGCGGCAGGTTTCGCAGGCGCGGTAACGTCAATGGTGATTTCCAGTGTCGGGGACGCTAAGGAGACATTCCCCGCCGCGTCGGTCGCGGTAGCCGTCAGGCTATGCACGCCCTCGGTGAACACCGTCCCGGGAATAAAACTCCAATTTCCGCTGCCATCTACTGTCTCGGTGCCCAGCAGGCCATCCACATGCGACGTGATTTCCACCGAGGCATTGGCCTCGGCCGTACCTGTGATGGTCGGCATGGTATCGCTGGTGATGTTGTCCGAATCGCTGCTGCCGCTGTCCGAACCCGCAGCCAGATCGGGCTGCGATGGCCTATCCGGCGCATCGCGGTCCACTGTATGCACCTCACCCGCTGTAAACGCCGCTACATAACCGTTGTTCCCGCCGCCGTTACCGTCGACATCGGTAATACCATTTCCGCCGACTACATCCAGCCGTAACGTTCCCGTGCCGGCAATCTCGTCTAGGGTTACCCTAACCGAGTTGCCGGATACCGAAGAAACCCTTGCAATCGTTGCCGTTGCTGCCCCTGTAAGCGCAAAATCTGGGATCGAAACATGGTCCGGTACCTCATTGAAAGTGACCGTGTAGTCTACCGATTCTGCTGCTGCCCCTGGTGTACCGCTCACTTCGATGGCCGTCACCATGGGTGGTGTCACATCGGATACCGTGAGCGTAAAATCATTTCCCGTGCCACCGATGTAGCTACCCGTCAATACCGTACTATTGCCCGATGCTGTCATTCGCGCATCCTCAGCAAGGCCGCTGAAGATGCCTGAAATGGCATCGGCCACGTCATTCACAATAATCACATAGGTTTCATCCTGGCTGGCGGCGTATCCGTGGGTCACGGCCAACGTCGTACCCGACACATCCACCGTACCGTTAACAACGACCTGGTCGTGGTCTGTACCACCCGGGGCACCCTCTATTTCGACGGCCAGCGTACTGCCGGACTGCATGGTCAGGCCGCCGTTGACGGTCAGTACACCGGGACTGGCACCCGGCGACAGCGTTCCGCCGCTATTGACAGTAACATCGCCACCCAATATGCCGGTACCGGTCAGCGTAGCGCCCGAAGAAACCGCAGTACTCCCGGCCGTAGCCCCACTAACCAACAGTGTTCCGGCCGACACGGTGGTTGCTCCCGTGTACGCATTGCTGGCAGCTAACGCCAGTGTCCCACCGCCTGTTTTCGTCAAACCACCTGCACCGCTGATCACGCCCGATAAGGTCGCCGCTCCGCTGGTGTTACTCGTATTCACGGTAGCGACGCCGGCAAGCGTCATGGCATTGTCGATGTTGATGGCATTGGTCACTTCCAAGGTAGTACCCTCGGCCAAGTTGATATTTCCCGCACCCAAGTTGCCATCGCTGCCCACACGAAGTGAACCGCTAACCAGGTTGGTCATACCCGGATACGTATTGTTGCCGGCCAATGTGAGGACGGCCGATATACTTTGTATTGAGAGATTGTCGCCCCCGCTTATCACCCCGGAAAGGGTTACATCCGCCGAATTTATCAAGGTCACATTCCCCCCCAAACTGATGGGGTTATCTAGGGTAGTCGCCCCCGTCACGTCCAATGTCGTCGAATTCCCAAGAAACAGCCCGCCGGTACCGAGATTCGCATCACTCGCCACGCTTAAGGCACCTTCGTTAACGAACGTGCTACCCGAATAGGTATTATCGCCACTTAGCAGCAGCTTACCCGGGCTAATTTTAGTCAGGTTGCCCGAACCACTGATCATGCCGGATAAGGTCAGGTTCGACGACGTATTCACTGTTGCGTTGCCTGCCAATATCACACGGTTATCAATCACCGTTCCCGCCGATACCAGCAACGTAGCACCCTCGTTGAGGGTTACCGCCCCCGTGCCCAGGTGATGATCATTGCTCACCACCAAGGTGCCTTCGGCAACGGTGGTGGTACCTGTATACGTGTTGGTACCCGCGAGTGTCAGCGATCCGGCACCCGATTTGGTCAGGTTATTCGCACCGCTGATTACACCCGACAGTGTCACAACCGCCTCCGTATTCACCGTTGCATTCCCTGCCAGGGTAATGGCATTGGCCGCTAACCCACTCCCTAACACGGAAAGGGTTGCCTTTTCATCGATGGCAATCGCGCCCGGACCGAGGCCCGTCACGTTGGTGAATTCCAACGTACCAGCGGCAACAGTCATGGTTCCGGTGTACGTATTGGCATTATTCGTCAAGTATAATTTAGCCGCGCCGGTTTTGACCAGTTGGCCGCTGCCGGAAACCACACCGGATAAGGTAACGGTGTTGCCATCATCGCCATCGACGGCAAAGGTACCTCCGCCATCTCCCAATATCACCGAGTTGGAAACAGACATCGTACCCGGCATACCCGTTAGGCCCATGGATAGCGTTCCACCGTCCAATGTCAGTGTGCCGCTCGATACCTGCGAACCCGCATTTGCCACCAGGTTACCGCCTGTCACGGCGATTGCTCCCGACCAGCCCGTACGATTACTGGCCGATCCCAATATTAAGCTACCCTGACCGGACTTAGCCAGACCGCCTGTACCTGCTATCGTTGAGGCAATGGTGAGTTGGTCGCCCGCGCCATTGGTTATGCCGAGTATCATGTCCCCGCCCAACGTGAGGGTACTGCCCGCCAGGGTCAGTCCACTGGCTGCATCGACATCGAATATCAGATCCGCTCCGATGGATAAGTCACCGGCCAATGCAATGGTCTGGTCAGCGAGCGTGTTCGAAAAAACAAGCGTCTGTATTCCCGTTACATCGGCGGCAGCAATAGCCACCGCTTCGCTTAAACTCACGCCGTTGCTCACGTCAATGACATAGGTATCCGTTGCATTGGTCACATAAATGATATCGCTACCCACCGTGACATTCGCCGGTATCGCGTCGTCGTCGCCATCATTCAGTGCGAAGCGCATGGTGACATCGCCTGCCGGGGTATCATTTCGGTAGGTAATATGCTGCACCACATCATTCACCAATGCCGTGGTTGCGATCGTTCCGCTACTGGTGAATGTGATGGCCAATACCCCACCGGTGTTGGTATAAGTGGCAAAGGTCAGGCCGCCGGATTGCAAATTAGCACCGCTCACCGTGAAAAGCGTTCCCGATGTGCTGAAACCAAGCACATCCGCCGGCATTGCAGCCCCTGCACGCTGTACCGTAAGATTGGTACCGGCCCAATTGCCGTTGCCGCCGTTTACCGCTTCCCATTCATCGTCATTCAGCGTAACCTTCGTTCCTGCATCCAGGATCACTTCGTTGCCCGCACCTGCCCATGCCACGTGATCCCCGTTAAGGTTCGCGAAAACCGGTGCCGAATTTACCGCCTGTACGGTTACCGTAGAATTGATAGCCAGCAAAGTGGCATCTACGCCGCCGTTTGCCGTCCCGCCGTTGTCCGATATTTCGCTCAGTGTTACGGCCCGGTCACCGGGCGTGGGTGCCACACTGCTATGGTGATAAGTCATCCCATTGACGATGGCTGCGGTGGTGGCTCCGGTGATGCCGCTGGCGGACGATAGCGTCACTGTGGCCGTGTGATCGCTCAGGCTAACGGTATAATCGATGGCATTCCCACCGGTGGTCGTTCCGGCCGTACCATTCGTCAGCGCAATCTCCGTACCGTCTATGGTCAGGATTTCGCTGTCCCCATCGTTGAGATACAGCACCATCAGCTTCAGTTCGGAAATACCCTGATCCGACTCGATGGCACTGACATTGGTGCCACTGAATAGGCTGACCGCCGTGCTTCCCTCGACGAAGGTGGGGTTAGTCGCCGTAGCCGTGAACGTGGGTGCATCGTTCACCGGTGTCACATCGACCAAAATCGATCCGTCGTCGGGGCCCGTACCCGCCGCATCACGAATGCGCGTTATGATCGAAAAATCCTGATCCCAATTGGCCGCCGGAACGAAAGCCACGGCGGCTAATGCCGCATTGACGTCGCCCACCGTGCCGGTGACCGTCCACACGCCTGTACCCGCGTTGAAAGTCGACGTCGCCGAACCATAGGTGCCTGTGGTCAGCACGCCTGCCGCTGGATTCGAGGTCAACGTAGCGGTGATGGTCTCCGGCACGTTCACGTCGGTCACCACGATGTCGTCTAATTCAATCAAAGGCCCATCTTCTATCATCGCCTTCGATTGCGTCGTGTTCGTTGCCATCGGCGGTTTAGGCGCGTTGGTTACCGTAATGGCGTTACCGGTGGTACTAGCGATATCTACCATTGCATCCGCTCCTCGGGCCCAGTCTTCCGCTGCTGCCAGGTTATACGGAGTACCGTCCAACGCAGACGTTCCATTTTCATTTAATAGTTCAACTACGGCCAGCCGATCCGTTTCACCCAGCACCATGCTAAAGGAAGTGCCACCGGTTATATCTACGTCGGCCGTACCGGTGCTTACTGTCCGGGTACCTCCCCCTTGCCCCTTAAAGGTGAATTTGCCTGCCGCTATATCGTTACTTGGTCCCGCCGCCGACAGAAACCCGGTACCGGTAACCATCAGTACACCCGTTGTTCCGTCAAAGGTGGCACTGGTAATCGTCGGCACTGGCACATTATTCACGGTGATGCCATTGCCGGTTGTATCCAACACCGATACCGCCGCATCGGCACCCGCCGCCCAATCTTCCGCCGCGGCGAGGTTATAGGTGGTGCCATTGGTGGAAGACGTGCCGTTCTTATTCATCATCGTCTTCACCCGCATCCGGTCCGCAGCACTCAAGACCAGGGTAAAGCTGGTACCCGAAGTAATCTCGACGTTCTCCGTGTCAGTCAGTGTAATCGTCTCGCCGCCTTCGCCGGTGAACGTAAATTTATTGGCAACAATATCGTTGTTGGAACCGGCCAGGGAGAGAAAGCCAGTACCCGTAACGACAACGGTACCGGTGCTTGCATCGTAGGTTGCGCTGGTGATCTCGGGCTCGGGCACATCCATCACGGTAATCCCATTGCCGGTCGTATCCGCCACCACCACCGCCGCATCGGCACCCGCCGCCCAGTCTTCCGCTGCAGCGAGGCTGTACGTAGTACCCTTGGTGGACGAGGTACCGTTCCTATTCATCATCGTATTCACCCGCATCCGGTCCGTGGCACTCAAGACCAGGGTAAAGCTGGTACTCGAAGTAATCTCTACATTCTCCGTATCGGTCAGCGTCATGGTTTCGCCGCCCTCGCCGGTGAACGTAAATTTATCGGCAATAATATCGTTGTTGGAACCGGCCAGGGAAAAAAAACCAGTACCTGTAACGACAACGGTACCCGTGCTAGCATCGTAGGTTGCGCTGGTAATCGTCGGCGTAGGCACATTATTCACGGTGATACCATTGCCGGTCGTATCCGCCACCGCCACCGCCGCATCGGCACCCGCTGCCCAGTCTTCCGCCGCGGCGAGGGTGTACGTAGTACCATTGGTGGAAGACGTGCCGTTCTTATTCATCATCGTCTTCACCCGCATCCGGTCCATGGCACTCAAGACCAGGGTAAAGCTGGTACTCGAAGTAATCTCGACGTCCTCCGTGTCAGTCAGCGTAATCGTCTCGCCGCCTTCGCCGGTGAACGTAAATTTGTCGGCAACAATATCGTTGTCGGAACCGGCGAGGGAAAGAAAGCCCGTACCGGTTACTGTCAGCACCCCGGTGCTGGCATCGTAGGTTGCGCTGGTGATCTCGGGCTCGGGCACATTAGTCACCGTAATCCCATTGCCGGTCAGGTCGGCAACCGTCATCGCCGGATCGGGAGCCTCGGCCCATCCCTCGACAGCCACCAAGTTGTATATCGTACCGCCGGTTGAAGACGTACCGTTCTTGTTCATTATCGGATTAATCGCCGACCGGTCCGCGTCACTCAACGTGACGGTAAACGATGTCCCGTCGGTAATCTCCACATTTTCCGTGTCGGTTAGCGGAATGGTTTCACCCCCCGCTCCAATGAAGCTGATTTTGTTTACCGCAATATCATTGTTTGTTCCCGCGACCGATAGCAAATTCGTCCCCGTTACGACGAGCACTCCGGTAGCGGCATCGTACGTGGCGGACGTGATAGCCGGTGGCTCCACAATGGTAAATTCGTAGGCAGCCGAGCAACCGATATTGTCTGTAACCAATACGGTATACGTTCCGGCAGACAATCCCGCATACGTCCCGGCGTACGGTCCCGTGGCGACTGTCGCCGTGCCCCCCGAAGGGCTCCAGGAGTACATGTAGGATCCTATGCCTCCTGCCGGAAACACCTTAGCCATTCCGCCATTACCTCCCGCAATCGTCACATCCGTCTGTGTACCCGTTAACGTGATGGTACTGATGTTTAACGTACCTGGATTGGTTCTCACAAAATCAACCGCATTGATGGCCCTGCAGCGGTATTGGTAGCCATTAATCGCTGCTGTAGCGCCGGTAATGGTTAGCGTGGTGGTGTTTACCCCGCTGTAAACGCCACCATCCGCCAAATCCGTAAACCCTGACCCACTGTTTTCCTGCCATTGGTAAGACGTAGCGTACCTTGCTGTTGCTGAAAACGTCGTCGTTCCACCGTTGCATATGGATCTGTTGGACGGATTCCCGGTAATCACCGGCCGCGGCAAAACCGCGTCGGCAATCTCGATGTGATTGATGGAGTGATTTGATTTAGACCCATTACCCAAATGCCCTCCGCTAATGATATAAATGCGGACTTCATCCACATAATCAAAAGAACCGTTTAAATTAACATCAGTTGTCTCATTTTCAGAATTATATCCCTGAAAATACATTTCTGCGACCATGCCATTGTCATAATAACCTCTTACCCAGATGAACGTAGATTCCGTTTCCCCCCAATTATAATAGGTAAACCCATTGATCTGAAACTCGCTGCCATCCCTTGATTTGATCGCCATGCCCTTTGTCCCCTTATTGACGGTTTCGCCATCATCGTAGGTTAGCCCGTTATAGAGCGGGTCAGCAGAAAGCATAAAGTCATTATCACGCCAATCAATTCGCCCCACGTTTGTTCCATTCTCATCACTGATATTGAAGATATCGATATCAATCCCTGGCAAGTCCATCGATCCGCCTTCGCCGTCGGTAGCAATACCATCGGCAAGCCCCGTGTTATCGCTAAACGTCAGCGTTCCAACGGCGAAGCGGCCACCCCGGTTACCATACACAGAAGATTCGTTGAAATTTTCAGGCCCTTTGGCAGACGAAGCCGTCCATCCGGCAATTAAGCAAGGGAATAAAATGAGCGAAAACACACGAGTTGCAAAAGCACGCAATCGCACAAAAGTGGTAGATATTAAGTTCATCGATTTAAATGGATTCGTGTTTTATACTTTCTCTTTTGGTCCAAAAATCTGGTTAAGACTAGTGCATTTCCATTTTTTGCATTTCCTGTTCGGTACGGTCCAAATTATGCTGGTAATGCAGGTACCCCCACTCCACTAAAACCAGGAGTAGCATCGCCAACAGCAGTAAAAAGCTGAGATATTTAAATCTGATGCGCATAGATAGAATTGCGCAGCAAAGATGGTTACATGTGCTTAAAAAAACTCTTTTTATGCGTTACAACTGGCGTTACAATCGAATTAAGGCTGGGATAGACCACTTTTCCAACGCCGTATCTGCACGGTATACGCACCTGTTCCGTACCCATTATGTACCTTTATAGGGGTACGTCACCACCGGATGAGGCTTGGATACACCCTTGCTATGCCTCCTTGATCGCAAGAGGGCGAAGCTTGCTTCCCACACTGCGTGTAGGTAAACCGACGGGCCAAAACATAGGTAGTTGTTATGTCTATTATCCGATGTCTCAATACCTCAGCACGAACCACCCCTTCTTATACTTCCACTCCCCTTCTACGCGAATCTCCGCTACGTAGAAGTAGGTACCGGCCAATACCGGGTGACGCCCCGTGCCGATGCCGCGGAATGCCACCGTGCCGTTGTTGTAGCCCGAGGCCTCGTACACGACCGTACCGTTGCGGTTGAAGATGCTCACTCTATTGTCCGGATGGTCCTTGATTCCTTCGATGATCAGGTATTCGTTGATGCCGTCCCCGTTGGGCGATACCGCCCGGTGCACACGGATCGGGAAGTCCGAGGACGGGTCGGTGACGCGGATGGCAACCGTCACCGGTTCGGCCGCTTCGTGGTTGGCATCCCCGGCCTGCGTGGCCGTAATCCGCACCGTACCCAGCCGGTGGATGTGCAGCGTGGTGCCACTGAGCGTGGCCACTTCCGGGTCGTCCACCGCCAGCGCCACCGGCAGGCCGCTCCCCGAGCTGGCCATGACCGGGACACTGCCCCTGTCACGGTGGACTTCTGCTGGAACATCGAGCACGAGGGTTTGGCGGACCTTATGCACGGCCAGCGTATGCGATATCTCGGGTCTGTTGCTGTAGTTCCCGTTTTCCGGTACCGTCGCCGTGATGGTGACCATGCCGGCGCCCGTGATGCGGATCACGCCACCAGTAGTTACCTCAGCCACCACCGGATTGCTGCTCGTATAGGTGATTTCCTCTCCGCTGCTGGCCGTAGCGCCGGCATCGAAGTCGCCGTCGCCATAGGTCTTCGGCGGCAGTACCGGAAAAAGCAGCGTGCGCATCGCCGGGGTGATTTCCAGCCCGGCCGTCAGCACCAGGTCGTTGTAATTGTCGCCGCTGATAGTGGCTGTTACTTCCTGCGAACCCACATCCGTACGGCTGCTGCCCGAATAGCTCACCGTGGTGCCCACAGGCAGCGTACCGAGAATGGCCAGCGATTTGGCCGTACCGTCGTAGGGAAAGCTGCCGTCGGCGAGTGTGATGTCCGGAACCGTTGCTGGATCGATCCGCAACGTAAAGGTTTTGCTCACTGCTCTATAATTGAGCGTTTGCGGGGCCGATACGGTGATGGTGTGGGTACCTGCATCCGTGAAGGATCGCTGCGGAATATAAGTCGGTACCGCTTCTTCATGATTCAACACCACGGCCAGCGACTTGGCCGTGCCGTCATACGGATGCACCTGGTTTTCGTCGCCGAAAAGGAAGGCTTCTGCGCGGTCAATCGTGAGCATGGCCGACAGGACCTCGTCGACGTAGTTTGGGCGGCTTACCACTGCTACTACCTCGTATACACCGGCATCCGTCGCACGGTTACCCGTTGTCCCATTTATGGTGTAAGCGACGTCCGCATCCGTAGAAAGGCCGCCTACCGACAAGCCGTGCGGTTGACCATCGTAGGTCACCGACTGGTCGACCATAAATGGGCCGGATTGTTCGGCCGGAAGAATGCGAAGTTTCACCTTGGCAATGGCTGCATGGTAATTGGCCGTTTCGGCGACCACGATCGCTACATTGTATGTACCGACATCGGTAAAAGCGTGCTGCGGCAAGTAATCCAGTGCCGCCTCATTATGATTGAGTGCTGCCACTACTACCTTTGCCGTACCGTCAAAAACGTATTCCTGTTCTGCCTTGGCCGTAATTGCCGCAATAGCCTTGTTAATGTAAAGCGTACCTGTAAGCGTAATATCCGCATGATTCGGTCGACTTACCAAAGCCTTAACCGTATAGCTGCCCGCATTAACCCAGCTGTTGTTTATGTAACTTACCGTCGCATCTGCCGGGAGTCCTTCCACCGAAAGGCTGTGCGGCTTGCCGTCGTAGGTTACCGTTAGGTCCGGTAGCCGTATGCCCTGTTGTGGGGCAGCAGTCACAGTAACGTAAACCCACGCCTCGGCAGGCAGGTAGTTGGCACTCTCGTTCAGGTATATGCGCACGTGATGGTTGCCCACATTGATGAAGGAACGCTGGGGACTGTATTGTAGGTACTCCTGCAATTCCGCGGGCTGCACCCCGACTGCGATCGTTTTCTTCGTTCCGTCGTACACATGTGTCTGCGCAGGTACCGCTGTAATTACTGGCCGGGCCTTCTCTATCTTTAACATAGCTGTCAGTTCCCGCGTGGCATGGTTTGGCTGCTTCACGTACGCCCTCACCGTGTAAGTCCCTGCATTCACCTGCCCGTTTTCTTCATAGCTCACGGTTGCATCCGCCGGAAGGCCTTCCACCGCAAGGCTATGCGCATTGCCGTCATACGTAAACGCCCTTCCGCCGAAGGTGACACCTATGATCGCTGCCGGCGCGATGCTGCCTGCAGCGCCCGTGATATCTGCGCTGTTGTCGATCGCATAATTGCCGGCATCCGCACCTCCCAGCGACAGCTGTGCCAACGGCAATGTCACCGTCTTTTCCGTACCTACCTCTGGGTTATC
>Ga0182744_1003757_pt1 | contig 11727 bp, 5 predicted proteins | sample eDN3rd30CKraftMG_FD_128525 | JGI IMG/M metagenome (GOLD analysis project Ga0182744, IMG submission 128525) | Enriched Miracle-Growth compost microbial communities from Emeryville, California, USA - eDNA 3rd pass 30_C Kraft MG (version 2) (version 2) ...
GTTCGGGTCCATGTAGCGCGGCACACCGATGCCCACCTCGCCGAGGTAGTCCCAGCCGGTCCAGGTGTAGTCACCGAGCACGTGCGGGTGCTTCTTGACCAGGTCCCAGTTCACGTCGATGTCGCCCGGCCAGGTCTCGGTGCCCACGATGATGCGCTGCGGGAAGAGTTCAAGGTCCATCTCGTAGCGGCCTGCGGAATAGTTCATTCCGGCCACGTCAAGGGCCGCGTAGGATTCTGCGGTGCGCTCGGTGGCCTGCGGCGAGGTCTGAATCTGGTTCATCATGGGGCCGATGGCGCCCATCATGGTGTTTACGCCGCCTTCGGCGCCGCCATCACCGGAACCGCCACCCGATGCTGCGGCTTCGGCCGCCGCCTTGGCGGCCGCCTCGGCGGCACGCTTCCGGCCTTCCAACACCATATCCAGCACTGACACAAACCCGTTGACACCGTTGGTGACCAGCCGGGTTGGGTCGAGTTCCCGGACCTTCTCGGCCAGGCGTCGGCTCCAGATTCCACCAAACTTGTCTCCCGTTTCCGGGATTTCGTTGCCGATGGAGTAGAAGATGACCGAGGGGTGGTTGATGTCCTTGCGCACCATCGCCTCGATGTCCTTTTCCCACCAGGTGGGGAATTCAAAGGAGTAGTCGAACGCGCTCTTGGGCTGCGTCCACATATCAAACGCCTCATCCATGACGAGCATGCCAAGCCGGTCACAAGCTTCGAGCAGTGCGGTGCTGGCGGGGTTGTGTGCGGAGCGAATCGAGTTGAATCCTGCTTCCTTGAGGATGCGGACGCGGCGTTCTTCCGCGTCTGGGAAGGTGGCTGCCCCGAGTGGTCCGTTGTCGTGGTGGATGCAGGCGCCGCGCAGTTTTACGGGCTCGCCGTTGATGCGCAGGCCTCGGGCCGGGTCCACCTGGATGGTGCGGATACCAAAGGTGGTGGTCACCGAGTCCGCAAATTCTGCGTCCCCTACTTCCACTTCCCCGGCACCGGCGGTCAGCAGCGTTTCCACGGTGTAGAGGTTGGGGTCCTCCACACTCCACAGCGCCGGGTTTGGCACGAGGATGCGCTGGCGTGCGAGCGCGCTGTCCTGCGGGAGCACCGTGGCAACGCGCGAATCGCGGACAACTTCCTCACCGTCCGCGCTGCGGATGATGGTGGTCAGGTGCGCGGTTTCGGTGGCACCTGTCAGGTTGGCCACGGTTGTGGCCACCTCCACGGTGGCCCATTCGCGGTCGGCTTCCAGCGTGGTAACGCGCACGCCGTCTGCAGCAATGTGCACGCCTTGATTTTCGACGAGGTGGACGGCCCGGTAGATTCCCGCGCCTGTGTACCACCTTGAGTCGAGGTGGGCGCGGCAGTCCACGCGGATTTCGTTGGGCTGACCAAACTTGAGGTACGGGTCGATGCGCACGGTGAAGCGCGAGTAGCCGAATGCGTCTTGGCCTGCGAGCGCGCCGTTCACATACACGGAGGCCTCACGGTACACGCCATCAAATTCGAGGGCGATGTAGTTGCCCTTGCTGTCCGCCGGGATTTCTAGGGTGCGGCGGTATTCAAAGGCTCCGCCTTCAAAGTAACCGGAGGTTTCGCCGGCTTTGGCGTCTGCGGTTCGCTCGGTTGTGATGAGTGCATCGTGCGGGAGCTGGACCTCTTGCCATTGCCCGCCGGCACCGCCAATTTCTTGGAATACGGTGGCTTTGGACCGGTAGGACCAACCGTCATTGAATTGTGTGCGCATTGGGCTCTGACTCCTTTATGCCTTCTTGGTTCTCGTCGTTGAGACACGCTATGAAACGAGTATCGCGCGTTACCTAACGGCCACCACTGTATCAGTAACACGTGTGAACGTGATAGGACTTTCTTGCAAATTCCTTGACGGTAACCCGTGGCCCTACTCCAACTGAAGTATTCAAGACACCACATTCAGACGATCCGCCACTCACCCATGCGGCCCGAGTATTGAGAGGTGCCGGCACACAAGCACTCAAACTCGCCAAAAAACTCGTCAAGGAGCTTTCCATAATGCGCACTCTGGTCATAAACGCGTTCGCCATCTGCGGTGCAGTGGCACTCATACGCACACTCGCCCGATATTTTCAGCCTCAACGCAGACATTGCGAGAACCCGCCAACGCTCTTGACGTAACACGTGTGACCCATCTACGCTTCTTCGTGTAGTAACTCGTGTTACTCGCGAGAACAGGTAAGACACAGGAGTCAAACAATGGGGAATCCAGCCACCATCAACGAGCTTGCAGCCAAATCCGCAACTTCGTCTGCTGAACCCTCTGAACCACGCGGAAGAGACAGAGTAAGCGCCAAATACATTTGGCTCCTCATCCTCGCCACGTTCGGCTCCTACATTGCGCTTGTCGCACCTATCGGTATCTCGCTAGCACTACGCATCCAGGATATTGATCCCGATCACGTCGAACGTTTAGGTTTTGTAACCGGCGCCGGAGCATTGGTCGCCGCTCTCTCCGGCCCATTAGTCGGGATGTGGTCGGACAGAACACGATCTCGTTTTGGACGCCGCCGACCATTCGCCTTCTGCGGCATCATCCTTGGCTTTTGCGGACTCGCAATTACTGCCTGGGCACCAACCGTTCCGCTTCTTATCGTTGCTTGGATGTTCACACAAGCTGGACTTGCTACGGCAATGGGTTCACTGTTGTTTTCCCAAGCGGATCGCCTGCCCGAGGAGCAGCGCGGTAAGGTTGCGGGGCTCAGTGGCTTCGTGCAGATGATCGCATCCGTTGCCGGCACGGGACTGGCAAGTGGGTTCGTCGGCAACAACTACTTAGTTTTCTTGGTTCCTGGCGCTGTAGGGCTCGTTCTCATGCTTCTTTGGGTAGCGCTCATCAAAGAACCAGACAGTCGTAATTCTCCGCTGGCTAACCCAATCACTCTCAAGTTTGCGTTAAGCCAAATGGTATTTAGCCCTCGCGAGTACCCAGACTTTGCCTGGAATTGGCTGGGACGCCTTCTCTTCAATTTTGGTGTTACCTTTGCCACCAGCTTTACCACGTTGTTTTTCGCATCGCGGCTCACCGACTCGGGTGACGTTGCGGACCTTGGTGGCCTCATCGTGGCGCTCGCGCTAGTTGGAGTACTGTTCACCGCAGGAGGAGCCTTACTTGGCGGCTTCCTTTCAGACAAACTCAACCGTAGACGCATCTTCATCGCAGTTGCCGGTGTGGTCTTTACAGTTGGTGCCATCATTTTGGCGGCAGGCGGAGAGAATCTCCCCATACTCATTTCAGGTGCATCGCTCATCAACTTGGCGTTAGGAGTATTCTCCGCAGTCGACCAAGCGATTGTGCTTGATGTACTTCCCAACGCTGATTCTGAGGCAGGCCGATACCTCGGCGTGAATGGTTACTCCACCACTCTGGCCCAATCATTCGCGCCAATGCTGGCTGCACCTTTACTTGTCCTGGGCGCTACGGGATCTGACAAGAACTACGGCTTACTGTTCATCATTGCAGCAGCTTGCACACTCATTGGCGGAACTATCGTCATGCTGTTTGTCCGCAAGTCCAACTAGATTCCCCGGGATAGATCGGAACGATGATCTATCTCAACCACGTTTCATCCACAACGACGAGGAGAAAAGTGTCTACCTTTACCCCCAACTTCCTGTGGGGTGCTGCAACCGCACCACACCAGATCGAGGGCAACAACATCAACAGCGACTGGTGGGCCCGTGAGGACATGATGCCCGGCATGGAAAAGTCGGGCGACGCCTGCGATTCCTACCACCGCTACCGCGAGGACATGCAACTCCTTGCTGATGCCGGCTACAACTCGTACCGATTCGGCATCGAGTGGGCACGCATCGAGCCGCGTCCGGGTGAGTTTTCCAACGCCGAGTTAGCTCACTACCGCCGCATGATCGAGTTCGCGCTTGAGCTTGGCCTGTCCCCCGTTGTCACGCTCTCCCACTTCTCCACCCCACGGTGGTTTGCAGAGGAGGGCGGCTGGATCGGTCCCAAGGCCATCGAACACTTCTCGCGCTATGTCACTAAGGCAACGGAAATCCTTGACGGCGTGGAGTGGATCGTCACAATCAATGAGCCCAACATGGGCGCAACCATGCTCATGCTCATGGAGCAGGCCCGCCGCGGTGAATTGACCGAATGGCAGAGCCCCACGGTTGATAGCGACGAAACCCGTGAAGAGCCAGGTTTGGTCACCAATATGCCTAGCCCCACTGCCGAGTTTGCCCAGCCGTTCCTTGCCGCGCACCGCGCTGCACGCGCGATCCTTAAGGAGCGCACCAGCGCAAAGGTCGGTTGGTCCATCGCTAACGGCGCACTCACCGCAGCTCCGGGCGGCGAGGAAAAGCTCAAGGAGGTCCGCTACGGCCACGAGGACGTCTACCTAGAGCTGTCCCGCGAAGATGACTTTGTGGGCGTGCAGTCCTACTCGTCCCAGCAGGTTGGTCCCGATGGTCTGATCCCGCACCCACCTCACCCGGACAACACTCAGACCGGTGCCGCCTACCGTCCCGATGCGCTCGGCATGGCGATTCGCCACGCCGCAGAGGTTGCGGGAGTCCCCGTGCTTGTTACCGAGAACGGCATCCCGACCGATGACGACACCCGCCGCATCGCCTACACCCGCGAAGCACTTGCGGGCCTTCAGGTGGCCCTTGCGGACGGCATTGACGTGCGCGGCTACCTGCACTGGTCGCTTCTGGACAACTTTGAGTGGGGTCACTGGGGGCCAAAGTTTGGCCTGATCGCAGTGGACCGCGAAACCTTTATCCGCACCCCCAAGCCAAGTTTTGCGTGGCTGGGTAACGTGGCCCGCACCAACGGCGCAGATTTGAGTTAGTCATGAAAGCTTCACTTTTCACGGATGGTTGGAACTTCACTCGGCTTATGAACGGAGTTCCAACCGGGGAACCGGAATCGATTCGCCTCCCCCACGATGCAATGCTTGCCGAACCTCGGTCCGCGGATGCGGCCTCCGGCAATCACGGCGGGTATTTTCCCGGCGGCGTCTACCGCTACACGCGCGAATGGTTGGTCCCAGCCGATGCCGCCAGCACCGAGTACCGCCTGCGTTTTGAGGGCGTGTACGGCGATACTTCCGTCAGCGTCAATGGCACGCAGGCAGGTGATTCGCGCAGTCCGTACCGTTCGTTCACTGTGCCGCTTGCCGGGCTGGAGCCCGGCTCCACAGCCCTCATCCAGGTGGATGTGGACAACACCGCGTTGCCCAACAGCCGTTGGTACACGGGCGCGGGCATTTACCGTCGGGTGTGGCTGGAGGCCCTGCCGTCTGTTCGGATTTCCGACGATGGCGTGCGTATCGCTCCCACCTCACTTGGCGCGGACGGCGTGGTTAACGTCGATGTTTTCTTTTCCGAGGCCGTCTCTGACTTGAGTGTGCTCGTGACGGTGACGGACGATTCCGGCGTTGTGGCAGTCACGGAGTTCCCCGTCTCGGGGCGTAGCGTGGAGGGCGAGGTTCGCATTCCTGCGGTCCGACCGTGGTCTGCGGAAGACCCACACCTTTACACCTTTACTGTGGAGCTTCGGGACGGAGAAACCGTCAAAGATACGCGTGTGGTACGCACGGGCTTGCGCACTGTTTCTGTGGACGCCACCCGCGGGCTGCGCATCAACGGCGCCGAGGTCAAACTTCGTGGTGCGTGCGTGCATCATGACAACGGCGTCCTCGGCGCAGCAACCCTGCCCGCCGCCGAATACCGACGGGCCAAGCTGCTTAAGCAGGCCGGCTACAACGCGATTCGGTCATCTCACAATCCGCTGTCCGCATCGTTCCTCGACGCCTGCGATGAACTCGGTCTATATGTGCTAGACGAGCTCACGGATATTTGGTTCGAGCACAAGACCCCACATGACCGCGCTGAGCGATTCCACAGCGAATGGCAGGATGATGCCCGCGAGATGGTACGCGAGGACCGCAACCGGCCGAGCGTCATCATGTACTCCATTGGTAATGAGAACGCGGAAACGGCAACGAGTCCCGGCGTAAACACCGCCCGTGAAGTAGGCGAGTTTGTGCGCAAACTGGACCCGACTCGCCCAGTCACCGCCGCGATCAACCTCCTATTGAATATGGCAGCTTCCTTTGGCAAGTCACCATTCCAGGGTGAGCACTACGCAGGCGACGGCAAACCCGAGGATAAGAAAGACCAAAGCAAGGAAGCCAAGAAGCCCACGAGCACGCAGGCCAACGCCATGGCAGCGCAAATGGGTAAGGTTATGCAAATCATGTCTCGGCTGCCTCAATCTGACAAGGCGTCTCGCGAGGTCTTTGGTCAGCTAGACGTTGCCGGCTACAACTACGCCTACAGCCGTTACAAGGTAGATCGCAAAAAGTACCCCGACCGCGTCATCCTCGGTTCAGAATCCATGCCCGGTGACCTACCCCAGATCTGGAAGCTGGTAAAGAAGGATCCCGGTACCATCGGGGACTTCATGTGGACCGGCTGGGACTACCTCGGCGAGTCCGGCATCGGGACATGGGCCTACGGTTCAGAGTTCGGCGGGATCAACAAGCCCTACCCAGCGCTCCTCGCCGGTACCGGTGCCTTTGATATCACGGGATTGCCGGGGGCTCCCGCGCTGCTTGCCCAAGCCGTGTGGGGCCAGTTGGACGCGCCAGCCATCGCGGTACGTCCACTCGACCGCACCGGGCAAAAACCGCGCAAGACCCCGTGGCGCACAAGCGACGCGATCCAGAGCTGGGCTTGGGGGAACCTCACTGGAACCGCCGAGGTCGAGGTCTACTCCAGCGACGACGAAGTCGAGCTCTTCCTCAACTCACGCTCGCTGGGACGCAAGAAGGCGGGCGAACGCAAGGGATTCGTCGCTAAGTACAAGGTGCCCTACGAGCCAGGCGAACTTGTGGCCGTGGGCTACCGCGGCGGGCGTGAGAGCGGGCGCAGCACGCTCACCTCCGCGGGACCAGCGCAACTAACCCTGCGGCCCGAATCAACCACCCTGACCAGCGCAGACGATCTGAGCTATGTGTGGGTGGAGCTGGCCGACGAGCACGGCACGTGCGCGGTCAGCGAGCGCGACGAGGTGACCGTCACCGTGACCGGGGCCGGCACGCTGGCCGGATTTGGCTCCGCCAACCCGATCACCGAGGAGTCCTACGTGACCGGCACCCACACCACCTTTTACGGGCGGGCGCTCGCGATCATTCGCGGGACCGGCACCCCGGGCGAGGTAACCGTGACGGCCACAAGCAAGCGGCGCGGGCAGGCCAGCGTAGTTCTGACGAGTAGTGGGCCGCTAGAAACGGATACCACCGAGGCTGCCCAGCAAGGCCCTACCCAACCAGACCTTTCCAACTCAACACACAACAGATTGGAAGTAACACCATGACCGAATTTCCATACCAGGACCCGTCCCGCAGTGTTGCGGAACGCGTCGAGGACCTGATCTCCCGCATGACCGTTGAGGAAAAGGCGGGCCAGCTGGCTCAATTCTTTGATTTTGGAATGGGTGAGTTGCCCGAGGGCTTCGACATCAATCAAGTACCAGAAGAACACCGTGCATTTGCACTTCAACCTACGCTAGTTCGCGAGTCGGTTGCTGCCGGCACAGCGGGGTCAGTCCTGTTCATTACCGATCCGGCCCTGGTTAATTCACTGCAACGCAAGGCTGTTGAAGAATCCCGCCTGGGGATCCCGCTGATCTTTGGTTTTGACGTGATCCACGGATTCCGCACGATCTTCCCTGCACCCATCGCGATGGCTGCGTCGTGGTCGCCGCAGCTGCTCGAGGACGTGCAGGCCATCGCCGCTAAGGAGGCACGCGCGGCCGGTATCCACTGGACATTCGCTCCGATGGTGGACATTGCGCCGGACCCACGCTGGGGCCGTATCTTTGAGGGCGCCGGCGAGGACCCCGTACTCGGATCCGCTATCGCAGCAGCGCAGGTCCGCGGCTTCCAGCAAGACCTAGGCAAAACCAGCCTCTTGGCCGGGCCCAAGCACTTTGTAGGTTATGGTGCCGCTCTTGGCGGGCGCGACTATGACGAGGTGGAACTGTCCGAGTCCGAGCTGTGGAACGTGTACCTGCCGCCGTTCAAGGCGGCAATCGACGCCGGCGCGGGAAACATTATGAGCGCCTACATGGAGCTCAACGGCATTCCGGCCGCGGCGAACAAGCGCATGCTCACGGACATTTTGCGGGACAAGCTTGGGTTCGATGGTTTTGTGGTCTCGGACGCAAGCGCCGTGCGCAACCTAGTCACTCAACACCTGTCCCCTGATTTTGAAGATGCCGCAGCCAAGGCACTGAACGCTGGACTGGACATGGAAATGACCATGCTCAAGCCGGCATTCCACTCGCTACCGGACGCGGTTGCGGCCGGTACCGTTTCGGTGGAGCGTCTCGACGAGGCCGTGCGTCGCGTCCTTGAAGCCAAGTTCCGGTTGGGCCTGTTTGAAAACCCGTACGTGGACGAGTCCGCCACCGAGGCCGTGCTGACCACCGCCGCGCACCGCGATGCGGCGCAGGACGCGGCTGAGAAGTCCATGGTGCTGTTGAAGAACGATGGCGTGCTGCCGCTGGCTGCCGGTGCCGGGGCTGCTGCTGGTTCGCTGAAGTCCGTTGCCGTGATCGGTCAGCTGGCCGATTCCAAGCGCGACACCCTGGGGCCGTGGGTCTTTGACCACCGCACCGAGGAAACCGTCACCATCCTTGAGGCGCTGCGCGAGCGCCTTGGTTCGGATGTTGAGGTCACGTATGTGCAGGGTGCGGGCATCAAGGAACGCATGTATCCATCGCAGTTTGACCGTATGGATACCACCGTGGTGCACACCCCTGAGGATTGGGATGACGACGCAGAGATCGAGCGTGCTGTGGCCGCAGCCGCAGGCGCGGAAGTCACCTTTGTGGTGGTGGGCCAGCGGCAAAACCAGATTGGTGAGAAGGCTTCGGTTAGCACGCTTGACCTACCGGGCCGCCAGTTGGAGCAGTTGCAGCGCATTGCCGCAACGGGCACCAAGGTGGTGCTGCTGGTCATGACTGCACGCCCTGTTGATCTGCGTTGGGCGGATGAGAACGTCTCAGCCATTGTGCAGACGTGGTACCCGGGTACGCGTGGTGGTGACGCGGTTGCGTCCGTGCTGTTTGGTGATGTGGTCCCAGCTGGGCGTTTGCCGTTCACGTGGCCACGCCACGTGGGTCAGGTACCCATCACCTACCGCCACCAGACCTCGTTTGAACCTCACGAGCAGGACAGGCGCTACTGGGATGAAGAGAGCCTCCCGCTGTATCCGTTCGGTTACGGTCTCTCGTATGCGGACTTCTCGTATTCCGATCTCACGCTGGATCGTGAGTCCATCGCAGTTGGGGAAACCGTGCAGGTCAGCGTCACGGTCACGAACAACTCGGACTTCACTGCCGACGAGGTTGTTCAGCTGTACATCCACCAGAACTACGGCACGTCCACGCGTCCGGTGCGCGAGCTCAAGGGCTTTGAACGCGTGACCCTTGCAGGCGGCGAGTCCCGCACGGTCACCCTGCCATTGGGTCCTGACCAGTTGCGGTACTGGAGCACTGCGGCAGAGGACTACATCCAGGACGCCTCCACGTTCACCGTGTGGGTGGGTGGCGATTCCACCGCGGAGCTCTCAACCACCTTCACCGTGGCGTAACTTCCCAGTACCACTCGCCATTACCCTCAAAATGGTTCGGTTGCCCTCTGTTTCAGGGGGCAACCGAACCATTTTGGGGTGTGTAGCGTGCTGCTGATTTTCGACGATATGGCTGGATCCCAGCCCCACCTCACGCCCAACTGCAGTCCCAGCCTGCTCCGCCCATCCGCGAGATCACTCCCACGCAGGTGAACCCCCTCCCATAAGCAGGGGGTTCACCACGTCGGAGGGATCTGAACTTCAAAATCCGGATGTGAACTGTGGCGTAACTGCCCCAGCGCCCAACCCCAACCACAGCCTGAGCGAGCCCGAGCCGCAGCAAGCATTCCTACCGCAGCAGGCCGGCGCGGTACGCAAACGCGACCAGCTGCGCGCGATCCCGCGCGCCGGTCTTGTTCATGGCTCGGCTCAGGTGCGTTTTGACGGTGAGCGGCGAGAGCGAGAGTTGCTCCCCCACCTCCTTGTTGTCGAGCCCGCCCGCGGCCACCACCACAACCTCGAGTTCGCGCTCGGTGAGTTGCTCGAATCGTTCCGCCAGGCTCGAGTCCGGTTCAAACGGCGACTCATTCGAAACCCGCCCGATCAGCAGTTTCGATGCTGCTGCAGACAGCGCCCCACCACCCTCGTGCACGTCCTTGATTCCGGTGAGCAGTTCCACCGCGCTCATGCCCTTGTTCATGAACCCGTCGGCGCCCGCTCGCAGCGCGGCGAGCACGTTCTCGTCCTGGTCAAACGTGGTCAGGATGACCACTTTGATGCCGTTCCAGCGCGCGTTGGCGCGGATGCGCCGCGTCACTTCGACCCCGTCAATCCCCGGCATGCGGATATCCAGCAGCACCACGTCCACGCCGTCGTCGCCCGAGGCACCCCCGGCTTCCAGCCGTTTGAGTGCGGCGAGTCCGTCCGGCTCCTGCCCCACCACATTGATTTCCGACGATGCCCCCAGTACCGCCGCAAGTCCGGCTCTGATCATCTCCTGATCGTCCACGATGAGTATGCGAATCATTGCGCTTATTCTCCAGTTTTTGGTAGTGCACCATTTTTGACTTGTGCACCGTCTTTAAGTTGAGCACCATCTTTTGGTAATACAGCGTGCACAGTGAACGCACCGCCTTCGTGCTGGATCTCTAGGCTCCCGCCGGTGCCCTCAACGCGCTCTCGCATTCCCACGAGCCCGAGTCCACTGGACGGCTGGCCGCCGCCCAACCCAGCACCCCCAGCACCGGCACCCCCAGCACCAGCCTCACCACCCGCAACACTGTTAGTCACGGTAATGTCCAAAGCCCCATCAGCGCTCTGAATCACCACCTGCGTATCCCCGGCACCATACTTATGCGCGTTAGTCAGCGCCTCTTGCACAATGCGATACGCTGCGGAGCTCACCTCGGACGGCACCGGCCCCGTGGGGAGTTCCAATACTGTGTCAATCTCGTCCCCGATGCTCCTAAACGAGTCGATCAGGCTCCCAATCGCGTCGATTCGAGCCACTGGTCCGCGCTCCTCGGGCGCAGCGCGCAATACCCGCAAAGTCTGCTGGAGCTCACCTAGGACGGACTGAATCCCAGACCGAACGTCGGCAACGCTGGAACGCACTGAATCGTCGGAAAGCATGGTGGCAATTTCCACCTTGCTGAGGTTGACGGACACGACGGCCATGTCATGGCCGATAGCGTCATGCAGATCGCGCGCAATCTGCATCCGCTCCTGCGCGATCCTGCGCTCGGTCTCCATCTCACGCGCCGCGAGCGCGTCCTGCGTGCGGGCGTCCACCTGCTCCCAGTAGCGCACCCAACTGCGGAAGGCCGCGGCCGCAAAACCTGCGCACATAACGCTGAGTGCGGCGATCATCGAGACCGGCTCAAGGAAATTCCAGCCTGTCCACGCCACCACGGAGGTATAGGACACTACGGTAAAACTGGCGGTGAACAGCAGCATCGGATTGCCCTGGATGACCAGCAGGAACGTGGCAAACACGGCCGCATTCCACACGCCAATCGACTCCGCACCCGTGAGCACCACGATTATTTGCGCCGCGGTAAAACAGCCGATCGTCCAGTACGGCAGGCGGTGA
>Ga0182744_1003760_pt1 | contig 11713 bp, 12 predicted proteins | sample eDN3rd30CKraftMG_FD_128525 | JGI IMG/M metagenome (GOLD analysis project Ga0182744, IMG submission 128525) | Enriched Miracle-Growth compost microbial communities from Emeryville, California, USA - eDNA 3rd pass 30_C Kraft MG (version 2) (version 2) ...
ACGAGTCCCTCGTTCGCGAGGTTGACGAGGGCGAGCCGCACGGCCGACCTGCTCGCCCCGAATCGCGCCGTGAGATCGGCCTCGACGAGTCGCTGTCCGGCGACGAACTCGCCCGACAGGATCGCATCGCGGATCTCCCGCGTCAGCGCGGAATGAGCGTCGTCGGTCATGGAATCCGACGTTAGCGAAGTTGTCGACGAAATGTCAGACGATCCTGGATCAGTCCCCGTGGCGCGGGGGTAGCATCGAGCCGACGTCCATCACATCGGTTCACAGAGAGGTGTCAGATGACTGAGACGATCGCTCCGGTTCAGACGGGGCTGTACATAGGCGGGGCGGCTCGAGACGCCGCCGAGACGCTCGCGATCGCCGATCCCGGCAAGCCGGGCCTGGTCGTCGGCCACGCGGCCTCGGCGTCCAAGCAGGACGTCGCCGACGCGATCAAGGCCGCGAAGGACGCCTTCCCGGCGTGGTCGGCGCTCAGCGCCCAGGAGCGCGCCGCGCAGATGGCGGAGGCGATCAAGGGCATCGCCGAGGCACGCGACGAGGACGCCGCGATCCTCAGCCAGGAGAACGGCAAGGTCCGGCTCGAGGGCTGGATCGACTCGCTCGTCTTCGAGATCCGCTGGAACCTCGCGCTCTCGCTCGCCGACGAGGTCGACACCGGCAAGGTGCTCTCGCCCGCCCCCGGCATCCCCGTCGAGACGACCGTCGCGTACCAGGCGCTCGGCCCCGTCACGATCATCGTGCCGTTCAACTGGCCGATCGCGATCCTCGGCGCCTCGCTGCCCCACGCGCTCCTCGCGGGGAACACCGTCATCGTCAAGCCGCCGCCCACCGCGCCGCTCGCGACGACGCGCGTCGCCCAGCGCGTCGCGGAGAAGCTGCCGCCCGGCGTGCTCAACGTCATCACCGGCAAGGACTCGGAGATGACCGAGCTCATCCAGTCGGACGACATCGCCAAGGTCTGCTTCACCGGCTCGGTCGGCGGGGGCAAGAAGATCCAGGAGCTCGCGTCGAAGTCGCTCACCCGCGTCACGCTCGAGCTCGGCGGGAACGACGCCGCGATCATCCTCGACGACGCGGTCATCGACGACACGCACCTCGACCGGCTGTTCGCCGCGATCTACGACACGACCGGGCAGATCTGCATGAACGCGAAGCGCGTGTACGTGCACCGCTCGCGGCTGCAGGAGGTCGTCGACGGGCTCGCGGCGCGCCTTAAGCGCACGAAGCTCGGCTACGGGCTCGACGCGGACACGACGATGGGTCCGCTGCACTCCCCCATCCAGAAGGCCTTCGTCGACGAGCTCATCGAGGAGGCGAAGGAGTCCGGCGCCGAGGTCCGCGAGTTCGGCGAGCTTCCCGGCGGCGACCTGGCGGGCGGCAACTTCGTCCGCCCGGCGATCGTCGTCGATCCCGACCCGGCCCTGCGCGTCGTGACGATGGAGCAGTTCGGCCCCGTCATCCCGGTGCTCCCCTTCGACACTGACGAGGAGGCGATCGCAGCCGCGAACGACACCTGGGCGGGCCTGTGCGGATCCGTCTGGACCGCGTCGGCCGAGCGCGCGCGCACGGTCGGCTCGCGGATCCAGGCCGGGTACATCTGGGTCAACGACCACGGCGCGACCCGCCTCGACCTGCGCGCGCCCTTCGGCGGCGTCAAGCAGTCCGGCTACGGGCGAGAGCAGGGCATCGAGGGCGTCCGGGCCTTCCAGGACACCCACTCGATCGCGTTCCTCGACGAGGAGGCGCTCGCCCAGCAGGCGCACTGATCCAGACCGTCACGACGAAGGGCCGCTCCCGATCGGGGTGGCCCTTCGTCGTGATGACTCCCCCAGCGCGACAGCACGGCGTCCTCGACGTCGATGCGACAGGATCTCGTGGAGATGCCGGGAATCGAACCCGGGTCCACTGCTGAGGTCCCGCGCCTTCTCCGGGCGCAGCTCATGAGCGTTCTACTCGGCCGCGACGCTTGTCAAGAGCACCTGCGTCGACCGGCCCAGTCTCAGTGCAAGTCCCCCGCGGCCCTGAGGCGCGATCGCGGAGCAAGCCTCCTTGATGACGCCACGCACCGGGTAGGAGGCATTCCCGGGGTGACGGACTTTAGGGCTCTGAGCCGTCAGGCGGCGAGAGCGAAGTCAGCGCGCTTGGAATTCGCACTTATGGTTTGACGTCATCGTTTACGAGATAAGGCGTCATCCTCGGCCCGCTTCTCGCGGTCGGTCAGGCAATGTCGAAACCGATCATCCCCGTGCTCGATTGATCCGTGCGAAGGCGGTGCTGTCGCGCTGTGGAGTTTCCAGTCCCCGAAGGGGAGCATCCCATTCTACGCGCGACGGCGTCTCCTGACTAGCGGCCGACCTTGCCGAAGACGCCGCCGATCGCACGCAGCACGATCGGCTGGGCCGCGATGACCGCGCCGACGCAGAGCAGGATCGCGCCCGCGAAGAAGCCGACGCCCCACCAGCTCGTCGCGTCGTCCGAGGCGGCGAACATGTGATTGAGATTGCGCTGCGCCCCCGTCGCGAGGACGAGCACGACGTGCACGATGATGAACAGCACGAAGAGCAGCATGACCGGGAAGTGCACAGCACGAGCCCACTCGACCTTGTAGAGCTTGCTGATCCGCGCGTCCGCCGGCCAGAACTCGGCCATCCTGAGGCCCGTGACGATCGCGAGCGGCGCGAGGACGAAGACGACGCCGAAGTAGGACAGCTGCTGCAGCGAGTTGTAGTTGACCCAGCCGTTCTCGACCGGCCAATCGAAGCTCACGTACTGCAGGAGCGCCGAGGCGGCGTTCGGGAAGACCTCCCAGCTCGTCGGCACGATCCGCACCCACTGGCCGGTCACGAAGATGAGCACGATGAAGATCGCGCCGTTGAGCACCCAGAGCAGGTCGACCGCGTTGTGGAACCAGAGCTGGATCGAGATCTTCCGCGGCCGCGCCTTCGTGCGGATGACGCCGGTGTTCGTCCGGGTCCAGAACGCCGGCGGCCGCTTGACCGTGCGCACCTGCCAGCCGGAGCGGATGATGAGGACCATCAGGAAGATGTTGAAGAAGTGCTGCCAGCCGACCCAGGCGGGGATGCCCACCGGATGCGGGACGGGGCTCTCGTAGGAGCCGGGGAACGTCATGAGCCAGGCCTGCACGTCCGGCAGCGTCCGCAGGAAGCGCGCGAGGAAGACCGCGGCGATCGCGAGCACGACGACGACCGGGACGATCCAGACCAGGTGCCGCCAGCGGGAGGGGCCCCTCGGCTTGGTCCCGGCGCTCGTCACCGTCTCCCCTGCAGCGCGTCGATGAGCTGCGGCACGACCTCGAAGAGGTCGCCGACCACCCCGAAGTCGGCGATCTCGAAGATCGGCGCGTCGGGGTCGGTGTTGATCGCGACGATCGTCTTGGCCGTCTGCATGCCGGCCCGGTGCTGGATCGCGCCCGAGATGCCGAGCGCGATGTAGAGCTCGGGGCTGACCGAGACCCCGGTCTGGCCGACCTGCGCCGACTGCGGGGCGTAGCCCGAGTCGACCGCGACCCGGCTCGCGCCGACCGCGGCGCCGAGCGCGTCGGCGAGCCGCTCGACGATCGCGAAGTCCTCGCGGCTGCCGACTCCCTTGCCCCCCGAAACGACGATCGTCGCGGACTTGAGGTCCGGGCGGCCCGAGTCGCTCGGGACGCCTTCGGCCGACTCGACGGTCACGTCCGCACCGGCGGCGGCGCCCGCGAGCTCGGCGGCCGGGATGAGCACGCCGCCGGCCAGGGACGCGCTCTCGAGCGCCGACTCGCGCACCGTGACGATGGGCGCGGCGCCGTCGGCGGATGCCGTCGTCGTGAAGCTCCCGCCGAAGACCGAATGCTCGGCGATCACGCGACCACCCTCGATCGAGAGACCCACGGCGTCGACGAGCACGGGCGCGCCGAGCCGGACGGCGAGCCGCCCCGCGAGCTCGCGGCCGTCGATCGTGTGCGGGATGACGATCGCGTCGGGCGCCTCGGCCCGAGCGCGCTCGGCGATGACCGCCGCGGCGGCGGCCGTGCGACCTGTCAGGTCGGCGACGTCGATGACGAACACGCCCATCCTCACCTCACCACCAGTCCGCGCGCGACGAGCCAGTCGGCGAGCTGCGTGCCGCCCGAGCCGTCGTCCTCGATCCTCTCGCCGGCCGCGCGGGCCGGACGCTCGGCGACGCTCAGCACGACGGTGCGCGCCTCGGGAGCCGCGACGCCGAGCGCGCTCGCGGTCACGACGTCGGTCGGCTTCTTCTTCGCCCCCATGACGCCCTTGAAGCTCGGGAAGCGCGCCTCGGCGGACTTCTCGGTGACGGTCACGACGGCGGGCAGCGGCGCGCGCACCGTCGTGACCTCGACATCGGTCGAGCGAGTCCCGCGGATCGCGTTCTGCTCGATCTCGACGCTGCCGAGCGATCCCGCGAGCGGCAGGCCGAGGAGCTCGGCGAGCATCGCGGGGACGACGCCGCCCCGGCCGTCGGTCGACTCGTTGCCGGCGAGCACGAGGTCCGGCTGCTCGCGCGCGACGGCGGCCGCGAGGACGCGGGCCGTCGCGAGCGCGTCGGAGCCGACAAGTGCGTCGTCGAGGATGTGCACCGCTCGGTCGGCGCCCATCTGCAGCGCCTTCTTGAGGCCGTCCTTCGCCTCGCCGGCCCCCATCGCGATCGCGATGATCTCGGTGTCCTTGGCGCCGTCCTTGACCTGGAGCGCGACCTCGAGCGCGCGCTCGTCGATCTCGTCGACGACGGCGTCGCTCGCGGCGCGGTCGAGGAGACCCGTCACGAGGTCGAGCCGGCGCGGCTCATAGGTGTCCGGAACTTCCTTGATCAGGACGACGATCTTCACGCTCAGAATCTACCTGAAGCCCAATCGGATGCCCGATGCGTTGTCGCTTCGCCACAGGCGATCGGGACTACTCGCCGAGGCGGTTGCGGGTGCGCATCGCGCGCTCCGCCTCGCGCTTGTCGTCGCGCTCGCGCAGCGCCTGGCGCTTGTCGTAGTCCTTCTTGCCCTTCGCGAGCGCGAGCTCGACCTTCGCGCGGCCATCGCTGAAGTACAGGCTGAGCGGGATGAGCGTGTAGCCGCCCTCCTTGACCTTCGCCCCGAGCTTGAGCACCTCCTGCTTGTGCAGCAGGAGCTTGCGCTTGCGCCTCGGCGCGTGGTTCGTCCACGAGCCCTGGTCCCACTCGGGGATGTGCACGGCATCGAGCCAGGCTTCGCCGTTCTCGACGAAGGCGTAGCCGTCGGTCAGCGTCGCGCGTCCCGCCCGGAGCGACTTGACCTCGGTCCCGGACAGCACGATGCCGGCCTCCACGACGTCCTCGATGTGGTAGTCGTGGCGGGCCTTGCGGTTCGAGGCGATCGTCTTGCGACCGCGTTCCCTGGGCATCGCGTTCTCCGTGTCGGCTCGGACCTCCCGAGCCAGCCGACTACTGTACCGCGCCGTCCCCGCTGCACCCGACCGCATCGGGTCACCGGAACCCCTGCACAATGCGGCTGCGGGGCCAGGACTACGCATCTCGGAGAGGGCGAGCGTCGGCCTCGGGCCGGGTCCGGCAGGGTCGACGGCATGCACGACGAGGTCCCGATCACGACGACCCGCGGCGTCCGCGAGACGGCCGGATCCGCCGGCGGCCTCGAGCGAGCGGTCCGAGCCGGCGCGCTCGCGCGGCTGCGCCGCGGCGCGTATGCCGAGACGGAGGACCTCGCAGGTCTCGGCGACGCCGCGCGTCACCGGCTGCTCGTCCGAGCGGCACGCCTCGCGGCATGCAGCGGTGAGCCCGTCTTCTCGCACGAGTCGGCGGCGGCGCTGCACGGCATCCCCATCATCGGCAGCTGGCCGGAAGCCATCGTGGTGACGAGCGCTCACGGCGGGCGCCGGGGCCCCGTCGAGCGGCTGCGCCGCCCGCTCGCCGCGCACGAGACCGTCGTGACGCCCGACGGCACCCGGTGTACCTCGCTCGCCCGCACCACCGTCGACCTCGCCACACGGCGCACACTGCTCGGCGGCATCGCCGCGATGTCGCATGCGCGGTTCCGCGGCGCCTCGACCGTCGATCTCGGCGAGACGCTCGCCAGGCTCGGCCCCGTGACCGGGATCGGGCGGGCACGTCTCGCGCTCGCCCGATCGACCGCGGGTTCCGAGTCCGTGCTCGAGACGCTCGTGATGGTGCGCTGCCAGGACTACGGCTTCGAGCCGCCCGAGCAGCAGTACGAGCGCATCGGCAGCGACGGGCGCAGGTATCGCGTCGACTTCGCCCGGGACGGCGGGCGCATCCTGCTCGAGGCCGACGGCCGCGCCAAGTACGCCGACCCGTCGATGCGCGGCGAGCGCACCGCAGAGGAGGTGCTCTGGGCTCAGAAGCGGCGCGAGGACGCACTCCAGGCGGGCTGCGACCGCTTCCTCAGGGCGACCTGGCTGGACGCCTGGCACGGGCACGAGCTCGCGCGACGGCTCGAGGCCGCCGGGATCCCCCGCACCCGCCGCCCGTCCTCGTCCCTGACGTTCTGACTCCGCTGCCGACCGCGGATCCGCTGACGTTGCCCGCATCTGCTGACTCACGAGCGCCAGCGAATGCGACGAACGTCAGCAGATCCCCCTTGGAGGCTAGACCTTGAGGTAGCGCTTGATCGCCACCGAGGCGGAGAGCGCGGCGAGGACGATTCCGATCAGGATGAGGATGGGCGCGACGAGCAGCGCATCGTTCAGGCCGATGAGCAGGCCGCCGCCGCCGAGCACGGCGCCGAGCTCGCGCTTGACCCAGAACTCGACGATGAGCGCGAGCGCCCCCGACGCGAGGATCGAGCCGATGAGCGCCGCAATGACGCCCTCGAGGATGAACGGCGTCTCGATGAGCCGGTTCGAGGCGCCGACGAGACGCATGATGCCGAGCTCGCGGCGACGGGAGAACGCCGACAGCCGGATCGTCGTCGCGATGAGCAGCACCGCCGCGACGAGCATGAGCGCGGCGACGCCGATCGCGGCCGCCGAGGCGGCGTTGAGCATCGAGAAGATCGGCTCGAGGTACTCCCGCCGGTCGTCGACCGACTGGACGCCCGCGAACGCCGAGACCGACTCGATGACGACGTCGGCGTTCGACGGGTCGTAGAGCGTCACGTTGAGGATGCCGCCGATGAACTCCGAGGTGAGCAGGCCGCCGATCGGGTTGTCGGCGTAGAAGTCCTGCGCCTGCGCGAGGACCTGCTCGGGGGTGTCGTACTCGGTGCGCTCGATGTAGCGGTCAACGGCGGGCTCGGCGAGCTTCGCCTCGACGGCCGCGACGTCGGCGTCGGTCGCGGCGGCCTGGAGGCAGTTGCCGGTCTGGTCGACCGCCGAGCAGAAGTTGATCGCGACCTGCGCCCGGTCGTACCAGTAGGCCTTCATCTGGGTGATCTGCCCCTGGAGCAGGATCGCGACGCCGACGAAGGTCAGCGAGATGAACGTCACGAGGACGACCGAGACGACCATCGACGCGTTCCGGCGCAGGCCCTGGAACGCTTCGCCGAGGATGAGGCCGAGCCTCATGCGGGTGCACCGGTCGGCGGCTGCTGCGCCATCTGCGAGGTCTGGATCGTCGGAAGCGCCTGCGTGACGTAGGCGCCGCCGCGCTCGTCGCGGACGATGCGACCCGTCATGAGCTCGACGACCCGGCGCTGCATCCGGTCGACGACGTCGGCGGCGTGCGTCGCCATGACGACGGTCGTGCCGCCGAGGTTGATGCGCTCGAGGAGCGACATGATGCCCTGCGCCGTCTCGGGGTCGAGGTTTCCCGTCGGCTCGTCCGCGAGGAGGATCGCCGGCTTGTTGACGACGGCCCGGGCGATCGCGACGCGCTGCTGCTCGCCGCCGGAGAGCTCGTGCGGCATGCGTCCGGACTTGCCTGCGAGGCCGACCATCTTGAGCGCGTCGGGGACGGCCTCCTGGATGAAGCCGCGCGACTTCCCGATGACCTGGAGGGTGAACGCGACGTTGTCGTAGACGGACTTGTTCGGCAGCAGCCGGAAGTCCTGGAAGACGACGCCGAGGTTGCGCCTGAAGTACGGCACCTTGCGGCTCGGCATCGCGGAGAGCTTCTTGCCGAGGACGTGGATCTGGCCCGTGTTCGGCTTCTCCTCCTTGAGGATGAGCCGCAGCAGCGAGCTCTTGCCCGAGCCCGACGCCCCTATGAGGAAGACGAACTCGCCCTTGCCGATCTCGAGCGAGACGTCGCCGAGCGCGGGTCGGGTCGTCCCTGGATAGGACTTGCTGACGTTCTCGAACCGGATCATCGCCGACCAGCCTAGGAACGGCGGCAGAACGCGACGGGAGCGACACCCGCAGGCGCCGAACTCCCAGCTAGCGATGCCCTCACCGACTACAACCGGCACCCGAGCCGGGCGAAGCGGCTCACCGACGACGGCCCCGTGACGATCACCGAGCGCGGCAAGCCCGCCTACGTGCTGCTGAGCTACGCGGCGTACGAGCGACTCATGGGGCGCACCGCAGCCGCGCGCGTCTCGCTCGTCGACCGGCTTCGCATGGACGACGACTTCGACCTGATGGAGATCATCCCGCCGCGGCGGGCCGAGCCGGCCCGCGACCCCTTCGCGGACTGGACCGACGAGGACTGGAGCGAGCTCGGCCGGGGCGATCGATGAAGTACCTGCTCGACACGAACGTCCTCAGCGAGCTGCGACGCCGCGACGGCTCCCCGCGCGTGCGAGCGTGGATCGACGATCACCCCGACGACGCGTGCGCGATCAGCGTCATCAGCATCACCGAGATCGAGTCCGGCCTGCTCGGCGTCGCGGACCGGGATCCGCCCTTCGCCGTGCGGCTCCGCGACGGGCTCGAGCGGGACATCCTCGAGGCCTTCGAAGGGCGGACCCTCCCAGTCGACCTCGCGGCCGCCCGACGTGCCGCCCGACTGCGGGCGCCGAGCGAGGCCGCGCGCTACGACGCCCTCATCGCCGGAACCGCGCTCGCGCACGGCCTCGCCGTCGTCACGCGCAATGTCCGCGACTTCGCGGGGACCGGGGCGAGGGTCATCGCCCCCTGGGTTTAGTCCTCTTTGCGCTTGCGCCACTTGATGCCGGCGGCGATGAAGCCATCAATGTCGCCGTTGAAGACGTCGTCGGGGCGGCCGACCTCGTGGTTCGTGCGCAGGTCCTTGACCATCTGGTACGGCGCGAGCACGTAGGAGCGCATCTGGTCGCCCCACGAGGCCGTGATGGTCCCCGCGAGCTCCTTCTTCTTCTTCGCCTCCTCCTCGCGCTGCAGCAGCAGGAGGCGGGACTGCAGGACCTTGAGCGCGACGGCGCGGTTCTGGATCTGCGACTTCTCGTTCTGCATCGACACGACGATCCCGGTCGGCAGGTGGGTGATGCGCACGGCCGAGTCGGTCGTGTTGACCGACTGGCCGCCCGGACCCGAGGAGCGGAACACGTCGATGCGCATCTCGTTCTCCGGGATCTCGATCTCGGTCGCCTCCTCCATGAGGGGGATGACCTCGACCGCGGCGAAGGACGTCTCGCGGCTGTGCGCGGAGTTGAAGGGCGACATCCGCACGAGCCGGTGCGTGCCCGCCTCGACCGAGAGGGTGCCGAAGGCGTAGGGCGCGTCGACCTGGAAGGTCGCCGACTTGATGCCCGCCTCCTCCGCGTAGGAGGTGTCCATGACCGCGACGGAATACTTGTGCCGCTCCGCCCAGCGCAGATACATCCGCATCAGCATCTCGGCGAAGTCGGAGGCGTCGACCCCGCCCGCGCCGGCGCGGATCGTGACGACCGCGGGCAGCGCGTCGTACTCGCCGTCGAGCAGGGTCTGCACCTCGAGCGCGTCGATGGTCTCGGTGAGCGCCCCGAGCTCGTCGCGCGCCTCCTGGGCGGCGCCCTCGTCATCGGCCTCGATCGCGAGCTCGACGAGCACCTCGAGGTCGTCGAGCCGCTGCGCGACGCCCGTGACCCGGGCGAGCTGCGACTGCGCGTGCGAGAGCTTCGAGGTCACCTGCTGCGCCTGCTGCGGGTCGTCCCAGAGGTCGGGCTCGCCCGCCTTCGCCGAGAGCTCGTCGATCTCGGCGCGGAGCCGCTCGACGTCGATGACGGCGGCGATGTCGGAGAACGTCGTCCGCAGGGCGGCGATGTCGGCGCTGAGGTCGAGGTCCATGGCCCGAACAGCCTACCCGGCCCTTCGACTCGCCTCCGGCTCGCTCAGGGAGCGAACAGGGGCGGCTCGCTCAGGGAGCGGAGAGGGGCGGAGTAGCCTCGACCGAGTGACCGCTGCGGGACGCGAGGGCGAAGAGGGGACCGCGCGCGTCCTCGGCCGCTTCGCGGTCATGATCTACGGCCCGACGACGGTCTTCGCGCTCGGCGAGGGGGCGGTGCTCCCGCTCATCCCGATCTTCGCCGCCGAGCGCGGCGCCGATCCGGGCCTCGCCGCGTTCATCGCAGGCCTCCTCGTCATCGGCCAGCTCTGCGGCAACATCCCGGCGGGCGCGCTCGTCCCGCGCGTCGGCGAGCGGATGACGATGGTCTTCGCGGGCGGGGTCGTGCTCGTCGGCGCGGTCGCCATGGCCCTGCTGCCCGGACTCGTCGCACTCGGCGCGAGCGCCTTCCTGGTCGGCGTCGGCGCGGCCGGATTCGGGGTCGCGCGGCACGCCTTCATGACGACCCGGGTGCCGATCGCGTTCCGCGCGCGGGCGCTGTCGCTCCTCGGCGGGACATTCCGGCTCGGCATCTTCATCGGCCCCTTCGTCGCCGCCGGGCTGCTCTTCCTCGTGCACGACCAGCATGCGGCGGTTTGGTTCCTCGCGGCCTGCGTCGTCGGCGCGACGCTCATGGTCCTCATCGGACCCGACCCGGAGCGCCAGGTCCCCGCCGGGAACGGCGCCGCGCTCCTCGTCGAGGACACGGGCGAGGCCGTCACGGGCGCGATCCCGCGGGTCGAGCGAATCGGCGTGTTCCGGACCATGTGGCGCCACCGGGCCGTCCTCGCGCGCCTCGGCGCTGCCGCGGCCTGCCTGTCCTCGGTGCGCGCGGCACGGCAGATCATCCTCCCGCTCTTCGGGGTCATGATCGGGCTCGACGCCCCGACCATCGCGCTCATCATCGGCATCTCGGGCGCGGTCGACTTCGCCCTGTTCTACGCGAGCGGCCAGGTCATGGACCGCTTCGGCCGGCTGTGGGCGGTGCTGCCCGCGCTCGCGCTCATGGGCGCCGGCTACGTCGCCCTCGCGCTCACGGTGCCGCTGCCGCAGGACGAGATGTGGTTCGCGATGTTCGCGATCGTCATCGCCGTCGGCAACGGCCTGTCGAGCGGCATCCTGCTCACGATCGGCGCGGACACGGCGCCGCCGACGGACCCCAGCCCCTACCTCGGCTCGTGGCGCACCCTCACCGACGCAGGCGGCGCGGCGACCACCTTCCTCGTCGCGGGGGTCACCGCGCTCATCTCGCTGCCCGCGGCCTCGCTCGCGATGGGTGTCGTCGCACTGCTCGGCTGCGCGGGCTTCGTCCGCTGGATCCCGCGGTTCGTGCCGAGGAGGCCCGTCGGGTGAGCGCGGATCGGATCATCCGCATTGCGGCCGCGGTCCTGCTCGACGCCGAGGGCCGGATGCTCGTCGTGCGCAAGAGCGGCACGGACGCCTTCATGCAGCCGGGCGGCAAGCTCGAGCCGGGCGAATCGGCTGCCGAGTGCCTCGTCCGCGAGCTCGACGAGGAGCTCGC
>Ga0182744_1003762_pt1 | contig 11705 bp, 5 predicted proteins | sample eDN3rd30CKraftMG_FD_128525 | JGI IMG/M metagenome (GOLD analysis project Ga0182744, IMG submission 128525) | Enriched Miracle-Growth compost microbial communities from Emeryville, California, USA - eDNA 3rd pass 30_C Kraft MG (version 2) (version 2) ...
CGCAATCATATTTGCCCGTGATTTCGCTCCGGACATTGTCCTATATTCGAGCCCACCCGAGGCGAGATACAGCTTTGGGTGGCAAACATAATAAATGGTCAAGACCATAAACGATCAACATTGCGGCGCCTCTCACTGGCCCCGCATATTCAGGGGGAGCGAAATGACCCAGAGGGATTACACCCGGATTCCGTCTGCCGTATCCATATCGGTAGCGGCACTTCTTGCGACCACTGCTATGACAGCGGTGTCTTATCCAGTTCTCGCACAGGACCAGTCGGCACTTGAGGAAGTGGTGGTGACCGGTTCGCGCATCGTGCGCAAGGACTACGAAGCGAACAGCCCCATCGTCACCGTCGATGAAAACCTGTTCGACCAGGCGAGCACGGCCTCGCTGGAAACCCAGCTCAACAAGCTGCCGCAGTTCACGCCAACGCTGAAGAACCCGACACAGGGCGGCGATATCCAGCCGACGGCCCAGAACACGCCGGGTTCGGCCACCGTGTCGCTGCGCGGCATCGGCTCCAACCGCAACCTGGTGCTGCTGGACGGCCGGCGCGCCACACCCTCCAACGCCTCCATGGTGGTGGACATCAACTCCATTCCGTCGGCGGCCATCGAGCGGGTGGAGATCATCTCCGGCGGCGCCTCGTCGACCTACGGCGCCGACGCCATGGCCGGCGTTGTCAACTTCATCCTGAAGAAGGATTTCGTGGGCCTGCAACTCGACGCGCAATCCGGCATCAGCCAGCACGGCGACAATTTCGAGTACCAGCTTTCCGGCATCATGGGCACCGACTTTGCCGACGGGAAGGGCAATATCAGCATCGCCTTCTCGACCAATGAACGCAAAAAGGCGCTGCAGCGGAACCGCAAATGGTACAAGGATTATTGGGCCGATCCGAGCGTCAACGGCACGGGGTTCTTCTCGCCGTTCGCGGGCTTCACCACGGATGGCTTCAACCTGCCCACCGCCGCCGCCCTCAACGCCAATATCGACGGCGCCACCTTCACCGAGGTGCCCGCCAACATGGCCGTCTATGACGATATGAACGGCAACGCCTTCACGGGCTTTGGCGCCGGCTCCGAGCCCGGTGTCGCAGGGGCAGGCTTTGTCGACGGCTATAAGTACAAGGTGCTCGAGAACGGGCAGCTTACCGTCAACAATACCGACAACTACCTGATCTTCCCGCTGAAGCGCTACAACATGTACACGCGCGGCAATTACGAGATCAACGACTGGATCGGCGTCTTCGCCCAGGGCTATTTCTCGAAGACCAGCACGACAACGGTGCAGGAACCGTCGCCCTTCACCGGCGGCTGGAGCATGATGATCGATCCGACAATCAACGAGGATGTGATCCCGACCGGTCTGATGAACATCCTGAACAGCCGTCCCAACCCCGACGCGCCGTTCACCCTGGCCGGTCTGCTGCCCATCAACCGTGGATCGCAGACGGACGTCTACACCTACAACATGACGGTGGGCCTCGAGGGCACCATTCCCAACACGGACTGGACCTGGGAATTGTACGGCTCCCAGGGCGAATCCGAGACCTCGGTTCTGCAGACCGGCTTCGCCTCGCTGCAGCGGGCGCGCGCCGTCATGCAGTCGGGGCCGAATTTCGGTCAGGGCTTCGACAGCCGTACCGCCGGTTACAGCAACATGGAGTTCGGCGGTTTCGGTGCATCGGTCGCGACCTGCGAAAGCGGGCTGAATCCGTTTGACTGGAGCACGGTGACGCAGGACTGCTTCGACGCCATCAACGCCAATATCAAGACCAAGGCGGTGATGCAGCAGAACATCTGGGAAGCCAACCTGCAGGGCAAGGTCATGGACCTGCCGGCCGGTGAGCTGCGCGCCGCCGTGGGCGCCAGTTACCGCAAGAACGACTACACGTTCCAGAACGACACGCTGACCACCCAAGGGACTTCCTTCATCGAGCAGGCGCTCGGCCTCTATCCCGCAGGTGACTCCGCTGGCACGATCAAGGCGAAGGAAGCCTACGGCGAACTTCTGGTGCCCGTACTTTCCGGCATCACCGGCATCCAGCAGTTTGATCTGGAACTGGGCCTGCGTGCGTCCGACTTCAACACGACCGGCACGAGCTGGACCTACAAGATCCAGGGCAACTGGCAGGTCAACGACTGGGTCCGCTTCCGCGGCGGCTTCAACCGTGCGGAACGTGCGCCGAATGTCGCCGAATTGTACCTGGCGCGGGAACAGACCTTCGCCGGCTTCGCGGGTGGCGACGTCTGCTCCACGAAGAACGGGCAGACCTGGTCGGCGGACTCGACGGTCAACGCCAACTGGGCGGACGTGGTCTCGCTCTGCGGCCAGCTGATGGAAGCATCGGGTGACGCGCAGGCCGACGATGCCTATTACGGCGCCGATTATCGCGACATCGCCAGTGGTGCAGCGACGGCCGACAACAACAATACACAGGTGCCCGGCGGCTTCACCTTCGCCTTCCCGAGCCTTGTGGGCAACGCCAGCCTGACGCCGGAAACCGCCGATACCTGGACCTTCGGCACGGTCATCAACTCGCCGTTCGAGAGTGCGGCATTGTCGAGCCTGCGGTTCACGGTCGACTACTATAACATCAAGGTGAAGAACGCGATCGGGGCCCAGTCCATCGATATCGCCCTGCGTCAGTGCTTTGATGCCCAGTTCAATCCGACCTACGACATCAACTCACCCTTCTGTTCCGGCATCAACCGCAACCAGGTGACCGGCGGGCTGGGTGACGTGGTGCGCAGCTTCTACAACAACGGCCGCTTCAAGACGTCGGGTATCGACTTCCAGATCGACTGGGGTCTGGATGTGGGCCCCGGCCGCGTCACGGTCAATTCCGTCATCAACTACCTGCTGGACATGAAGTCCGCCGAGCTGGATAGCCTGCCGCTGGTCGAGTATGCCGGCACGTTCGGCCCCGACCAGAACGGCCTGAACGGCAGCAGCTACCGCTACAAGGCACTGACCACGGTGGGCTACAATATCGACGCCCTGTACCTGGGCATCCAGTGGCGTTACCTGCCGCATATCAAGTCGGCGACGGAGGCCATTCTGCCGAACACCACCCAGAAGGGTGCGCCGTCCTACAACCTGTTCAACCTGCAGGGCAGCTACCAGCTGGTGGACAATGTGGGCCTGCGCTTCGGTATCGAGAATATCTTCAACAAGCGCCCGCCATACACCAATCGCGACATGGCTCCGCCTCCGGGTGTTCTGCCGGGCGGTACGTTCAATACCAACAACTACGATACCAATGGCCGTCGCTTCTATGTCGGCGCCAGCCTGACCTATTAAACAATAACAGAGAGATCATTCGCGACTTCGGCGGGCCTTCGGGCCCGCCTTTTTTATTGGCTGACGGCGGGCACTTGCGGCTGAGGGGGAGAGGGGTATGCAATTTATGAGTGTCATTCCCCCTCGCGCTGGTTTATATTTTCCTCAGGGGACGAGAGGTCGAGACCTCTCGTGATGCCGGCAACGGCGTCAAATTCACGGGGCCGCAAATGCACCGTGACAGTCGTAAGGGGGATTTTTTCATGATCAGGAACGTGACAGTCGGAATCCGTCCGCTGAAGCCGGGCCGGCCGTAAGGGTGTCTGGCCCGGAAGCAGGACGACGGTTCTGCCTCCGGCGCATCCCGGGCCGCCTTGCCCTGCCGATACCAGGGGCCGGGCGCGGCAGTGATGTGCGGGAGCGGGAAACCGGAATTCGGGTTCTCAATGAAGCCGGAAGCCGGAGACGAGGGAAGACCGAGTAGCGTACCGCCGATCGCCCGCCGGCCGTGGGGAACACCGCGGGAGGGGGGTGAGGGGAGGGGCGGCAGCCGCCGCGGCCTCCGACCCATCATGTCAATAAATCAAAGGGGGAAGATCATGGAATCCAAGTTCAGAGGTGCCGTCCCATCGGTGGCATCGGCCATTGCGCTGTTGCTGGGAACCACCGCATTGACCAGCCTTTCCACGCCGGCCCTGGCCCAGGACGGAGGCGAGGCGCTGGAAGAGGTGGTGGTCACCGGTTCGCGCATCGTACGGCGCGATTTCACCGCGTCGAGCCCGATCGTGACCGTCGATTCCGACGCCTTCGACCGGATCAGCACCATCGGCGTGGAATCCACGCTGAACCGCATGCCGCAATTCATCCCCGGCAATGCCGGCGGCGGGCCGGGCTCGGGCACGCAGTTCGGCACCACCGACGTGCAGGCGGGCGCCGCCAATACGCCCGGTATTTCCACCGTCAACCTGCGCGGCCTCGGCACCTTCCGCAATCTGGTGCTGTTCGACGGCCGCCGCGCCCAGCCCTCCAACGGCCTGCTGGTGGTGGATGTGAACACCATCCCGTCCGCGGCTATCGACAGCGTGGAGGTGATCTCCGGCGGCGCCTCGGCCACCTATGGCGCCGACGCCGTCTCGGGCGTGGTGAACTTCAAGCTCAAGAAGGATTTCGAGGGCCTGAACCTGGACGTGCAGCGCAGCCTGACGGAAGACGGCGGCGGGGCGGAAACCCGCGTCAGCGCTCTGGTCGGCGGCAATTTCGGCGACAACCGCGGCAATGTCATGTTCGGCGGCGAATATGCCAAGCGCCAGGCCATCAAGAGCAGCAGCCGCAAATGGCAGCGCGAAATCTGGGAAGACCCGCTCAACACCACCGGCCAGGCGCCGGCGGATACCTACATCACCGGCCTGGGCGGCGGTCCCGCCATGCAGGCGGCCTATGACAACATCTTCTCGGAGGTGCCCGCCGGCACGGTGACGGCGGGGGCGGATGTCTACGTCAATGACGACGGCACCCTTTACGTGCCCAGCAACACGCCCATCGGCGCCGTGGGTTATACCGGCCCGGTGGACGGCCGGCACATCAAGATCGGCGAGAACGGCAATGTGGTGCGCAACGACCTCTTCTCCCTCATCAGCAGTCCGATGGAGCGCTATTCGGCATTCGGACGGGGCACATACGAGATTACCGACGATATCCGCTTCTTCATCCAGGGCAATTTCTCCGACGTGAAGGTGGACCAGATCCTGGCCTATTCGCCGGCCACGCAATTCTGGTCGGCGACCATTCCGCACGACGCCGCCCACCCGGTGCCGGCGGAACTGGAAGCGTTGCTGAACGCGCGAACGAGGCCCGCGCGGGAAGGCGATCCTGAGTATGATCCGGATGCCGAGGTGCAGGCGCTGGTCTCCAATGCCGACGCGCCCTGGACCCTCAACCGCGACCTCGATTTCTTGGGGCCGCGCCGTTCGTCCAACGAGACGACGCTCTATCAGCTGATGGTGGGCTTCGACGGCAACCTGCCCATCGGCGACTGGACCTATGAAGTCTACGGCTCGCACGGCAAGACGTCGGTGGTCAGCCGGCTGCAAGGCTTCGCCTCGCTGGAGCGCTACCGCGCCATGCTGAACCAGCCCAACTACGGCAAGGGCACCACGAATCTCGGCAGCAACAGCATGCTCGGCTTCATCGGCACCTGTACCTCCGGCCTGCCCGTCTTCGAGGATTTCGAGATATCGGACGACTGTGTGGGTGCCGTGGGCTCCAACATGAAGCAGACCACGACCCTCAAGCAGGACGTCGCGGAAGCCAATATCCAGGGCGGCATCTTCGACCTGCCGGCGGGCGAGCTGCGCGGTGCCTTCGGCGCCAGCTATCGCAAGAACACCCTGGTGTTCGAGCCCGACACCCTCTTGGACGCGGACTCCTTCCTCGACCAGCCGACGGGCCTCTTCGCCTCCAACCAGACGCAGGGCTCGACCAATGTGAAGGAAATCTACGGCGAATTGCTGGTGCCGCTCATCAGCAACACGCCCGGCATCCAGCGCCTGGAGCTGGAAATCGGCGGTCGTATTTCCGATTACAATACGTCCGGCACCATCGAGACCTACAAGGCGCTGGGCAACTGGACGGTCAATGACTATGTCAACCTGCGCGGCGGCTACCAGCTTGCCAACCGGGCGCCGAACGTGGCCGAGCTTTACCAGGGCAAGGCGCAATCGGTGGTCGGCTTCCCGCTGAGCGATCCCTGCCTGTCCAATACACTGGCGACATGGGGCAACCAGGCCACCAATCCCGACCGTGCGCAGGTGATCGGGCTCTGCAAGCAGTTGAACGCCCCCGGCGTGTTCTACAATCAGGGGGATAATGCGCTGAACTGGGCCGGCCCGTTTGGCGGACGCTTCCCGCTGGAGCTCGGTGTCGTCGTCGGCAACCCGGACCTGAAGAGCGAAAAGGCCAAGACCATCACGCTCGGCGGCGTCGTGCGCTCGCCGTTCGAGGGCGAGATGGTGAGCGACATCACGGCGACGGTCGATTTCTACCAGATCAAGATCAGCGACACCATCGCGCCCACCGATGCCGTCGCCGTCTATCAGGACTGTTTCAACGGTTTTGGCAACAATCCCGGTTACGATCCCAACTACATCTCCTGCACCTATATCACGCGCGACAATCTGGGCTACCGCCTGAGCGTGGATACGCCCTATGTCAACACCGGCAAGCTCACCACACGGGGGCTGGACTTCACGGTGAACTGGGCCTTCCCGCTGGGCGATCTGGGCCGGCTCAACGTCAACTACCAGGGCAACTATCTGCTCACTTTCAAGGCCCAGGACACGCCGCAGACCCCGGCCCTGGAGAACCGGGGCACGTTCGGCCAGGGCGGCCAGTTCCGCTACAAGAGCAATACCACGTTCAGCTTCTTCCGGGCGGACTGGGGCGTGGGCCTGCGCTGGCGGCACCTCTCCGGCATCAAGGATGCGTCCTATGTCACCAATCCGGATACGACCATCCTGCCGGTCGGGGCGTATGACATCTTCGATGCCTTCGGCAACTGGGGGATCACCGAGACCGTGGCGCTGCGCTTCGGTATCGACAATCTCCTGGACAAGCAGCCGCCGCGCACCGGAGTGGATCCGGGCAACAACAACGGCCTGGGCACCAATGCCGGCTACTACGACGTGATCGGCCGCCGCTACTATGCGGGCCTCAACCTGACCTTCTGACGGCGGATCGATCTGACCGACCGGGGCGGGCCTTAGGGCCCGCCTCTTTTTTATCATCCGGGACGCGGGTCTTCACCAGCCGGAGTGGCCCCTGGGGGCAAAACCCTTCTGGAAAGATGGTTTAACCACAAGGGTTGGGCTTATACTCCAGATAGTGTGTATTATCATGCAATACAATTCAGGGAGGTATTCCCCGCCTGCTCTGGACGGAGCGGCTTGGCGGCGAAGACTTGGTATTATAAGGCATATTCGGTGCGGGCCTCCCTGGTGGATGGGGCGGCGGTGCCGGCGCGCCATGTTGCCGGGATCGGGCATCAATTACCGGCAACTTTATGAATCGCAAGGGATTTCCACGTTGATTGATGGTGTGGTCTGTGCTCTACTGCCGCCCTAGGCGAGTAGCAGGCCCCTTTTATTCGGCCGCCGTGTGTCCGGGCCGCGGTCGAGACGTTTGGAAGGATGTCTCTGTGGAAGAAGAGGTCTCCAGTCTGTCTCCCGATGCCGAAAGCAGCATCCGGAGGGCCTTGGAGAAGAGCGAGGAGCGCTTTCGCCGCGTCGTCGAGTTCTCCCCCACCGCCATGGTGATGGTGGATGCCGACGGGACGATCGAAATGGTTAACGCCCAAACAGAACGAATGTTTGGCTATGATCGTTCGGAGATGCTCGGCCAGCCCATGGAGATGCTGGTTCCCGAGCGCTTCCACCGCAATTATCCATCCCTGCGGCGCGCCTTCTTCCGCGCTCCCCGGTCGCGGCCCATGGGCACGGCCAAGGGGCTTTGCGGGCTGCGCAAGGACGGCAGCGAATTCCCCGTGGAGATCGGCCTCAATCCCATCGAGACGGACGACGGCGTGCATGTGCTCTCCGCCATCATGGACATGTCCGAGCGCGAGCAGACGGAGGCCAGCATCCGCGCCGCCCTGGCCGAGAAGGATGTGCTGCTCGGCGAAATCCACCACCGGGTGAAGAACAATCTGCAGATCGTGTGCAGCCTCCTGGACCTTCAGTCCGGCCGCATCGGCGACCCGCGGGTGGCGGAGATGCTGCGCGACAGCCAGAACCGGGTCAAATCCATGGCCCTCATCCACCAGACGCTCTATCAGTCCAATGATTTCGCGCAGATCGACTTCGCCAGCTTCCTGCAGTCGCTCGGCACGTCCCTGATGTCGTCCTACGGACTGGAGCCCGGCCGCATCGACCTGCGGATCGAGGCGGACGGGCCGGGCCTGCCGCTCAATGCCGCCATCCCCTGCGGGCTGATCGTCAACGAGCTCATCGCCAATGCCCTCAAGCATGCCTTCCCGGACAGGCGGCGGGGCGTCATCAGCATCGGCTTCGACGGGGTGGGGGACGACAGGGCGCGGCTCACCGTGGCGGATGACGGTATCGGCATCCCCGAGAGCACCGACTTCGCGAAGGCCGAAACGCTGGGCCTGCAGCTCGTGCACATCCTCTCGGACCAGCTTCAAGGGGAGCTTGACGTGCGGCGGGCCGGCCCCACGCGGTTCTCCCTCACATTCCCCATCCGCGACGAAGAGTGATCCTCATGGCCATGCCCCGCATACTGGTGGTGGAAGACGAACGCATCGTTGCGCTGAACCTGAAGCAGATGCTCCTCAAGCTGGGCTATGAGGTGGTGGACGTGGTGACCACCGGTGAGCAGGCCCTGAAGGCGGTGGAGGGGTCGGACCTGGACCTCGTGCTCATGGACATCCATATCGACGGGCCCATGGACGGGGTGGAAACCGCCGCCCGCCTGCCCGACGACCGGCATGTCCCGGTCGTCTACCTGACCGCCTATTCGGAGGAGGCGACGCTGGAGCGCGCGCGGCAGACCGAACCTTACGGCTATCTTCTCAAGCCGTTCTCGGAGCGCGAGGTGCATGCCGCCATCCAGATGGCGCTGGCGCGCCGCCAGTCGGATATCGAGGTGGCGGAGAGCCAGGAGCGGCTGAACCGCCTTTTCGATGAAAGCCGCGAGGAACTGGAGAAGAGCCGGCAATCGGAGAAGAAGGCGGTGGAGACCAGCCAGCTTCTGGCCGCCGTGCTGGATGCCGTGCCCATCCCGCTCATGGTCTCCAACCTGGAGGGGCTGCTCATCACCTGGAACAGCGCCGCCACCGGCGCGTTCGGCTACAGCGCGGCGGAGATGATCGGGCGCGACCCCGCGCCGCTCTTCCCGCCGGAGACACAGCCGCTGGCCGCCAAGCTGCGGGCCGACGCCCTGGCCGGCCAGCCGGTGCATGGGCTGGAAGTCGGCTGCCTGCACAAGGACGGCGGCCGCCGGCTGGTCAATCTCTTCATGTCGCCGGCGCGCGACCAGGACGGCAGGATCAAAGCCCTCATCATCGCCATGGAGGATGTGACGCAGCAGAAATCCATCGAGGCCCAGTTGCGCCAGGCCCAGAAGATGGAGGCCATCGGCCAGCTCACCGGCGGCATCGCGCATGATTTCAATAATCTCCTCGCCATCCTCAGCGGCAATCTGGAGCTCATCGAGGAGGAGGTGCCGGCCGATGGCGCCATCGCCGGCATGGCGCGCAATGCCCTGGAGGCCTGCCAGCGCGGCGCCAACCTGACGCACCGGCTGCTGGCCTATTCCCGCAGCCAGCCGCTGGAGCCCAGCACGGTGGACCTGGCCGGTCTGGTGCGCGACGCCGAGGCGCTGTTCAGGCAGTCGCTTGAGAAGAACGTGCGCATCGACGTGCGGCTGGAGCCCGATCTCTGGAAGGTGCGCATCGATGCCACGCAGCTTCAGGACGCGCTCCTCAACCTGGCGCTCAACGCCCGCGACGCCATGATGCCCGAGGGCGGGCGGCTCACCATCGAAGCCGCCAACACCAGCCTGGACGAATATTACGCCGAGCATAATCTGGAAGTGGTGCCGGGGGATTACGTGCTGGTGGCGGTGAGCGATACGGGCATGGGCATCCCGCAGGAGCTGGTGGACCGGGTGGTGGAGCCCTTCTTCACCACCAAGGCGGTGGGCAAGGGCACCGGGCTCGGGCTCAGCATGGTGTTCGGCTTCGTCAAGCAGTCGGGTGGCCACATGAAGATTTACAGCGAGCCGGGCATCGGCACCACAGTGAAGCTCTATCTGCCGCGCGCCGACCGGATCGAGGCGCCGCGCCCCGACCTGGGCGCTGACGACGATACGCCGATGGCGCAGCCGGGCGAGACCGTGCTGGTGGTCGAGGACGACGGGATCATCCGCAAGATCGCGGTGAAGTTCCTCACCGGGCTCGGCTATGCCGTGATCGAGGCGGAGGATGGCCCGGCCGCCCTGGAGGTGCTGCGCGGCGACGGGCGGATCGATCTCCTCTTCACCGACGTGGTGCTGTCGAGCGGCATGAGCGGACCGGAGATCGTCGCCCGGGGGCGGACCATCCGGCCGGGGATCAAGGTGCTCTATATGTCGGGCTATACCTCGCAATCGGTGATCGGTTCGGGGGATATCGACAATGTGCAGCTTCTCACCAAGCCGTTCCTGAAGAAGGACCTGGCGCGCCGCGCGCGCTATGTCCTGGATGTGGAGCCCGTATGACGGCGCGGCGGCTGCTCATCGTCGATGACGAGCCGGCCATCTGCGAGTTCGTATCGCGGGCCGCCGCCGGGGTGGGGTTCGAGGTGCGGGCCACCACCCGCGCCGCCGATTTCATGGCCGCCTTTCCGGCATTCGAGCCCACCCATATCATCCTCGACGTGCTGATGCCGGAAATGGACGGCATCGAGCTCATCCAGTGGCTGGCCAGGGCAGGCTGCACGGCCCGCATCGCGGTCATCACCGGCGGACAGTGGAACTATGCCAAGGCGGCGGAAAAGCTCGGCATCATCCGCGGCCTGCCCTCCGTCACCACCCTGCGCAAACCCGTCTCCCTGGCCGACCTCCGCGCCGTGCTGACATAGGGCGTATCCGCCAATTATGAACCCTCCGTTAAGGTTTGGCTGTTATGCCTCGAATATCGGGGGATACCACATGACCTTGTCTGCGCAGTTCGACCAGTTGCCCGCGCGGCCGGCCCAGGCGGCACGGGTGGCGCGTGCCGGGCTGCCGGCATCCTTTTTCCATACCGACCGTCTGTCGCCGGTCGATCGTTTCGGGGCGTGGCGGCGGAGCATCAGCGTCTTCATAGACGTGGCACCGGCGGGGGATGACGGCGGAGAGCCCTTCACCGCCAGCGTGGAGAGCTATCTGGTGGATGGCATCATGCTGGCGCGCTGCGCCGCCGGCCAGCAGAAATTCACGCGCTCTACGGCCAAGTTCGCGCACGATGCCATAGACCATTACATGATCCAGCTCTTCATCAAGGGCGGGTTCGACATGCGGCGCGGCCGCCAGCACATTCACGGGACGGCGGGGCATGTCGTCGCCTTCGACTGCGCCGACGTGCTGGACAGCGCCAACAGCGATTTCGACCTCCTGGCCATCTTCATTCCGCGCCGCCGGCTGGCCTCCCTCCTGCACCGCCCGGATTCGCTGCACGGCGTCTGCCCCGACCCGGAGAGCGGCGCCGGGCGCATGCTCACCGGCTACTGCCTGGACCTCTATATGAACGCGCCCTGGCTGGACGGGCGGGATGCAAGGGTGATGGCCGACATGCTGGTCATGCTGGTGGCCCAGGCCATGAACAACACCGCGCCCCGCGACCTCACCCAGGACGATGCGGCCTATGTGTCCCTGCTGCGGGCCC
>Ga0182744_1003764_pt1 | contig 11703 bp, 9 predicted proteins | sample eDN3rd30CKraftMG_FD_128525 | JGI IMG/M metagenome (GOLD analysis project Ga0182744, IMG submission 128525) | Enriched Miracle-Growth compost microbial communities from Emeryville, California, USA - eDNA 3rd pass 30_C Kraft MG (version 2) (version 2) ...
CATCTTCGGCGAGATTGTCGACGCGCTGGCGCGCGGCGACCGGGTCGAACTGCGCGGCTTCGGCGCGTTCTCGGTGAAGAACCGCCCCGCGCGCACGGGCCGCAACCCGCGCACCGGCGCCCACGTCGCCGTCGATCAGAAGCACGTACCGTTCTTCAAGACCGGCAAGGAAATGCGCGAGCGGCTCAACAGCCAGCCCGCGGAAGCGTCCTGAGAGTCTGGCCGGGATACGTTGAACGTCTTCGGTATTTTGCCAACTGGAGACGAGGCCGCTTTCCGTTATAGCCGGGTCTGTCCCGGCCATCCCGACCGCGCACGCACCGTGCCCGCCCAAGCGGGATCGCCGGGACAAGCGCGGCGCTGACGAGCTAGATAACCGCATCCGATTTACCGGCTACTTGCATTCGGAGTCCGATGCTTCCATGGGCGGCGCTTTTTTTCGTTTGAATTTTGCGGTTACTTGCTTGCATGGGTTCCGGACCGTCGCGCGCCGCAGGCGTGCTCGTCCGGGACGCGAGCGTTGAACCTTGAGACCTGGCAAAACCGGAACCGCTCATGCGTAAATTCCTCAAGGCCCTCGTCCTTGTCCCGCTCGCCGTGGTCATCCTGGCGTTCGCGATCGCCAACCGCGAGACGGTGCGCTTCACGCTCGATCCGCTCGGCCTGTTCGACGGCGCGCTGACGTTCTCGGCGCCGCTGTTCGCGCTCGCCTTCGCGATCTTGATCGTGGGGGTCGTCGTGGGCGGCGTCGCCGCCTGGCTCCGGCAGTCGCGCTGGCGGCGCGCGGCGCGGATCGCCGAAAACGAGGTGCGGAACCTGCGTGCGGAGAACGCGCAGCTTCGCCATCGCATCGAACTGGCCGAGGCGGCGGCTCGCAGCGACGCGGCGCGCCTGCCGCTGCGCCCGCCGGCCGCCTGAGGACGGCCCCGGCGCTCGCGGTAAGCCGAAACGTCCTGCGTATCCAGAGATTTGCAGGAGAGGCCGGAGCCTTATCTCGGGCAAGACAAAGCCGGCGAGGCGGGGTAGAACCCCGGCGAGCGCGTGTTCTGCGAAAAGCGGCTGTCGGCTTTCGCAAAGCACGACCACAAGGAAGTCATGTCCCTGACCGTCAAGATCTGCGGCCTGAAGACGCCGGAAACCCTCGATGTCGCGCTGGATGCCAGCGCGGACATGGTGGGCTTCGTGTTCTTCCCGCCGTCGCCGCGCAGCGTGACGCTGGCCGAAGCCGGCGCCCTTTCCGCGCGGGTGAAGGGACGCGCCGGGAAGGTGGCGCTGACGGTCGATGCCGACGATGCGCTGCTCGCGGACATCGTCGCGGCGCTCGCGCCCGATTTGCTGCAGCTTCACGGCAGGGAGCCGCCCGAGCGCGTGGCCGCGATCCGGGCAAAGTTCGGGCTGCCGGTCATGAAAGCCATTCCGGTTGAGACAAGGGCGGATCTCGATCTTGTCGGAAATTATGAGAGTGTCGTCGACCGCATCCTGTTCGATGCGCGCGCGCCGAAGGATGCGACGCGGCCGGGCGGGCTCGGCAAGCCGTTCGACTGGAATCTGTTGAAAGACCTCAGCCTGAGCGTCCCCTACGTGCTTTCCGGCGGGCTCACGCCGGACAACGTCGCCGAAGCGCTGCGCATCACCCGCGCGGACGGCGTCGATGTATCCTCCGGCGTCGAGCGCGCGCCCGGCGAGAAGGACGCGGAGAAAATCCGCGTCTTCATCCGCAATGCGCGGCAGGCCGCCGCTTCCCTGATGAGCAACGCATGACGGTCCAGCAGCCCAATTCCTTCCGCACCGGCCCGGACGAGCGCGGCCACTTCGGCAACTTCGGCGGCCGCTTTGTCGCCGAGACGCTGATGCCGCTGATCCTCGATCTGGAGAAGGCGTATGCGGAGGCCAAGGCCGACCCCCAGTTCAAGGCCGAGATGGATGGCTATCTCGCCACCTTCGTCGGCCGGCCGTCGCCGCTCTATTACGCCGAACGGCTCACGGCGCATCTGGGCGGCGCAAAAATCTACATGAAGCGCGAGGAACTCAACCACACCGGCGCGCACAAGGTGAACAACGTGCTCGGCCAGATCCTGCTGGCGCGGCGTATGGGCAAGACGCGCGTGATCGCGGAGACCGGCGCCGGCATGCACGGCGTCGCCACCGCGACGCTGTGCGCGAAGTTCGGCCTGCCGTGCATCGTCTACATGGGCGCGGTGGACGTCGAGCGGCAGAAACCCAACGTGCTGCGCATGAAGATGCTGGGCGCGGAGGTGCGCCCGGTGCAGTCCGGCGCGAAGACGCTCAAGGACGCCATGAACGAAGCGCTGCGCGACTGGGTGACCAACGTTTCCGACACGTTCTACTGCATCGGCACGGTGGCGGGGCCGCATCCCTATCCGATGATGGTGCGCGACTTCCAGTGCGTCATCGGCAACGAGACGAGGGAGCAGATGAAGGCGGCGGAAGGCCGCCTGCCGGATTCACTGGTCGCCTGCATCGGCGGCGGCTCGAACGCCATGGGCCTGTTCCATCCGTTCCTCGACGACCGTTCGGTCGAGATCCATGGCGTTGAGGCGGCGGGTCATGGCCTGACCGGCCTGCATGCCGCCTCGGTCGCGGGCGGGCGGCCCGGCGTGCTGCACGGCAACCGTACCTATCTGCTGATGGACCACGACGGCCAGATCAGCGAGGCGCATTCGATCTCCGCCGGCCTCGACTATCCCGGCATCGGTCCCGAGCATGCGTGGCTGCACGACGTCGGCCGCGTGAATTTCATGTCGGCGACCGACGACGAGGCGGTGGCGGCGTTCCAGCTCTGCTCGCGGCTCGAAGGCATCATTCCGGCGCTGGAGACGGCGCACGCGCTTGCCGGCGTCATCGAACTCGCGCCGCAGAAGCCGAAGGATCATCTGATGGTGGTCAATATGTCCGGCCGCGGCGACAAGGACCTCGCCAGCGTGGAAGAGTTCCTGGAGAAGAAGGGCGCATGACCTCCCGCATCGACAAGCGCTTCGCTTCGCTGAAAGCGGAAGGCCGCGCCGGGCTCGTGACTTTCACGATGGCGGGCGATCCTGACTATGAGACGTCGCTTGCGCTCACGAAAGCGCTGCCCAAGGCCGGCGCCGACGTGATCGAGCTCGGCATGCCCTTCACCGATCCGATGGCCGACGGCCCGGCAGTCCAGGCTGCCGGTCTGCGCGCGCTTGCCGGCGGGCAGGACATGGTGAAGACGCTCGCCATGGTGCGCGCGTTCCGCAAGGACGATGACGAAACGCCCATCGTGCTGATGGGCTATTTCAATCCGATCTACATCTACGGCGTCGAGCGTTTCCTCACCGATGCGCGCGCCGCCGGCGTGGACGGCCTGATCGTGGTCGATCTTCCGCCGGAGGAGGACGACGAGCTGTGCCTGCCGGCGCTGCAGGCCGGGCTCAGCTTCATCCGTCTCGCCACGCCGACGACCGATGACAAGCGACTGCCGGTCGTACTGCGGAACACTTCGGGCTTCGTCTATTACGTGTCGATCACCGGCATCACCGGCGCCGCCGCGCCGGATACCGACAAGGTCGCGGCCGCGGTGACGCGCATCAAGCGGCACACCGAGCTTCCGGTGTGCGTCGGTTTCGGCGTCCGCAACGCGCAGACGGCGGCCGCGATCGCGCGGGTCGCCGACGGCGTGGTCGTGGGATCGGCGCTGGTCGAGCGGGTGCGCACCAGCCTTGACGACGGCAAGGCGACGAACGCGACGGTGCGCGCCGTCACCGATCTGGTGCAGGAACTCGCCGCAGGCGTGCGCAGCGTGACGCCGCAGACGGCAGAATAGGCTATATTCAAGCTAAATGAGTCGATTGCTTGCCGCGTCATCGCCGGACCTGTCCGGCCGTTCACGTCTCGAATGAACGCCACAAGAAAGACGCGGATGCCCGCGACAAGCGCGGGCATGGCGAACGGAGAGGCTAGCGGGAAGCTCGCATGAACTGGATATCGAACGTCGTCCGGCCGAAGATCCGCAACATCCTGGCGCGGCGCGACACACCGGAGAATCTCTGGATCAAGTGCCCGGAGACCGGTCAGCTCGTGTTCTTCAAGGACGTCGAGGCCAACCAGTTCGTCATTCCCGGATCGAACTATCACATGCGCATGGGCGCGACCGCGCGCCTGAAGTCGATGTTCGACGGCGAGACCTGGCTCGACATCGGCGTGCCGGACGTGCCGGTCGATCCGCTCAAGTTCCGCGATACGCGCCGCTACGTGGACCGTCTCAAGGACGCGCGCGCCAAGACCGCGATGAACGATGCGGTGAAGCTCGGCTTCGGGCGGCTGGACGGGCTTCCGGTGGTGATCGGCGTCCAGGATTTCGATTTCATGGGCGGCTCGCTCGGCATGGCGGCGGGCGAGGCCATCGTCACCGGCATGGAGACCGCCGTGGACAAGGGCGTGCCGTTCATCCTGTTCGCGGCCTCTGGCGGCGCGCGCATGCAGGAGGGCATTCTCTCGCTGATGCAGATGCCGCGCACGACCGTCGCCGTGCAGCAGTTGCGCGAGGCGCACCTGCCCTACATCGTGGTACTGACCAATCCGACCACCGGCGGTGTCACTGCGTCCTATGCCATGCTCGGCGACGTTCACATCGCCGAGCCGGGCGCGCTGATCGGCTTTGCCGGCCCGCGGGTCATCGAGCAGACCATCCGCGAGAAGCTGCCGGAGGGCTTCCAGAAGTCGGAATATCTGCGCGAGCACGGCATGGTGGACATGGTGGTGCCGCGGCACGAGTTGCGCGGCGTGCTCTCGCGGCTGTGCCGCCTGCTGACCAAGGCCGAAGCCGCGCCGCAGCCGTCACCGGACGCCCGGACGGCGCTGCCCGCGCCTTCCGAAGCCTAGTCCGTTACTCGACGATGCAACCCGGCGCACACGTCGACGCGATCCTGGCGCGGCTCCTTGCGCTCCATCCCAAGCGCATCGACCTCTCGCTCGACCGCATGTGGCGCGTGCTCGATGCGCTCGGCCATCCCGAGCGGCATCTGCCGCCGGTGATCCATGTCGCCGGCACCAACGGCAAGGGCTCGACTGTCGCCTTCATGCGCGCGATCCTGGAAGCCGCCGGCAAGCGCGCGCACGTCTATACGTCGCCGCATCTCGTGCGGATGAACGAGCGCTATCGGCTCGCCGGCAGGCTGGTCGGCGACGACATGCTCGCGGATGCGCTGGAAGAGGCCGAGCGGGCGAACGGCAATACGCCGATCACGGTGTTCGAAGTCGAGACCGCGGCGGCTTTCCTGCTGTTCTCGCGCGTCCCGGCGGACGTGCTGCTGCTCGAGGTCGGTCTCGGCGGAAGGCTCGATGCCACCAACGTCGTCGAGAAGCCGCTCGCGAGCGTCATCACGCCGGTGTCCATCGACCATATCGAGTTTCTCGGCGACACGCTGGAGAAGATCGCGGCGGAGAAGGCGGGCATCCTCAAGCGCGGGGTCCCGGCCATCGTCGGGCGGCAGTCGGAGGGGCCGCTTTCCGTCATCGCCCGCCACGCCGAGGAGGTGCGCGCGCCGCTCCATGTGCTCGGACAGGAATGGACCGTCGGGGAGGAGCGCGGACGGCTCGTCTATCAGGACGAGAAGGGTCTGATGGACCTGCCGGCGCCGAAGCTGTTCGGTCGCCATCAGTTCGACAACGCCGGCACGGCGATCGCGGCGCTGCGCGCCTGCGGCCTCGACCTGCCGTCGCAGGCGTTCGAGCAGGGCATCATGCAGGTGGATTGGCCGGCGCGGATGCAGCGGCTTTCCGCCGGCGCATTGCCTGCGCTCGTGCCTGAAGGCGCCGAGCTGTGGCTCGACGGCGGGCACAATGCCGACGGCGGCCGGATGACGGCGGCGTCGCTGGCGGATCTCGAGGAGCGCGTGCCGCGGCCGCTGGTGCTGATCGTCGGCATGCTGGCGACCAAGGACAGCGAAGGATTCCTACGCAATTTCGCGGGGCTGGCGTGCCGGCTCATCGCCATCCCGATGAATCAGGAAAAGGGGCTTCCGGCGCAGGCGGTGGCGTTCACGGCGCGGCACGTGGGAATCCCCGCGGAGACGGCCGCCGATGTAAAGGCGGCGCTGGGCATGGTGCGGGCGCTCGACCTGTCACCGGCGCCGCGCATCCTGATTACCGGCTCGCTCTATCTCGCCGGCGAGATTCTGGAAGCCAACGGCACGCTGCCGGCGTAGCCGCGAATGCCCGCGTTGCTCCCGTGTAGGTGCGGCATGTTCGCTAATGGCATGTTCGCTGATGCCGTAGGAGTTCACTTCAACAGCGACATCAGGTTCGCGCGCTTCTGCTTCACCTGGTCCATCGTGCATTGCCGCGGCGCCTTGTCCGGACGCCAGCGCAGAATCTGCGTGCCGTGACGGAAGCGCCCTCCGGTGAAATGATCGTAGCCGACCTCGACGACGAGCTCGGGCTTAAGCGGCTCCCATTGCGCCGAGCGCGCGGAGGTCCATCGGCTGGGGCCGCCGGGCTTGTCGCCGGTGAAACCCGGCGGTGCGACGAGCTTCTTCAGCTTTGCCGTCAGCGCCGGCTTTTCCTTCGCAGCAATTCCCGAGGTGAAGCCGACATGGTGCAGCAGCCCGCTATCGTCATAGAGCCCGAGCAGCAGCGAGCCGACCACGGGCTTGCCGTCGCCATAGCGGAAGCCGCCGATGACACAATCTGCGCTGCGATAATTCTTGATCTTCACCATGCCGTGGCGGTTGCCCGGCTGATAGGGCAGGTCGACGCGCTTGGCGATGATGCCGTCGAGCGTGGCGCCCGCCTTGCGGAGCCAGACCGTGGCGGAAGACAGCCGGGATGTCGTCGGCGACAGACGCAGCCGGCCGCCGGGCGGGAAGTTCTTTTTCGCGAACGCTTCGAGCTTGCCGCGGCGCTCGGGCAGCATCTCCCCGACGAGCGATTTGTCACCGATGCCCAGCAGGTCGAACACGATCAGGATGGCGGGCGTTTGCGCCGCCAGCTTGGCGATGCGGCTCGCCGCCGGGTGGATGCGCTGCAGGAGATCGTCGAAGGAAAACGCCGCGCCCGAGGGCACGGCGATTTCGCCATCGAGCACGAAGCGGCTGGACGGAAGCGCGCCGACGGCTTCGACAATCTCCGGAAAGTAGCGGGTCAGCGGCTTTCCCGATTTCGATTGCAGCACGATCTTCCCGCCGTCGCGGAACACGATGCAGCGAAAGCCGTCCCATTTCGGCTCATACTGCCATTCCGGCCCGGCGGGAATTTCCTCGACGGACTGGGCCTCCATCGGCGCGAGCGGGGAAGGCGGAACGAAGGCCATGGATCACCTGACGCGGATACTGCGCCGGTAACGCCGGAGGAAGGGAAAGGGTTGCCTTGGCGGAGGCAATGGAAGCGGGTGTCGCCGTTGCGGGGAAGCCCGTCATCAGCGCGATAAGGAGGCCGGCCAGGCCGTCGCGCTTTTTCCAAACGATGTCGCCTCGCATGACGGGGCTTTCAAGCAAAACGGCCGGCGCTGCCGCCGGCCGTCGTTCAAACCCGTCCGTTGCGGATCAGGTCTCGGACGTGATCCACTGCTCGAGCTTCTGACGCGGTGCGGCGCCGACCTGGCGCGAGGCGAGTTCGCCGTTCTTGAACAGCATCAGGGTCGGAATCGACATGATGCCGTATTTCTGCGCCGTGGTCGGGTTCTCGTCCACGTTCAGCTTGACGATCTTCACCTTGTCGCCGAGCGACGTCGCGATCTCCTCGAGCGCGGGAGCGATCATCTTGCACGGGCCGCACCACTCGGCCCAGAAATCCACCACGACCGGCTCCTTCGACTTGAGCACTTCGGCTTCGAAAGTCGAATCCGATACTTTGTTCACGCCCATGAGGCACCTCTATTTCTGCAACGTCGGCTGCGGATGCGGGCGGTCGCCCGCGGCGATTGAAACGGCTAATCCGGAGACAGCACGCCGAAACCTGCTGCCGCAATTGCAAGCCCCGATGCCTGCCGTTGCGGGGCAGAACCTATGAAGGGGGGACGCCACCGTCAAGGCGGGGTCACGCGGCGGTGAACGCCGCCAGGGCGGCGTCCAAGGCTTCGTCGGGAATTTCCATCAGGTCGGGAACGGCCGTCCAGATCAGCGCCGCGCGCACAGTCTTGCCGGGATAGAGGTTCGTCAGCAGCACGTGATAGAGCGCGAGTTGCCTGAGATAGCTTTCCGGCACGGCGGCAAGGCTGCGCGGCGGCGGACGGTTCGTCTTGTAGTCGGCGATCAGCACTTCCGTGTCGGTGACGGCGATGCGGTCGATCTGGCCGTTGACGATGGTGCCCGGCTTGCCCGGCAAATCGATGCGTCCCGCGATCGGCACTTCGCTGCGGCTGCCGCGCGCGAACAGCGCAGCGAACCTGCGGTCGTCGAGCACGGCGAATGCCTGTGCGAGAATCTCCTCGCGCTCGGTCGCGGAAAATTCCCTGGCGGCATGCGCGAGGTAGTTTCCGCCCGCGGCTTTCCGCTTTTCCGCTTCGAGATCGGGCAGCGACTGCAGCAGCCGGTGCACCAGCGACCCGCGTCGCAGCGCCGTTTTGCGCGCTTCCCGGCTTGCCGCCGTCACCGGCCGTGCGGGTCCCTCGTCCGCCGACGAAGGCGTGACGGCAGCCGGTGCCGCCGGCGTCGGCAGCGGCTGCGTAAGCCAGGCAGGAAAGTCCGGTGGCGCGGCAGATGCCGTCTTGGCCGCAGCGTATTCGGACATGGGCGCATCGAACTTGCGATAGCGCAGCACGCTGCCGTCGCCGTCGTCCGCCGGCACCTCGCTTACGCCTAAGGCGCCGCTCAATCCTTGCGCGACGAGCTCGTACCAGCAGCCGGCCGGCATCGCCTTCGCGCCGGCGGCACCGCAGACGATCAGGCGATCCGCCGCGCGGGTCATCGCGACATAGAGCAGGCGGCGGTATTCGTCCTGCGCCGCTGCCTGTGCCGCGGCGCGAGCGGCAGCGAGCGGCGGGGTATCGTCATTCTTGCCCGGCATCCACACCAGCCGGTCGGGCGTGCCGGGCGCGGCATTCTGCGCCGGTATGGAGAGAATTCTCGGCTGGAACTGGGAGGGACCCTCCGGCCGTGTCGTCGTATCGGCGAGGATGACGATCGGGGCTTCCAGCCCCTTGGCGCCGTGCACGGTCATCACCCGTACCTCGTCGCGGGCGATCTCCATGTCGCGCTTGATCGAGGCGGAGGCCGTGCGCATCCAGGCGACGAAGCCCTGCAGCGAGGGGATTTCGCCGCTTTCGTAGTCGAGCGCGAGATTGAGGAATTCATCGAGCGCGTCGTTGGCTTCGTGGCCGAGCCGCGACAGGATCGCCTTGCGTGCGCCGCCGGCGCCCAGGAGCTCGGCGTAGAAGGCGAACGGCGTCAGGTCGCGGGCAAGCCTGGCGAGCGCATCGAGCCTTGCCGAGAGATCGGGACGCTGCTCTGCCAGCGCGGCGCGCAGCGTCGCCTCGCGCCCGTAGGCAAGTGCATAGAGCGCTTCCTCATCGAGACCGAACAGCGGCGACTTGAGCACGATGGCGAGCGCGAGATCGTCCTGTGGCAGCAGGATCGCGTCGGCCAGCGCCAGCAGGTCCATCACGGCGATGTGCTGGGTCAGTACCAGCCGGTCGGCGCCGGCGACGGGGATGCCGGCGTTCTTGAGCGCGCGGATGATCGCCTCGAACAGCGGGCCGCGCTGGCGCACGAGGACGAGCACGTCGCCTGCGCGCACGGGGTGGCGGTCGTCGCCGACCGGTTCGCCGCGCTCGATCCAGGTCTTCACATTGGCGGCGATGCGCTGCGCAAGCTTCACGCGCGGGCTGGTGCGGGTCTGCGCATCGAACGGCGCGTCCCAGGGGTCGGGCTCCGTGGCGTCGCCCGGCTCCACCAGCGGCCACAGTTCGACGAGGCCCGGCGCGGCTTCGCGCACCGCGGAATGCGCGGTCGGCGCGCGGTCGGTGGAAAGCCCGGCGAAGGCCTGCGGCTGCGCGAACACGATGTCCACCGCTTCCAGCACCGCCGGCGCGGAGCGGAACGAATAGTCGAACCGGATCGGACGGAACGCTTCCGGATCGTCGAAGGCGCGCTCGAAGAACCTTCGCATATCGTCGAACGCATCCGGCGCCGCGCCCTGAAACGAGAAGATCGACTGCTTGTCGTCGCCGACCGCGAAGATCGAACGCCGCATCGCGCCGCGCGCGCCGAGGCCGGCGGTGAACTCCGAAACGAGATGCCGGACGATGTCCCATTGCTCCGGGCTCGTATCCTGCGCCTCGTCGATCAGCAGGTGGTCGATGCCGAGATCGAGCTTGTAGTGCACCCAGGCGGCCTCGACTCGGGTCAGCAGTTCCCGCGTGCGCGCGATCAGGTCCTCGTAGTCGAGCAGGCCGCGCCGCTCCTTCTCGCGCTGGTAATGCCGGATCGCCGTGTCGGCGAGCGTCAGCAGCGCCAGCGTGCGGTCGCGCACGGCGACGGCGCGTCGCCGTTCGATCAGCGCGCAGACGCGCCGCTGCTCTTCGTCGAGCCGCGCGGCGAGCGCGGGATGGGCGTCGCGGATCGCCTTGGTGACGATGCTCTTTCGCGGCGAAAGTTCCGCCGTGCAGAATACCGAAAGGAAGGATTCGATGCGCGCCTTGAGCGCGCCGCCTTGCGCGCCTTTAAGCCGCGGGACATGAGCCTGATCGGTCTTCGACCCGCCCGTGAGGATCGTCATCAATGCCGGCCACTCGTCCGGCGGAATGATTGCCTTGTCGAAGAATTCCTGCTCGATGCGCTCCGGCGTGTCGTCGACGCCGATGCCGAGCATCTGCGACAGGTCCGCCTTCGCGCGCGCGAGGCCGGCCGCCGGATCGCCGCCGATCCAGACGCCGACCTGCTCGCGCATCGCGACGATCTCGCGCAGCGCCTCCCGGAAGCCGTGATCGCCCGCTGCGAGCGTCGCGGTCGCGAGCGCCCGGCCGGCATCGCCGTCGGGCCTGGCGATGGCCTCGAGCAGCACCGCGAGCTCGGCCTGCTCGAGCAGGCGGAGCTGCTGGTTGTCGTCGAGCACCGAAAACTTGGCGGCGACATTGGCCTCGAACGGAAACTGCTGCAGCAGGCGGGTGCAGAAACCATGGATCGTCTGCACCTTGAGGCCGCCCGGCGTCTCGAGCGCCAGTGCGAACAGCCGCCGCGCGCGCGTGCGCAGCCTGGCATCGACATGGCGCATGCCGGTCTCGCGAATCTTGCGGTCGAGCGCTTCGTCGTCGAGCGCCACCCACCCGGCGAGCGTGTCGAACACGCGCGTCGCCATGTTGGCCGCTGCCGCCTTGGTGAAAGTCAGGCAGAGGATCTTGGCCGGGTCGCAGCCGTCGAGCAGCAGACGGATGACGCGCTGCGCCAGCACGTGCGTCTTGCCCGAGCCGGCGTTGGCGGACACCCAGGCGGAGGCGCCGGGATCGGAGGCGCGGTGCTGGCGCTCGATCACCGTGGCCGGCACGGCGGGCTTTGCGGCAGGCAGGTTCATTCGCCGCCGTCCTCGCTGCCGGAGAGCGACGATTCGAGCACACGTGCGAGATGGTCGTAATCGCCGCCGCCGCGCCGTGCGAACATCGGCGTCTCGCGGGAAAGATAGCCGGTCGCCGGATCGTCGAAGCGCGTCACGAATGTCACCAGCCGCTCCCACGCCCGATCGGCTTCAGCGTCGGCGGTGGAATTCTTGAACGCGACCGGCTTGCTC
>Ga0182744_1003765_pt1 | contig 11702 bp, 12 predicted proteins | sample eDN3rd30CKraftMG_FD_128525 | JGI IMG/M metagenome (GOLD analysis project Ga0182744, IMG submission 128525) | Enriched Miracle-Growth compost microbial communities from Emeryville, California, USA - eDNA 3rd pass 30_C Kraft MG (version 2) (version 2) ...
CCCATGACAGCGCAGACGCAGGCCCATTCATCGCCGGTTGATCCGGAAGAGCTTTCTATAGATTCCTTCGACTATCCCCTGACGGAAGACCGGATTGCTAAATACCCCCTGGCCATCAGAGATCAAAGTAAACTCCTGATATATAATAGCGGGGCAAACCGCCAAATCCAAGAAAAAATCTACAGGCAACTGGATGAAGAATTACCGGGAGGCAGCCTGTTGGTATTCAACAATACGAAAGTAGTGGAAGCCAGGCTTATCTTTAAAAAGGATACAGGCAGTAAGATCGAGCTGTTTTGCCTGGAGCCGGGTGGGAATTATCCGGATATTACCACAGCCATGGGGCAAAAAAGCACTGTCCTTTGGAAATGCCTGGTAGGAGGCGCCAAAAAATGGAAAAACGGTGCCCTTAAAATGAATCTTGCCCATAAGGGTCAAACAATTGCATTAACCGCTGTAAAACTGGAAAAGCAAGGGGACAGCTTCCTGATTCAATTCAGCTGGACACCGCAGGCGCTCAGTTTTGCGGAGATCCTGCACCTGACCGGTCAACTCCCCCTGCCGCCTTACCTGAACCGGGCTACAGAACAGAAGGACCTGGAAACCTATCAAACGGTCTACGCAGACCGGGACGGCTCAGTGGCTGCCCCCACGGCTGGATTACATTTTACGCCTGAGCTGCTACACAAACTGAGTGATAAAGGTATAAAAGAGGCCTTTGTCACACTGCACGTCGGAGCCGGCACCTTTAAGCCTGTCAAAGCGGACAAAATGAAAGACCATGAAATGCACGCAGAATTCATGGAAGTTCCTCTTGCCTTTTTAGAAACCCTCCATGAGCAGGCGCTAAATAAGGGCAAAGTGCTGGCAGTAGGGACGACTTCCCTAAGGACCCTTGAAAGTCTTTACTGGATGGGCGTAAAATTACTGACCAGCCAGCCTGATCCGCTTCTGGTCGATCAATGGCAGCCTTACAAGTTGGCGCAGGATAAGGATTTGGCAGAAGCCCTCCAGGCGCTTATTAATCACTTAAAAAGCACAGGTAAAACAACGCTTATTACCCATACACGCATTATCATTGCTCCCGGGTATCAGTTAAGAGTGGCAGATGGTATACTGACCAATTTTCATCAACCGCATTCTACTTTGCTGTTGTTGATTGCAGCCGTCGTCGGGCAGGCATGGAAAACCATATATGAGTACGCCCTATCGCATGGCTTTAGGTTTCTGAGCTATGGCGATGGTAGCCTGCTCTGGAAAAATTCATAAAATCCGGCTCCTCAAATACAATATTTTTAATATATTTCCGTCTGCTGGCGGCTATTCCTACTGGCAGGTTATCTGGAGAGAAGGGAAAGAGACCGCTATATGCGGCCATTAACCTAAAAAAGTTTTTTAGATACAACGCGTTTGTCATAACTTTGTAACCTGATAATTTAATATTTATTCAAAAGTATTTCCTGCATGGACAATCAAAATCTTTCAGAGAACAGAGTGGTATATGATTTTCAAAGCTATCACACACCTGTTACCCGTGCCATTTATGTTGGTGTATTCTTAGGATTCGTGACCGCCATTCTTAATATTGCTTACTGGTCTATCTATGTGAATATTACAGCCTTAGGCATGTCCTCCTATATTGTAAATGTGCAGACCATCAGCTTTGGTTCTATTCTGCCACTGGTGACCTTTGGCGTGCTCTGGGCCACTTTCAGCCACTACTTCAAAAAAGCAGGTCCATTGATTACCATTATTTTATTTGCCCTGGCAACGCTATGGCTGATTTTGGTTGTGGCAAACGGCGATTACGGTACAAACCCAACCACACAGCATCAATTTAAGGAACTGGTTATTCCGATTTTGAGCTTTATCGGTATCGCAGGTTGCATCGCTTTCCCGATTTGCTTCAATAGCAAGAAAATTGAAGACATGATGTTGTAATAAACATCTTTGATGAATTAATAATGCGGGGACGTCCAAATAAGGAACGTCCCCTTTTTTGAACCTCGCATTGGCTAAGATAATTTATCCAGAAATTACATCATTGACATTACCAGCTTCCTTATCACTTTAAACCCTGAGTTCCAGTGAAAACTGATCGCTTTCGCAGCCACCCTATCAAAGTTATGCCGGTAAAAAATCTGTACTACCTGCTGATACTTATTTTTTTTGTAGGCTGTAACCAACCGCAGGCCAACGGAGAAAACAAGACAGCGGCACAAAAAAATGCGGTCACCGTTAACGGCCAGGGCAATACCACCAATAACACCGCTGATGCCATTACCGTGGTCAACTGGAATATTGAATGGCTGGGCTCGGCCAGCCATGGGCCTAAGGATAAAGAACAGCAACTAAGCAATACGAAAAAAATCCTGGCCTACCTGAAAGCCGATCTTTATTGCCTTTGTGAAATTGTAGACCCTAATGCTTTAAAACAACTGGCCACGAGCCTGGGCAGCCGTTACGCTTATACCCTTTCTGGTTACGCGTCCGGAGCCGCCAGCTCAGCAGATCCCGGGTATGACAACGCGCAGAAACTGGCCTATATCTATAACAAAGATGTCTTCAAAAATATACATGCCTCCGGCTATCTGCAGCATAATCCAAAAGCGGGTTACTATTTTGCAGCCGGCAGGTACCCGTTTGAACTGCAGGCGACCATTCATACCGAAAGCCGTGACCAGAGCGTTGACTTTTTAATTATCCACGCTAAATCAGGGGCTGACCGCTCCAGTTATAACAGGCGGCTCCAGGGAGCCCTCAACTTAAAAGCCGCACTGGATAAAGATAAGGCGGGACGCGCCTTTATGCTGCTGGGCGATTTTAATGACCATGTCACCGGCTCTATTACAAATGGCAAAGGTTCTCCTTACGCATGCTTTGTTCAGGATCCTGCCTATCATGTCCTCACGGGGGAGCTGAAAGACGCGCGCTCCACCCTTGATTATCCGGGCGTTATAGATCATCAGATCGTATCTGAGCAATTGTATAAATATTACAAAGCAGGATCTGCGAAGATCCGTACGGATATTACGCAAGTAGTGCCCGAGTTTAATAAAGGCCAGACATCTGATCATTATCCGGTCAGCAGTATGTTTGTCTTTTCCAGTACTACTGCTGAGGCACCGGCGCCGGAAGTAAGGGGTTCTGTGGCCGAAGCCACAGATGAAAGCGCAGATGCACCGCAACGCTTGCAACAACGTATTTTTACGGCAAATGTATCCACAGGAAATATAATGGTACATGCTACTGCAAAAACCAGGAATATTCAGTTTATTCTTTACAACAAAAAACAGCATAAAGTACTTTCCGTCCACAGAAAATATATATTAAAAGGAGACAGTTTTAGAATCAGGACACCCAGCCTTTATAAGGGAGATTATACGCTTGTGATCCTTTCCGACCACGGAAAACAGGTCCTACCCTTTAGCGTAAACTAACTTTATGTGATGAAAGATTACTGCTTGTTGCGCTTATTGGATTTAGACTGGTTATCTGTCTTTTTCCATAAGTTAAGTACCGCTTTAGCAGAAGAAACGAGGCCCGGCGGCGCCTGGTCCGTAAAATAATATTCAATAATTGCCCGGACTTCCCCCCTGATATCCGGCACCGTAGTGCCGATATCACCTAAAATACGCATCGCAAAAGCCCTGATGGCGATGGCTTGGTTCGGGTCCTCCACTAAATTGAAACAATGATAGGCGAGCCTGTCAAAAAATGCCGGCTGTATTTGGCCATCCCTTAAAATCCTTAAGGTGTTGCGCAAAGTTCCATCAGGAAGATTTTCTTTTTCCAATAAGGTAACCAGTTCCTTTTGGCATTGCAGTGTCCATTCCGGCCGTAAGAGTGCAGCGAGACTGAAACACCAGGCGGCCCTTTTGCTGCAGGTTATATTGTCTGAGAACATGAATCCAAGCAGTTGCTTAAAGAAAGTGGGGGACCGGGCAGCCACTGCCGCAATCTGTTCGGCCTGCGCTTTGCGCAGATGTAGAGGGGCCATCAATGCCTTTAATAAATTGATATCAGCCATCATCCGGTGTTTAAAATGAATGTTTCCCTGAAAGTGTAACTTTAATTGGAAATCAAAGCCTTCATTGCCCTGATTTCTGAAGTATCGATCCCCCACATATCCAAAGACTCATTCATGGAGGGAACAATATATTCCATTTTTGAAGCCATCGGTTGGCGGGCACTGGAGTGAAATTCAACGGCGCCTGCCTGCATTAACATAGGAATTGTCGAACTGCGTACGCCGCTTCCGGGCAATATAATAATCTCATTTTTTGCAAGGGTAATCAGTTTTTGTATCAGCCCGATGCCTTCACGGACACTGGGATATTGCCCACTGGTAAGGATTCTTGAACAACCGCATTTAATCAGGGTTTCCATGGCTGCCTCCGGCTCCTTCGCGCGGTCAAATGCGCGGTGAAAAGTAATTTCCAGGGGATAGGCTAATTCTACCAGCCAGCTGGTTCGCGTTGCATCTATAGAACCGTCCTTGTTTAATAAACCCAGCACAGCTCCCGGAAAGCCGAGTTCCCTGCAAAGCAATAAATCGCGTTTAATTACCTCAAAGCTTTCATCGTCATACAAAAAATCGCCACCCCTGGGCCGGATAATGGGAAATACCGGGATACCGATCTTTTCTGCAACCAGCCGCAGCGTCCCATAGGAAGGTGTCGTGCCGCCTTCTAAAGGATTTTCACAAAGTTCCAGTCTGTCAGCACCTGCTTTTTCCGCTTGCAGGGCAGCCTCAATATTAAAAACAGCGATCTCCAGTAACATAGTCAACCTTTAATTGATAAGTCGTAAAGATAAACAGGAAAATTATAAAATATGCTGTATCAAAGAAAGCAAAGCAACTGGGCAGCAGGGGCTAAAGAATCCCATGGAGGAGCGTCTGCAACGTGCAATTAGAGATGAGATACCGGTTTCAATACAAAAAACCCGTTCCAAATCCACTGGATCCGTAACGGGTTTTTATAGAATATTCCTTGAAAGCCCTAATGGGCGGGGAATTATTTTACTTCTACTTCAGCACCTGCATCTTTCAGTTTTGCAGCTACTTCGTCAGCTTCAGCTTTAGAAACGCCTTCTTTGATAGCCTTAGGAGCACCATCTACCATTTCTTTTGCTTCTTTCAGACCTAAGCCAGTGATTTCTTTAACCACTTTAACAACGCCTAATTTGCTAGCACCACCGCTAACTAAAACTACGTCGAAAGCTGTTTTTTCTTCAGCTGCAGCTTCACCTGCACCACCGCCAGAAACAACTACTGCTGCAGCAGCTGGTTCGATACCGTATTCAGTTTTCAGGATATCAGCTAATTCCTGTACTTCTTTTACTGTTAAGCCTACTAACTGCTCGGCCAATGCTTTTACTTCTGCCATTTTGTTTTCAATTTTTTCCGCTTTCATTGCTTTTAAGCGCTCCAGCGGAGGGTTTTAAAAAAATTATTAAATACTTGATGTGTACTTCATTGATAAAAATACACCTCAAAAAGTTGATGGTTGGTGCTGCTCTGACAGCACCAACCGAAATTTAATTTATTCAGCTGCAGGTGCTTCTGGTGCTGCAGGTGCTTCCGGAGCAGCTTCAGCTGGTTGAGCTGCTGCTTCTTCTTTATTTTCCTGATTTTGCAATGCAGATACGACACGTTGAATAGGTGCCTGCAGTAAACCAATAACTTCGCCGATAAGTTCTTCGCGGGTTTTGATTTTGGTCAGTGCATCCAGGTTCTTATCGCCGCTGTAGATTTCACCATTGATGAAGGCTGCCTTAAGCTCAGGTTTTTCTTTCTTCCCTTCTTTACGGAAGCTACTGATGATAACAGCCGGTTCTTTAGGGTTTTCAGAGAACATCAGCGCTGTTACATTATTCAGTGATTCGTAAACACCGGTATATTTTTCCGCATCAATCGCTTCCAGTGCTTTTTTAATCAGCGTGTTCTTAGCCACCTTCATTTCAACATTTTTGCTGAAACAAGCACGGCGTAAGGTACCGATTTGTGCTACGGTTAAAGATTCCGTATTGGTTACATAGAAGTTATTATATTGACTGAACTTTTCTTTTAAAAGCTCAATTACTTCATTTTTTTGATCTTTGGTCATTTTCAAAAATTTTTGATGTTTGTAAAACTAATCTTGGTTACAGAATTAGTTTTGAACAGATTTAGTATCTACTGCGATGCCAGGTCCCATAGTGGCAGCCAAGCTGACACCTTTAACGTAAGTACCTTTAGCTGCAGTTGGCTTCAGTTTGAGCAGGGCATTGATCAACTCCTGCCCGTTCTGAGCGATTTTATCTGCAGAGAAGGAAACACGGCCAATGGAAGCATGTACGATACCTGCCTTATCTACTTTAAAAGCAATTTTACCGCCTTTAACGTCGTTTACAGCAGCTGCAACATCATTGGTTACGGTACCGGTTTTAGGGTTTGGCATCAGGTTACGAGGACCTAAGATCTTACCTAAACGACCGATTTTAGGCATTACGGAAGGGGTAGCGATGATTACATCAACATCCGTCCAACCGCCATCAATTTTTTGGATAAATTCGTCCAGACCGACAAAGTCAGCTCCTGCTTCAGTGGCAGCTGCTTCTTTATCTGGCGTACAAAGCACCAATACACGTTTGGTTTTACCAGTTCCATGAGGAAGCGTAACGGTACCACGCACCTGCTGGTCTGCTTTTTTAGGATCCACACCCAGACGGATGTGCAGGTCCACTGAACTATCGAATTTTGTAGTATTGGTTTCTTTAACCAATGCAGAAGCTTCTGTCAGTGAATAGAACTTATTGCTATCGACTTTCGCTTCCGCTACTTTTCTTTTTTTAGTAATTTTTGCCATTACAAATGAGTTTTAAGGATAAGAATTAATTTTCCCACGGAGCGGTTCCTTCAATAGTAAGACCCATGCTACGTGCAGTGCCGGCAACCATTTTCATGGCGCTTTCAATGGTGAAACAGTTCAGGTCAGGCATCTTGTCCTGTGCGATGGCCTCAACTTGTTCCCAAGTCACTTTTCCAACTTTGTTACGATTGCTTTCCTTAGAACCCTTTTTGATTTTGGCGGCTTCCATTAACTGGATAGAAGCGGGTGCTGTTTTGATGACAAAGTCAAAAGACTTATCAGAATAAACAGTAATTAATACCGGAAGTACTTTTCCGGGCTTGTCCTGTGTTCTTGCATTGAACTGCTTACAGAACTCCATAATGTTCACTCCTTTAGAACCCAGAGCAGGTCCTACCGGAGGCGCAGGATTGGCTTGTCCGCCTTTTACCTGCAACTTTACGAAACCAGAGATTTCTTTTGCCATTTTAATACTTTTTTTGGTGATAACGTCCTCGCAAAATGCTTAGACTCCCAATATGCCATTCTCAAAAAAGAACTATTTGGGGCTGCAAAGGTAAAATAAAATTTGTGATATTGTATAAAAACGCCTTAAAATTCCATTAAAGCGAAGTATTTGAAGCAATTAGGATTTCTAAATACTTGATTTCAGGCTAAATAGCCATAGAACTCCGGTTACAAATGTAAAGGTTTTGCCTCGGATTTGTTGTAATTTTGCCGCTGAAAACAACCAACCGTCAACTTTTGAATATAAAAAAATGAATTTCTATACCAGAAAACTGATCAAACCGGAGGATTTAAATTCCAATAATACCCTTTTTGGTGGCACCTTGTTAAAGTGGATCGATGAAGAAGCTGCGATTTACGCGATTATTCAGTTGGGAACCGGTAATTGTGTCACAAAATTCATGTCCGAAATCGATTTTGTGCGCTCTCCCCGCCAGGGCGATATAATTGAACTGGGCATCAAAGCCATTAAATTTGGCAACACATCTCTTACCCTTACCTGTCAAGTCCGAAATAAAATAGATCATTCCATTATTCTGACCATTGATAAAATTGTTTTCGTTACGGTAGATGCAGCAGGGAAACCGGTCCCCCACGGCAAAACCAAAATCACTTATACAGATCCGAGGTTAAAAGAAGAATAGTCTTTGCCCGCCTGGTTTTAAAAAGTTTCCTTTTGAACTTTTTATGCATTTTCCCCTATATCATGTACCACGGGGACGAATAGGGCATGCTGGCTTCCTGTCTGAAAATCCCGCCAAATTTTTCCAATGGCCGTTTGCATACCTGCACCGGTGAGGCCCGTAAATGGGTACAACCCATTAACGGCATCCCGGCAAACGGCCGCCTGCACTTGGGCGGAGCGGGATACAGCAAACGAATGTTTCTGATAGTCCTTATGCTTGTTTATTAAGGGATCAGTCATATGGCTTGAGACAAAAGCTTCCAGACGGGCTACAGAATGTAACAATTGCTGCCTGGCTTTCTGCCACTTTTGCCTATTAATTTGCCATAAATCCTGCGCATCCTTCATCCAGGCGGGCGCTTTTGCTGTAGCGGTTATATCTGAGACTGTTTTAACCTTTATAACCTCCCATAATGATTTGACTTCTTCCATATAATGCAGGGCCATCCCGGATAAATTGGCCGCAATGGTTGCCTCGGCAAGCGCACCGAAAGGCATCCTGTATAGCGGTTCATTTATAAGGGCCTTATCCGGATCAATACAAAAGAATCTTTCTGGGGGAATTTTTTGCTTTTTAACCTCAAACGATTCACTGGCCGAAGCCCTGAGCCCGATTGGATCCCAGGTCTTCTGTACAGTCACCTCTGAAGGCAATAGAACAATAGGTTGAACCCTCTTGGTCTCTTTGGCAAAAACATTAGCCGTAAAAATAGTCGCATGTGGAGCACCTGTGGCATATGCCCACTGGCCTGATATTTCAAAATCACCCTTACTTTTGGCGCAGGCAGTGCCGCCAACGGCACCGCTGCCCGCAAGGCAAGCTTTTTTAGGTTTAAAAATAGAACGGGCAATGGCAGGATCGATATAACCTCCGAACCAACCGGCACCACTGCATAATGTGAATACCCACCCCGCGCTGCCTTCTGCCCAGCCGATTGCCTCTTCAAATCGTACAACTTCCTGCAAAGACCATTGTAATCCGCCGTATGCCTTGGGGACAAGTGCCTTGAACCAACCCTGATCGTAAAACAAGTTTAGCTGTTTTGCCGTTAAACGTCCCTGAAATATCGCTTTATCAGCTTCCTTTCTAAGTGTTTCAATCCAGGATGGCTGCAATAAAAGAGAAGGATGTGCTGCAGGTACGGCCATAATCTTAAACCTTAATATCGTGATACAATTTTTTCGAGGTAAAGTTAAGTGTTGCTGCCCGGAAGACCTTATTGGCAGAAAAATAACCTAAAAAATATTGGAGGTATCACCCTGCCAATTGCAGTTATCCTTTTATGAGGTAAGGCCTCTTTTTATAGTCGAACGACACCTAAAATTATAATAAACAAGCAGGCCATATTCCCTATCATCTCCATAGTGATATTGGAATATGGCCTGCTGTTCTTTAAAAAAATATTTATTCCCGAATCGATTTACATCAGATCTTGCCTTTTTTAATATCGTCTACTACCTCGCTATTCAGTAGGGCAGAAGTATCTCCCAGGTTCTCAACGTCATTTTCTGCTATCTTTCTTAAGATGCGGCGCATAATCTTACCGCTTCTCGTTTTAGGCAGTCCTGTAACAAATTGGATCTTATCTGGTTTAGAGATTGGTCCGATGATCCGGGTAACAGTCGCTGTAATATCCTTTCTGATCAGATTCTGGTCATCTGCGTTATGGGTGCCATTGTAAATTACAAAAGCATAGATTCCCTGACCCTTGATTTCATGGGGATAGCCTACTACAGCACTTTCAACGACGCCTGCATGTAAATTGATCGCATTTTCTACTTCTGCGGTTCCGATGCGATGGCCGCTGACATTGAGTACGTCATCAACCCTGCCAGTAATCTTGTAGTTACCGTTCTCATCCCGCATAGCGCCGTCTCCGCTAAAATAATGTCCGGGATATGCAGAGAAATATGTTTGCTGGCAACGCTCATGATCTCCCCAAGTGGTACGGATTATGGATGGCCATGGGAATTTCATACAAAGATTCCCCTGACCGGGGCCTTCTATCTCATTTCCCTTTTCATCCATTATACAAGGTTGTACGCCGGGTAATGGAAGCGTCGCCCAACTGGGTTTATCAGGTGTAACACCAGCCAGATTAGAAATTAAGATCCCGCCGTTTTCTGTCTGCCACCAAGTATCTACAATAGGACACTTGCCTTTTCCAATTTTCTCATGGTACCAGTGCCAGGCCTCCTCATTAATCGGTTCACCTACGGAACCTAATACTTTTAAAGTTGACAGGTCCTTACCTTTCAGAGGCTCGTCTCCATAGCTCATCAGGCTTCTGATGGCCGTTGGGGCGGTGTACAGGATATTCACCCGATGTTTATCCACCAGATCCCAGAACCGTCCGGCATCCGGGTAAGTAGGGATCCCCTCAAACATTACTGTAGTAGCGCCCGCACTCAGCGGTCCATAAACAATATAACTATGCCCGGTAATCCAGCCGATATCCGCGGTACAGAAATATACATCCCCTTGTTTATAGTTGAATACATTGACAAATGTATAGTTGGTATAAACCATATAACCGGCACAGGTATGGACAACACCTTTGGGCTTACCGGTTGAACCAGAAGTGTATAGGATAAACAGCGGGTCCTCTGCATCCATTTCTTCTGCTAAGGCAGGTGCCATACCTAAAGTTTCCACTTTTTTGATTTCATCTTCCCACCAGACATCACGCCCTTTCATCATAGAAACCGGTGTACGGGTCCGCGTGCATACAATTACTTTTTCAATAAAATCGACGCTTTCCAGCGCATCATCAATTAAAGATTTAAGCGGAATATCTTTACCACCCCTGAATGCACCGTCGCAAGTGATAATAAATTTTGCGTTGGCATTCACTAAGCGGTCAGCAATGCTCTTTGCAGAGAAGCCGCCAAATATCACAGAGTGAATGGCACCGATCCGGGCACAGGCCAGCACAGCAATGGCAAGCTCAGGGATCATGCCCATATAGAGGCAGATCGTATCGCCCTTTTTGACACCATTATTTTTCAGTACATTGGCAAATTGCGTAACCTTCTGATAAAGGTCATTATAAGTAAGAATCCTGTGATGTTCGTCCGGACTGTTAGGTTCCCAGATAATAGCCGGTTTATTGCCCAGCTTTTCCAGGTGACGATCCAGGCAGTTTTCTGTGATATTGAGTTTAGCTCCTTTAAACCACTCCACATTGTAATTGTTGAAATCCCATTCCAGTACTTTGTCCCATTTTCTTCGCCACTTAAAATTACTGGCGATATCGGCCCAGAAGTTCTGTGGCTGTTGAACACTGCGTGCATAAATTTCCTTGTACTCTTCAAATGATTTGATTTGATACGGGTAAGACATAATCACATTTTTTTAAGAAAGATTCTGATTTTTAAGAGGATAATATTACAATTTTTTTTCAGAATTGGAAAGTTAAATGCCTACTTTCTTATAGTAAAACGTTTGCTTAACCGCTGTTGCATACTCTCTGGAAGGCAATAAAAAAGCATTTGTCCAGACTTTTTATGTCGGACAAATGCTCGGTATTTATTATTAACAATCAGTGGAACCTACAACTTGCGCTTGTAATTATAGGTATCAATAATGTTGGTAGATGCATCGGTATGCACAAGGGTCAGATTTGTGGAATTAATGGTGGTCATATCATAGGTTA
>Ga0182744_1003767_pt1 | contig 11700 bp, 10 predicted proteins | sample eDN3rd30CKraftMG_FD_128525 | JGI IMG/M metagenome (GOLD analysis project Ga0182744, IMG submission 128525) | Enriched Miracle-Growth compost microbial communities from Emeryville, California, USA - eDNA 3rd pass 30_C Kraft MG (version 2) (version 2) ...
CGCGCTGACGCGCCGGCGCGCCGGCGCGTCAGCTGACGTCAGGCCGTCGCGCGGCTGGCGACGGCGGCTGCCGGAGCGGCGACCGGGGCCAGGCGCTGCAGCTGCGTCACATGGCGCGGCTCGAGCTCGGCCAGCGACGAGACGCCCAGCAGCTGCATCGTGCGCTCGATCTCCCCCCGCAGGATCGCGATCGTCCGGTCGACGCCGCGGCGTCCCCCGGCCATGAGCCCGTACAGGTACGCGCGGCCGATGAGTGTGAACTTGGCGCCGAGCGCGACCGAGGCGACGATGTCTGCGCCGTTCATGATGCCGGTGTCGACCATGATGGTCGCGTCCTTGCCGACCTCGCGCACGACCTCCGGCAGCAGTCGGAACGGGATCGGCGCGCGATCGAGCTGACGACCGCCGTGGTTGGACAGCACCACGCCGTCCACGCCCAGGTCGACCAGCTTGACCGCATCCGGAACGTTCTGCACGCCCTTGATGATGATCTTGCCCGGCCAGATGCCGCGGATGATCTCGAGGTCCTCGTAGCTGATCGTCGGGTCCATCGCGGCGTTGAGCAGCTCTCCGACCGTGCCGCCGGTGGTCGTCAGCGAGGCGAACTCGAGCTTCGGGGTGGTGAGGAAGTCGATCCACCACCACGGCCGCGGGATCGCGTTGACGATCGTGCCGAGTGTGAGCTGCGGTGGGATCGAGAACCCGTTGCGCTTGTCGCGCAGCCGCGCCCCGGCCACGGGCGTGTCCACCGTGAACATGAGCGTGTCGAACCCGGCATCGGCCGCGCGCTTGGCCAGCCCGTAGGAGATCTCCCGCTCCCGCATGACGTAGAGCTGGAACCAGTTGCGCCCGTGGGGGTTGGCAGCGCGCACGTTCTCGATCGACGTGGTGCCGAGGGTGGAGAGCGTGAAGGGGATGCCGGCGGCCGCTGCCGCTCCCGCGCCCGCGATCTCTCCCTCGGTCTGCATGAGCCGGGTGAACCCGGTCGGAGCGATGCCGAACGGCAGCGCAGAAGGCCCGCCGAGGATCTCGGTCGACATGTCGACGCTCGCGGCAGGGCGGAGGATGTCGGGGTGGAACTCGATGTCCTCGAACGCCTGGCGGGCACGGTGCAGCGACAGCTCGCCCTCCGCCGCGCCATCGGTGTAGTCGAACGCGGCCTTGGGCGTGCGGCGCTTCGCGATCGTGCGCAGATCGGAAATCGTCAGGGCCGACTCGAGACGGCGCTTGGTGGCGTCGAGCTCGGGCTTCTTGAACTGCATCAGCTCGAGCAGCTCGGGGATCTTGGGCAGCTGGCGCTGGACCATGGTGGGTTGTCCTCCGTCGTTCAGTTCTGGTGGGTCGGCAGCTCGAGGCCGGCGTCGGCGTAGTAGCCGTTGATGTGATCGCGCACGATCTGGCGGGCCCGGCCGGAATCCCCCACCTCGATCGCGGCCACCAGCTCCTTGTGCTCGTGTCGCAGACGCTCGGTCGTGGCATCCCAGTCGGTGATCCGCTCCGCGCCGGTGCGGATGTAGTTCTCGATGGTCGGGCGGAGCCCGGCGAGTGTCGCGGCCACGACGATGTTGCCGGCCGCGTCGGTCAGGCGCAGGTGGAACTGGGCGTCGAGGGCGAGGAAGTCATCGGCCGAGAGGCCATCGGCATCCATCGCGGTCAGCGTCGCGTGCGCCTCGGTCAGATCGGCCTCGTCGCGCCCGGCGAGATGGTCGACCGCCCACTCCTCCAGCAGCAGGCGCGTCTCGTACACATCCGGGATCGGGAAGCCCTGCGCGGCCACCTGCAGCCGCAGCAGCTGCGCCAGGCCACCCTGCGGGGTCGCCACGATGATCGCGCCGGAGGTGGGCCCTGAGCCCGTTCCGGTGCGGATGAGACCCATCACCTCGAGCACGCGCAGCGCCTCGCGGACGCTGGAGCGCCCGACGCCGAGCGTCGAGGCGAGCTCGCGCTCGGGCTGCAGGCGGTCGCCGGGGCCGAGTCGGCCTTCCAGCAGGTCCGCCTCGATCTTCTCCAAGACGACGCGCCACGCGCGCGCCGGGGTCTGCTCTGACATCCGTTTGCCTTTCCCTGCTGTCCGACCACATTATCCCCGGTGGTCTGACCTTGCAAACCGAGCAGGTCTGGGCGTAACAGTCAGCGCAGACGTCCGCCCGACTCGCTCAGATAGCATTCCGCGCACATCGACTCGTAGGTGACGCGATCGGCACTCAGTTCGTCGATCGCCACCTGCGAGCCGTCGAACACGAACCGACCGCCGACCAGCCGGGCGTTGAACAGCGCCTTGCGCCCGCAGCGGCAGATGGTCTTGAGCTCCTCGAGACTGTGTGCGAGCTCGAGCAGGCGTGCCGACCCGGGGAAGGCGCGCGTCTGGAAGTCGGTGCGGATGCCGTAGGCGAGGACCGGGATGCGATCGTCCACGACGATCCGCAGCAGATCATCCACCTGGGCCGGAGTGAGGAACTGCGCCTCGTCGATCAGCAGGCACGCCACATCGGGCCGGGCTCCAGTCGCCGCGGACTCCGGGATGAGCGCGTCCTCGGCGGCCTGACGCACACGTGCCCGGTGCGCGGTGAACAGCGCACGCACGTCATCGTCGGGGCCGATCAGGAAGTCGACCGTGCGCTCCACGCCCAGGCGGCTCGAGATCTGGTCGGCGCCCTTCGTATCGATCGCCGGCTTGGCCAGGAGGATGTGCTGACCGCGCTCCTCATAGTTGTACGCGGCCTGCAGCAGGGCCGTGGACTTCCCGGAGTTCATCGCGCCGTAGCGGAAGTACAGTTTGGCCACCGGTCGAGTATAGAGGCGGGTCGCGACTCAGCGGCCGCCGATCCCGCCGCCTCCTCCCCCGCCTCCAGAGAAACCCCCACCGGAGGATCCACCCGAACTCGACCAGCCGGACGACGAGGAGCTCCACGACGACGACGAGGATGAGCTGGGCCGGGAGACGGGCGTCTCCGCTAGGCGGGACACCGAGGCCGAGGCCTCACGCAGCGCGCGCGAGCTCACGGCATCCAACAGCGCGAGCCGCGCGACCGCCTCACCGCCCAGCCGCGCGCGGATGACCCCCGCCCACGTCTTCTCCAGCCCGAACAGCACCGCGTACGGCAGCAGCCGCTCGTACACGTTGACGACCGTCCCGGGGGCGTCATCGCCGTACGCGCGCCGACCGGACGAGACCAGATCGGCCGTATCGGCGGCCTGCGCCGCCTTCAGCCGGTCTTCCTCGGCCAGTTCGATGTACTCGCGGATGCCGTCCAGCTCGTGCCGGTGGATCCCTCCGGCACGCGTGAGCACCGTCTCCGGCAGCCGGACCGCCCAGCTGCCCAGGGCTCCCGCGACGCAGACGACGAACGCCACCAGCAACAGCACGCGACCGGCCACCCCGGTGCCCTCGCGCACGAGGTCGGGCGAGAGGAACAGGAACAGCGCGAGGATCAGCAGGCCCCAGCGCAGGGCGCTGCGCAGTGCGCTGACCCACGCGGGACGGTGCGCGCGGTAGCCGCGCTGGATCGTGGACTCCTCGATGCGGCGCAGATACGTCGCGGCGCGCTTCGGCGGTGTGCGGGTGAACTCCCCCAGGCTCATCCGCGCGCCCGGCTCCGCCTTCCGACCGAACAGGACCTCGACCACCCGTCGGTCGTCGTGGTCGAGACCGTCGAGCGAGACCAGCTCCACCTCGAAGTCCTCAGGGTCGCGCCGATCGTCGCTGCCGTGGATCTGGATCGCGTCGCGCACCGCGAGATCGGTCACGTGCGCCGCGAGTGCGCGACCGGGCACCTGCAGCACCCCGGCCGACAGCGTCGGCGACTCCTCATCCGGCGGGCTGTACTGCACGATCACCGGCGAGCGATCCGGGTTGGCCTTCAGCCGGCGCCGGACGATCAGCATCACCGGCACGGCGAACACGGCCAACACGATGCCGACGATCGGGAGGATCAGCCGGTGCCACGGGTACGGCGGCTCCGGCGGCGGGCTGGCCGCGGCGAAGGTGCCGAGGGTGAACCCCAGCGCGACGGTGACGTTCTCGTCCGCGGCGAGCGGACCGGTGCGCACGGTGAACGCCTGCGCGCCCGTCGCGGTCGCCCCGTGCCACGAGGCCCAGGATGCGGCATCCGGCGGCCACTGCTCATCGGGTGCGGGCCCCGCGATGGCGCACGCGGTCGTCGAGTTCTCCGGGCCCTCGTAGCAGGCCGCGCGTCCGTCGATGAACCCGGCGGCGATCGCGCCGGTCACGTGCACGGTGATCGCGACATCGTCGATCGGCTGGGCGTGATCGGTGCCGACCGTGTCCCAGTAGAACTCGTCGGCCGCGGTATCGGCGTAGCGGATGACCACATCGCTCATCGTGTAGGTGAAGGTGTACTCCTGGGTGCCGTGCACGTAGGAGTCGTCGCCGGTGAGCACGTAGACCCAGTCCTCGTCCTCCTCGGTCCACCACGTGACGGCAGCACCGTCGGCCCCGGTGACCGATATGACGTCCGTGTCGAGGTCGATGCCCGACTGCGTCTTCGGCAGGGCCCGCACGACCCCCCGGTTCTGGTCGTACTCGGGGAAGGCCGCCACGAGTGTCTCCACGACATACAGCTGCGCCGTCGCGGTCGTGTCCCGGCTCAGGTAGTAGTCGCCGGTGAACGAGTCGAACGTGAAGTCGTCGGTCGATGCGGGCGCGATGGCCGGCGCGGGCACGATGGCGGGCGCGGCCGGCGCGGCGCCCGCGGCGGATGCCGGCACGAGCACGAGCACCAGCGCGAACAGGACGGCGAGCAGGCGGGGCATCGCTCCAGGCTATCGGGGACGTGCCTGCGGGCCCGGCCTCAGCGGTTGATGTTCAGGGCCTCGGCGGTCGCGGTCATCGATGCGTCGGCCGCAGCGGCATCGCCGTTCAGGGTCGAGCCGTAGCTGGGAATGAGCTCGCGCAGCGTCGGCTCCCAGCCCGAGATCCGGTCGGGGAAGCAGGTCTTCAGCAGGCCGAGCATGATGGATGCCGCCGTCGACGCCCCCGGCGATGCGCCGAGCAGGCCGGCGATGGTGCCGTCGGCCGAGGTGACGACCTCGGTGCCGAACTGGAGGGTGCCGCCCTTGGCGGGATCCTTCTTCATCACCTGCGCGCGCTGGCCGGCCTGGATGATCTCCCAGTCGGCATCCTGCGCGGTCGGCACGAACTCCCGCAGCGAGTCCACCTTCTTCTTGTGGGTCTTCACGAGCTCGCCGACGAGGTACTTCACGAGATCGAAGTTGGTGACGGCGACCTTCAGCATCACCCCGAGGTTGCCGGGGCGCACCTGGGCGACGATGTCGGTGATGCGGCCGGTCTTGAGGAACTTCGGGCTGAACGTCGCGAACGGGCCGAACAGCAGGGACGCCTCGCCGTCGACGACGCGGGTGTCCAGGTGCGGCACCGACATCGGCGGGGCGCCGACCGAAGCCTGCGAGTACACCTTCGCCTGGTGCTGCGCGACGATGGCCGGGTTGGTCGTCTTGAGGAACTGCCCGCCGATCGGGAACACGCCGTAGCCGTTGATCTCCGGGATGCCGGAACGCTGCAGCAGCTTGATCGCCCAGCCGCCGGCGCCGACGAACACGAAACGGGCGTTGAACGATCCGGGCGTCTTGCCGAGGCTGTGCCGGTAGGACACCTTCCAGGTGCCGTCGTCCTGCTTCTTCAGCCCGCGCACCTCACGGTTGGTGAAGACCTCGACGCCCCGCTCCTGCAGGTGGCCGAACAGCTGGCGGGTCAGCGCGCCGAAGTCGACGTCGGTGCCGGCCGGCACGCGGGTGGCCGCGAACGGCTCGCCCCTGCGGCGCTTCTGCATCAGCAGCGGCGCCCACTGGTTGATGACGCGGGAGTCCTCGGAGTACTCGATGCCCTCGAACAGGGGCTGCTTCTTGAGCTCTTCGTAACGCGCACGGAGGTACGCGACGTCCTTCTCTCCGCGGACGAAGGTCATGTGCGGGGTGGCGTTGATGAAGGTCGACGGCTCATCGAGGATGCCGCGATCGATGAGGCTCGACCAGAGCTGACGGCTCTGCTGGAACTGCTCGTTGATGGCGACGGCCTTGGCCGCGTCGACGGTGCCGTCGGCGGCCTGCGGCATGTAGTTGAGCTCACACAGGGCGGCGTGGCCGGTGCCGGCGTTGTTCCAGGCGTTCGACGACTCGGCGGCAAGGTCGCTGAGGCGCTCGCAGACGACGATCTTCCAGTCCGGCTGCAGCTGCTGGAGCAGGGTTCCCAGGGTGGCGCTCATGATGCCACCGCCGATCAGGGCGACGTCGACAGTTTCACTCACAATGTTCCAGTCTAGGCCGCGCGCCTGACGACATCCGCCGCGTGCGGCATCCTCGGCTGTCAAGGATCGCCGTTCTTGCCCGCGGGAGAACATCTGGGCGCGATCGGACCGCTGCACCGGTGCTCTCGCAGGCGAGGGGCTCTCGTGCCGTGCGGGGCGTCGGGGTCAGGCGGCGGGCACCGCGGCGCCGAGGCGTGCCGCGACGATCTCGGCGATCTGCACGGCGTTCAGTGCCGCGCCCTTGCGCAGGTTGTCGTTGCTGATGAACAGCACGAGGCCCTTGCCCTCGGGCGCAGACTGGTCGGCGCGGATGCGGCCGACGAAGCTGGGGTCCTTGCCGGCGGCCGCCAGCGGCGTCGGCACCTCGTCGAGGACGACACCGGGGGCCTCAGCGAGCACCGCGCGCGCCCGATCCGGCGTGATGTCGCGAGAGAACTCGGCGTGGATCGACAGCGAGTGTCCCGTGAACACGGGCACGCGCACGCAGGTGCCGGCGACGCGCAGGTCGGGCAGCTCGAGGATCTTGCGGCTCTCGTTGCGGAGCTTCTTCTCCTCGTCGGTCTCGTTGTCACCGTCGTCGACGATGCTGCCGGCCAGCGGGATCACGTCGAAGGCGATGGGCGCGACGTACTTCTCCGGCTGCGGGAAGTCGACCGCAGAGCCGTCGTGCACGAGATCGAGCGTGTGGCCCTGGGCAAGCACACCCTCGACCTGACCGAGCAGCTCCTGCGCGCCGGCCAGGCCCGAGCCGGATACCGCCTGGTAGGTGCTGACGATGAGTCGCTCCAGGCCCGCCTCGGCGTGCAGAGCCTTGAGTACCGGCATCGCGGCCATCGTCGTGCAGTTCGGGTTCGCGATGATGCCCTTGGGCGGGTTCACTGTCGCGTGCGGGTTGACCTCGCTGACCACGAGCGGCACCTCGGGGTCCATGCGCCAGGCGCTGGAGTTGTCGATGACGACCGCGCCGGCCTCCGCGAAGCGGGGGGCGTGCGCGCGCGAGCCGGTGGCCCCGGCGCTGAACAGCGCGATGTCGATACCGGCCGGGTCGGCGGCAGCGACGTCTTCGATCACGATCGTGTGGCCGCCGAACTCGACGGCCTGACCCGCGCTGCGGGCGGTCGCGAACAGCCGCAGCTCACGGATCGGGAAGGCCCGTTCCGCGAGAATCTCGCGCATGACCGTCCCGACCTGGCCGGTGGCGCCGACGACGGCGACAGAGAGTCCTGAATCGGAGATACGGGTCATGACGGTGTTCCTTGCGTTGAGGGGTTTCGGCGATTCTACCGGCCCGCGACGGGGCGACCGGCGCCCCGTCGCCGGATGCCGGTCAGCGACCGGTGCCGGCGTAGACGACGGCCTCGGTGTCCCCGTCCAGCCCGTAGGCCGTGTGCACGACGCGGGCCGCCGCGGCGAGGTCATCACCGCGCAGCACCACCGAGATGCGGATCTCGGAGGTCGAGATCATCTCGATGTTGATACCCGCGGTCGACAGTGCCTCGAACAGCGTCGCCGAAACACCGGAGTGGGCGCGCATGCCCGCACCGACGACCGACAGCTTGCCGATCTGGTCGTCGTGCACGAGGCTCTCGAACCCGACATCCTGCTGCTGCGCGGCGAGCGCGCGCAGCGCGGCGGCGGCATCGGTCTTCGGCAGCGTGAACGAGATGTCGGTGCGGCTGGTCGCGGCGGCCGAGACGTTCTGCACGATCATGTCGACGTTCGCGCCGCTGCGCGAGACGATCTTGAAGATCTCGGCGGCCTTGCCCGGCACGTCGGGCACACCGATGACGGTGATCTTGGCCTGGCTCAGGTCGGTGGCGACACCGGCGACGATCGGCTCTTCCATCTCTTCTCCTTCTTTGCCCCCGACGCCGTCCGGCACCGTCATCCCGGGGCCGAGCACATACGTGCCGACGCCGGCGCTGAACGTCGAGCGGGCGTGGATCAGGACGCCGTGCCGGCGAGCGTACTCGACGGCGCGGATGTACAGGACTTTGGCGCCGTTGGCGGCGAGCTCGAGCATCTCCTCCGCCTCGACGGTGGCGAGCTTGCGGGCGTTGGGGACGACGCGCGGGTCGGCGGTGAAGATGCCGTCGACATCGCTGTAGATCTCGCAGACGTCGGCCTCGAGCGCCGCTGCGAGGGCGACCGCGGTCGTGTCCGATCCGCCGCGGCCGAGCGTCGTGATGTCGCGGGTGTCGCGGTTGAAGCCCTGGAAGCCGGCGACGATGACGATGGCACCCTCGTCCAGCGCCTCCCGGACGCGGATGGGCGTGACATCGACGATGCGCGCCGAGCCGTGGTCGGCGGTGGTGATCATGCCGGCCTGGCTGCCGGTGAACGAGCGCGCCTCGAAGCCCATCGAGTGGATGGCCATCGCCAGCAGCGCCATCGAGATGCGCTCCCCGCTGGACAGCAGCATGTCGAGTTCGCGCGGCGCCGGGATCGGCGCGACGGCGTGGGCCAGGTCGAGCAGTTCGTCGGTCGTGTCGCCCATCGCGCTGACCGCCACGACCACGTCGTGACCGGCGCGACGGGTGTCGACGATGCGCTTGGCGACCCGCTTGATGCTCTCGGCGTCGGCGACGGACGAACCGCCGTACTTCTGGACGATCAGCGCCACGTGTGGATCTCCCGGGTGATGGCCGGCTGCGACGCGCCGGCGGGGCGGCGGATGCCACGCCCCGACGATCCATCATATTGAGCAACGGATGCCGGCATGGCCATGTGACCGCGCGGGTACCCACGACGGCGTGGTCGCCTTACGCTGGGAGGCATGAGCGCCCACGCCGACCTTGTCTGGAACCGTGCCCTGGACCTCCCCTCGCCGTCGGCTGCGACGCACACCGGCGACGCCGCGCTGCTGACGGTGCTCACATTCCACGGACTCGTCATGAACGGCGGGCTGTTCAACGCCGTCGAGCTGCACAGCCATGACGACGTGTACCCGGTGGATGCCGTCGTCGACGCCTACCGCTACCTCGGCCTGGAGGATGCCGCCGCGGCGATCGACAACGCCGTGCTGGAGCAGCGCGACCTGGCATCCCCCTCGTCATCCTCCGACGATGACGAGGATGAGGACGACGCGCTGGAGGCCGCCGAAGAGCGGATCAACGCCACCTACGTGCTCGAAGACGACGGCATCGAGCACGTGCTCGAGGTGGCGCTGGCGAACGACCCCGACGCGTTCGCGCCGGTCGACTGACCGGTCGGGGTCACTCCACCACGCCGATGCCCTCGCGGCGGCGCAACCGGCCGCCGGTCGCGGCGAGCCAGCACCCGGCGATGACGAGCGGGAACCCGATCAGCAGGCCGGGGGTGAGCGCCTCGCCGAGCACGATCACGCCCAGGATGATCGCGACGATCGGATTGACGTAGGTGAACAGCGGTGCGCGGACCGGGCCGACCTCGGCGATGAGGGCGAAGAACGCGAGGAAGGCGAGGGCGGTGCAGAGGATGCCGAGGGCCGCCAGCGCCAGGCTCGAGCGCAGCGTCGGCACCTCGTGCTGCGTGAGCACGCCCAGCGGCAGGTAGACCAGCCCGACGGCGAACAGCGACAGGGTGATCGTGCCCAGCGACGGCACGTCCTTGAGCTTGGTGGCGACGATGAAGGGGGCGATCGCGTACAGCAGCGCGGTCAGCAGCACCTCCCCCGCCGCCAGCAGGGCGTCGGCCGGATCGGCGACGGACAGCCCGGGGCCGATGACGATGATCGCCACCCCGATGAAGCCGACGGCGAGGCCGATCGCACGCAGCGGGGCGAGGGCGGTGCGGTCGCCGCGGCCGAGCGCGATGAGCGCGGCGAACAGGGGCACGGTCGCGACGAGCAGACCGGTCAGGCCCGACGGCAGCGTCTGCTCGGCATGCGCGAGCAGCACGAATGGCCCGGCCATCTCGATCGCGCCGAAGGCGAGCACCCACGGCCAGAGCGTCAGCGCGGGGCGCAGCGCGCGCCGGTGCAGCGCCATCGGCAGCAGGATGACCGCGCCGAGCAGGGTGCGTCCGGCGACGATCGCCGGCGGCGAGATGGAGTCGACCGCTTCCTTGATGAACAGGTACGGGATGCCCCACAGCAGCGCCATCGTGGCGTAGAGCAGCCAACCGCGAGCGGAGACCGCGGCCGGCCAGGTGCGCGCGAGCGACATCAGACGCTGCGGCGGCCCTCGAACGCGCGCCCGAGGGTGACTTCGTCCGCGTACTCGAGGTCACCGCCGACGGGCAGGCCGGAGGCGAGCCGTGTGACGCGGATCGACAGCGTGTGCAGCAGCCGACTGAGATAGGTCGCCGTCGCCTCGCCCTCGAGGTTCGGGTTGGTGGCGAGGATGACCTCCTGCACGGTGCCGTCGGCCAGGCGCTGCATGAGCTGGGCGATGCGCAGATCGTCTGGACCGATGCCGGCGATGGGGCTGATCGCACCGCCGAGCACGTGATAGAGCCCGCGGAACTCACGGGTGCGCTCGATCGCGGAGACGTCCTTGGCGTCTTCCACGACGCAGATGAGGCTCTGGTCGCGACGCGGATCGCGGCAGATGGCACACCGCTCCTGCTCCGAGACGTTGCCGCAGATCTCGCAGAACCGCACACGCTCGCGCAGTTCGCCGAGCAGCTGCGACAGACGTGAGACGTCGAATGTGGGGGTCTGCAGGATGTGGAACGCGATGCGCTGCGCCGACTTCGGCCCGATGCCCGGAAGGCGGCCGAACTCGTCGATGAGGTCTTGGACGATGCCGTCGTACATGGCTTAGCTGAACCTCGCCGGCGGGGTGTACGGCTCTTCGCGCACGAAGGTGGCGCCCAGCATCTGCCGGACGACGGCCTCACCGACGCGCTCGATGCCGCCCGAGCGGGGCGCGCGCGGCGCGGTCGCGAAGGCGGCGGCCGTGGCGGATGCCGACTGCGAGGCGGCCGGCGTCGTGGTGCGCTCGACCGCGACCGGGCCGCGCGGCGGAACGGGAGCGTTCGCGTCGATCGGCGGAGGGAACTCCTCTTCCTCCTCGGCGGTGGCCGGCGGCTCGTCGGTGAGCACATCGCCGTCGTGCACCGCGGTGAGCACACGAACCGGTGCGGCAGCGGCTTCTTCCGGCTCGTCGTCGACAGCCAGGGGCGCGGACGATCCGGCGTCGCTGTTCGGGATCGCCACCACCGCCCACTCGGTCACCGGTGCGCCCACCGGCGCGTTCGAGGACGCGGTGGGCGCTGTGGACGCTGCGGGAGCGGAGCGCACGGCGGTGGGCTCGGGGCGCGTGGGCGCAGCGCCGAGAGCGGATGCCGGCGCGGCCGGAGCCGGGCCCGTCACCCGGTCCGCCTGCGGTGCGGCATGGTGGCTCGGAGCGGCGATGCCCCCGCCGGACGGCGGCGGCGTCTGGGCGCCGGAGCCTCCCCCGCCGCCGGGACCGCTGTCGGGCTCGTGCCGTGC
>Ga0182744_1003769_pt1 | contig 11697 bp, 11 predicted proteins | sample eDN3rd30CKraftMG_FD_128525 | JGI IMG/M metagenome (GOLD analysis project Ga0182744, IMG submission 128525) | Enriched Miracle-Growth compost microbial communities from Emeryville, California, USA - eDNA 3rd pass 30_C Kraft MG (version 2) (version 2) ...
ACGGTTCTCGAAGGGATCTCCACCCGTTTTTCACCCGGTGAATTCGTGGCCCTCATGGGGAAAAACGGCAGCGGCAAGTCGACTTTGATGCGTCTCCTCGCCCAGCAAGAGCTTGTGGACGGAGGAGACATCCTCTTCCTGGAACAAAGCCTTCGCAAATCCAATACCGTCATCAACCCCTTTATCGCTTTTATTTCCGAAGACCATCAGCTTCCCCTCTCGATTTCTCTCGAGCGTTGGGCCGACCATTACGCGTCGATTTCCCGAATTTATGACAGAGAACTTTTAAAAAGACTTCGTGACGATCTGGAGGTGGACTTTTCCCAGAATTTTCACTCTCTGTCCCGGGGACAAAAAGCCAAAGCGCTCTTTTGTCTTCTCGCCGCCAGAAGACCGAAGGCTTACATTTTGGACGAGATCACTTCCGTTTTGGATCCGGGATCGCGCTGGACTCTGATGGAATTTTTAAAGAGGGAAGTTTCCACCAATCGATTGGTGATCATGAGCACGAACATCGCCAGCGAAATGCACGGCTTTGCCACCCATACTCTCTTTTTGGAGCATGGACGCCCTCTCTTTTCCGCAAGAACGGACCAACTGCAAGACCACTTCCAAGCCTTTCGGATTCCCCCCGCTCTCGGCGAAACCCTGGGCAGCGGAAAATTCCGCCGCATCCTGAAAAACAGCGACGGCTCCTGGACCTATCTTATGAGCAAGACGGACGGAGAAAAGTTTCCCCCGGGCGCCCTCGAGGAGCGCCGGGAAATCACCCTCGCCGACGTCCAATCCTACTTCACCGCCAAGGAAGGAGCGAAGCAATGAACCCCTTCGTTCGTTACATCTTGTGGCGCCATATCAGGTATCTTCTTATCGGATCAGCATTTGCATTTAGCTTTTTTTACTTTTTTCCCATTTTCGACGACGAATCTTACTTCTTCTACGGAAGCTATCTTGCCTTTTTCATCCTCTTACTTCCCCTATTTTCCGCGGCACCCATGTGGATCACTTTCTGGAAAAGAACCTCTTCCTCCATCAATTCTTTCTGGAAAGACCTTTTCCTCTTGAATGGGATCCTTTCCGCGAGCGCGCTTATCATATCTTTCATCCTTTTCCCCTGGGTTTCCGCCGGAACAGAAACTCTTCTAAGAATTCTTCAACTTTACGGGCCGGAAGAAATCTGCTTTTTCTTCATCGTCCTCACCGGTCTTTTTTGCCTGGACGGAAATTTGGAAGAAAATGCGAAAAAACACTCCCGCCACCCCATCAAATACGCCTTTTTTTGCTTCCTTGCTTACGGCGTGCTCGCAGGATTGACTTTTATTTATCTCGGCTCTCATCTTCTCGGATTTCTCTCCACGGAATTGGTTCTCCTTTTCTCTTTCTTCTTCCTTCTTCCCTCAGCAAAAAAATCATTTTACAAACCAAAGAGAATTTACCTGTTTTCGTTCTTTCTTCTTGTTATCCTTGTCTCCAGCGGGCTCATCTTCTCTCTGGCGAAGGCCCTCAACACCGAAAAACAATTCGTCGGCTTTTTAGCACCAAGCACTCTCCATGAGCTTGCTCCCCTCGAACAGGTTAAGACCACCCGGGAATGGATGCTCTGGTATGGAGACGGACAAAACATCCCCTTTCCCCTTCTAGAAAAATCTTTGGAAAAGCTGCATGAGGTGTGCCCCCTCAACCCCACCGACCACGCGCTCAACATTTTATGCGAAAAGAAAGATGAAAAATCCGAAAGAGACATGGGGTTGACCAACGTTTCAAAGAGCGAGGAAATTTTAAGCCTCTTGCGCTCTGAAAATCCCTATGCGCAACTTCTCGGCATCGTTTCCGCAAAAACCGCGGAAAAATTCCCCGACAAAATCAGCGAAGAAATCACCGGAGAGCTCAAAAGGCTCTCCCAAACAGAGGGGAGCGCGGCCTATGCCGCCTATGTCGCCCTTCACTCCGCGTTTTCGAAGAGCTACAAAAGCGTTCGCATTTACCTCCGGGACCTCCCCCAAGACCGGTAAGTCTTTCACTTTCCCTGGAATTTTTATGATCCCCTCTCTCCCAGAGGGGCCCTAAATGCCCCAATCGGGCATGCTCTTCGCAAAAGCACGGCCTCAAAAACCCGTCTCTTAAAAAATCAGAAAGGTGTCTTATGACTCTTCCCTCTTCCGCTCTGACCGTGGCGCTGGCCTTCAGCCTTTTCCTTCAACCCCTGGCCCTTGCCGCCCCCACCGTTGAGGAAAACAACCGGGCCCTTCTGGAAAAGATCGAAAACTATGACGTGAACAAGATGTCCTTGGACGAGCTCAAGGCCGCGCTGCTCGAGCTGAATATGAAGCTTTCGGATTTGGAAGTGGACTTGCGCACCGCTAAGATCATGGCGGACGGAAGAACCGCGGTGAAGGTCAGAAACTGGACCATGGGAATCGGTGCCTCCGCAGTGGCTTTCATGATCATCACGGACATTCGCTGTAAAGGACCCGACTGCGGCGGAGGACTGGTCGCCGGACTCTTGGTCTTTTTGCCCCTCACCTTGGCAACCACCGCCGTCGAGCAAAGCTACATCTACCTGACGAATTCAGAGGTCCATGATCTCAAGTCGACCATTTCACAACTGAAAGACAAAATTTCGGATCTCGCCTGGAAGATCCGCGAGCTGGAATGAAGAGAGTAAAAAGTTTTCTTTTTTTGAGCGCCTTCCTTTTTGGGGGCGCTTTTGCTTTCAGCCAACCGCTTGCCGCCCCCTCTTCTTGCCTTCGCTATTTGGAAACCCAACAACTCGAAAAGCCCACGGGACTTTATCAAAAATATCTGTGGTGGAAGCTCTTTAAAGCCTGGAGAGCGCAAAAGCCCCTTTCTTCCAGAGCTTTTCAAAAGGCCGTTCGAAACAGCGCTCAAGTTTTAATGACCCTCAGACGCCAACAACAAGATCCCGCTTTCACCACTCTCTCCAAAGAGGAAAAAAAGATGTACTCCTGGGCGGAGCGGGCTGTTTTGACGGAGGAGTTTAAAGAACTTCAGCCCTTCGAAAAACAAAGGTCTCTTTTTTTCAGCCTTCTTTATCATGCTCTCACCCTCAGCCTTCCCGAAAAGACGGATCGGTCCATGTCCAAGGACCTTTTGTCCTCTCTTCAGAGAGACGGCATTTTCCCCCATTGGGAAGCGGTCAAGGCCGCCTACGGGCAGAGCCGTCAGAGCGGCGTTGAGTCCTACAGATCTCTTCAAAAGACCGCGCAAGTTTTGTTTGTCGCGCTGTCCTTGGTCGGATCCTACGCCCACTCCCAAAACGTGATTCACGATTTGCAGGATTCAAACAAAGCTCAAATTTTTCAAACCCTTGAACAAATGGATCAAGGACTGGATCGGTTGGAAGCCCTCGTGGATCAAAAGATCAAGGAGAGAAATGAGACTTCAAGATTTGGTGTTGGACCCGTCGCTTCACCCTGAAATTCAACGTCTGCAGAAAATGTCCACGAAAATTCCCCTTGAGAAATATCTCGAACACGTCCGGCTTCTTGCGCGAAAATATCCCCAAGAACTTTACCTTCAAACAAAATACGCGGCGATCCTTGGCGACTGGGGACAAACGCTGAATTCCTCCAGGGAAAGAAAAATCAAAGCAAAGGCCGCCGTTTTGCTCTCGAAGCTCCTCAAGAAATTAAGAAACGCTCCCTACCCTTTGAAATGCTACGTGAGGAATGAATACTACTACCATTCCGGACAGCCTTTTAAGCAATACCAACTGGGAGTGGAGCGCCTTAAAAAAGGCAGTAACGGACATTTCTCCGCAGGAGTTGGCGCCTCTCTTTACGCTTATGATCTCTTTTTGCGAGGGCAAATAAAGAAGGCTTATGAATACGGACATCTTTCCTTTCACCACTGGAGCACTTTTGAACATCCGGAAAAAGTGGGAGGCCCCTTCTTTGCGCTCAGCCTGGCCCTCTCCCGTTCTCCCACCGAAGCCCGCGCCGCTTTCAAAAAGACGCTCAAAGCCGATCCTTACGGGGACACTCTTCATCAGCACTATTACGAAAAAGAGGAAAGACGACTTGAAGCCCTGTGCACTTTACTCGAATAACGAATTTTATTGGAAAATCCAAAGCACCCGGGCCTAAAAACTCAATGGAATGGCAAAGAGGATGACAGTAAAGAAGAGTGTTTTCATTCTTGGATTGTTGGAATAATTAAGTGTGCTCAATCAAACTCTAAAGTTCCCAGATTATTTGATCACATTGGACGCGGTGAGACGGAGAAAGGGAACTGTTACCTTTGAAAAATTGGTTGCGGGGGCCGGATTTGAACCGACGACCTTCGGGTTATGAGCCCGACGAGCTACCAGGCTGCTCCACCCCGCGACATGGATTGAACAGATTCGGAAGAGCCACATTAGGCCCTCACGACGGCAGATGTCAACCCCCCTGAAGGCCAAGAACGGCATATCATGCTGGAAATAAAGGCATTTTAGTGGGCATCCACCATTTTCACTTTGCGCTTCAACTGAAGGAAATAAAGCGGAATAAACGACAGCGCCATGATGATCATCATGGTCCAGATCAACTGATTGAAACTGAGCATAAACACCTGGGCTTGGATTTTCATCTCGAAGATCTTAAGCACTCCCAGATCTCCCTTCAGCATCCCCGTCACCGAGGGCAGCTTCGCCTGCAGGGAGTGGAGGAAGCCGTAATAAACCGACGAAGTCTTTTGATTCAGCAGGGAAATCTTCGTCGTCAGATCGAGATAGTTCTGATGGGAATTCACGTTCATCAGCGTGGCCACCATGGCGATCCCCACCGAACCTCCCAATTGCCGAAACAAGTTCAACAAGCCGGAAACCTGCCCCATGCTGGCGCCGCGGAATTGACTGAGAATGGACGAATTGATCGGCACGAACAGGAAAGCCAAGGCAAAGCCCCGGATGTAGAGAACAAGAAGCACGTCGTGTTGAGAGGACAAGGGGGACAAAAAAGTCATGACGTACATGCAAAGTTCCAAAGAAGCCAAACCCACAAAGATCAGCCATTTGGAATTCACCCCGTTCGACATCATTTTTCCGACGAAGGGCATGGTGAGCGCGGTCAGAATGGATCCGGGAATAAACAATATCCCCGTCTGAGTGGCGGTGTAGTGGTAAGAACTCTGCACAAAAACCGGAAGCAAAAACACCAGGGCGTAAAGGAAAAACCCCAGAAAAGACATCAAGCCCACTCCGCAAAGAACGATGGCTTCCTTGAACAAGCGCACATTGATGATGGGATTTTTCACCTTCAGCTCCCACCAAATGAAAGTCGGTAAGCACACTCCTGAAATCAAAGAATTGATCAGAATCGTGGCGGAGGAAAACCAGTCGTCAGCCTCTCCCCGCTCAAGAACAAATTGCAGACACCCGATTCCAAGAATCAAAAGAGCCAGCCCCACGACGTCCAAAGAACGACTGGGCGCTTCGCCGGAGTGCTTTTTTTCTTCTTCTGTCGGGTCACGATCAAAAATCACCGCGAGCCCCACGAAAAGAGCCAGCAAGCCCAAAGGAAGATTGATATTGAAGATGGATCTCCAACCATATTCATCGGTCAGATAACCTCCGAGCACGGGGCCCAGAGCCGGTCCGATCATCACACTCATCCCAAAAATCGCGCCCGCGGTGCCGGCTTTTTCCGGAGGAAACTGTTCATAGATCAAAGACTGAGAGGTGGGAAGAAGCGCTCCTCCCATCATCCCTTGGAAAATACGGCAGACGATCAGAAAAAAAAGATTGGGAACCAAACCGCAGGCCACGGAAAAAAACGTGAAGGCCGCGATACAGCCCAGATAATACTTGCGCCGCCCGAAGCGTTCGCTGAACCAGGCGGAAGCGGGAAGAACGATGGCGTTGGCAATGGCGTAGCCGGTCACGACCATACTGATGTCTTCCAACGTGGCCCCTAAGTTTCCCATCATGGTGGGAAGAGCGACGTTCACGATGGAGGTGTCGACGATTTCCAGCAAAGACGCCAGCACCGCCACAAAGATGATCAAGGCCGAATTGTTCTTCATCAAAGTACCTTCGGATTATCTTCTGTTGACGCTGACCACGGCGGAAAGTCCCGCACGCAAATCATCCACGTCTTTTTCGGAAAGCCCCAAAAGTTTCAAACGCACAGGCACCCTTTGCACCACCTTGGTGAAGTTCCCGGTCGCATTGTCCGGAGGCAAAAGGGCGAAAGTCGCACCGGTTGAGGCGGAAATGCTTTCCACTTCCGCTTTGAAAGACAAACCCGGGAGAGCGTCCACCGCCACGCTGGCCTTGGCGCCGACACGGATGTCATCCAGATCGGTCTCTTTGAAATTCGCCGTGATCCAACGCTCTCCTCCCTCCACAAAACCAAGCAGAGGAACACCAGGGGAGGCCAACTGCCCCACTTCCACCGATCTGCGGGCGATGAATCCGTCTTTGGGCGCTTTGATTTCCGTGTTTTCCAGATTCAATTCCGCTTGGGCCAGCTGCGCCGACATTCCATCAAAACGCGCCTTGATTTCCGCATAAGCGCTGTTGGCCGTGTCATATTGCTGCCTGGAAACCACGTTCTTTGTGTAAAGAGAAGAGATCCTTTTATAGTTGCTTTCCAATTCTTCTTTTTTGGCCTTGATGGAATCCAACTGCGCGCGGATTTCATCGGCGGCATTTTTATAGTCGCGGGCATCCACTTCGATCAGGACCTGATCTTTTTTGACCTTGTCCCCTTCACGCACGTTGACCGCGCGGATGTAGCCGCCGACCTTCGGCGCCAACATCACCACGTGGGCGTCCACCTGGGCATTGTCCGTCGTCACGTAAAGCATGTGCTCCACCACGAAATAAGCCGCGACCAACACCGCCACCACGGCCACACCGATAAAGATCGTTTTTTTGTTCACATTTTTTGGTTTCGTCATTGCACACCCTCAAATTGAGTCAATTCTTTTCCGACCGCGAGTTCCAAATGAAGCAAAGCCTGAAGAGCTCCCAGTTGGGCTTTCACCGCCCCGGCCTGAGCGCCGTAAAGTTCCGATTCGGCGTCCAAAAAATCCGTGTTGGTGCGCACACCCACACGCCGTCCCTCTTTCGCCAATCTCACGCTTTCCTCGGCCTTTTTCACGTCGCTGAGCTTGGCTTGATACACCCGGCAGTTGTAAACGTATTTTCTTTTCCAAATTTCGAAATCCGATTTGGCTTTCAGACGCGCTCCCTCCAAAGATTTTTGCGCCTGATAGGAAACTTCCGCCGTCTCCTGGGATTTGGACAAAGATCCCATGCCGTCAAAAAGATTCCACGTCATGGAAAATCCGAACTGATAGGCATCCCGGTAATTGTCCCAGTCGTCGAAGCGCTGGTTGCGGTTGTTATAGTATTGGTATTGTCCGAAAAGACCGATTTGGGGCACCCAAAACCGATTGCTGGCGGAACTCGCTTTTTCAAGGCTTTCCGCTTCTAATTCCAGACCCTTCAAATCTTTTCTTTCCTGCACCGCGCTTTCAAAAGAAAGCGCATCGATCAGCTCCGCCCGCAATTCGGGAAGACTTCCTTCAACGTCGAAATCCACTTCTTTACGCCCCAAAGTTTCGCGCAGATTCATTTTGGCGATTTCTATGTTATCGGCGGCGTTGAGGAGTTCCGCTTCCGCATTGCTGACTTGAACCTCCACCTGCAACACGTCGTATTGAGTGGAGATTCCGGATTTCTTCTGGAGTTGAGTGTCGCGCAGATGGTCTTTAAGCGTTTTGATGTTTTGATCGGAAACGGCCTTCATCAGCTTCGCGGCCACCACCTGAAAATATTCTTCCTCCACCTGGCGCTTCAAAGAAAAGCGCGTCCAGTCCCGCAGATGTTCCTGGGCTTCCTCGTTGGCGGACTTTGAAAAATAATTGTTGGTGCTGGCGAAGCCGTCAAATAGGGGCAGCTGGGCCTGCAAGGTCAAATTGGAAGTGGGGATGATCTGAGGGACCGACACCGGAGCCCCTCCGAAATCAATGTCCGTGTAAAGATAATGTTGACTGGTGATGTAGTTCGCCGAGGCACTGACCTGCGGCAAGAATCCCTTCAAGGCCCCGCGCTTTTCCCAGGTCGCATGCTTGTAGCGGGAGTCGGCCTGCTGGGCCTGGGGCGAGGCGCTCAAAGCTTCGGAGAGCGCGTCCTTCAGAGTCAGGTTTTCCGCCCAGGTCGGCGCGCCCGCCGATCCCAAGGCAAAGATCAAAAAATATAAAATTGTTCGCATGAGAGATAATTTATCAGCGAATAGTTTGCACCGCAAACTGTTTATGCTAAATTGTCGAAATGAAACGCAAACGAAAAATGCCCACCGAATGCGCTGCCCATCCGGCTCTCAAAAGCTACTTCGGCTACTGTCTCTATAAAGCGGCCATGCGGATACGAACCCTTTTGGACGATTCCCTGAAAGATTACGGCGTCGTGGCTCCTCAGCTGGGACTTTTGCGACTGGTCCTGGAAAACGACGCGGACTTGACCCAAAGGGAGCTGTGCGGATTCATGGCCATCGACCGCGCATCAATGGTTAAGTATCTGGATGGATTGGAAAAAAAGCGTTTCGTTAAACGGGCCAGCGGCTCCGATGACCGGCGGGTGAAGCGGGTTCACATCACGCAAAAAGGAAAAGACTTTCTAAAGACCGTGCAAAAAAAGAGAAAAGCCATCGAGAAAGAATTTTTAAAAGACCTCACCCCGGAAGAACAAAGATCCTTGCGGGAAATTATCCCCAAATTACTCCCGACTCCTCCCAGCGACTAAGCCCTTAGCTCACTCACCAAAAAGTTCTTTTTCCGCCTTTTCCTGTTCCAAAAGCTGCCGGGAGATTTCCCCGGAAGGGCGCAGATTTTCTTTTCCTTGGATGCTGGCTCCCGGACAAAACGCCACCACGTCCCTTTTCCAGGCCCGGGGGTTCATGTTCTCCGGCCAAAAAGGCCATGTCCGGCACTGAGTGGGTCGCGCCTCATAGACCTCGCAACGTTTGTTCTTTAAAAAAAGGCAGTCCTCGGTCCCTTCGGGCTGAATCAAATGCCATACCCCATCGGTCTGGGCGCAAAAACGTTTTTTGAACTCCCCCACGCTCAGGCCCAGATGTTTGGCCATCAAGCGGCGGTCCTTCAGCGTCAGGTAAACAAAGCCATATTCCCCGCGTGAGACGCAGCACTTTCCCGACCCTTGGCACTGAAAGGACAGTCCTTTTTCATAAAATTTTTCTTTCACTCGATCCAAAACCAACCTCCGTTATCCACGGCGGCAAAATCTTTTTCCGAAAGCCCTTGCTGCTTCAATGCCTCCTGAAGGCGCTCCGCCGGTTCGTTGAGGGCCTCATCCGTCAACTGGAAAGTTCCCCAATGAATGGCCATGCTTTTTCGCGCGTGCAATTGCTGATGGGCCAAAACCGCCTCTTCCGGATTCATGTGGTGATCTTTCATAAACCAACGGGGCGCATAGGCGCCGATTGGAAGCAGGGCCACGTCAAACCCCTTCCACCGTTCTCCGAGAGTTTTAAAATGAGCGCCAAAGCCGGTGTCGCCGGCAAAATAAATTTTCTTCCCGCCGCCCTCGATCACATAAGAGCCCCATAAACTTTTGTTGCGGTCAAAAAGGCCGCGCGCGGACCAGTGTTTCGAAGGACAAAAGGTGATCCTCAAACCTTCGGTCTCCTTGACGTCGCCCCAGTCCATTTCCTCACAGCGCACGTCGGGAATCTTCGAAAGCAGAGCGCAATCGCCCAGAGGAGCTAAAATCAAAGGCCGATCTCTTTTCGTTATTTTACCCAAGGTGGCTACGTCCAGATGGTCATAGTGGTTGTGGCTCAACAAAACCACGTCCACTTTGGGAATCTGTTTGAAATCCAAGCCCGGATTTTTCACCCGCAGAGGGCCCATCCACGTGAGCGGACTGGCCCTTTTGGAAAACACCGGATCCGTCAAAAGAGTTTTCCCTCCCACTTCCAAAAGCACGCTGGCATGATTGATCAAAGTCACCCGCCCCCGCTTCTCCCGTTTTTCAAGCGGCTGCCATGAGGATTTTTTCAACTCCACCCACCGCGGCCAGCGCGCGGATTTTTCCGAAAATTTCCATTTCAAAATATCGTAAAAAGATTTGGGACTGTCACCCTCGGGATTAAAAAATCGCTCCCCATCGAAATGATCGGAAATCTTTACGGCTGAAGCCATCGGAGCTCCCAAAGAAAAGAGGATTAAAAAAAGAAAGAATAAAGGGCTTTTCATTGCCACCCGCCTTCACAAGTGATCTTATGAAATGATCCTCTTGAAACAAAGGACTTTATCATGAAATTCTTCCCCCTTACTTTCGCAGCCGCGCTTTACGCCGCACTTTTTTCCCTTAACCTGCAGGCCGCGCCCTTCCCTTCGCCGGAAGGTCTTTGCTCCCCGACGTCCTGCACCTCCGCCATGCAGGAGATTTACGACGGCTTTATGCGGGCGGAACATGAGCCCCTCACCCAGCAAAGAGGTTTTTCCGGAAGCTGCTACACCACCCAAAGAAATCTGGATCCCGAGCACGAACAGCACGGCGCCATGATCATCACTCCCGGAGATCAAAGCCTTTTTTCCGCGGCCTTCACTTATTTCGCCAAGGACAACCCCTATAAAGGCATGAACCTTCAGGAACTGGTCAAAGCCTTAAAACAGGTTTCTCCCCGTCAACATCCGGTCACGCGAGGGGACGGCATGGATCTGGCCTTGATCGCCAGCTCTTCCGCCGAATTTTATTATTGGTACAAAACCACGCCGGAAGGCGCGTGGTTGGTCGCCGATCTCCGATACAAAACGGCTCCCAGCGAAAACACCAGGATCTTTTGTTCCTTTTCCCTCGTTCATCAATGATCGTTTTTTACCGTCTGGGTTTTTCTTTTTTATTTTTAGTGACGATTTTTTTTGGACCTTTATTTTCAAAAAAAATCCGCGCCGGCTTTCGTCTGCGTAGGGAGCGCTTGAAAGCGCCTTTTCTGCCCGCTTTCGAAAACAGCTTCGTGGTCCACGCGGCTTCCGGCGAATATGAATACGCAAGACCCCTGATTCAGGAATTGAAAAAAAATTTTCCGCAAACGCCGGTGATCGTGACCTTCTTTTCACCCACTTACGTCAAGGTCATCGACAAAGACCCCTTGGTGGATTTGGCCGTTCCTCTTCCCTTCGACTTTCCGGGGCCCGTGCGCGGATTTTTAAAAAAGGTCCGCCCTCTGGCCGTCTTTATCGCCCGTACGGATTTGTGGCCGGAATTTTTACGGCAGTGCCGGCAAAAAAAAATTCCGCTGATTTTATTTTCCTATTATGAAAATCCCAAAAAACCTCTTTTAGGGAGATTTCTTAGGCACCGGCTTTTAAGGCAAATTTCCCACGTCGATTGCGTGGGACCGGTGACGGCGGAAAGGTTGCTGAGAAGCGGACTTCCTTCGGTCACGGCTTTCGGAGACACCCGCTTTGACCGCGTTCAGGAACGAAAACTTCATCCAAAGACTCTGCCCTTTTCCCTTCCCAAGGAACAAACGCTGATTTTGGGATCCACCTGGAAAGAGGACGAAGACGCGCTTCTTCCCGCCCTCGCCGCGACCCAGGAATTATGGCGCCAAGTAGTGATCGCGCCCCATGAACCCAGCCCCGATCACTTAAAAGATCTGCAAAAGAGACTTAAACATCTCGGCCTCTCCTTTCAGCTGTTTTCCGAAACCACCACGATGC
>Ga0182744_1003770_pt1 | contig 11697 bp, 4 predicted proteins | sample eDN3rd30CKraftMG_FD_128525 | JGI IMG/M metagenome (GOLD analysis project Ga0182744, IMG submission 128525) | Enriched Miracle-Growth compost microbial communities from Emeryville, California, USA - eDNA 3rd pass 30_C Kraft MG (version 2) (version 2) ...
CCGCCGAAAGACTGAGGGGATAGAATAAGATTAGAGAAGGCCGAAGGTGCGGGCTTTCGCGACCGCCTGAACTTTATTCACCGCCACGAGCTTGGTCAGCACGTTGCTGATATGGAAATTCACGGTACGGGTTGAAATATTGAGGATTGCGCCGATGATTTCCGATGTTTTGCCTTCGCTGGCCCAGTGCAAGATTTCCCTTTCACGTGCCGTCAGATTGACCTCGGAAACGCAGTTCATGGTTGGAACATCGAGATGTTCATACATGGACAGATGAAGCAAATTGGCCGAAATCTGCATCTGACGACGCAACGTGGCGATTTCGCCGGAAGCTAATGGAGGATCGCTTCTGATGAAAGACAGCATGCCGAATACGCCCTGCGCGGCCCAGCAAGGCTGCGAAATACCAACCTTGAAGCCAAAACTCTGTGCATCCGTCCAGATTTGAGGCGCCTCGGCATATAGTTTCGCCGACCAGACCAGCGGCTCGATGCTGTTTAATGCCTTACGAATAAGCGGATCTTCCTCCGCGTATTTTTTTGAAGCGTAATGATCTACCCACTCTTGCGGCAGAGAGCCGAAGCTGAGCCATTTCACCACGCCATTGAGCAGTGGAACGCGCATGATATAGGACACATGTGCGAACCCGCGCTGTTTGGCATAGTTGTCTATGTGCTCCAGAAGCTGCCCAGCATCATCAGCGGATTGCATGGATTCATAAATTTGTTCCCATTTCATTGCAGGCACCTAATAATAATAAGTTTTGGTTTATGCTAATATGTGAACTTTAGTAAAGTTTGTATTTAACTTTACTCACACAATACCACCATATTACTACGATTTTTACAAGATTTTAATCAGAAATTGAACAAATTTAATAAAATAATTTATATTTACTTACGTATTTTCTAAATTATTGCATACTCATTTTGGAATCCTATGAATTGCCGCCTTCAGGCGTTTTCGACTGATTTAGAATGCCTGGAGAATGATAGGACTCCGCGAACAGGGTCCAACATACCGCATGAGTCAAGAAAATGGGAGATCGTCGGCCTGCGGGAGTGCCACTCAAGGACCGCCGGCCTCACATCAGAGCCAGTCGGTAAGATATCTTTGGTTCGCAATAATGGGGCGTTGGGCACTTACCTTTATTCCGCAGCCGTTTTCGACCCATTCTGTTTGAATGTCACCGTGTCTAGATTGACTTCTATATGCTATTTTCATCAGGATAGAAAATTCTGGTCGATTTTCTATCAAAATTTTGTCGCAGGGTAGTCTGGGATGTTTGATTTCGAATAAAGCGCAATCAATTGAACCAATTTTATGTACATATGTCACCTCTGTTCGAGGCGACACATGTTTATTTATGGCCGTTCGAAATTAGACCGCAGTATCGAGAGTGATGCCCTCGAGAATCTCAGACCAAACTTCGTTGACACAGTAATCTGCTTCAAAGTGTCCGTATCTATAACCGGCAAGGCGTTCCTCCTCAGCGGTGTAGATAATTTGTCCTTCTTTTATGTCGTCGCTACTAATTACATAATCCCAAACAATGGTATCCCCTTTTTGCTGACCATAAGTGTTTTCCCCGTTAAGATACAGCTTCACCGTCAGTGGATTACCAATGTGCCAGAATGGTTCTTTGGTGGGGGCTGGAATAATAACATCAAGGCCGCCGGTAATGTTGTTGAGGCCGATCGTTGTGGCGTTCTCCCACAATTCCGGTTTGTCCAGTGGGCGATCAGTAATTTCGTAGTCTGGATAATTTTGTATTAAGCTTCCATTCACTTCAAGGTCAAACGGTGGAGCTATGATGCTGGCGGATGAAGTATTTCTCGAAAGCATATATGATATATAGTTGATGGTAGTTTTTGAATTTGTGTTTGAGCGAACGTAACCATAGGGAATATCGACCCCCTGAATCGAGTCATCCATAGGGACGATAATAGCTCTTTCTTCCGCGTCTTCCGGTGTTTTGCCGCTACGAAACCAGAATATGGTGCTCACACCGTCAACCCATGGTGAAGAGGGTATCCTCAATTTAAACCCTGAATTATGTGCCGTGATCCTGTCTGGAACATGAACAGGGTCCGGATCAGCGACAGCATAACCGAGACTTTCATCTATATTTGTCTCTGCGTCGAACGTAGCCATAACGATCTTGACACTTTTCGCAGGCACGGACGGATGAGCTCTTGGATGGGCGTGAAGGGTGGTGAGGAATGGAACCATTGAGCCGACCTTTATGATAGCGATGCCTTCATCATCGGTTGTCGTCACGAAATAGCCGTTGGGATTTTTAAGTTCAGTAAGATCCTTATTGTAAACATACATGTCTGATACCGATGGCGTCACGGTCCATGCCACCTCCTGGTTTCTCTGTGGTACGTTATTTTGTAGATAGCGATAATAGACGGTCACGACCTCGCGATCGTCAGTTGGAATGTTTGGACCGTGATGTTCTACATACGGAAGATTACGAGCGAAGATACTGTTGTAGAAAAGTGTATAATCCGGCAGAGGCGCCTGATCGATCATGCGGTACGAAAAAATATCATGAGCCTGGGCTTTGGGAACATCAGGCACGAACCATGGAGTTCCCACTGACGTTCCCATGATTTTAGCGCTCGCTCTACCGTTCTTGTCGGTATATGGGTCGACTTGGGTTACAGTAGCATCGCCATAGATTTCCAGCCAGTTGATATCATAATTCTGCATGGGGTGGTCGAGCCCATTCAGCAACTGCACAACAACAGTGAATTCTTGCCCGACAACATGATCTGCTTCAGGCGGGCTGATCAGCTTTATTTTGTTACGGGTGCCGCTGCCGGCAAATGTCAACAATTGCTTCCCGCTGGTGGCTCCGTCAGTTGCTGTTACCGTTATATAGGTGCTGACCGGCGATTCCGGATAACCAGTGAGTGTTTCACAAAGAATTCTATTCCTGGCGATGCCACCTGGACCTGTTTTGCTTGTCTTGAATTCCAACTCCGTATCGCCGTTGGATGTGGTCCATGTCAGCTCCATGTCTGGTGTCAGATCACCATTCTTGTCCTCGTATTTCGCCGTGATGTCGATCCACATATCGTATCGGACAGATAGCGGGAACGGGAATTCCAACGTAACGTTTGACTTGCCAAAAGCCAGTTGGACTGGCGTGCCTATTGGACCGTGCGGTTCTGAAATGCTCACGCTGGTTGAGCAAGTCTTTTTGGCATTGACCACAAATTTCGCAACGCCATTGGAGTTGGTTGTTTGCCTGTCGACTTTGACGGACAAGAGGTCTTTGTCATACTCTATGATCAAGTCTTGGTTCGGCTGAATGGTCTTGCCGTCCGCGGCATAGAGCATAACCTCTATTTCGACATCCTCTCCTACAGGGAATGGATCTTCGCCCAGCGGTGAGACCAGCTGAATAATCCTGGTTTCAAAACGGTACGAAGCCGACCAAGAGCCGCCAGGCGAGAATTCGAGCTGAACAAAGCCTTCTTCCATATGCCCTTGAGGCGCGTTCAAACATGACATGGTGTTGGAAATGCTACCAAGACTATTGGTGGTGGTGTATGGATTTTCAAAGTAGAAGTATCGTTTGCCGTCGCCGAGTACTGTCCAGGTGATGCCCAACTCTGTTAGATCGCTCGGGACGTAAACAATTCCCGAAAAATCGATGGGAGTTCCAAAAACCAGTACGCCGGACGACGGTGAGAAACTCTCCACATATGGGTCGTCCGCCATACTGAACCGGGGATAGTCAAAAGCGAGCACACTGCTTTCTGTCTCGCCTACGGCACTTACCTTTAACTGGAATGAGCCGAATTTTCCAGAAGCCTCGTAATTTGACCTGAGCGTGGTGGTCGCAACCCCATATGAATCTGTCTTTGCGGTTGGCGGGTCAATAATAATGCCTGGAAGATAGAGGGAAGAATCTACCTGCGTCCAGCTGATTTCTCTGTTGGCGAGCGGATTTCCAACGCCGTCTGTATAGAGCGCTTTTAGTGTGTAGTTTGAACCAGACTTTAGTATCGGACCTGATGGAGGCCAAAAATTATTGACCTGCGCAACAGGGCGACCGTCCTTTGCAAATACAGCAATTTGTTGAGAATGCAGTGACTCATAGAAGAGTTCAAGGCCTCGATAAAGCTCCCCTTGATAAGGGGCCTCGTCAAGGCTGTGATAGAGATGATCACCTTCTGGATATGGGTCGATTTGAAAGATAGGCTCGGGCGTATCGATGATCGCGAACTTCAGTTCGTCTGTTTGAATTCTGTCTCCATATTTGTCGCAAAGCAGAATATGGATTTCGTTTTTTATTGAATTTTGAGGGTCTCCAGTGGGTAAAGGGTCGTTGATGTGTATACCACGCCGTGGGAACACCGTGACCAATACATCTCCGTCCGTAACAGGCACCTTCTTTGGTGCGCCAAAATCGCATTCAAATTCGAGCCTGGCTTCCGGCTCGTCGAGTGGCCAGATCAAAAGATGGACGGTCGCGCTTTCCTTGGGATTATCGAGCTTGACCTTGATGCGGTTGATGCCCTGACCTTTCCCGTCTGTCAGCGTCGTCGGCTGAGACAGAATGGCCCCATCCTCGATGACAGTCCACATGAGCCGGCTGTTGAAGATCGGCTTTTGATAACGGTCCCGATAAGTAACGACCAGTTCGACATACTCGTTAGCCTGCAATGTCAAACCACGGTTCTGCAAGAGCGGATCGAAAACCAGAATATTTTTATTCTCAGTAAGAACGACTTTTCTCATTGGTGATTTCCTGTTTTGAACGCGCGCGAAGAGCCGCCAGTCCGGTCGGACTGGCGTTGCGGCTAACGCGGAAAGCGTGAGCCGACTCCTCAGAGGGGTAAAATTTGTAAAGGTAACAGCGTCGGCTCGATTCGGTCCGTTTTGAAGGCTGTTTGCTTCGTAAGCGGTTTAGATGTTCGGCAAAGGTCCGACCGTGTTTACAGGGCCCGAAGGGTATTTTTCGGGGTTATAATTCAAATCTTCCTTTTTTCTATACAAAACATAATCGAGATAATACGTTCCCTCTCTATAATCATTGCTCATACCGAAACCATGAAGATCTTTACTCTTAAACACACCCTTTAGTGTTTGCTCCTCTCCTGTGTCATCGAAATGAATAACCTCTGAAGCATGAATCAAAGAATCATTACTTTTGTTGGTGCCCTGCCAGTAAGCATTTAGGTATAGGAGGAATTGGATTTCGTCTCCTGTCTTTAGTTTATCGTCATTATCTTCTGGAACAGTAAGATACGCAGTTATATCATAATCGGCAGTTTGGATCGACATGTTTGGATATTCAAAACGTGGACTGTTTTTAAGATTACGTCTATCAGTCACTTGTGGCCGAAGAACAAATGTTCCCTCTACGTTGGCACGAGAAAGCATTGATGCAGCAGCTTTACCAACCCCGTACGAAATTATGTAGTTAAAATTGTTCATTGCGTAAGGGATCAGCCAGCCGATCGGGACATCAAAGCCAGAAACGATGGCTGTTTCGTATGGGAGTGTCATACAATTGACGTCATTTACAAGAAGGGCGACGTTCGCATCAGGAGGGACTTGTGTTTGTGCAGCTGGTATGCTTACATGAATAGTATTCATATATTCCGTAAGCTTAATAACTCCATCACTATACGGTAGACCAGGACCCATATACTGCGACGACAGGCCTGTATAGGAAGTAAATGCAATCGTCACGGGTATAGTGAGACTATCCTGATCGTCTTCTACCATGAGGCTGATTTCAGAGATGGTCTTGACCAATGCCGCAAACTTAAAGTTGCAGATGCCTTCGTCATCAGTTTTAAGGGTGTAAAACGAGTTCCCCTGCTTGTCGAGTAGAATTCCGTCGCTATCGGCCGGGTACACGCTAGCGGGGTCAACGTATAACTGTAATTTTACCGCGCTTTGAAGCTCGTCGCCGTCTTTCGTCACAACGGCAGTTATGAAGATGGTATTTGCGTCGGTCCAGTTAAGGGGGCTTCCGTCGTGGGCCCAGAGCTTTTGGTATTGCAATTTGATGTCGTAAGTCATTGTATTTTCCTTGTGTATAGTTACTGCACAGGAAGGATGGGGGATCGGGGGTTATCCAGCAACTGGCAGAACGGGCGCTTTATTTGCCTTTTCTGACATGTCTGCGTGTCAAGCCTAGGGGTGTCGTTAAAGCTGTGCGACTGCGATCGGGCAATGATCACGGATCGCCGACCATGGCTCACTGTCGAGGGAGTGGGCTGGTTGCTGCCAATCAGCGCCGCGTTCAACGTGATGGCAGGTTTCCAGGCGACTATGCGGAAAAGAAGGGTCTACGCATTTCCGTTCTATGGAGGCGACTCTGGCCAAGGGTTTTCTCCCAGTAATGGGTTCGTATCGCACCACATACCCGAAAGCTGACGTCATAGGCGATGCATTTCAATCCTTCGCTACGCGTGGAATTTTAGCTAAATTGTGGCTGTATTATATTTAGATTGGGTAATTTTAATGCATTTCTATATTTTCTTATCTATTTTTTATGTTGATTATTCGGTGACCTCGGTGTATAGATATTGAATTATATTTAATATTCAAATATTACTAATAACTAATACAATATTATTTGATTTTTAATATGCTTAGATTTATATATTAAGCAGCGAATCAAACAATTGGTATTTTAAAATGTATCTCTCAGAAGATAAATTAGTTAAATATAATAATATTAAAATTCATAAAAAAATATACTTATCAAGTGTTGCTTTGCCTCTCTCCCTATTGGTTGGGGTGTGGCTTTCCCTTCCGGTCGCATCGGCGTTTGCGCAGCCGAGTGGTGGTTATGGCGGTGGTTCATCGGGCGGCGCGTGTTTCCAGGTGACCGGTGATGATGGCAGGGGCGGAGTCGAGGGTGAGGATGGTCACGACGGCAAAAGGACCGGTGCTACATGTGGTGGCTATGGTGGGGGAGGTGGTGGCGCTGGCGGGGGGGGGGCGGCGGTGCCGGGGTTGAGAACGTGACTAATCCTAATAACGGGTTCGGTGGTAATGGTGGAGCTGGCGGGGAGAATGGAAAGGAAGTCGGTTCCGTCTATCTTGATGAGGGGAGTTTGTCGGGAGCCCCTGGTCAGGCGGGTCATCGTGGCGATGATAGCCAGAGAACTGATGCTAAAGCCTATGGCAATGGCGGCGGCGGGGGCGGCGGGGGCGGCTATGGCCTCATTGTGGACCAATCGGCAACTGTTACAAACGGTGCCGGGCGCTCTATAACAGCTGGAGCGGGAGGTGCTGGAGGCGCTGGAGGTGATTCACCGACCCAGCAAGGGCTAGCCGGTTCCGGGGGAAGCGGCGGAGATGGCGGCATTGGAATCTGGCTGAAAGCTGACCGCAACGCTGTAACGAATGACGGGACAGTGAAAGGAGGGCGGGGAGGCGATGCTGGGGCCGCTGGAAAATCCCTGCGCGAGGCCACTGGTGATCAGGCCTTTGATCAGGGCGGCGACCCGGGCGCCGGCGGCGCTGGCATATATGTTTCGGGTTATGGCACTGGTTTTTCTAATTCCACACTGGTCAATTCCGGTGAAATCACCGGAGGCGACGGCGGTAGCAGTTTCTCACCGGTCGGTAATTACAGAACCCTTGACTACTCGAACGGTGGTGACGGCGGTGACGGCGTTTTTGGTATGGTTACAGTCACCAATAGCGGCACAGCACTTATTCAGGGCGGCAACGGGACTGATGCAGGCGTCGGTGGCAATGGGGGCGCAACTGGTAAGGTAGCCTTTGAAGGATCGAACGGTGGTCAAGGTGGAGGAGGCATTATCACACCAAACCGGAGTCAGGTTACTGCTGGTACGATAACCAACGATGGTTCTATCATTGCTGGCCGCGGTGGGAATGGTGGTGACGTCGTAACACTAAGGAGCAACGGAGCCACGGGGAACGGTGGGGCTGGCGGCATTGGTGTGCTGGTTCCAAATCGTACTGTCATCGTGAATACGGGAACCATCCAGGGGGGCGACGGCGGTAATGGCGGAATAACTGCGAGTACGGAGTTAACGGATGGCAATGGCGGTGCTGGCGGAGATGGTATCAAGGGTACTGGAATAACGGTAATCAACAGCGGCACGATTGGCGCTGGCAAAGGCGGGCTCGCGGGAAGCGGAGCGGCAGGCACTGAAGGTATTGCCATAAACATGGGCAGTTTGGGTGTCGGCAACACGTTGGAACTCCGGCCAGGATCGGACATCCAGATGAATGTTGACAACGTTAAGGTTGTCGCTGCCGGCGCGAACAATGTTTTCACACTCGGTGGAGAAAGCTCAGCGGGTGAAGGATATCTGGCGGGGGATATTTCTCAAACGGTGGATGGTAAATCCGCCTATCAGGGATTCCAGACCTTCAATAAGATCGGATCCAGCACGTGGACGCTTCAAGGGTCCAACAATGCGGATTGGACTATCTCCGGCGGCACTTTGCAAGTCGGCGACGGTGGCAAATTGGCCGATGGCGCCACTATTCATACCGACGATGGCACTACTAGTGGATACCTGTCCTATAAGCAGAACGCGACCGCTGAGACCAAATTCGGTGGACATATCACCGGTGCGGGCGGGTTTCGTCAGGCTGGCGAAGGCACGATTGAGCTGACCGATGCGACTAACGATTATACTGGCGATACCGAGTTGAATGCCGGCAAAATTTCAATTTCCGACGATAATGTTCTGGGCGATCCGACCAGTGCCTTAAGCTTCAATGGCGGGCTGCTGAAGATCACAGGCACCGCGATGAATTCGACGGATAAGACGATAAAATGGGGTGAAAATGGTGGCGGTTTCGACATAGATGATGTCGGAAACACCTTCACTGTCTCGCAGAATCTGGGCGGCTCAGCGGGCGGTCAGGACGGGTTGATCAAAGAGGGGCTGGGAACCCTGGTTCTGACGGGCGCCAACACTTATAGAGGTATGACCACGATCACTGGTGGTGTTCTGCAAGTGGGTGACGGTGGCGCGAACGGGGCCTTGGGCAGTGGTGCTATTACCAACAATGGATCGCTTGTCTTTAACAGCAGTAGCAACGTTCTCGTCCAAGGGAAGATTAACGGGAGCGGCGACCTCGAACAGAGGGGAAGCGGAACGACAACCCTCGCCAGCGATAGCAGCTATACGGGGCAGACCAAAATTTTAGATGGCACACTTCAGCTCGGTAATAACGGGACAACTGGCAGCGTGAGCGGAGACATTATCAATAACAAAATGTTGATAATTGACCGGGGGGATGTCGATGATCCCTATGATTTCGATAATAAAACCACAGGTAGTGGAGAAGTGGTTGTTGCTGGCTCGGGCACAGTCAAGTTCACCAACGAGAGCAATAACTATTCGGGTGGTACGGTGCTTCAGCGGGGCACCCTTCAGATAGGTTCTGATGCTGTTCTGGGCGACCACTCTGGGGGCTTGACGTTCAAGGGTGGAACGCTCTCGGTTGAGTCCGGCTTTACAACCGACCGTAGCGTCAATATTGCGACTAACGGTGTGTTCGATGTGAACGCAGGAGTGAAGCTGGAATTAACTGGAGCGATCACAGGAGACAGCAATTCCAGTTTTGACAAACAAGGGACGGGCCGGCTGATCATCGGCGAAGATGATAGTAGTCCTAAATCGGTTTTTGAGGGCACCGCCAATGTCAGCGCGGGCGTCATGGAGGTGGATCGCGATTTTGGTGGCAAGGTCAACGTCAATAGCGGCGGCGCCATCGGCGGTGAAGGTTCGGTCGGCGCAACAATAGTGGCAGATGGCGGAACTCTGATAGGCGCGATCGGTAAGAAACTGACTTTCAATGATGGCTTGTCACTCAAAGCAGGCAGCACGGTGGACGTGACGATTGGTGCAGATCCTTCCGATAACGCCATGTTTGATGTTCAACACGGGGTTCTCGACCTCAACGGTACGCTCAATGTCAGCACGGATGCCCCTGTGGGCATCGGAGTTTACCGCATATTCGATTACAACATTCAGGACGGATTGACGGGTAACGGGCTGACACTGGGGACAGTCAATAGTGGCAATCCAGGCGATTGGAGTATTCAGAGCGTTCCTAGCCAGATCAATCTGATCAACTCCGGCGGTCTCACCGTCCAATACTGGGACGGGGAAAAAACAAATGGAGGGACTCAGGTCCAAGGCGGAAGCGGGTTTTGGAATGGGACGGCAACCAATTGGACCAGCGAAGATGGCTCGCAAAACAACGGTTGGATTGATGGTACACTTGCCATATTCACCGCACAAGCTGGGGTCGTCACCATTATGGAGCCCGTATCAGCATCAGGCCTGGTATTCCAGACGAGTGGCTACGAAATCAATGGTGACACTCTGACTCTTACTGGAGATGGTACTGACGCACCCGTCATACAGGTTGGTTACAGCGATTACAAAAGTGCTGCCTTCACCACCACCATCGATGCCGTGTTGAATGGGCACGAAGGTTTGAACAAAACCGGTAATGGCGAGCTGATCCTGACGAAAGACGCTCAATATACTGGCTTGACAACCGTAACCGAGGGTACACTTAGTCTGGGCAATGGCGGAGCTGAAGGCCTTGTCAAGACAGACATCGACCTTGCCGGGAGTAAATTTGGGGGAAGCACTCTTCTGTTCGACCTCAATAAAGAGGTCACATTTGACCATTCCATCACCGGCACTGGGGAAGTTGTTCAGCGCGGCACGGGGACGACGATTTTCTCGGGACAGAACAATTTCTCGGGCGGTTTGTCGGTTAAAGCTGGTAAGGCTCAGGCTGGAGTTGCGGACACCGCGTTCGGGACGGGTCGAGTGACCATTGAAAAAGGTGCCACACTTGATCTTGCCGGTTTCAACGAAACCATAGGTGGTTTGGTTGGAGATAAAGACGGCGATGGCGATATCGTGCTTGGCGCTGGAACACTGACGCTCAACCAGGGTTTTGATGACCAGTTTTCTGGTTCGATTTCCGGCACCGGCGGTATCGTAAAGAATGAGAACGGTAAACTCACTCTGTTCGGTACGAATAACTATTCGGGTGAAACTATCCTTAATGACGGCTTTTTAGTGCAAGGCGCACAGGGTGCTTTCAGCAATGCGTCGGCTTACACGGTTGCAAAGGGCTCTACCCTTGACCTGAACGGCTTCTCAACCAACATGGTTTCGTTGAATAGTGTCGGCAAAGTGGATTTCGGCGGAACCGGAGGCACACAGCTGACTATCGCTGGTGATTATATCGGTGGTGGTACGCTGGTTATGAACACAGTGCTGGGAACCGACAGTTCTGAAACGGACATGCTGAGGGTCGCGGGCAATACTTCCGGGACCACGACCGTTGTGGTCAACAATCCGAAGGGTGGACTCGGTGCCGCGACGGTAAATGGTATCGAACTGATCGATATCGCGGGGAACTCGGGCGGCAAATTCTACCTTCAAGGTGATTACACGACCAAGGATGGGCAGCAGGCAATACTCACCTCCTCGGCATATGCCTATACCTTGCAGAAGGGTGATGCGAGCGGTTCAAACACCAACGATTGGTATCTTGTCAGCCAGGACACCAGAAGCAATCCGGATGGCCCTAATCCGCCGGCTTGTGATGATCCGAATGGTTGCCCTGAGAATCCGAGCAATCCAAGTGGACCATCCCGGTTTAGTCCCGCTGCTCCGGTATATACGTCCTATGCTGCAA
>Ga0182744_1003771_pt1 | contig 11693 bp, 10 predicted proteins | sample eDN3rd30CKraftMG_FD_128525 | JGI IMG/M metagenome (GOLD analysis project Ga0182744, IMG submission 128525) | Enriched Miracle-Growth compost microbial communities from Emeryville, California, USA - eDNA 3rd pass 30_C Kraft MG (version 2) (version 2) ...
CCGACCGCCATCAAGGCCACGGGCATGGCCTGGGTCATGCCCAGGCCCAGGCCGAGCACCAACGCCGGCACCGCCAGTATGCCCCCGCCGGCGCCGGTCAAGCCCATCACCAGGCCGATGGATATCCCAAAGAAAATGCTTGCAGCGACCATGTCGCCTCCGTTCCGTGCCGAATATGGGCGCCGGCATACCGTAATTTCCGCGCCTTGTTAAAAGAGGAGAGGTGCGGATAATTATATACTCAATACAGTATATGCTTATTATTAATAGTAATTAGACTTGCGTGTGAATGCGCCCAGCGCCACGCCCGCCACGATCAGCACGGCGGATCCTATCAATGGCCAATCCGGCGTTTCGGAAAGCATCAGCCATGAACTGGCAAGCCCGAAAACGGGCACCAGGAGCGACGCCAACGACGTAAAGGATGACGGCAGCGCCTTGTTCACCGTCGTCATCATCCAATACGCGATGGCGATGCCGAACACGCCGCCATACAGCAGCAGCCCCGCCAGGCGGGGGCTGAAGCTCAGTTGCGGCACGCCTTCGAAATAGACGGCAATCGGCAGCAGCAATATGGACGCCAGCAAAGCCTGCCAGAACGTCAGCTCGAACGGCGGCGTCACCCATTTGTGGGCGCGGATATAAATGATGTTCAGCGCCCAGAAAAACGCCGCCAGCAAGACCAGCCCATTGCCGACCAGCGCATTCCGGTTGCTCCATGACAGCCCCCAGGGGCCGAACATCGTCAATAGCCCCAGCATGGCGACCGCCGCGCCCGCCACACGCCGCCAGGCCGGCCTTTCCCCCAGTAGCAGCCACGCACCGGGCAAGACCCAAATCGGCGTCGTGTAGGCCAGCACCGCCGAACGGCCCGCCGCCACGAATTGCAGGCCCACGCTGACCAGCGCCGAGAAAACCATCATCTGCAAAATGGCCGTCGACAGGACAACCGGCATATCCGCGCGCTTGGGCAGCACCAGCCGCCCGCTGCCCAGGCACAACACGAACAAAGCCGCCGTCGCCACGATGGACCGCAGGCACACCACCCACAACGGCGGCATGTAATCAAGCAGCAGCTTGCCGACCGGGTAGTTGATTCCCCAGCACAGGGCAACCAACAATAGCAATATCATCGCGCGGGATGGGCTCATTCTTACAGGGTGTCGTATACCGGCCCCCGCGTAGGCGTCGGGGCTGCGGAGTACCAGCATAACCCGGATGCCACGGCTGCAGCACGAATAACGACCGGCGCTCAACAACTCAAAAAAGCAAGCCGCTATCCCTTCTCCAGGGTAATCCCGGGCCCCATAGTCTGAAAAAAGCCTTGCGCGGATACCACCAGGCGTATATTCTTTTTCACTATATTTTAGTGTATAGCGATAATTTATATCATGGAAACTAACGACATTAACTCTCTACGTAATAAATGCGGGCTGTCCGCGAAGTTTTGGGGCCTGACTTTCGGCGCCCTGGGCGCCATAGTCACTCGCGAGAAGGGCGAACAGGGCATAAAGACTTTGTGGTCCCTGATGCTTCATCAGCACCAGCAAGGGTTCTATCTGCAGGGATTGAAGAAACTCGGCATCGCAGCCGACGAACCGCCCGCCGTCATCGCAGGTAAATATCACTGGTACACCAATCTGATCGGCGGCCTTTCCATGGAGTATGTCGAGGAATCTCCAAAGAAGGTATGGATACGCTACACCGCGCCCATGTGGACATATCCGGGGACCACGCTCATGGCGATTCCATCTTCCTTGCGTCGCACCATTTTCTCTATCTGGCATCCCGCCAATGGAAGAATGATGGGAAATCGCCGCCTGGGCTGGGTCGCCACCAAATTCATCATGGAGGGCCATCCCTATGATGAAGGCTACTTCGTCGAATATGACCACGATCTGGCGCCAGGAGAAGAGCTCAGGTTCGAACAGGTCACTCATACACCCGAGTTCGACCCGGACGCCGCCCCCAGGCTGGATCCGGGTCTCTGGCCTGAAGCCCGGATGCTGAAGGCCCGGCGCAACTGGTCGCGCGAGTATGTCCACACAACTGTAGATTGCCTGAACCAGATGTATGGGCCGCACGTAGCCTGCTTTCTGTACGCCGAGACCATGCGCTGCATGGCGGTCCAATACACTCATGAACTCAAACAACAGGCTGGCATAGACGGAAAGGACGCTGCCGCCATCGCGGACTTCTTCGCCCACATGCTGAAGTCTCAGGATCAGGCGTTCCATATAGAGCGGCTAACCGACTCGCACTATCGCATAGTCCTCGACACGTTTCTTCCCTTCACGGGGCACGCCTCCGAAGAGCTGCGCCAGGCCAGCTTCAACTTCCAGCAAACCGCAGCATGGATAATCAATGGCCGGGTAGCAGTCACCCGGCAACCCCTTCCCGATACTTTGGCGCCGGAATCCGAAGTATGGGACATCCGCGATACCGGCCGCTGGCTGTACTGAAACCATGTGGCCGAAATCGTGAAGAACGACACGCACATCAACTCCATGGATACCATAGGCCGGCTCCTTCGCCGTCGCGCACAGCAAAATCCAGACCATATTTTCTGTCGCTGGAAAAATGCGCAGATCAGCTACCGGCAGCTCGATCAATCAGCAGACCGGGTTGCTCATGAATTGCACGCGCTGGGCGTGCGGCAGCAGGATCGAATCGCAGTCATGCTTCCGCATCATCCCGACCATATTGTGACCTTGCTGGCGCTGTTTCGTATGGGTGCCATCGTCGTGCCAGTGAATACGCACCTGCGAGGCGACAGCCTGCGCTATATCCTGGAACATTCAGTACCGGCGGCGATTATTGCCGATAATGCATATGCGGAACAATTGTGTTCCGAATTGCCGGCATCTGCTCATCCGATCTGGAGGGCGACCATACCGGAAGATGCGCCCACCGGTAGTTCCGTACTGGCGTATCCCGACCTGCAAGCCCTCATTGCCGGGCGCCCCTGGGAAGATAAAGCTCTTCCAGATGATACCGTCGCCATCTGCTATACCTCAGGCACGACCGGCCCCCCCAAAGGCGTGCTGATCACGGACAAAATGTGCCGTTGCGCAGCGCGCAGTTCGGAATTGCTATCCGGCATTCAAGAAGGCGATACGCCGCTGTTCTGGGATCCTCTCTATCATCTGTTCGGTATCGAGGTAGTGATTCTTGCGCTGACCAGGCCGATAACGCTTGCCATGGTTGAACGGTTCAGTGCTTCCCGTTTCTGGCGCTGGGCGGCCGAAATGGGCGCCACCCACATGCATTATGTCGGTGGAGTCATTCAGCTTCTACTGAAGCAGCCTCCGTCCGCCGGCGATAAAAAACACAATATCCGGATAGCATGGGGGGGAGGCTGCCCGGCAGAATTATGGACGGAGTTCGAAGAACGCTTTGGCCTGAAGGTGCATGACAGCTTCGGCATGACCGAGACTTCCGCGCTGAATATCATCAACACCGAAGGTGTGCCTGGCTCCGTCGGCCGCACCCTGCCGTATTTTGAAGCAAAGCTGGTGAAAGCATCCGGCGACGCAGCATCGGCTGGCGAATTGGGCGAATTATTGATCCGCGCTGCCGAACCGGGCCTGATCACACCGGGCTATTTCAGGAACCCCGAGGCGACTTCCGATCTGTTGCGCGACGGCTGGCTGCATACCGGCGATTTACTGAGCCAGGACGAGCAGGGCCGGTTCTACTTCTACAGCAGAAAGAAAGACTGCGTCCGGAGACGGGGCGAAAACATATCTGCGTGGGAAGTGGAAAGCGTCATCAACAAACACCCGCAGGTCGTTGAAAGCGCGCTCGTACCCGTTCGCAATGAATTCGGCGATGAAGATCTGAAAATTTTCGTAAGGCTTAAACCCGATGGCGACCTGTCGGCGGAAGAACTGGTTGCCTGGTGCGCCGGGCGCATGCCCCGCTTTCAAGTGCCCCGCTTCGTCGCCTTCATTGAAGATTTTCCAAAAACCTCGACACAGCGCATTCAGAAGTTTGCCTTGAGCCGCGCTACGGATGATTGCTGGGATGCCGACCGGCAACCGGATGCCGCAGCCGGCTTCCACGCCACATCGCCACGGCGCGGCGGCGGCGCCCCATTACTGAAGGAGTCATGCAATGCAGTCCGATGAAATACTCGTTACCCGCGACGGCGAAGTAGCGATAGTCACCCTCAACAAGCCCGAGCGCTATAACGCATGGACACGTGCCATGCGCAACGGGCTCGCCGACATCCTGCGCGGCCTGGGCATCGACGACTCGGTGAAGGCCATCGTTTTCACCGGTGCAGGCGAAAAGGGTTTTTGCACTGGACAGGACTTTACCGAGTCCCAATCGTTTGAAGACGATGCCACGAGCCGCGCCTGGCTCTACGAGGTCAAGGATCTTTACGATGCTGTGCGCCATATAGAGAAGCCCACCGTAGCCGCGCTGAACGGTATCGCTGCCGGGTCGGGTTTCCAGTTTGCTCTTTTGATGGACTTTCGCATCGGGCACTCCGGCGTGACTATGGGCCAGCCGGAAATCAACAATGGCATTCCCAGTGTAGTGGGCCCATGGGTCATGTCGGGACGCATAACCCTGACGCAGGTAATCGACCTTGCCTTGACCGGACGCTTGATCGATTGCGATGAGGCTGTGCGCATGGGGCTTATCAACAAAGTCGTTCCTGCGGCCGAAGTGCTGCCCATCGCTGTGGCATTGGCCAGGGAATTGGGCGCCAAGCCGCCAACGGCCTTGCGATACACCAAGCGCGCCTTTCGGCTCAGCACTCAGGCAGGATTCGACGAGGCCTTCGAAATCGCCGAGGAAGCCCAGGTCGCCGCCTTTGCCTCGAAAGAGCCGCAACGCTGCATGGAAGAGTTTCTGCGCATCCGGCAGGCACGCAAAGAAACCGGCCACGCCAGTATCGAATAACCACGATGAGGTAAACGGGAGATGTCTGTGCAGCAGCTCACCTTTCAGGAATTAATCCGCCTGCGGGCAAGGGACAACGGATCCGCTCCGTTCTGCTTCTTCGAAGAGCGGACCATGACCTTCCAGGAGCTGGACGCGTCCATCGGCCAGATGGCGGCCGCATTGGAACAGGGCGGCGTCAGGCCGGGCGACCGCGTAGCACTGATGCTTCCGAACTGCCTGGAACACATTGCGCTCTTCTTCGCGCTTTCCTGGATAGGCGCCATCGCGGTTCCCGTAAGCATACATTTGCGCAAGTCAGGACTGGCGTTGCAACTGGGCAGCTCCATGCCCCAACACGTGGTTGCCGACGCATCGTACGACGAGCTGGCCCAGGCGCTGCCCTCTGCAGCCAGCGTCAAGAGCGTAATATGGCACGGCGATGCCGTGCCGGAGGGCATTCATGGCGGCCGGCACGCCCTGCTTTCGGAGCTCTCCATTCAAGCGGAAGCAATCCCCCGGAACGCAGCAGCTCAAGGAAGCCTGGACCAGATCTGCGCCATTTCCTATACATCCGGCACTACCGGAGCACCGAAAGGCGCCATGCTGAATCAACGCTGGTTCCAGATCGGCGCCAGGAATGCCGGTATTCTCGCCGATGTGAGGCCCAGCGACATGCTCTTTCTTTGGGAGCCGTTCTATCATGTGGCCGGCTGGATGACGGTATTGATATGCCTTCAACATGCCGTACCAATGGCTATGGTAGAGAAATTCAGCGCGTCCAGTTGCTGGCAACAAATCTCCCGTCACAAAGCCACCCTGTTCCATTATCTCGGCGGCGCCATGAACCTGCTGCTCAAGCAGCCCCGAAAGCCGGACGATGGAAACAACCCGATTAGAATTGCCTGGGGCGCTGCGGCCCCCGCCCATAGCTGGCGCGAGTTCGAATCCCGCTTCAATCTCCGCATACGCGAGGGTTACGGCATCACCGAGGCGGGAAACTTCACGATGCTCAACCTCGATGGCCCTGTCGGCTCTATCGGCAAGCCGGTGGAAGAATTCGACGCATGGATAGAAAACAGCGAGGGGCAGCGTGCGGCGCCCGGCGAAACAGGCGAAATCGTCCTGCGGCCAAAAATCCCCGGCATTACCATGAACGGCTACTTCAACGATCCCGAACGCAGCGCTGAAGTTCTGCGCGACGGTTGCGTATATACGGGCGATCTCGGATACCAGGATGCCTCGGGTTACTTCTACTTTTCGGGGCGGAAGAAGGAAGCTTTACGCCGACGGGGCGAAAACGTCTCGGCGTGGGAGGTGGAGCGCATCATCAACGCCCACGCCGACGTCGAAGAATCCGCCGTCATTGGCGTTGCCTCAGAAATGGGCGAACAGGACATTCTTGCGTTCATAAAGCCCGCATTGGGCAAAACCGTCCAGCCGCTGCACATCATACGCTGGTGCGAAGAGCACCTGGCCTATTACCAGATTCCCCGATATGTTCGCGTCGTAAACGACTTTCCGCGAGGACCCACTCAACGCATCCGCAAGACGGAATTACCTTCCGACATCCGGGAGGCCTGGGATTTCGAGAGCTCGGGTGAGAAATCCCGGGCACATCGCATCTAAGGCATCACTTAAACAGAGGAGACGAAACCATGATAGATAAATCCAGATCCAATCCCGCCATAAGCCGCAGGTCGGTGCTAAAGGCAATGTCTGCATCGGCCATAGCAGGCATCGGCTCTTTTCCCTTCATCAAGCCAGCCTTCGCCGCCGATCCACTCGTCATGGTCAGCTATGGCGGGTCCTATGCCGACGCCCTGAAAGAGGTCATCGCCGACCCCTTCACCAAAGCAAGCGGAATTCCCGTGCAGATCCTCAACACACCCGATCTGGCCAAAGTCAAAGCCCAAATAACCTCGCGCAATGTCAGTTGGGATATCTTCGATGCATCGGGCCCCCTGATCATGGCCGGTTCATCCGCCGGCTACTGGGAAACCATAGATACCTCCATTGTCAATACATCCAGGGTCGTGGGCGGTGTAGGTCAAGACAGGGTGCCCAACTACATTTTTTGCGGCGGTGTCGCATGGAATAAGGAACAGCACCCCTCCGGCCAACCCCGTAACTTCAAGGACTTCTGGGACACCGGCAAATTTCCTGGCCGTCGGGCCATGCGCAACCGGGTTTCGGAAACGCTTGAAATGGCCTTGTTGGCGGACGGTGTGTCGCCCAAAGAGCTCTACCCGCTCGATGTCGAAAGGGGTTTCAAGTCGCTGGATCGCATCAAGCCTCACGTCCGCAAATGGTTCGAGCAGACTCCGCAAATGGTCACGCTACTGCAAAGCAAGGAAATCGACTGGATCTACGCCTATCCCAACCGGATCCGTGTTGCCCAGGAGTCTGGTATTCCCCTGGAGTTCTCTTTCGATCAAACACTCAATTTATTCAACTATATGGCGGTCCTGAAGGGCTCGAAGAGGCGCAGGCAGGCCATGGAATACATCAACTTCGCCCTGCAGCCTGAAACCCAGGCCCGGCTGGCCGACAAGCTGGGTCTGGCGCCCGTGGTCCAGGGCGCTGAGACGCTCATGAAAGAGAGTTCCCGAAAGTGGTTGCCCGACGTCAGTAATCCCAATAATGTATTTGTGAATGACGAATACTGGGGAGCGCACTACGCAGAGCTGGATAAGCGCTTCAAAGAATGGATACTGATCTAGTATGGTTTCCGGCACCGTTGGCTCTTCCCCTGCTTTCCCGGCCGGGAAGGGCCGGCGACGGAGAAGTCACCATAGAAGGGCTGCAATGTTGAGGAAGAAAATTCATCTCCAACCGCCCTTGCTGGCTTTCGCCGGCGCGGCGCTCGTCCTTTCATTTATTTTTTTTCTTGTCCCCATGGGTTTCATTGGTTCCTATGTGGGCACGGAGGAAAAAGGGGTCGTGGACGGCCTGATCAGCGTGGTGAACTCGCGCCTCGTGAGAGTCGTCTTTGCGAACACGGTGGAAATCAGCGTAAGCGCTGCCATTTTGACCGTACTGCTGGCTTACCCTGTAGCTCTCCACATCGTCCGCCAGAAAGCCCGCTGGAGAATCGTCTGTTTTTCTCTGGTGCTGATGCCATTCTGGACCAGCATTCTCGTCAAAAGTTATGCCCTTCTGATCATCCTGGGCGATGACGGTCTGGTCAACACCGCCCTGCGGGCGCTGTTCGGGATAGACGGCATCAATATGATGTTCAATCGCTTCGCGGTCCTGGTCGGCACGACAAATTTTCTCGTTCCTTACGCTGTCTTTCCCATCCTGGCCAGCCTTGCAGCACAGAATATGCAGATACAGCGTGCGGCGGAAGTCATGGGTGCATCGCCGCTGCGCATATTCTGGAGCATTACATTCATCCAGAGCATGCCGGGCGTGCTTGCCGCCTTGTTGATGTGCATGGTGATATCGATGGGTTTTTTCGTAACACCCGCCCTGCTCGGTGGCCGGCAGGACATGATGATGGCCAATATCATCGATATGTACACCCGCGAAATTCTCGACTGGCAAAGCGCATCGCTGATTTCTGTGTTGCTGCTGGTGTTTTCCGGCGCATTGTCGGTTGCGATTCTAAAGATTCAATCCAGGACCGGAGCCTAGCATGGATTCATTGCACACCATTAACAATCGTGGCCATGCGGTGTACAGGCGTGGCGAAACCCGAAACAGATGGCGCTGGCCGGCGTTTTCTACTGTAGCGGCCTGCCTGGTATACGCCTATTTGATACTTCCCAGCCTGACTGTCATTCCGATTTCATTTTCTGAGAGTTTCTCGTTTTCGGAGTTGTCCCTCACCCTGTATCGGCGGCTGTTCGAATCCAGCACCTGGATGACCGCCATAGGCAATAGCGCCCTTGTCGCCACGCTTGCATCTACGGCTGCGGTATTCGCCGGCACTCCAGCTGCATATGCCTTTGCCCGTGGCCGCTTCCAGGGCAGAAGCCTGGCGCAATTGATCGTAGTATGTCCGCTTTTCGTTCCCGTCATCGTCATTGCTCTGGGTATTTATTTTCTTGGTGCACGGTCGGGTACTCTGGGCTCCGTCGGCATCCTGGTACTTGCGCATGCCATGTACGCCATGCCCTTTGTCGTCGTCATGGTGCTCAGCGGGCTCAGGCAGGTTAACCCAAGCCTCGAACAGGCCGGGTATATCATGGGCGCTTCCTCGCTTCGGGTGTTCCTGCAAGTCGTGCTGCCGCAAATACGCATTTCCGTTATTGCCGGCTGGCTTTTCGGCTTCCTCGTTTCCTTTGATGAAGTCATCATTGCCTGGTTTATTTCAGGGCCTCAGACCGAAACTCTCCCCGTACGCATGTACAGCAGCATTATGTGGGATAACACGCCGGAAATCGCGGCCGTATCGACGCTGCTGACTCTTTTTTCATTCGTCATCTGCCTTGTCATGATCAAGGTGGGCGGGGTCGAATCCGTGCATGCTTCCGGAGCACCGCATCCCAGGCGCGATGTCCGGACATAGGCGGCAGACCTTTTCACTTGAGGAACTCCACCATGAGCAGCGTAGTATTGACAGAAATCAGCAAATCCTATGTCGACTGCCAGGCCCTGGACAACGTAAGCCTCACTATCGAGGAAGGGGAGTTCATGACTCTTCTGGGGGCCAGCGGCTCGGGAAAAACCACATTGCTGAATGTCGTAGCCGGCATGATCGCGCCCGATACCGGTAGCGTGCTGATCAACGGCATCGACATGACCCGGATGGAATCCCGTAAGCGGGGCCTGGGCATGGTGTTCCAGAGCTACGCCCTGGTCCCGCATATGTCAGTCGCCGAAAATATCGCTTTCCCCCTGAAGATCAGGCGCATGCCGGCCGACGAAATTCAGCGCCGTATCACCAGCATATTGCAGATCGTGCAACTGGAGCACCTGGCCAACCGGAAGCCGAAGGAGCTTTCAGGCGGTCAGCAGCAGCGCGTTGCCATTGCGCGCTGCCTCGTATATGAGCCTCCGGTCATCCTCATGGACGAACCGCTGGGAGCCCTGGACAAGAAGCTGCGCGATCAGCTGCAGAAAGAGATCAAGCGTATCCACCATGAAACAAAAGTCACGATCATCTATGTCACGCACGACCAGGAGGAAGCGCTGTTCCTGTCCGACCGCATCTGCTTGATGCGCGCAGGCCGCATCGAACAGCTCGGTACGCCCAAAGAACTCTATTTCAATCCCAGGAACACCTTCGTGGCCGACTTTCTGGGAGAATCCAATTTATTGGACTGCAGGATCCAATCCGAAGCCACCGCTGTGCTCGCGAACGACCAGCTCATTCGCATTGCGCCGGATTGCGAGAACCCGCCGGCCACAGGAACTCGCCGACGGCTCATGATAAGGCCGGATCGCCTCAGGTTCGTGGACACACCCAGCACAGAGCTTAATATGGTGTACGGCACAGTGGAGGACATGGCATTCATAGGCGAAGTCACGCGCTACAGCCTTCGGGTCGGCAAAGATAAAGTCGTGCTCAAAGCCCGTCCCACCGATAATAGCCGCTCCGTCCTGATCGGCAACGAGGTCTGCGTGGGATGGAACCCCGATGAGGCGCTCCTTCTGTCAGCGGATGAAGCCGCCCAGGCCGCGACGCGCGGGCCCTTTCAGCGCGGGTGACCAGAAATAGCCGCGGCCGCCGTGATGACGAGATCCATGATTCGCTTTTCGTCTCGCGGGGGGTCCCAGCGGCTTTTCGATATCGAGATATTGACCGCGCCAACCGGTCGCCCCTGCGCATCGAGGATAGCGGCAGCCGTGGAAACATCCCCTTTGTAGAATTCACCATCAGCCCTTACATAGCCCATTTCCCTGATCTTCCGCAAGCGATCGAATGCTGATGCCCGGTCGCGGTAAGGGTGCGATGTATAAGCCACGAAATCCGTACGACTGAGGATATCTTCAGCCTGCTCCTGCGGCAGATAGGCCAGCATTGCCAGGCCGGGTGCAGCACAGAAAGCCGGGATGCGTGTGCCGACGATTACGTTCGGAGCCAGCATGTATCTGCTCGCGATACGGATGATATAGACGATGTCCGTGTCGTCCAGTACCGTCAGATTGGTAGTCTCTTCAGCTTCCTGTGCCAACTGCTGGATATAGGGAATGGCCCGGCGTGCGAGCTCGTTCGAAGCCAGATATCGATATGAGAAATCCAGCAGCCGGGGCGCCAGTTCGAACTTCCGTGTCACCGGATCTTTACTCAAGTATCGCAACGTAGTCAGCGTGTGAACGCCACGCTGCACAGAGCTCAGGTCCAGTTGCGTTTTTAGCGCGATTTGCGATAGTGATAATTGAGCTTGCGTCCCGTCAAAAGCTTCAAGAATCCGTACCGCCTTTTCCACAGAGTTAACAAAAAGCGTAGACTCTTTACCCTGAATACCGTGTGTTTTAGTACGACTGGCTGCTCTCTTGGTTTTTGAAGGGCTGGCGGGCGAGGGAAGCATTAAAGATATTCCGATATGAGCGGGTCAGGACAGGATATTGAAGCCTTGAGCGAATTCTAACAAATTTTGGCGCATAGCAATTTTTTATATTGCCAGCCGCTTGTAATTGGGCCGGGACTGACACGGGCGAGCGCGGTTATGCTTATTACCAAAGCGGCTGATAAAACCAGACGCCAAATAACACCACACCCCACAGCACAGCATGGATAAATACGTATTGGTCACCGGCGGCAGCAACGGCATAGGCAAGGCCATCATCGAACGCCTGGCGGAAGACGGCTATCACACCATCAATCTGGATAAGTCGGCGCCCGCCGC
>Ga0182744_1003772_pt1 | contig 11692 bp, 8 predicted proteins | sample eDN3rd30CKraftMG_FD_128525 | JGI IMG/M metagenome (GOLD analysis project Ga0182744, IMG submission 128525) | Enriched Miracle-Growth compost microbial communities from Emeryville, California, USA - eDNA 3rd pass 30_C Kraft MG (version 2) (version 2) ...
AAGCGTGCGGGTGAGAGCGTCGATGCTGCTGCCGTTCGCTTCCAGCGAGAAGCTCAGGTGGCCCCTGCCGTCGACGTGCTTGAGGTCGAACAACTGGGCAAGGCAGCTTCCGAGATCGACGTTGGCGAAGTGCATCTGCGATTTCACTTCCGCCGACGGCTCGCCGGGCTCCGCCGCGAGCGCGAAGGACCCGGTGATGAGCCCGCCGTAAGCCTGCGACTCGCCGATCGTGACGACGAGCTTGCCGCTGCGCAGGTTCGCCGCCATCGCCGTGCGTCCGAGCTTCGCGCCGCCGATCGCGACCTGCGCGGCCGACATGCGCACGTCCACATCGAGCTTGCGCATGCCGCCGAGCGAGAGCGGCGCGCGGTCCCATTCGCGGGCGCTGCTCGCCAGCAGCCGGAAGGTCGAGACGTAGGGCGTCATGTCGATGTTGCCGGCCGCGAGCGTGCCCTGCAGCAGGTTGCGGTCGGAATTGGAATAGCTCAGCACGCCCTCGGCGGTGTTGCCGTCGAGCTCGAGGTTGACGTTCGAGAGGGCGAAGGTGCCGTCGAAAGCATTGATCGCCGCCTTGAGCGCGAAGCGGCCGAACCCGCTGCCGGGCGGGGTGCCGGCGCCGATCCAGCCGAGGGTGTCGCGCAGCCGCGCCGAATCGGCGGCCAGCGTCCCGTCGATGCGCACGGTCGGCTTGCTCGAGATATTGCCGTCGAAAGCGACCTTGAGCGGCGCGGCGGACAGGCGGAATTTCAGGCTCGAGCTGTCGCCGCGGAGCGCGGCGTTGAAGTCGCCGACGGTCAGGCCGGCCTCGACGACCTGGTCGCGCCAAGCGAACTGGCCGGTCGCCGCAAAGGTCCGGGAGATCGAGGGCCAGGCGAGCGACATCTCGACGTGGCGCAGCGTTTCGCGGATGTTGCGCTCGCCGTCGTCGATGGCGATGGTGCCGTCGCTGATATGGATTTCCGAGAAGGAGAGGACGCTGTGCTCCGCGTCGGGCTTCGTCGCGCGGGCGAGCGTGGCGAGCAGGGCGGACCAGTTGGTCTGCTGGCTGCCTTTCTCGGTACGCACGGTGATCCGCGGCCGCCCGAGCACGACATCGGCGATCTCGATGCGTCCCATCAGCAGCGGGAGCAGGCGCAGCCGGGCGGTCAGCACCTGCGCCGCCAGCGCCGGCGCCTTGCGGTCCTCGCCCAGCACCACGTCGGTCAGGGTGATGGTATCGGGGGGAAAGATCGAGATATTGGCGGAGCCCCGCACGACCGGTTCGAGACCGGTCACCGCCTTGATCTGCGCGGTGACGGCGTCGCGCGCCGTGGTGGCCGAGATCAGCGAGGACGATAGCGCGATCCCGCCGACGCCGAGGGCGACGACGGTTCCGATTGCCAGTCCTAAACGCTTGAAACCGATCGCTGTCGGCACCCGCACGTACCTGCTTATCTCGCCCCGATCGCGGCGCGAATATACCGGCTGTCGGCGCGGGAACAACCCGCGCCGGCCGTTTTCTGGCAGTGAATTGGAGCTAGTTTTTGACGGCGACGGTGTAGGCGGCCTGGGTCTTGGCCTTGATCTCGTCGAGGCTGACGCCGGGGGCGAGCTCGATCAGCTGCATCCCGCCCTTGGCCTTGTCGATGGTAAATACCGCCAGGTCGGTGATGACCATGTCGACGACGCCCGCGCCGGTGAGCGGCAGGGTGCAGCGGTGCAGCAGCTTCGGCTCGTCCTTGGCCGTGTGCTCCATGATGACCACGACCTTCTTGACGCCGGCCACGAGGTCCATCGCGCCGCCCATCCCCTTGATCATCTTGCCGGGGATCATCCAGTTGGCGAGGTCGCCGTTCTCGGCGACCTGCATGGCGCCGAGCAGCGCAAGGTCGATATGGCCGCCGCGGATCATCGCGAAGGAATCCGCCGAGGAGAAGAAGCTCGTCGTCGGCAGTTCGGTCACGGTCTGCTTGCCGGCGTTGATGAGATCGGGGTCCTCGTCGCCCTCGTAGGGGAATGGGCCGAAGCCCAGCATGCCGTTCTCGCTCTGGAGCTGCACCGTCATGCCGGCGGGGATGTAGTTCGACACCAGCGTGGGGATGCCGATGCCGAGGTTGACATAGAAGCCGTCGCGCAGCTCCTTGGCGGCGCGTTCGGCCATCTGATCCCGGGTCCAGGCCATCTGTCTCGCTCCTGAAAGGTTATGCGCGCTTGCGCACGGTGCGCTGCTCGATGTGTTTGACCGCGTTCGGCACGTGCACGATGCGCTGCACGAACACGCCCGGCGTGACGATGTGATCGGGGTCGATCTCGCCCGGCTGGACGAGATGCTCCACCTCGGCGACGGTGAGGCGGCCGGCCGTCGCCATCATCGGATTGAAGTTGCGCGCGGTCTTGCGATAGACGAGGTTGCCTTCGGTGTCGCCCTTCCACGCATGCACGATGGAGAGGTCGGCGACGAGGCCCGTCTCCATGATGTAGCGGCGGCCGTCGAACTCGCGCTCTTCCTTGCCCTTGGCGATGTCGGTGCCCGCGCCGGTCGCGGTGAAGAAGGCCGGGATGCCCGCGCCGCCGGCGCGGATGCGCTCGGCCAGCGTGCCCTGCGGGTTGAATTCGATCTCGAGTTCGTTGGCGAGATACTGCTGGGCGAAGGTCTTGTTCTCGCCCACGTAGGACGAGATCATCTTCTTCACCTGGCGGGTGTCGAGCAGCAGGCCAAGGCCCTTGCCGTCCACGCCGGCGTTGTTCGACACGATGGTGAGGTTCTTCACGCCGCTGTCGCGGATCGCCTCGATCAGCGTCTCGGGGATGCCGCACAGGCCGAACCCGCCCGCCATGATGGTCATGCCGTCCTTGAGCGCGCCGGCGAGGGCGGCTTTTGCGTCGGGATAAACTTTCTTCATCGCGATCCCCTGTGGCTCGTTTTTCTGTAGCCGAGCGACCGGGACCCGACAAGGTGGTGCCGCCGAAGACTTTTCACGTCAGTCGCGGCGGCGCTCCGGGATCGCCGGAACGGGGCCGTGAAAGCCCCGATCCGCCAGCCGCATCATCCGCACGACGGGCAGTATCCCTACGGCGACGATCAGCAGCGCCGCCAGCGCGCCCTCTTCGAAGCTGCCGCGCGTGGCGAACTGATAGATGTAGGTCGACAGCGTTTCCGAATTGAGTGGCCGCAGCATCAGCGTGGCCGGCAGCTCCTTCAGGCAATCGACGAACACGAGCAGGGCCGCCGCCAGCAGCGCCGGCCGCGCCAGCGGCAGATGGATCGTGCGCAGGACATCCCGGCCGCAGGCGCCGGAGACCCGCGCGGCGTCGTCGAGTTCGCGCGGGATGCGCAGGAGCGCCGCCTGCCCAATGCCGATGGCGATGGCGCTGAAGCGCACGGCGTAGGCGATCACGAGCCCGGCGCCCGAGCCGGTAAGCATCAGGCCGATGTGCCGGCCCGTCGCCGCTTCCGTCAGCGCGATCAGCAGGCCGTCGATCGCGACGAGCGGCGTGAGCAGGCCGAGGGCGAGTATCGTGCCGGGCAGCGCGTAGCCGAGGCTGGCCGCCGCGATCGCGGCAGAGCCGAACCGGCGGCCGACGAAGCGGGCCGCGAGCGCCGCGCCGAATCCAAGGCCGATCGTCAGCACGGTCGCGCATCCGGCAAGGACGAGCGTCGCCGCCGCGTATCCGGCGATGTCCGGATCGAAGCCGGACATCAGGCCGCGCGCCGTGGCCTGATGAAGGAGATAGAGCAGCGGCAGCGCGAATCCGAGCGCGACCGGCAGTGCGCAGGCGACGGTCGCCGCCCATGCCTGCGTTCCGGCGAGCGCCGCGCGCTCGGGCGGCATCTGGTGGTCAACGCCGGTGAAGCTGCGCCGCCGCCGCGCCGCGCGCTCGACCGCGATCAGCGCGGCGACGACGACGAGCATGCAGCAGGCGATCTGCGCCGCGCCGCTGACGCTGTTGCGGTTGAGCCAGGTCGAGAATACCGACAGGGTCAGGGTCGGTATGCCGAGATATTCGGTGGCGCCGATGTCGTTGAGGGTTTCGAGCAGCGCGAGCGCGAGCCCGGCGGCGATGGCGGGGCGGGCAAGCGGCAGCGCGATGTCGCGCAGAGCGCGCCAGCGCGAGGCGCCGAGCGCCCGCGCCGCCTCGATCGCCCCGGCGCCCTGCATCTGGAACGCCGCGCGCGCGGCCAGGTAGACATAGGGATAGAGCACGAGGCCCATGACGAAGATCGCGCCGGGCAGCGAGCGCAGATCGAGGAACAGGTTGACGGCGGAATCCCCGATCCATGCGCGGGCCATGCGCTGGAAAGCGCCGAGCGCGTCGAACATGTCGACGTAGATATACGCGCTGATGTAGGTCGGGATCGCAAGCGGCAGCGGCAGCAGCCAGAGGAAGGCGTCGCGGCCGGGAAACTTGAACGCCGTCACCAGCCATGCCGTGCCCGTCCCGACGATGCCGGTCATCACGGCGACGCCGCCGATCAGCAGGGCGGTCTGCAGCGCGGCGTTGGGCAGCACGTAGGCGGCAAGATGCGCCCACAAATCGGCGTCGCCTCCGATGGCGAGATGGCCGAGGGCGAGAACCGGCACGGCGCCGAGCGCGGCCGCGAAAAGGAGCATGCCGCGCGGCGCAAGCTGCGGCGGCAGAAGCGGTTTCGCCGGCGCGCGCGAGGCGGCCGGCGATGAAGGTGGTGGAAGCGGCAAGACTTGCTCCGCGACTCCGCCGGCGGCGGCGTCAGTTATCGAAGCCGACCTTGTCGACGAGATTGGAAGCCGCCTTGCGCTGCTCGGCGATCTTCGCAATCGGCATGGAATCGGCCTTGAGCGTTCCGTAGCCGGCGATGGTCGGATTGACAGCGATGCCGGGGCGGATCGGATATTCGTAGTTCATGTCTGCGTACATCTGCTGCGCCTTGTCGCCGGTCATCCATTCGATCAGCTTGAGCGCATTGGCCTTGTTGGGCGCGTGGCGCGCGAGGACGACCCCGGAGACGTTCACGTGGGTGCCGCCGTCCTTGAACGTCGGCAGGATCACCCGTGTCGCCTGTGCCCATGCCTTCTTGTCCGCCTCGACGTCGTTCATCCGCGCCCAATAGTAGGTATTGCCGATGCCGAGGTCGCACTTGCCGGCGGCGATGTCGCGCGCCGACTCGCGGTCGCCGCCCGAGGGCTTCTGCGCAAGGTTGGCCTTCAGGCCACGCAGCCACGCTTCCGCCTTGGCTTCGCCGTGCTTCACGACGACGGCGGCGAACAGCGCGTTGTTATAGACGTGCTGGCCGGAGCGGATGCAGATCTTGCCTTTCCATTTCGGCTCCGCGAGCTCCTCGTAGGTGATCGCGTCCTGCTTGACGCGGTCGCGGGAGGCATAGACGACGCGGGCGCGCAGCGTCAGCGCGTACCAGTCGCCGGCGGGGTCGCGATATTGCGCGGGCACCGCCTTCTCGGCGGCTTCCGAGCGGATCGGCTGGGTGATGCCGCTGCGCACGGCCTCGTCCAGGCGGCCGATGTCCACCGTCAGCAGCAGGTCGGCCGGGCTGTTGGCGCCCTCGGTTTTGATGCGCTGCTCGAGCCCGCTGCTCGCGAACACCACGTTGACCTTGACGCCGGTGTCCTTGGTGAAGGCGTCGAACATCGGCTGGATCAGCTTGGTCTCGCGTGAGCTGTAGACGTTGACCTCGCCCTGGGCGCAGGCGGCGGAGGCGGCAAAAATAGCGCCGGCGGCGGCGAGCCAGGCGGCACTGCGGTGAGCGGACATGGAAGCTTTCCCTTTGCGTTGGCGGCGGCGCTTATGAGGAAACGCGGCGCGGTCCGGTCAACGCTCCGGGCGAATGGCGAAATGTCGCGCTTGGCCGATGCAAATTGGAATGCTTCGAAGTAACTCCGGTATGTTGCAAGCGGCGCCTCGAAATCCCGTCGCGCCCCGCCGGCGGCTTTTCAGGCCTGCGCGGTGCGGCAAATCGTCCGCTAAGGCGGCGCCCGCTCAGCGCGCGGCCTGGCGCACCTTGCCGGGCGCGGCGGCGATTTCGGCGACCATCTTGTTGATGATCGCTTCTCTGAAGGATTCGAAGTTGCGGGCGATCGTCACGAAGGCGCCGGGGCCGCCGATGACGTTGTCCTCGTAGTATTTCGCAAGGCCGCCGGGGGGATTGGTGTGGTCGGCGTTCCACGGCAGCGGCGTCTCCGAAAGGATGACGAGGCCGTTGACCGTCACGCCGGCGGCGACCGCAGCGTCGCGCGCGCTGGTGACGTCGCGTCCCGAATTGTTGGTGCCGTCGCCGGAGACATCGATGGTGCGGCGGGCGGACTTGAACGGCGCGCGTTCGAGCTGGGCGAGGGCGAAGTCGATACCGGCGGAGATCGACGTGCGGTCGGCGAACGGCCGCTGCATCTCGATCACCTGCGATGCGAAGTCCTGCGCGGATTTCGCGTCGCGGATCATCGCCCAGTCGATGATGACCTTCTGCGAGCTGACGCCGGACCATTCGACGAACGCGATGCCGATCCTGCCGAGCGGGCCGGAGCGCACCGCTTCGAGCACGCGCGGGTTGGTGATCGCGGCCGCGTAGCCGTTGCGCTGCAGATCGAACTTGCCGGCATCGACGCTGCGGGAAACGTCCGCCGCGAGCACCAGCAGCAGGTCGACATCCTGCCCCGGCGGGGCAGCCGGCTGTGCGGCTCCGGCGCGCGGCAGGGCAAGCAGCAGGAGTGCGAGGACAACCTCAATCCACCGCAGCATTCGCAACCCTTTCGAGCGCAGGCGTGCAGGCTTGTGGTGGAGCTTAGCGCAAAGAAGAGGCCGTGCGAATCCCGGTGCGGAAGCAATTCGCCGGCCGGGGAAGGCGCTCCGGTGCGGTCAGCCGCGGGCGGCGGCGAACACGACCTCGATCATGGTCCCGTCGTCCCGGCGGCTGGAGACCGAAAGCGAAGCGTTGTTGGCCGCGACCATCGCCCGGGTGATCGTCATGCTCAGCTTCTGGTCCGCGGCGTCCGCGCTGTCCGGCGTGCCCGTCGCCTGAAGCGCCGCGAGTTCCTCCGCGTCGAGGCCGATGCCGGTATCCCGCAGCCGCAGCACGACCTTTCCATTGGCGCCCGGCGCGGTCGAGACGATGACCTGCCCGCCGGTGCCGGCAAAGCGGATCGAGTTTGCCAGCAGATTGCCGACGATCTGGCGCAGCGAGTCTGCTTCGGCGGCGACCGGCGCCAGCGCGGTGGCGAGCGAGGTGCGGATCAGCACGCGCACGCGGCTCGCCTCCGGCTGCATGCGCGTGACGCTCGCCTGGACCAGCTCGTTGAGATCGACGCCCGGCCCGTGCGAGGGCTCGGCCTTCACGCCGTCGACCTTGGAGAGGCTCGCCAGATCCTCGAAAAGCGCGAGAATGCGCGCGCCGGAGCCGCGGATATCCGATAGCAGCGTGCGATAGCGCTCGTTGCCGATCGGGCCGAAGCGCTCGGACAATATCGTATCGATGGTCTCGACCGCGCCGGAAAGCGGGCCGCGCACCTGTTCGGTGACTTTCGCGAGCAGGGCCGCGCGCTCCGCGGCGGCTTCGGCGGCGATCCGGTTCGCCTCTGCGATGCTGAACTCGAGCTCGGCGATGCGCGCGCGGTCCCGCTCGTCGAAAGCGGCGGGCTCCGCCTTTTCGGGCGGCGCGGTCTCCGGCGCGGCTTCCTGCTTCGGGCCGACCAGCACCAGCGCGAGCGCGCTTTCGCCGTTCCACGGGATCGAGAACAGGCGGCCTTCGACCGGTACCTTGTCGCCCTTGCCGGTGGTGATCGTGAGGGTCTGGCTCGCGGCCGCGCCGCTCTGGCCTTCGGCCTCGATGAACAGGCTGTCGAGGCCGCCGGCCTCCACGAAGGCCGGTAGCGAATCGTAGCCGACGCGCTCGAGGAACGGCTTGTTGGCGTAGAACAGCGTGTCGAAACGATAGATCAGGACGCCGAGCGGCAAGCGGTCGAGCAGCGCCTGCGCGTCGCTGCCCTTGGCGAGCCAGGCCGGCTTGCCGTCCGGCAGGGCGGCTTCCCTGGCGGCGGCTTGTTCCAGTTCTTCCGCCGTCGAAGACGCGCGGCCGTCGATGCCGGGGCCGGGCGCGTTACGCAGGATGCGCGCCGCGCTGTCGGCATCCCCCGGCAATGGCTCCGGGCGCTCGTTGCTTTTGAGGCGCGCGGAAAGCTGGCGCGCGATCTCGCTGAAGGCGTTGCGCTCTCCGGCATCGAGGCCGGCGCTGGATCCGGCTTGGGACCCGGCCTGGCGCGGCTCCGGCGTCGAAGGCTGCGCGATCCGGAACGGCACGACGTTCTGCGCCGGCGTGAATTCGGGAGCGGCACGCTCGGCCGGCGGTTCGGGTTGCGGCTTTTCCGCGGCGGGTGGCGGGGACGCCTGCGGAGTGACGTCCGGCCGATGCCCGCCCTCGCGGCGCTGGCGCAGGATCGCCTCGACCGTATCGAGATCGCGACAGACGCCGAAGCCGCGATAGCCGGCGAAGACGCGCTGGCGGTCGTAGATCGGCAGACCGGAAAGTTCGAATTTCAGGCGCAGGTCGCTGCCGTCCGCCGGCCAGCGGATCGTCAGGCCGCTCCAGGTGTCGCGGGTGGCGATGGCGCGGGCGACTTCGCCGGCGGGGTCGAGCCTGAGCGCGGCGTTGATCTCGTCCCAGGTCCGGCCGAGCACGCCGGCCATTTCCGGGCCGATGATGCTGAGGATTTCGTCCGAGGCGAGGGTGAAGCGGTTCTCGGCGTTCATCTGCCAGACGAACCGCAGCGGGTGCTGGTGCTCGGTGCGCGGCGCCGCCTCGGCGGCTGCCGGGGGTGGGGTGATCGCCGCTTCGGCGATGGAGGATGCCGGCGGGACGGGCGGCGCCTCGACAACCGGCGGGACGGGCGTTGCAGTGCTTTCCGTCGCCACGGACGCTTCGGTCTCTGTCTCTGTCTCTGTCTTGGCCTCAGCGTGCACGTCGCCAGCCGCCGGCGCGGACCCTTCTTCCGCAGGCGGCGCCACGGCCGGCGCGGGGCCGACAGCAGCTTCCGCAGCCGCTCCAAGGACGGCATCGGCATGCGGCGCGCCGAACTGCGCCACCAGCAGGGTATCGGCGGCGTGGCCGATGCGCACCATCGACACCGCGCCCGCGAGCGTTTCGCCGCTCGCCGCGCCGGTGTTGAGCGCGTCGAGCGCCAGCGCGCTCGCATTGAAGGCGACAAGCGTGGTCGCATTGGCCATGCGTTGCCGCGCCGGGGCGGTGGCGTACATCAGCGCGCCTTCCGGCGTGAAGGCGGCGATGGCGTCGACCGTGCCCTCGAACAGCCGTCGCGCGCGCTCCGGCAGCGGCATCGACCGGCCGGTCGGCTCCGCGCCGAGGATGAAAATGCCCTGGGTGCCGTCGGCCAGCGCGATGCGGGCGCAGCTTGCGGTCAGCGGTCGCAGGAAGCCGGTGCCGAAGCCGCGCAGCCGCTCGAGGCGCGGCGCGCCGCCGGGGGCAAGGGACGCCGCGAGGCGCGCGACCTGGCTCGCGGTCCGGTCTCCCGCGGTGAAGCTGTGTCCGGTCAGGTCGGCGACGGTGTCGCAGCCGAGAAGCTGTGCGGCGGCGGCATTCGCCCACAGCACCCGTGTCGCGTCCTCGCTCCACAGCCACGCGGGCTCCGCGCTCGCGGCGCAGGCCGTGAGTCGGGAATCTCGCAGGAACGCCGACGCATCACTCATCAAACAGGGCACCGATGCCGTCGCGAGGCGGAACGCCATCGCGCGTGTGGGTGTGCCATTCATAAAGCGCGCCCCAAACGGCGTCCACGACCCGGAGCCTGTTCATCGGGCGCGACGCAAGGATAACCTTAATCCGGCGCGCCGCTTCACCGCCCGCCGGCCAACGATTTCACGCCTTTGCGGCCGCCCCGAGGCGCCGGGCGCATCGCCGCAGATGGTGAACGGGGGAGCAACGGAAAGCGGGTCGTGCGCGTTGAAGGGGTGGACAGCGGGCATAAGCCCGCGAACAAGGGGAGCCGAGGATGCCAGAGATTCCGAAGACACCATTTGATTTTCCGGCCGACATGCTGGCCCTGACCGAGCGCAGCATCGACGACGCCCGGGCCGCGTTCGAGCGCATGATGGATGTGGCGCAGACGACGCTCGGCGCAGCGGAAGCGCGCGGCAAGGCGGCGCAGGAGGGAGTCCGCGGCATCAGCGCCAAGGTGATGGAATTCGCCGAGCGCAATGTGGCCGATGCTTTCGCCTATGCGCAAAAGCTCGTCCAGGCCAGGGATCCGCAGACCCTCGTCCAGCTTCATACCGAATTCGTGCAGACGCAAATGCGCACGCTGTCGGAGCAGGCGCGCGCCCTGGCGGAGGTCACCGGCGAAGCGGCCGGCTCGACCGTCGGAAGCGGTAAGAAGTAATAAAATACCACAAGGTGCGGCATTTTTGTTTGTTCTGTTGCATCGCAATATAAATGTTGCGGTGCAACATCGAGAATGCTATATAGGATGCCGACGATGAGGTCGGGTGGCGGCCTGTCATCGAGGTTTCGTTGAAATGACTTTCAATGCCCGCCGGTCGCGTACCGGCGAGGCTAACCAGGATGGAATCCCATGACCGAATCGACCGCTTTTTCTCCTTTCGGCGTCCCCAAATTTGAAATGCCGAAATTCGAAGTTCCCAACGTTGAAGTCCCGGCCGCTTTCCGCGACTTCGCGGAAAAGGGCATTGCCCAGGCCAAGGGCAACTACGAAAAGCTCAAGACCGCCGCCGAGGAGGCGGGTGATCTGCTCGAAGACACCTATTCGACCGCTTCCAAGGGCATGTCCGAGTACGGCCTGAAGGTGATCGAGCTGTCGCGCGCCAACGCCAACGCGGCGTTCGATTTCGCGACCGAGCTGTTCGGCGTGAAGTCGCTGTCGGAAGCCATCGAGCTTACGACCTCCCACACGCGCAAGCAGTTCGAGGCGCTCACCGCGCAGGGCAAGGAGCTCACCTCGATCGCGCAGAAAGTGGTGACCGACACGACCGAGCCGATCAAGGGCAGCGTCGCCAAGGCGTTCAACAACGCGCCGTTCAGCAAGGCGGCGTAACCGTCCCGGGCGCTTTTGGGCGTCCGTGGCGCAGCGGTAGCGTTTGTAGCGTCCGTGTTTCGGTTTTATCGCGTGCGGAAGCCCGGGTTGTCCCGGGCTTCTTCGTTTGCTGCGGCTTCCGGCGTGTTCGGGCTTGTCATGCGGATCGCTTGCTCATAGGTTCCGCCCCGCTTGTGCAGGCGTAGCTCAGTTGGTTAGAGCGCCGGTCTGTGGAACCGGAGGTCGGTGGTTCGAGCCCACCCGCCTGTACCATTCCACCCCCTTCCATCCCGCGGGTCACGGCGCTTGGATAGCGGCGGTTTCCGCGCGACAATGCCGGCGCGGAAGAACGCGAAGGGGAAGGGGCCCGTGCGCAGCGTGCAGATGCTCCCGGAAGCGGCGCCGGTGGCGGGATGAAGGCCAACGCGATCATCAAGTCGGTCCGCAACCTCCGCAACGCGGCGGCGATCAACGTCAACCGCGCCCGCGGCGCCGAGTTCATCCCCGCGCGCGGCGGCGCGCTCAATATCGAAACCTCGAGCCTGTGCAATCTCGATTGCGTGTTCTGCGCTTACGGCAAGAAGCACTCGCCGCGGCTCACCATGAGCAATGCCGACTTCGAGAACTACGTCGGGCAGGCGATCGCGCTCGGCTACGACGACTACGATCTCACGCCGTGCACCGGC
>Ga0182744_1003774_pt1 | contig 11686 bp, 10 predicted proteins | sample eDN3rd30CKraftMG_FD_128525 | JGI IMG/M metagenome (GOLD analysis project Ga0182744, IMG submission 128525) | Enriched Miracle-Growth compost microbial communities from Emeryville, California, USA - eDNA 3rd pass 30_C Kraft MG (version 2) (version 2) ...
CACCATGGCGTCATAGACCGACGTATCGCCATGCGGGTGATATTTGCCGATGACGTCGCCCACGACGCGGGCGCATTTCTTGTATCCGGTCGTGTTGCGCGCCGGATTGGCCATCAGCACCTCGGGCGAAGCGCCCCCCGGCTCCATCTTGAGCAGCCGCATCGCCCAGAGCAGCCGCCGATGCACCGGCTTCAACCCGTCGCGCAGATCCGGCAGCGACCGCGCGGTGATCGTGGAAAGGGCATAGACCAGATAGCGCTGCGACAGCGCATCGTCGAAAGGATGGTCCTTGATGGCGTCGAACGGGTCGCGGAAATCAGTCATTGCCAGCCGAATAGCAAGCCGGAAGACGATGGGGAACGCTTTTCCGCATGAACCCTGCCTCCCAAAGAAATTGTGCAGTTGCAGCAAATGAGGGGTTGCGAAATCCGGCGAGTGCTCCACTTTTAAGGCGTGACCCATTCCCCCCTTTCCCTCCCCCCTCTTCCGCCGCCCCCACGGGCGTTGCTGGACGGCGCGTCGCTTTTCCTCGATTTCGACGGGACGCTGACGCCGATCGCCGCCACGCCCGACGGCGTGGCGGTGGATCAGGACCTCCTCCGCTTGCTCGAACGGTTGCGCGAGCGGCTGGACGGCCGCCTCGCCATCGTCAGCGGACGTTCGGTCGCCACCTTAAGGGAGCTTGGCTTTTCTCCCTTTCTGCTGGCCGGCACGCACGGGCTGGAGTTCGCGCGCCCCGACGGCCCGGTCGAAGCGCCCGACCGCCCCGCCGCCGTGGATGCGGCGGAAGCCGCCTTCCACGCCTTTGCCGACGACAAGTCCGGCCTGCTGGTCGAGCGCAAGTCGATCAGCGTCGGCCTGCATTTCCGGGGTGCGCCGCAATGGGGCGAGGAAGCGGGCGGCCTTGCGGCCGATCTCGCCGCGCGGCACGGTCTTCAACTGCAACCGGGCAAGATGCTGTTCGAACTGCGCCCCGGCGGCGCGGACAAGGGCAGCGCGGTCCATGCCCTCATGTCCCGCGCGCCGATGAAGGCGGGCACGCCCCTTTTCATCGGCGACGACGTGACCGATGAGGAAGGTTTCGCCGCCGCCGCCGAACTGGGCGGAAACGGCATATTGGTGGGAACGCCCCGCGAAACGCGGGCAGGCTTTTCCCTGGAACAGGTGGCGGCCGTCAGGCATTATCTGCAACAAGGGGTGTCGGCCTGACCCGGCGGCCCCCTTTCGTGTGGAACCGGACAAAAAAGGGGGCAGACCAATAGTCGATCATAGCGACACTCTCATGGGCGGAAACGGACGGACGCTCGACCTCTGGCCCATCGGGAACTGCCAGGCGTCGGCCTTGATCGACCGGGCCGGGCGCATGATCTGGGCCTGCGTCCCGCGCGTGGACGGCGACCCGGTCTTTTCCGCGCTGCTGGACAACAAGGACTGGCGCAGCCCGGACGCGCGCGGTTTCTGGGCGATAGAGCTGGAAGGCTGCGTCCAGATCGAACAGCGCTATGTCCGCAACACGCCGGTCCTGGTCACACGGCAGAGCGACGCGCAGGGCAATGCCGTCGAAACCTATGATTTCTGCCCGCGCTACCGGCACAAGGGGCGCATGTACCGCCCCGTGGCCTTCGCCCGCGTGGTGCGGCCCGTGGCGGGATCGCCCCGTATCCGCGTCCGCTTTCGCCCGACGACGAGCTGGCATTCGGAACATGTGCCGATCAGCTACGGCTCCAACCATATCCGCATCGTGCTGTCCTACATGGCGATGCGGATATCGACCAACGCGCCCATCGGCCTCATCAGCCAGGAAAGCTGGTTCCGCCTCGAACATGACATCCATTTCTTCATGGGGCCGGACGAAAGCTTTTCCGACGCCCTGCGCCCCGCCATCGAACGGATGCTCGACGACACGGTGCATGAATGGCAGACCTGGGTGCGCAGCCTCGCCATTCCGCCCGAATGGCAGGAAGCGGTCATCCGCTCCGCCATCACGCTGAAACTCTGCCAGCATGAGGAGACGGGCGCCATCGTCGCGGCGCTGACCACGAGCATCCCCGAACATGCCGACAGCGGCCGCAACTGGGATTATCGTTACTGCTGGATCAGGGATGCCTATTATACGGTGGAGGCGCTCAACCGGCTGGGCGCGCTCGACGTGTTGGAAAGCTATCTCGTCTACCTTCGCAACATCGTGGACAATGCGCGCGGCGGGCATATCCAGCCGCTCTACGACGTGCGCGGCAACGCCACGCTGGAGGAATGGGAAGCCGCCAACCTGCCCGGCTATCGCGGCATGGGACCGGTGCGCGTGGGCAACGCGGCCTATTCGCAAATCCAGCATGACGCCTATGGTCAGATCGTGCTGTCCTCGGTGCAGGGATTCATCGACCAGCGCCTGCTCCGCATGGCGGGCCACGCGGATTTCGAGTCGCTGGAGGCGGTGGGCGAGCGCGCCTGGCAGGTCTATGACCAGCCGGACGCGGGCCTGTGGGAACTGCGCACCCGCGCCCATGTCCACAGCTACAGCGCGGTCATGTGCTGGGCCGCCTGCGACCGGCTGGCCCATGCCGCTTCCGCGCTCGACCTGCCGCTGCGCGCCGCGCATTGGAACAGCCGGGCGGAAGCCATGAAACAGCGCATACTCGAATGCGCATGGCGCCCCGACAGCAAGGCCATCTCCGCCAATTTCGAGGATGATGCGCGCGACGCGTCGCTGCTCCAGCTGCTCGACCTGCGCTTCCTCAAGGCGGAAGATCCGCAATTCATAGGCACGCTGGCCGCGCTCGAAACGGACCTGCGCCGGGGTAACAACATGCTGCGCTACAGCGCGCCCGACGATTTCGGGGAGCCTGTCACGGCCTTCAACGTCTGCACCTTCTGGCTGATCGAGGCGCTGCACCGCACCGGCCGCAGCGAAGAGGCCCGCGACCTGTTCGAGGAAATGCTGTCCCGCCGCACCGCCGCCGGGCTGCTTTCGGAAGACATCGATCCGGTGACGGGAGAATTGTGGGGCAATTATCCGCAAACATACTCATTGGTCGGCATCATCAACTGCGCCGTGCTGCTGAGCAAACCATGGAGCGTGATGCGATGAGCCGCCTGATAGTCATATCCAACCGGGTCAGTCGCCCCGGCAAGTCCAGCAACCAGGGCGGCCTGGCCGTCGCCCTCTCGCAGGCGTTGCGGGAAAGCCGGGGCATCTGGGTCGGCTGGTCGGGCGAGGTGACGGATCATTTCACCGGCCATATCGGCTTTGCGGAAGCCGACGGCGTCAAGACCGCGACCATCGACCTGGAAGAGCAGGATGTCGACGAATATTACAACGGCTACGCCAACAAGACGCTGTGGCCGCTCTTCCATTTCCGCATCGACCTGGCTGAATATGAGCGCGACTTCGAAGGCGGCTACAACCGCGTCAACCAGCGCTTCGCCGACTGCGCCAGCCCCCTGATCGAGCCGGAGGACATCATCTGGGTGCAGGATTATCACCTGATCCCGCTGGGCCAGATGTTCCGCGACCGGGGTCTCAAGAACCGCATGGGCTTCTTCCTCCACATCCCCTGGCCGCCCACGCGCCTGCTCGTCTCCCTTCCCCACCACACCAAGCTGGTGAGCAGCCTGTTCGCCTATGACGTGGTCGGATTTCATACCGAGGAATGGCTCGAATCCTTCCGCCACTATGTCGAAAAGGAAATGGGCGGCACGGTGAAGGGCGACTATGTGACGCTCGGCGACCGCACCATACAGGCGATCGCCTGCCCCATCGGCATCAACGCGCAGGCTTTCGCGCAGGCCGCCACCAGCGAAACCGCGCAGAAGATGCACCGGCAGGTCCGCGCCTCGCTCCAGGACCGCGCCCTGATCGTCGGCGTCGACCGGCTGGATTACAGCAAGGGGCTGGAGGAGCGCTTCAACGGCTATGCCCGTTTCCTCAAGGATCACCCCGAATATCACCGCAAGGTCGTGCTGGCCCAGATCGCCCCGCCCTCCCGCGGCGAAGTGGAAAGCTACCAGCAGATCCGCGCCACGCTGGACGCGCTGGCAGGCCGCATCAACGGGCAATATAGCGATGTCGACTGGACCCCGATCCGCTATGTGAATCAGGGCTATCCCCGCGACCAGCTCGCCGGCATCTACCGCGCGGCGCGGATCGGGCTGGTGACGCCGCTGCGCGACGGCATGAACCTTGTCGCAAAGGAATATGTGGCGGCGCAGGACCCGGACGATCCCGGCGTGCTCATCCTCTCCCGCTTCGCCGGCGCCGCGATCCAGCTCAAGGACGCGCTGCTCATCAATCCCTACAGCCCGGAGGAGATGTCCGACGCGATCAGCCGCGCGCTCGACATGCCGCTCGAAAAGCGAAAGGCACGCTGGCGGGCGATGATGGACAGCGTGGAAACGCAGGACATAAGCTGGTGGCGCGAAGCCTTCACCAGCCGGCTGATGGCGGCGCAGGACAAGACCCAGCTTTCCGAAGCGGAAACGGCGAGCTGAATGGAAGACGAACCCACCGGCCTCATCGCCGGCCTGCGCGCCCGATCCTCTGTCCTGCTGGGCATCGTCGGCCTGGCCGCATGGATGGCGCTGTTGTGGTTCATGTTCGGCGACGTGCTCTAAAGCGCACCGATTGCGCCCCTGGCCGCTTTGGTCTATGGGCGGCGCCAAGCAGCCCCGGCACCCGCTGATCCCCTTCGATTCGCGTTTGCCGGGGCGCATTCTTTTTCAGGAAGACAGGAGCGCGCATGGCTCGTCGCCGCCAGATCTACGAAGGCAAGGCCAAGATCCTTTACGAAGGGCCGGAGCCGGGCACGATCATCCAGTATTTCAAGGATGACGCGACCGCCTTCAACGCGCAGAAGAAGGGCACGATCACCGGCAAGGGCGTGCTCAACAACCGCATTTCCGAGCATATCTTCACCCTGCTCGGCCAGATCGGCGTGCCCACGCACTTCATCCGCCGCCTCAACATGCGCGAACAGCTCGTGCGGCAGGTGGAAATCGTGCCCATCGAGGTGATCGTCCGCAACGTCGCCGCCGGATCGCTCAGCAAGAAGCTGGGGATCGAGGAAGGAACTCAGCTTCCCCGCACCCTGATCGAATATTGCTACAAGGACGATGCGCTCGGCGATCCGATGATCTCCGAAGAGCATATCGCCTGCTTCGGCTGGGCCACGCAGGAAGAGATGCACGACATCGCCGACATGGCGATCCGCATCAACGACTTCATGTGCGGCCTGTTCGCCGCCATCGGCATCCGCCTGGTCGACTTCAAGCTGGAATTCGGCCGCCTGTGGGACGGCGACTACAGCCGCGTCATCCTGGCCGACGAGATCAGCCCGGACGGTTGCCGCCTGTGGGACATGGCGACAGGCGAAAAGCTGGACAAGGACCGTTTCCGCCGCGATCTGGGCGGCGAAGTCGAAGCCTATCAGGAAGTCGCCCGCCGTCTGGGCCTGCTGCCCGAGGGCGCGGACACGACCGTGCTCGACCTCGACACCCACCGCAAGAAACGCAGCAAGGACTGACCTTTCCGGCGGACGCTTTCACCCCGTGATCGCGTCCGCCATCAGCTTGATCCCCAACAGCACCATCAGCACGTAAATCAGCGTGTAGAACCGCGCCGGATCGACCCGCCGCACCAGCACCACCCCGGCGAACGTCGCGGCGATCGCCACCGGCGCCAGCATCGCCGTCGCGGTCAGATTCTCCCGCGTGAACTCGCCCAGCGCGGCATAGGCGGGCACCTTCATCCAGTTCATCACGGCAAAGGCGATGGCGGTCGTCCCCACCAGCACATCGCGCGGCAGGCGCTTGGGCAGCACCCACATCTGAAAGGGCGGCGCGCCCGCATGCGCGATCTGGCTGGTGAAGCCCGTCGCCACGCCGAACAGCACCCCCACCCAGGCGGGAGAGTTGGACGGCAGCACGATGGCCCTGCCCCGCTCGACCCACAGCCTTTGCAGCCCGAACAGAACGGAAATCGCGCCCAACACGCCCAGAACGGCGGTTTCGGGCACCTCCGCCGCGAACAGATAGCCCAGCAGCACGCCCATCGCCATGCCCGGCAGCATCACGCACAGCACATGCCGGTCCCAGCTATGGCGGAACGCCCAGACGCTCACCGCATCCTGCAAGATCAGGATCGGCAGCAGGATCGCGGCGGCCCGGACCGGGTCGATCGCCAGCGCCATGACAGGCATCGCCAATGACCCGACGCCTGCGAATCCGCCCTTGGCGAGTCCCGAAATGACGACGGCGACGATGGCGCAGGCATAATAGAGCAGGGCGGAATCCATGGCACCGGCTAAAGCAGGTCGGCAAGCGGGTTGAAACCCCCTTTGCGACCAGTCTCACAGGACCGAAACGGCATATCCTCTTGCTTGCGCGGGCTGCCGCGCCTAGGGGATCGCAAAAGCCATCCACGGAGTTCCGCACCTCATGAAAGCCCGCATCTTCGTCACCCTCAAGGGCGGTGTCCTCGACCCGCAGGGCAAGGCGATCCATCATGCGCTCGAAGGTTTAGGCTTTGGCGGCGTCAACGACGTGCGCGCCGGCAAGCTGATCGAGCTGGACCTGGCCGACGGCACCAGCGACGAAGATATCGACGCCATGTGCCGCAAGCTGCTCGCCAACACGGTGATCGAAAACTACCGCATCGAAAAGGTGGCCTGAGCCATGAGAAGCGCCGTCATCGTCTTCCCCGGCAGCAACTGCGACCGCGACCTCGCCGTGGCGTTCGAGACGGTTACGGGCGCGAAGCCCGCAATGATATGGCACCGCGACACGGACCTGCCCGCCGACATCGACCTGATCGGCGTGCCCGGCGGCTTTTCCTATGGGGACTATCTGCGCTCCGGCGCGATGGCCGCGCGCTCCCCGGTCATGCAGGCGGTGGCGAAGGCGGCGGACCGCGGCGCCTATGTGCTGGGCATCTGCAACGGCTTTCAGGTGCTCACCGAAAGCGGCCTGCTCCCCGGCGCGCTGCTCCGCAATGCGGGCGGCCATTTCGTCTGCCGCGACGTGGCGCTGACCGTCGAGAACGCCCAGAGCGCCTTCACCAGCCGCTATGATGCGGGCGAAACGGTGACCTATCCCGTCGCCCATCATGACGGCAATTATTTCGCGGACGCGGCAACGCTCGACCGGCTGGAAGGCGAAGGCCGCGTGGCGCTGCGCTATGCGGAGGGCGTCAACGGCTCGGCCCGCAATATCGCGGGCATCCTCAACGAAACGGGCAATGTGCTGGGCATGATGCCCCATCCCGAACGCGTGATCGAAGCCGCCCACGGCAAGACCGATGGCCGCCGCCTGTTCGAAGGGCTGGTCGAAGGACTGATGACCCGCGCTTGAGGGCGCGTCTTCCGTAAGATTGGGCTTGCCGCTATTGGCGGTTCTGGGTGGATTGCGGACGTGCGGAGTCCTCTTTCCTCCGTCGCTGGGACGACGGAGGGTTGGACGGCGGAAACTGGCCGATTTCCCCCATGCCGGCGAAAGGCGAAGCGCCATTCCATCCTCGTCGATATCGGGATCGGCCTGCTTCAACAGCGCGCGCGGCCGCGCCAACAGCGCACCCCGCCAATCGGCCGGTTCCTCGATCGTCGTCAATCAACCGGGCCGGCGTTTTCTCCGTCGTGGCGACATCCTCTTCCGACAGCCGGGGGCGCTATCCGTCCCTATGATAGTCATAATCATGGGCGCGTCCCTGCTGCTTGGTCAGGATGCCGCCGATGATGGTTCCCCCCGCGCGCCGCAACCGCTCGACCGCGACCCGCAGCCCGCCATGATGGTTGCGCCCCCATTCCACCACCAGCACCGTCGCCTGCGCCTTGGCCGCCAGCAGCGGCGCATCGGCCAGCCCCAGGATCGGCGGCGCATCGATCAGCACTGTATCGAATCTCTCCCGCGCATGATCTATCAGCCCGTCGAGCGCGGGCGTCGCCAGCAACTCGCCCGGATTGGGCGGAACGGCGGCGCAGGGCAGGACGGACAGCCCCGTCACGCCCGTTTCGATGACGGCGTCCTCCACGCGCGCCTGCCCGGTCATGACCTCGCTGATGCCGATAGCGGGAACCAGCCCGAAAAGCCGATGCTGCACCGGCCGGCGCATGTCCGCATCGACCAGCAGCACCTTCTTTCCCAGCGCCGCCAGCGCCCGCGCCAACGCATTGAGCGTCAGCGACTTGCCCTCGCCCTCCTGCGCGCTGGTGACGAGGATGGATCGCGGCAATCCCTCCACCGATGCCAGCAGCAGCGAGGATGCGATGGGGCTGAATATCTCCTGCGGCTGCGCCCGGTCGCCCGTCACCGGCACCGCGCCCAGCATGGGCAGGCCTACGCGCTCGCCCAGCGTCTCGGCCGACGTCACCGCATCGTCGAAGATATGGCGCAGCCCCACCAGCAACAGCCCCAGGAACAGCCCCCCCAGCGAGGCAAGCAGCATCGTGCTGCCGACATGGGGCGAAGAGGGCCGCGCAGGCACCGCCGCCCGGTCCAGCGGCTGGATGCGCCCGGCCTGGAACCCGGCTTGCGAAGCCATGTCGCGGTAACGCTGCAACAGGCTGTCGTGCAGCAGCCGGAACGTATCGACCTGCCGTTCCATGATGCCGATCTGCACGTCGCGCCCGCGCTCCACCTGTGCCTGCTGTTCCAGATCCTTGATTTCCGACGCGATCTGCTTTTCGCCATGGATCGCTACGTCATATTGCTCTTTCAGCGAGGCGCGGATGGTGTTCGCCATCGCATTCGCCTGATCCTCCAGCGCCGCCAGCCGCGCACGGGCCTCGCGCATTTCAGGATGATCGTCCTTGCGGAACTGGCGTTGGCGGACCAGTTCGGCCCGCGCTTCGGCCCTTTGCGTCATCAATTGCTGCATCGCGCCGTTGTTCAGCACTTCGGGCAGGGTATCGACGCTGGAAAGGCGGGCGCTTTCCCACTTCTTCTGCGCCGCGATCCGCTCCGCCGCCGCCTGCGCGCGAAAAGCGTTGAGTTGCGCCAGCCGCGTCGCCACCGATCCCTGCGGCGTGGGCGCGGCGGCATCGCCATCGTCCTTCGCATCCGCCGGAACGCCGCCGACCCGCGCGGCATAGACCGCCATATCGCGCTCCGCCCGCTCCAGATCCTGCCGCGCCCCATCCAGCTCACCCAGCAGGAAACGCCGCGCCTGCACGCCCGATTCGAACCCGCGCTTCAGGTCCGCCCTGATCAGGCTGTCGGCATAGCTGTTGGCGACCCGCGCCGACAGCACCGGATTGGCGCTGGTGAAGCTGATAAGGATAACCCGCGATTTGCCCGGCAAGTCGATATCCAGATTGTCCTGTAATAGTTTGAGGGCGGTTTCCTGCTCCACCTGCCGCTGGCTGAGCGAACCCGCGCCCTGCTCCGGCCGCTTGTGGCCCATGCCGTCGAAGAAGGTCCGGCTGCCCACCAGCGCCAGTTCCCGTGCCACATCCTCGGCCAGGGCGCGGCTGCGGAGCACTTCGAGCTGCGTCTGCATCAGGGATTCGGTGTCGCCCGGCGTGCTGGGCCGCTGCGTCGCGCCAGCGCCCGCCGCGCCGGCGGGAACGTCCTCCACCTCCACCGAAGCGGTCGCGCGATAATCCGGCGTCGCCATCAGGATGAAGAGCAGACCGGCCAGCACGCACAGCGCCATGGTCAGGAACAGGATCACGCGATGCCGCCGGACGATGGCCCACCCCCGCCACGCCGCCGCGACCATGCGCGCCGGACGCCCTTCCTGCGCGAGCATCGCGTCCTCTTCGGGGATCATGCGGCGTATCTCCCTCATTTGCCGTCCAGCACGATGAAGGCGGTCGTCAAAGCGGGCGCGGCCAGCAGAACGCCGCCCACTATCGCCTTGGCACGGGACAGGCCCACGATCACCATGTCGCCCGGCAGGATTTCGGGATCGGCGGCATCGCCCTTGCGGATTTCCGACAGGTTGAACATGGCCGCCTTGCGCTGCCCCTCTTCCTCCCGCACGACGATGATCTGGCCGAGGCTGGCGAGCCGCGTCGGCCCCTTCGCCATCGCCACCGCCTGGCTGAGCGTCAGCCGCCCGTCAAAGGGAAACAGCCCCGGCTCGCGCACTTCGCCGTCGATGGTGATGCGCCGCCCCACCGCCTGCTTCACGAAGACCGTGACCTGCGGCGACACCAGATAGCGCTGCCCCAGCCGGCCGGCGATCACGTCCGACGCCTCGCTTGCGGACAGTCCAGCCACCGACACATCCCCGATCAACGGCATCCGCACCATGCCCGCCGCCGTCACCCGCGCATCCTCCAGCGACAGGTCCGGCTCATGATAGATGCTGACGCGCAGCACGTCGTCCGGCGCGATGCGATAGTCCATGCCGACGGCCTGCGGCGCGGGAATGGCGGCGTAGGCTTCCTTGCCGCGCGGCGCATCCTCCACCGTGGAGCAGCCCGCCACAGCCGCGCAAAGCGCGGCACAGGCCGATACGCCTATCCTGCCGTGGAAAGACCGCTTCATCCGTCCGGACACCCCTTTCGATCCAATGCCGCACCGTCAGGCAAGCGGCTGGGCTTGGGGGTTAGCGGCGCGTCGACCCTATGGCAACCGCCGCTTGGATGGGCCGCGCGCTCTTGGCGATGGCCGGCGGCGCGTCCGTCAGACCGCGATCCTCCCGGTCGGAGCGTCGGGAATCCGGCGCGGCTGGTCCGGCCAGATGCCGCGCGTATCGTAGACCGCCTTGCCGGCGCGCTCGTCCACGGGGACGGATTTGAACATGTCATGATCGACAAGAATGACGAAAACGCCACATTGTTCCAGAGCCGTATCGAGGTCCATCAACTCAGCGCCCGTGCCTGCGAACTCCATCGGCAATGCCTGGGCATAGGGTTCGACCAGCCTGATCCGGCGCCCATAACGCCGGGCCAGCCGCGCCGCGACCTTGACCGCCGGGCTTTCGCGGAAGTCGTCGATATTCGGCTTGAAGGCGAGGCCCAGGCAGGCGACCGTTTCGCCCGGAAATTCGTCGATCAGGTCCGATGCCCTGGCGACGACATAGTCCGTCTTGCCGTCGTTCACTTCGCGCGCGGTTCGGATCAGCCGGGCATTTTCCGGGTCGCCATGCACGATGAACCACGGATCGACCGCAATGCAATGGCCGCCGACGCCGGGTCCGGGTTGCAGGATATTGACGCGCGGATGCCGGTTGGCGAGGCGGATCACCTCCCACACGTCGATGTCCATCCGCTCGGCGATCACCGACAATTCATTGGCGAAGGCGATATTCACGTCGCGAAAGCTGTTCTCGACCAGCTTCACCATTTCCGCCGCGCGCGCCGTGGTGGTGATGCACTGGCCGCGCACAAACTGGCGGTAAAAGGCCAGCGCCTTGCGCGCGCAGCGGGGCGTGATGCCGCCGATGCAGCGGTCATTATCGATCAGTTCCACCAATATGCGGCCCGGCAACACCCGCTCGGGGCAATAGGCGATGGCGATGTCGCCCGCAACGCCGGGGCCGGGCATTTTGAGGTCCGGCCGAAGCTGCGCGAACAGGTCGCGCATCGCCTCTGTCGTTCCTACCGGAGAGGTGGATTCGAGGATTACCACGTCCCCCGCCTTCAATACCGGCGCGACCGTCCGCGCCGCTTGGAGCACATGGGAAATGTCGGGCGCGCGGTCTTCGGCCACGGGCGTGGGCACCGCGATGATGAATACGTCGCTCGCC
>Ga0182744_1003776_pt1 | contig 11684 bp, 9 predicted proteins | sample eDN3rd30CKraftMG_FD_128525 | JGI IMG/M metagenome (GOLD analysis project Ga0182744, IMG submission 128525) | Enriched Miracle-Growth compost microbial communities from Emeryville, California, USA - eDNA 3rd pass 30_C Kraft MG (version 2) (version 2) ...
GAGCTCGTTTTTCCTGAAAGGCACGCCGGCCTTCGATACGGTCTTGCGTATCGCGCAGCAAGCCGAATACATAGCGTTCGTTATCCAGTGCCGCAGGCAAAGGCATATCCGCGCCACTGGTCACCAGCCGCTTGATGGATCGAACCGACAAGGGGGCGTTCTGCGCAATGCGACGTGCGATTTCCTGGGCAGCGGGCAGCAATTCCTCGCGAGAGACCACCTTACTGACCAAGCCAATGCGCAAGGCCGCGGCGGCATCGACGCGATCACCTGTCAGCAGCATCAACATCGCGTTGGATGTGCCGATCGCGCGAGGCAGACGCTGCGTGCCGCACGCGCCGGGGATGCTGCCGATACGCACTTCAGACAATGCGAATACGGCGTTCTCCGATGCGATGCGGATGTCGCAAGCCAGGGCCAGTTCCATCCCGCCACCCATTGCATACCCATTGACCGCGCAGATCAGGGGTTTATCCGTATCCAACCCGGCGAGGAGATGATCTGACTCTGATCGGCCAAAGGTCAGCTCGGCAAAGCTTTCCTTGGGGGGCATGGTTTTCTTCAGATCGGAGCCAGTGCAGAAAGCCTTCTCTCCGGCGCCTGTCAGAATCACAACACGAATGTCGTCGTCTTCCTTGATACGTTTCCAGGCTGCGTGCAACGCGGCGCGCAGCTCGGGGTCAATGCTGTTCATTGCCTCGGGGCGATTCAAGGTCAGTGTGGCGACATGATCCTGGACAACAATATCTAATGGCATGTTTCTATCCTGTTGGTTTGCGTATGGGATCACGCTTTGGTGTCAGGCCAGTACGCCTTCGGCACTGAGTTCTTCTATCGTGACATCGTCCAGTTTCAGGAGCTCCCGGCAGATCTCGGCGGTGTGCTGACCCAGTAAAGGCGCTGGTGACGATGGCTCGGAATACGCGTCTGAGAATCGATAGGGCGGCGAGTTATACGTGCTGGGACCCATTTCCAAGTGATTCAGCGTCACCCAGTGGCCGCGATGTTCGAGTTGTGGGTCGTTGACGACATCACGGGCGTCGTACACTGCGCCCGCAGCAACGCCTGCGTCTTGCAAGGCTTGCATCAGTTCGGTCATGTCGAAAGCCGCTGTGTGTTGCGCGATGGCTGCATCGATAGTCTGGCGATGCAGTAAACGTTGTTGCAACGTGTCCCAATCAGATGGTGCCGTCAGGCCCAGTACCGTCACCAGATTGTTCCACTGCACATCGTCACTGACTTCGATGGCAATCCAGCGGTCATCACCCTGGCAGGGATACACGCCGCTTGGTGCATGCCCGGGTCGTGCGTTACCGCTGCGCGACTCGATGATGCCATTGACCATATAGTCCATCAGAGCAGGCCCGATGAACGACAAGGTGGACTCCATTTGCGCCAGATCAATGTACTGGCCGCGGCCAGTTCGGCGTTGGTGGCGCAATGCCGCCAAGATGGCAAAGGCCGTGTGGCCAGGGTTCGGAATGTGGTCAGGATAGTTCGTACCTGTGCCGGCGGGTTCGCGGTCGGGCAGGCCGGTCATGTATGTCAGGCCAGTCAGTGCGGCGATCGTCAACCCATAACCCAAGTCGTGCTTTTCAGGGCCGTCGGCGCCTTGCATGGACATTGCGGCGTAGACAACACGTTCCGATACGGCTCTGACGGCGTCGTAACTCAGGCCGAGTTTATCCATAACCCCCGGTGTGAAATTGTTTGTGACCAGGTCGGCGTCTGCGATGAGGCGCTTTGCCATGTCTAATCCACGAGGGTCTTTCACGTTCAAAGTAATACTGCGTTTGCTCGAATTACGATCCGCAAAATAACCGCTTCGATTCACGCCAGGCTTGCCATCCTTGAATGGTTTGGTGACGCGCAGTGTATCGAGGCGTTTTGAGGACTCGATCTTGATCACGTCAGCGCCCAGGTCAGCCAGGATCTTGGTCGTGTAGGAACCGGCGCCGATCCATGAAAAATCGATGACGCGTACGCCTGCTAGTAAAGATCTCATTGCACGGCCTCCTGCTGCAGCAACGCTTCTCGCTGTTCCTGGCTGTATCCGACCCAGGCTAGAACGTCCTGTGTGTGTTCACCGAGCTGGGGTGCGCGCTTGCGCAACGCCCACGGCGTTTCTGATAGGTGGTATGGCGCGCCCGGCATACGTAGCTTAGTGCCATACGCGTCCACAGCTTCGACAAAGTAGCCGCGATATTCTCGTTGCGGGTTTTGGCTGATATCGCGGGTGTCGCAGATCGGGGCCAGAGGAATGCGGTGTTCGCGTCCTTTGGCGTGCAACTGCGCTTTGGTCAGTGATCGCGCGAACGGGATGAAAATTTTTCCGAAAAGCTGTTTGGCCTCGTCTGTTGCGAGAAAGGCTTGGTCCAGCCAGCACGGCTCGCGGAATGTTTCCGCACCCGATACGCCCTCTGCAATCAGCCAATCCGTCGTGACCGTCCAAAATCTGTTGCTGCCCACACCACCGGCCATGAGATAGATATAGCCGTCGCTGCATTCGAATACACCGGTTCCCGCCAAGCGCTGGGTGCCAGCGTTACGTTTACGGATGGAGCCTTCCAGATCATAGAATTGGACGGCGTTCTCCATTCCCAGCACGACACATTCCTGCATGGATACGTCGACATGCTGACCGATATGGCTGGTCTCGGCGTCATACACCGCAGCCAGGGAGGCCACGCCAGCAAACACGTTGGCTGCGCTCACTGCTTGTTCACCACAGGCCACCATTGGCGCGGTATCGGGGTAGCCTGCCAAATACATCATGCCGCCCATGCCCATCGACGTCAGGTCGGTAGCCAACCAGTGTGAAAAGGGCCCTGATTGGCCAAATGCCGTGATGCTGGTCACCGACAGGGACGGGTTGATGCTGCTCAGGTCGGTATATCCCAGTCCCCGCTGCGCCATGACACCGGGCTGTTCACTTTCAATAACCAAGGCAGCACGGCTGGCCAGCTTTCGGAAGACTTCCTGGCCGACCGTGCTGTCCAGGTCAAGCGCAATGCTTTCTTTGTTCGTGTTTTGATATTGAAAAGTCAGGCTCGCATCTAGATCGTCTCGATCGGAAATTTTGGGCTCGATATGACGGGTGGGTGCGCCAGAAAGAGGCTCTACCAGAATCACTCGAGCGCCCAAGTCAGCAAACAATTTGCCGCAGTAATTCCCCAGCGGGCCCGCGACATCCAGTACGGTGAGCCCCTCTAGTGCAGCGGCATTTTGTTGTGTCGATGTCATGTTGTGATGTGTCCAGCTTTGCTAAGGTTGTGCCTTGCACGTGTCAGAGACGTTATTGAGCGTGATAGATGCCGGCACTCTTGGCTACGTCTGCCCATTTTTTCTGGTTTTGTTTGATGTTTTCGAACTGTTCTTCAGGCGTGCTTCCCACCACGTCATAGCCCAGCGCTTCGAGTTGAGCCTGACGCTTTTTCAAAGAACGAACAATTGCCTCGTTCAGCGTCTTCGCTATTGCCGGGTCGGCTTTGGCTGGCATATTGAATCCGTACCAAGTGTCGGAGTTGTAACCTTTGAGGCCGATTTCATCGAACGTGGGGACATCAGGGAATTGCTTGTTACGCTCCGGGCTGCCGATGGCCAGAATGCGCAATTTTCCGGCGGTCGCATATTCTTTGGCCGACGCTGACTGTACAAACATCATGTTGACCTGTCCGCCCAACAGATCTGTCATTGCAGGTTCGCCGCCACGGTAAGGAACATGCAGAATGTTCACACCCGCCATGCTTTTCATGAGCTCACCGGCCATGTGTTGAGAGCTGCCTACCCCGGCCGAACCATAGCTCAGCTTTTCGGGATGCGCTTTTGCATAAGCGATAAGCTCCTGCGCCGTCTTGAAAGGCGAGTCAGCACGAACAACCAGCACAAGGGGAGCCTTGACGGCAATGGACAATGGCGTGAAGTCTTTCAGTGAGTCGTAGTTCAACGATTTATAAATCGCGGGGTTGACTGAAAGAATGCCGTCAGTCGTAAAGCCGAATGTGTAGCCATCGGCCGGCTGACGACGCAGATAATCCGCAGCAATCGTGCCGCCCGCACCGGGCCGGTTTTCGACGATGACCGGCTGCTTGAATTCTTCTCCCAGATCTTTGCCCACCATGCGTGCAAGGGTGTCTGTGCTCGCACCCGCGACGTAGGGCACGACCAACTTGATCTGGGCTGTGGGATAGGCATCTGCTGCACCGGCGCTGGCTGCCGAGATGAGGCAAACCGATCCAAAAAAACATTTCATCCACTGCTTGAGGGAAAACATTGTCGTCTCCTGTGTTGTCGCTGAGCTCACACCCTGTGTGGGTAACGATTATTGGCCCCGGTCTTGGCTTGATCGAGCGAGGAGTTGCAATGTTAGGTACACATTGCTAGACAATCAACGTGGAAAAGACCATATTATGAACTTCTTGTCCTGGGATTCAGGTATACGTGCGCGTGTTGCCCCTAGTTGTCTTGTATTGTGGACTTTTTGGCGCTGTGCAGCATGGACGTGATGGCGACTTTCCCCCACAATCCGAGCTGATCAGAACCTCATCTACGGGCGCACAATGACAAAGCCGGGCTTTCTTGAACAAGCGCATGTGCTGGTGTCGAAGCACATCAACGAGACGAAACATGAAATCATTGCCGAATTGGCCGACAGCCTTGGCATCGAGATAAAACTGATCGTCGCCGAAGGTGGTTTGACTCAACAGGATTTAGACGCGATCGATATCGCATTCTTCAGCAGAGATGTTTTCATTCAACCCGATGGGCTATCAGCAAAGGAGGATACGCGTCTCTTCTTCCGTATGTTGGATGCCTGTTCTCACTTGAAATGGCTGCATATTTTTTCGGCAGGATCTGATCGGCCGAAGTATCGAGAGTTGCAGGATCGCGGTGTAGTGATTACGACCAGTCAGGCTGCAAGTGGCGCTGCAGTAGCCACCAGTGCCCTGGCTGGGATACTCGCATTGAATAAGAGGCTCCCCTGGCATTATGAGAATCAGCGCGCACGTCGGTGGCGCACGGTTCCCGACGAGTTTTGCCCGCTTGCGCTAGAGGGTCAGACAGCTGTGGTGGTTGGTACGGGAAACATTGGAGCGGCGCTGGCAAGATCGTTGCAATCCCTCAACCTACATACGATTGGGGTCAATCGACGTGGTGTAGCGGTAGCCGGTTTTGACAAAACGATACCGCTCGGACAACTCGATGGCGTGATTGGCAAAGCCGACTGGCTAGTCATCTGCTGCCCATTGACCGATGAAACCCGCAATCTGATCGATGCACGCAGACTTGCTTGTCTGCCGCGCACGGCGCATCTCGTCAATGTAGGCAGGGGCGGCATTGTGGATGAAAGCGCCTTGATTCGGTGGCTACGCGAAAAGCGACTCTCTGGTGCTTATCTTGACGTCTTTGACACCGAGCCTTTGCCGCCTGATTCCGAAATATGGGCCCTGGAAAATGTGATGCTGACACCACATTCCGCTGCGCGTGTCTCAGACTTCAATGAAAGAGTGTTTACCTGCTTTTTCGACAACCTACAGCGTTGGTTGGTGGGCTCGCCGCTCGTCAATATCGCTGCATGATCATGGGTTCGCCTGTCGTGGGATGAACTCGATTTGTTTACTGCAGGATGGAAAGAAAGTCCGTGATCGTTGATTGAGGACTTGACGCGGCATGCAGCTGGGCTGCCGCATCCGCGTGCAGGCCCGCCCAGCCATAGCAGTCCGTTGCCTTTACGATAAGGTCATCATCCGTCAGCGGCAAGGTGGCGGATCCCCTTAGGACATCAATTTTGCGTTCAATGCAGTTTCCATCGGTCGTGTGGATACGCACGATCGTCCAACGGGGAAATAGCGAGTCGCCCGGGGCGCTTTGCCCGTGTACTCGCGGCAGGAAGGCCTGAATTTCGTGGCGTTGTACGCTTTGGTCGGTGAAGGTGGCTAGCCCGATTTTTCCGTCGAGCAACGACGCAGCGACTGCATATTCCAGACTGAATTTCGCTTGCAAGCCGGTGGTGGGGCGGTGATGGATGAGCGGCACGAGCGCTCCAGGGCTTGTTTCGATTTCCACATGGTCAACGTCTGCTAATACGAGGCTGTGTTCCTGGCGCAAGTCCAGCAAGCCATCCAAGGCTCGGTGTGTTGCATAGCACAAGGGATATTTCTTTACCTCGATACCACTGGACATGAGTTCCAGAGGCAGCTTGCCCAGAGTTTGCAGGGCTTGCATCAGATCCTGACCTTGGCCGTAGAGTGCCGCATAGCCTTGTTGAGCGTCCATGGCATCTGCAGATGAAGTAAACCCCTGTTGTGCCAAGCGTACGGCACGTATTGCGGATGCATTCGTATGACCTGCCTGAAACGACTTGGCATCCGATCCAAAGTTCGCGCGGGTGCCGGCTGCTTGTGCGACCGCGATACCGATCGCATGAGCAGTTTGTTCCGCATTGAGTGTTAACAGATGTGCACAAGCAGCCGCCGCGCCGATGATGCCTATACTGGCGGTGGCATGCCAACCTTTCGCATAAGACTCAACGGCTATGGCCTTGGCCAGCTTGCACATCACCTCAAATCCCACTACATAGGCAGCATGCAGCCGCCCCATGTGCGAGCCTTCCGCCTCGGCCAGCGCAATGAGCGCCGGCCAAAGCACGACGCTGGGATGGCCGCGCAGAGGCGAGGTGACATCGTCATAATCCAGCACGTGAGCGGAAACCCCATTGTAAAAAGCAGCCCCTTCCGTTGTAGCCCGTCCAGTGATTCCCCAAAGGGTAGCGTCGTGACTGGCCCCCAGGCTTTTCAGGTAAGCACGCGCACGCAAGGACGCAGGCTCTTGTTTTCCTGCAACCCCAACGGCATAAGTGTCCAACAATGATCGCGCACAAGCATGACGCAACGCCTCCGTCAGGACATCACCATTAAAAGTGGCAGAAAACTCCCCGATTTTTTCAGAAGGCGTCATTCCTGGCTTCCTTATATAGCCTGCATGCTGGTGTTGATGCGTTTACGTGACTGCATGCGGAGCGTTATTCTCATCAGTCGGGCTCAATGTGTCCATATGGATAAGTCCATATAGTAAGAGCGGCCAGTCCATTAGCCGCTCGGTCACCATTCGGCCGGATGGTGACCGATGTGGTTATCAAGCGGCAGAGATCCGTTGAGTGTCATCGCCTGCGAACCGATTCCCCATACCACCGTTTGCTCTGAATCCTGATACAGACTTGCATTGGCAAGCGCAATGTCAAATCTTGATGAAGCAATTCCAAAATTCTATTTCAATATTGGTTCGATCAGATCTTATGATTTCTTGATCGCCAACTTGTTGCCCACTACCGGTACGTGCCATGTTGAATCAGATTTATATCCCCACGGCTGAAGCTCCTTTGAACTTGGTACCGTTGGAGAACATAGCGGCGCCCGCTTTTGATATCCCCTTGCTCGCTTGCGACACTCATGCTCACGTCGTGGCGGATGATCCCGCCAGATATCCTGTGGTAGCTGATCGTAGTTACACGCCTGTTCCCGCGGTGGAGCGTGACTACTTGAAAATGCTTGCCGCGACGCATATGCAGCGTGGTGTGCTGGTACAGATCAGCGTGTACGGTACAGACAATCGTTACATGCTGGAAGTCCTGCGTCGCCATCCCGACACATTGCGTGGCGTCGGTGTTGTGAGTCCTGATGTCAGTGATAAACAGTTGTCCGATATGCATGAGGCGGGGGTTCGAGGCCTGCGATTAAATGTCCTGTTTGGGGGCGGCGTCGGTTTTGATGCTATGGAAACGTTGGCAAAGAAAATTGAGCCCATGGGGTGGCATTTGCAGTTGTTGCTCGATGCGCGCCAATTACCTGAGCTGATGCCGCGATTGCGCAAGCTGACGGTTCCAGTGGTGGTGGATCACATGGGGCATACCCCTGTCAGTATCGGCACGTCCAGCCCTGCGTTTCAGGCGTTAAAACATCTGATGACGGATTGCGGGTGGTGGACAAAGCTTTCCGGTGCTTATCGCATCAGCGACCAGAAACCACTATTTCACGACGTGACGGCATGGGCGCAGACGCTGGTACGTGCAAATCCAGATGGCGTCGTTTGGGGGAGCGACTGGCCGCATGTTGCTGTGCGAGACATGCCCGATACGGGCGGTCTGCTCAATTTACTCGCGGCGTGGGTCCCGGATGTCGAGCTGCGGCGTCGAGTGCTGGTCGACAATCCGCAGCGGTTGTATGGCTTTCCGGATACCCCGGCTGGTAGATAGTCATCCGAGCAAGATATTTCTAATAAAGGTGGAGACATCGTGATAACGGAAACCAAAGCAGCTGCTGATGAGTCTCGTCCGGGCTCCTCATTGACGTCATGGTATCGAGACATGCCACCGTCGGGGAAACGGGCATTTCATGCCTCATTCGGAGGCTGGGTGATTGATGCTTTTGACTTTATGGTCTTTAGCTTCGTCATTACGTCTCTCGTTACGCTATGGGGCATAGACAGAGGACAAGCTGGATTATTGGGGACTGTGACCCTGCTGTTTTCGTCGTTGGGCGGATGGATTGCAGGCATCCTGGCGGACCGCTATGGCCGGGTGAAGGTTTTGCAAGGAACGATCATCTGGTTCTCGGTTTGCACCGTGGCAATCGGGTTCTCGCAAAATTTTGAGCAAGTCTTTGTCTTGCGGGCGTTGCAAGGTCTGGGGTTTGGAGGTGAATGGGCCGTCGGCGCGGTGCTCATTGGCGAAATCGTTTCGAGTAAAGACCGGGGCAAGGCGGTTGGCGTCGTGCAAAGTGGCTGGGCAGTGGGGTGGGGCGCCGCGGCGATTGCATACAGTGTGCTGTTTTCGGTGTTCTCTGAAGACATTGCGTGGCGTGCCTTGTTCTGGATAGGCGTCATTCCCGCTTTTCTGGTGCTCTATATCCGCAAGCATGTCTCTGAGCCGGAAATCTTTCTCGAACAAAAGGCGAAGCAAAAAGCGTCTGCTGCCAAGGCGTCGTCAGCGCTCTCCATTTTTTCTCCAGGCCAACTGCGTACTACCGTGTTTGCAGCTATTCTGTGTACGGGCATGCAGGGGGGGTACTATGCCATTTCGACCTGGTTGCCGACGTATCTGAAGGTTGAGCGGCATTTGTCTGTGCTAAATACCAGCGGCTATCTCCTGGTCATTATCGCGGGGTCCTTCGCCGGATATGTAGGGGGGGCGTATTTGTCGGATTACTGGGGACGCAGAAAGAATTTCATGGTTTTCTCGGCGCTGTCTGTTGTTTGCATCTATCTTTATCTGCACTTACCTTTGAATAATACGCAGATGCTGTTCCTTGGATTTCCTCTCGGTTTTTCCGCATGTGGTGTTTTCAGCGGGATAGGCGCGTATTTGACCGAGTTGTATCCCGCAGCAAATCGCGCGAATGGTCAAAGCTTTACCTACAATTTTGGTAGAGGCATTGGGGCGCTCTTTCCCGTGTTAGTTGGCTGGATCAGTGAAACCTCCAGTCTGGCGACGGCGATTCTGATTTTCGGCATTGCAGCCTATGGGGCAGTGTTCGTCATGAGTTTGATACTGCCGGAAACTTCGGGTCGCGAGCTGGCTTGAATAAACGAAGGCCAGCAGCGATAGTCAACGCGACCTGAGCTTTAATGGCTTGATGGCACGCTCAATCACGGCAGCCTCTTGGATCAGCGATTTGGCGACTTGCTGTTCTCTGGATTGGATGCGCGAGACGAGACCAGGCATGCTGAGTGCGGCGACGGGCCAGCCGGATGCATCACGGATGGCAACTGCAATGCCTCCCATTTCCGGCACGACGGCATGCAAGAGCACTGCGTAGCCGTTTTGCTGCGCGACGGCAACATGGTCTTCTATCAGGTTCGTGTTGATTGAGGGGAATAGCGATAGATGTGCCGTGATTCGCTCGAGTGCGGTGCGACGGGCAGCGTCCGGCATGGCTGCCAGCACGGCGATACCACTGGAGCCCGTGCCAAGGCTGCGCCGGCTGCCGATCTGCTGGTAATTGGCTTGGATGGGATACGATCCGGTTTGTAGGTCCACACAGACCAATTCCACGTTAGATAACACCGAAAAGATCGATGTGTCGCCCCATTGATCCGACAGACGCATCAATGCGGGCCGCACGAGGCTGCGCCAATCGGCAATCTCGGTCGCGGCGGTGCCCAAGCGTGCCATTTCCGGCCCCAAGGAATACTGCCGGGTGGCGGGGTCGCGCCGCAAAAGGCCTTCTTTTTCGAGCAGGCCGATCAAGCGCAGTGCAGTCGCTTTGTGCAAACCGCAATATCGCGCGATATCCGTCAGGCGTCGTTCTTCCAGTCCCGCCACGGCCTTTAATATCCAGCAGGCTCGCTCGACAGGGCTGACTGCGTCGTGTTGCGATTTCTGAGCGGTTTCGCGAGAAGAAGTCGTCATGAAAAGTCGTTTTTCGAGATCGCTGAAAAAGGAGGACGAGTATAACTGGCCCTCCTGTTTCGGTAGCGTCTCAGTCTACCCGGGCACCGGAACGCTCGACAATATCGGCAAACTTTTTGGCTTCCGCCTGCTCAAATTTGGCGAAGGACTCAGGGGTACTGCCAACGGGTTGTGCTCCCAAGGCATCCAGGCGCTCGCGGTATTCGGGATCTTTGACCATATCGGCCATTAGATGAGAAATTTTATTGCTTAGATCTGCAGGCATACCTTTCGGACCCCAGAGTCCGTACCAGGTCGTGATCTCGTAGTCGGGAACCCCCGCCTCGGCGATCGTGGGCACGTCGGGCAGAGCCGGCACGCGCGAAGACGTGGAGACGGCCAAGGCTTTCAGCGAGCCGCTCTTGATGTGCGGCATGCTCGAGGGCAAGGAGTCGAACATCAAATCGACATGCCCGCCCATCACGTCAGTCAGCGCGGGCGAGCTGCCTTTGTATGGGATATGCTGCATGTTCAGGCCGGTCATGAGGTTAAAGGCTTCGCCAGCCAGATGTGGTGCGGCGCCGTTTCCCGAAGACGCAAAGCGGAATTTTTCGGGCTCCTTTTTGCCGGCTTCAATCAACATCGATACGGATTTTATGGGTTGATCGGGGCGCATAACCAAGACCAATGGCACCAGCGCGATCTGGCTGATTGGCGTAAAGTCTTCGAGTGGTTTGACGGGCACGTTTTTGTACAAGCTTGGGTAAATGACGTGAATCGACGCATTCACCAATAACGTGTACCCATCGGCCGGCGCGCGCGCTACCGTTTCGGCGCCGATCATGCCACTGGCGCCGGCTTTGTTTTCAACGACGAATGTCTGGCCCAGCTTTTCGGTCATGTATTGGGCGGCCATGCGACCCAGGATGTCGGTCGGGCCGCCAGGCGGGTAGGGCACAATCAATCGTACGGGTTTGTCTGGATACGCGGCCTGCGCGGGTACCGTGCCGACCGTAGCCGCGCACAGCGCGACCGAGGCTGAAAAGAGAAGTCTCCAAGTTTTTTTCATTGTCCTTTCCCAAAAGATTAACAATCAAACAAACGATCAAACAACAACAGTCGGGCGCAAAGGATTTGAACCGGTATGTGTGACATGACTGGCCAATTTGCGATCCAGGACGGTCTCGCAATGTTGTCCGGCTTCGATGAGACCCGCGATATCGATACCTGTTCGTACGCCCATGGCTTCCAATAAATCGACTAAATCCTCCGTGCATACGTTTCCGGTGTAGCCACCGCC
>Ga0182744_1003780_pt1 | contig 11678 bp, 10 predicted proteins | sample eDN3rd30CKraftMG_FD_128525 | JGI IMG/M metagenome (GOLD analysis project Ga0182744, IMG submission 128525) | Enriched Miracle-Growth compost microbial communities from Emeryville, California, USA - eDNA 3rd pass 30_C Kraft MG (version 2) (version 2) ...
AGTAGCTGCAACCGCCCCTCGTCAGCCCGAGCGATAATGGACGCGCAGGACCCAGAGCCCCCCGCTACGCCGCCATTGTTCGAGTTGCAGGGAATCTCGAAACAGTTTCCGGGCGTCAAGGCGCTCGACGATGTATCGTTCGAGATCCGGGCCGGCGAGACGCACATGCTGCTCGGCGAGAACGGTGCCGGCAAGTCGACCCTGATGAAGATCCTGTGCGGCGCCTACCGCAGCGATGCCGGCGCGTTCCTCCACAACGGCGAGCCGGTCGCGATCGCATCGCCGAACGACGCGCGGCGCTTCGGCATCGCCGTGATCTTCCAGGATTTCACCCTGGTGCCCTATCTCGATATCGCGCAGAACATCTTCCTCGGCCGCGAATTCCCCGGCCGCATCCCCGGCACCATCGACCGGCGGCGGCTCTACCGCGAGGCCAGGCGCGTGCTCGACGCGATCGGCTTCGACATCGACCCGCACCGGCCGGTCCATACGCTCGGCGTCGCGCAGCAGCAGATGGTGGAGATCGCCAAGGCGCTGTCGCAGGATGCCCGCATCCTGGTGATGGACGAGCCGACCGCGGCGCTCTCCGACCGCGAGACCGAACTGTTGTTCGCGATGATCGCGCGGCTCAAGGCGCAGGGCGTCGCCATCATCTATATCTCGCACCGTCTCGCCGAGGTGTTCGCGCTCGGCGACCGCATCACCATCCTGCGCGACGGCCGCAAGATCGCCTCGCTGCTGCCGTCGCAAACCGATGCCGACGGCCTCGTCAAGCTGATGGTCGGACGCACCGTCGACCACACTTATGCGCGCGACTTCCTGCCGCCGGGCGCGCCGGTGCTGGAGGTGCGCGGGCTTGCCGCCGACAACGGCATCGCCGACATCGATCTTGACGTGCGCGCCGGCGAGATCGTCGGCCTGTGCGGGCTGGTCGGCTCCGGCCGCACCGAGGTGGCGCGCGCCATCTTCGGCGCCGACCGCGTCACCGCCGGCGAGATCCGCCTGTTCGGCGAGCCGCTTCGCGGCCTGCCGGACGAATCGGCACGCCGCGGCCTGGCGATGATCCCGGAGAACCGCAAGCAGCAGGGCCTCGCGCTCGGCCGCTCGGTGCGCGACAATATCGTGCTGGCCGGCCTGCCCAAGCTGTTCCCGAGCGGGCTGTTCTCGCCCGGCCGCGCCCGGCAGGTGGCGCAGGCGATGGTCGAGCGGCTCAGGGTGGCGACGCCGAGCCTCAACCGTGCGGTCGGCGTGCTCTCCGGCGGCAACCAGCAGAAGGTGGTGGTGGGCAAGTGGCTTGCCGCCTCGTCGCGCTTCTTCATCGTCGACGAGCCGACCCGCGGCATCGACGTCGGCGCCAAGGCGGAGATCTTCGCGCTGCTCGACCGCCTGGTGCATGAGGGCGCCGGCATCCTGATGATCAGCTCGGAGCAGACCGAGATCGTCCATGTCTGCGACCGCGCCTATGTCATGCGCGACGGCCGCATCGCCGGCGAACTGGCGCGCCCCGATCTGACGGAGGCCAACATCGTGCGGCTGGGGATGCAGCAATGAGCGTGCTCGATCAGGCGACGCAACGGCCGGCCCGCCTCCTCGCCAGGGTGCCGGGCGTTGCCGCCGTGCTCGCGGCGCTGATCCTCGCCTTCGGGCTCGCCAGCCCGAACTTCATCAGCTTCGGCAACATCGCCAATATCCTGTCGCAATCGACCATCCTGCTGCTGGTCGCCTTGCCGGCGACGCTGATCATCCTGACCGAGGGCCTGGATCTGTCAGTCGGCGCCGTCGTCACCTTCGCCGGCATCGTGCTGGCCAGCGTGGCGCTGGCGACCGGATCGATGCTCGCCGGGCTGTTTGCCGGGCTCGCTGTCGGGCTTGCCTTCGGGCTCTTAAACGGCGCGCTGATCGCCTCGCTCGGCATCCCGCCGTTCATCGCCACGCTCGGCACGCTCGGCGTGGCGCAGGGCCTGTCGCTGGTGGTGACCGACGGACAGAGCATCGTCGGCATCCCGCGCAGCATCGAGCTTCTGTATTCGACGACGGTCTTCAACATCCCGCTGCCGGTGATCATCAGCGCGCTCGCTTATGCGCTGGTGCATGTGCTGCTCTATCACACCCGCTTCGGCACCTATATCTTCGCACTCGGCGGCAACCGCGAGGCGCTGCGCGTCGCCGGCGTCTCCGAGCGCCGCTATCTGATCGCCGTCTATGCGCTCGGCGGATTGATGGCGGGATTCGCTGCGCTGCTGATGACGGCGCGGATGAACGCCGCGCACCCGACAGCCGCAATCGGCATGGAGTTCGACGCCATCGCCGCGGTGGCGGTCGGCGGCACCTCGTTCGAGCGCGGCAACGGCTGGCTGTTCGGCACGCTGCTCGGCGTGCTGGCGGTCGGTGTGCTGCGCAACGGCCTGAACCTGCTCGCCGTACCCTCCTCCGTGCAGGTCGCCTGCATCGGCGGCCTGGTGATCGCGGCGATGCTGATCGATGCGCTGCGGAGCCGGTCATGACCGAGGCCGATACCGCGCCCCGGCGCCGCTTCACGCTGCCGCCCGACCTTGCCCAGACGGGCTATCGGCTCATCGCCGCGGCGCTGATCTGCGTCGCCCTCTCGGCGCTCAGCGACGTGTTCTTCACCGTCAACAATCTGATGAACATCCTGCGCCAGACGGCGCTGTTGTTCCTGCTGGCCTCGGGGCTGACGCTGGTCATCCTCACCGCCGGCCTCGACCTGTCGGTCGGCGCCAATGTCGCGCTGTCGGCGTGCCTGGCCGCCACGGTCATCAAGGCCACCGGCCACGCGCCGCTCGGCTTTGCCGCCGGGCTTGCCTGCGGCGCGCTGATCGGCGTCGTCAACGGCATCCTGGTGGCGCTGCTGCGCATCCCCTCGTTCATCGCCACCTACGGCATGCTGTGGATTCTCTCGGGGATCACCTACTATTACATGGCGGGCGAGACCATCCACGGCTTCCCGCCCGGCTTCCGCCAGCTTGGCATCGGCTATCTGTTCGGCGTCCCGATGCCGGTCTATGTCATGGTGCTGTTCCTGCTGCTCGGCACCTGGTTTGCGCAGCGCACCATCTGGGGCCAGCAGATTTATGCGCTCGGCGCCAATCCGGTGGCGGCGCATCTGTCCGGCGTGCCGATCAAGCGGCGGCTGGTGCTGGTCTATACGGTGAGCGGCGCCATGGCGGGGCTCGCCTCGCTGGTCATCCTGGCCCGCATCAATTCGGCGCAGGGCGACATCGGCGAGGAGTTGACCCTGCCGGCAATCGCCGCGGTGCTGATCGGCGGCACCTCGCTGTTCGGCGGGTTCGGCACCGTCGCCGGCACCCTGATCGGCGCGCTGATTCTCACCCTGGTGCTCAACGGCATGAACCTGTTGCAGATCAACGCTTCGTGGCAGCCGCTGGTCACCGGTGTCATCGTGGTGCTAGCGGTATGGATCGACACGCGCACGCGCAAATGGAGCGAATGACGGGACCCGCCGGAGCGTAGCTGACCCGCCCGATCCGAAACGTGGTTCTCGCAAGACCCAAGGGCACACAAGGAGAGCATGATGAAACACTTCACCACCGGGCTGATCCTGGCGGCGGCAATCGCCCTGCCGGGCACCGCTCATGCCGACAACGAGACCATCGCGGTCTTCACCAAGAACCAGACGAACCCCTATTTCCAGGCGGTGCGCGTCGGCGCCGACGCCGCCGGCAGGGCGCTCAAGGCGAAGATCATCCAATACGTCCCGACCAAGCCGGACAGCATTCCCGAGCAGCTCTCCCAGGTCGAGGACGTCATCGTCAAGAAGCCGGACGCCGTAGTGTTCATCCCGGTCGACTACAAGGCGCTGGTGCCGGCGGTTGAAAAGATCAACGCCGCGAAGATCCCGGTCGTCAACATCACCGACCGCATCGCCGCCGGCAACCTCGTCGCCTATGTCGGCGCCGACGACTACAATATCGGGCTCGAAACCGCGCGCTATCTGCTCAAGACGATGGGCGGCAAGGGCAACGTCATCATCCTCGAAGGCGTCAAGGGCTCGCTGACCAATATCGACCGGGTGCGCGGCTTCACCGATGCGCTCAAGGAGACGCCGAACGTCAAGCTGGTGGCGCAGCAGCCGGCCAATTATCAGCGGTTGCAGGCGTTGCAGGTGATGGAAAACCTGATGCAGTCGCATCCGCAGATCGACGGCGTGCTCGCCGCCAACGACCCGATGGCGGTCGGCGCCATCGAGGCGCTCGACGGCGCCGGCCGCAAGGCGATGGTGATCGGCATCAACGGCAGCAAGGAAGCGGTCGAGCTGATCAAGGCCGGCCGTCTGCTCGCCAGCGGCGACTTCAACGGCTTCATCCAGGGCTGCCTCGGCACCGAGATCGCGGTGCGCCATCTGCGCAAGGAGACGACGCCGAAGGAGATCATCCTCAAGCCGGTGGTGATCCAGAAGGCGAACTATCAGCCCTACGAGACGCCGGTCGAGCAGCGGCAGTGCCCGACGCTCGCCGAAGTCGCCAAGTAGCGTCCAAGTAGCGCCCCCAACGTACGGCGAGAACTGTGTCGTCTCTCAACACCGATCGCGTGGCGCGGGCCCTGCCCGCGCTGCGCGCCGTGCTTGGCGAGCGGTTGAGCGATGCCGCGGCGGTACGCACCGCGCATGCGCAGCAGGAATCCTACCACACACCGCACCTGCCCGACCTCGTCGCCTTCCCGCGCGACACCGGCGAGGTCGCGGCGATCGTGCGCATCTGCGCGGAGGTATCGCTGCCGATCGTCCCTTACGGCGCCGGCACCTCGCTCGAAGGCAATACCAGCGCGCTGCGCGGCGGCGTGCTGATCGACTTCGCGCAGATGAATGCGCTGCTTGCGGTCAACGCCGAGGACCTCGACTGCCAAGTGCAGCCCGGCATCACCCGCAAACAGCTCAATGCGCAACTGCGCGACACCGGCCTGTTCTTCCCCATCGATCCCGGTGCCGACGCCTCGATCGGCGGCATGACCTCGACGCGCGGCTCCGGCACGATGGCGGTGCGCTACGGCACCATGCGCGACAATGTCCGGGCGCTCGAAGTCGTACTCGCCGATGGACGCATCGTCCGCACCGGCACCCGCGCGTCCAAGTCCGCCGCCGGCTACGACCTGACGCGGCTGTTCGTCGGCGCCGAGGGCACGCTCGGCATCATCACCGAGATCACGCTGAAGCTGCATCCGGTGCCGGAGGCGATTTCCGCCGCCGTGTGCCCCTTCGCCACGCTGGAGGGCGCGGTCGCGACCGCCATCGCGGTGATCCAGGCCGGCGTGCCGGTGGCGCGGCTCGAACTGCTCGACGAGGTGATGATCCGCGGCGTCAATGCCCATGCCCCGCTCGGCGTGCCCGAGCAGCCAACCTTGTTTCTGGAATTCCACGGCACGCCCTCGGGCGTCGCCGAACAGGCGGCGACGGCGGAGGAGATCGCGCGCGATAACGGCGCCAGCGCGTTCCAATGGGCGAGCAAGCCGGAGGAACGCAGCCGGCTGTGGGGGGCGCGCGACAACACGCTCTATGCCGGCCTCGGGCTGCGTCCCGGCAGCCGGGCAGTAATCACCGATGTCTGCGTGCCGGTGTCGCGGCTGGCCGAATGCCTGATCGAGACCAAGCGCGATATCGACCAGTCGGGTCTGATCGCGCCAATCGTCGGCCATGTCGGCGACGGCAATTTCCACACGCTGATCCTTATCGATCCGCAATCGTCCGAGGAGGTTGCGCGCGCCGAAGCGCTGCATCAGCGCATGGTGATGCGGGCACTGGCGCTCGGCGGCACCTGCACCGGCGAACACGGTATCGGCGAAGGCAAGATCGCGTTTCTGGAAAAGGAGCTTGGCGACGCCGTCGAGTTGATGCGGATGATCAAGCGCGCTTTCGATCCGGCCGACATCCTCAATCCGGGGAAGATCCTGCGGCTCTAGGTATAGTGAGCGCCTCGTCCACCGCGGCGATCACCCGCGCCGCCGGCAGTTCGTCTAGACAGGCACTGTAGCTGTCGAGCCGGCGCTCGCAACCTTCGAGCTGGCACGGCGTGCAGGGAAAGGCGTTCTGCACCAGCCAGACATTGCCGCGCCGCTGCACGTCGGCCGCATCGCGCCACGGCTCTGACAGGCCCGCCGCCGGCCACGGTCCCCACAGGCGCGGGTCGGTCGGACCGAACAGCGCCACCGTCGGACAGCCCGAAGCGGCGGCAAGATGCGTGACCGAGGTGTCCGGCCCAACATAGACGCGGGCACGCGCCAGCAGGCTTGCAAGTTCGGGCCAGGCGAGACGCCCGTCTAGACGGCGGACCGTCGTCGCCCCGTTCCATACGTCATCGAGATAGGCTTTCTCAGCGGCGCCGGGACCGCCGGTGGCGATGACGCCGAGCCCCCGCACCGCCAGCGCGGCCGCCAGCGCCCGCCATCCCTCCCGCGTCCATTGCTTGTAGCGAAAGAACGGCGCGGCATGGATCACCGCATAGTCGCCTTCGATGCCCGCGACCGGCGCGGCCGCCGCCGGCGCCACCACCTGCGACACGCGGGCGATGCCGAGCGCATCGGCAAAGCGCAGCATTTCCTCGACGCGATGCACGCCGGGGACATAAGCGACGCTGCGGTCGAGAAGCCGCCGCTTGAATCGCCCTTTCGCGCTGTCCTCGACCAGCGCCACGCGCGTCCGGCCGGCAAGCGCGGCAAAGGATGACGGGCGGTCGCCGGCCTGCGTCGAGATGGCGAGCGCATAGCGCCGCCACAACCGCCAGGCCATTGCCATGCTCTGCGCCGCCGTCGGGCGCGCCGGCATGGCAATCACGGTGTCGATATCCGGATTGCCGTCGAGGATGGCGGCGGTGTCGGCAAAGACCAGCACGTCGATGGCGACGTCCGGCCAGGCGCGCCGCAGGCTGCGGATCAGCGGCGTCGTCAGCAAGACATCGCCGAGCCGGCGCAGGGCGACGACGAGCACACGCGCCCCCGCCGGCGGGCGGAGCGCCGTCATCGCGGCGGCAGCCCGGACTGCCGCAGCAGCGCGCCACCGGCAATGCCGACGCCGAGTACATAGGTCCAGCCCTGCGTGAAGTCGAACAGATGCGAGTTGAACAGCGAGCCGACAATATTCTGGACGACGACGACGAGTCCGACCCAGGCTGTCAGTCCCGCGCCGCGAAACAGCAGCAGATGCGCGAGCCACATCGCCCACAGGAGAAGCGCGCCGGCAAGACCGATCTGCATCGCCACGGCAAGCGTCTGCTGGTGCGGGTTGGGCGTCACCGTCGCATAGTCGCCGGTCTGGCCTGCGGTTTCCTTGCGCATCTCGGCGGGGATCGAGCCGGTGCCATGCCCGAGGAGCGGCGCGCGGGCGATGCTTGAAAGCGCCTTGCGCCAGAACTCAAGGCGTTCACCCGAGGAAGTAAGCGCGCGTTGCGATTGATATGTCTCGATTTCGGTCCAGATCGCCGTCGTGCGGTCCCGCAAATAGGGTGAGGCGGCCCACAGCGTGGCGCCGACAATGCCGGCGGCGACCAGCAGCGCGACGACCCCGCGAAGCCGGAAACGCTTGAAGCCCAGCACGACGACCAGCACGAGAGCAACCACCAGCGGCGTGCGCCCGGTCGCCGAGAACACGATATCGTTGAGGAAGGCAAGCACCAGCAGCGCCAGTGCGATAGCCTTGCCTCTCGCGCCGGCCCGCCAGCCGTCGATCGCCAGATAGAGCAGCACGAAAATGCAGGCGACGAACTCGCCGCTCTGCGTCGCCTGGTTCTTGAACGGCGTCGGGAACGTCACCGGGGTCCGCCAGTAAAGCGACGGCACGAGCGACAGCAGCGTCGACAGCAACAGCACGACGACGCAGGCGCCAAGATAGGCATAGAGCGCCCACACGGCGCGCGGCGAGCGGCTAAACTGCACGACAAGCAGCGGGATCGCCGCCAGCTTGAGGAAGGAATCGAAGCCGGCAAAGCGTTCTGCCGCCGTCGCATCCGCCCAGATCATGCCGAGCGCCCCGAACGCGACCAGCGCCACCGGCAATGCCACGGCCGGCACAGTCAACTGCCGCCGCAGCGAGGCAAGATCGAGCAGCGGAACGAGCGCGATCAGCCACGCCACCACGAGAATGGCAGTCAGCGAGGTAGACACCGGCAGCGACGCGACGAGCGCCACCGCGAGACCGTCCGCCACCAGCGCCATGCGGTCGGCGCGCGCCATGCCTGTCCACGGCATCCACTTCATCATCGACGCGCCTGCCTTGCCTCTGCCGCGCGCAACGCGGACAGCCCGACCTGGGCGCGGATATCGCCGGCATCGAGGGCAAAGCGCAATTTGCGCTCGTTCTCCGGCAATTCGCCGCGGTCTGCCTCCGGGTGATGCAGATGCAGGACGGCGGTCGCGAACATGCCGTCCTTGCGCCGCACGCCGGCACGCAGCAGCCGCACCACCAGATCGGAATCTTCCCTGCCCCAGCCGGTATAAGCGGCATCGAAGCCGTCGACATATTCGAGATCGGCGCGCCAGACCCCGATATTGCAGGACCGCACGCCTTGCCAGCGGCGCGCGCGCAGATGGCGCAGCCGTCCGAGCGGCAGCGTCAGCAGCGCCGCGACGCGGTTGATGCCGCCGTCAAGTCGCAGCCGCAGCCAGCGGCCGAACCGCCACAGCTCCGCCGCCTGCTGCTCGCGCAGCACCGTTTCGGTAAGCGCCGGCGACAGTAGCACCCGGTTGCCGGCGACGAAGCAGCCGGCTTCGGCCAGCGAGCGGTGCGCGGCGACGAAGCCCGGCCGGGGAATGCAATCGCCATCGAGAAACACGCAATAGGCGCCGCGCGAATCCAGCACCGCACGGTTGCGGATCTCGGCGGCGCGAAACCCGCGATCCTCGTGCCAGACATGCGAAAGCCGCCGCCCGAGCCGCCCTTTCCAGGTCTCGATCAGGTCAGCCGTATCCGGCCGCGACCCGTCGTCGGCGACGATCACCTCGAAGTCCGCATCGGTCTGCCGCGCCAGCGCCCGCAACACGGCGGACAGCGCGTCCGCGCGGTTGTAGGTCGTCACCACGATGGAAATCAGGTCCGCCACGCTCACTCCCGGCCGGCCACCCGCGCCGCTTCCCGAGCCGGCGGGCGAAATGCGCCGTTGCATTTATCCGAGTTTACCGGCACCGACAAATGCTTGGAGGGCCCACGCGCCCCGCGATAATTTCCGCCGACACCCTGCAAGCCGGTTCCTTTTACCCATGTCCGACGCAATGCCGACGATCACCGCCTATATCATCGCCTATAACGAGGCCGAGAAGATCGAGGCCGCCGTGTCCAGCGTATTGTGGGCGGACGAGATCATCGTCGTCGATTCGGGCAGCACCGACGCCACCGCCGAACTGGCGACGCAGCTCGGCGCGCGTGTCGTGCAGGTGCCGTTTGCAGGCTTCGGCGACCTGCGCAACCGGGCGATCGATGCCTGCCGCGGCGACTGGATCTTCAGCCTCGATTCCGACGAACGCTGCACCGAGGCGGTGCGCGACGAGGTGCTGGCGCTGATCGCGTCCGAGCCGCCGCACGACGTCTATCGCGTGCCGCGCCGCAGCTACATGATGGGCCGCTGGATCAAGGGCTCGGGCTGGTATCCGAACTTCCGCCAGCCGCAGCTCTTTCGCCGCGGCGCCATGCGCTACACGCTCGAACCCGTCCACGAAGGCTTCGAGAATCTGAGCGGCAAGCCGCTCGGCGTCCTGACCAATGCGATCTGGCAGTTTCCCTTCCGCAATCTGGAAGAGGTCATCAACAAAATGAACCGCTATTCGACGCTCGGCGTGCCGAAAATCGCGCACAAGCGCGTGTCGATGGCGAGCGCCTTCGGGCACGGCCTGTGGTCGTTCCTCAAGCACTACATCGTCAAGCGCGGTTTCCGCGACGGCTGGGCGGGCTTCGTCATCGCGCTGGGCAATTTCGAGGGCACTTTCTACCGCTACGCCAAGCGCTACGAGGAGACGCAGAACTGGCAGCCGCCGCAGAGCCCGCCGGTCCGGCGCGTTACCAAGCCCTAAAACCGCGCGCGCAGCGCCCGCAGGCGGTTGCGCAATTTGCGGAACGGCAAGGCCAGGTAATATTTGCGGACGATCTCCCAGGTGTCGCCGGACGCGCGACGCTGCGGCGCATCGGCCGGCACATACCAGCCGTTGTTCTCGAAACGGCGGATCAGGCGATAGCCCATCACCCGCAGCGCCCGATGCTTGGCGAGGCTCTCCACATGATCCTCGAGCAGGATCAGGCGCGGGCGCCAATGCGTCGCATCGAAACCGCGCAGCACCTCGATCTCGTGGCCCTCGACGTCGATCGAGAGGAAATCGAAACCCGGCCGCACGGCGCTTTCGGCAAGGATGCTGTCGAGCGTGCGGATCGGTACGCCGATGGTGCGCTCGGGCACCGCGCCCGGCGCCATCCGCGCGCGGTCGAGCGACGACAGCGGCCCCGCGACATGCAGCGTCAGCGTCTTGCCGGCGTTGTCCGGGCCGGAACAGGCGACGGCGAAAACGGTGGCGCTGCGGCTTGCCCGTAGCTTCTCTGCGAGGTCCGGCTGCGGCTCGATCAACAGGCCGCGCCAGCCCGCGTGTTCGAGATGGTCGGTCTGCGAGCGTTCGTGCGGATCGTTGGCGCCGACCTCGACGAAAAAGCCGGGCGCGCTGCCGAAGAACGAGCGCACGAGTTGCTGTTCGTGATCGGGAGGAAAACCGCCGCGTGCCACCGGATACCGCTCCGGTCTCAGGATGTTTTCGCGGAGCGGGTGCGCTCGACGATACGGGTCGTCGATTGGCCTGGGACCAGTTCGATCAGCACGACCTGCCCGCCATGCGCCTCGACGATATCGCGGCCGACCACGTCCTCGACGCGGTAGTCGGCGCCCTTGACCAGCACGCTCGGGCGCACGCGCTCGATCAGCTTGAGCGGCGTGTCCTCCTCGAACACGACGACGAGATCGACCGCCTCCAGCGCCGCCAGCACCTCGGCGCGGGCGCGCGCATCCTGCACCGGCCGGCCCTCGCCCTTGAGCCGCCGTACCGAGGCATCGCTGTTGAGCCCAACCACCAGGCGGTCGCAGGTGGCGCGGGCGCCGGCGAGGATCTTCACATGGCCGGGATGCAAGAGATCGAAGCAACCATTGGTGAAACCGATCCGCTGGCCGTGACGGCGCCAGTCGGCGAGCCGCTCGTCGAGCACCGACCAGTCGAAGACGATCTTTTCCTCGGCGGCGAGCGTCGCCGCCGGCAGGATGCGGGCGCGCAACTCGGCCGCGCTCGCCGTCGCCGTTCCGCGCTTGCCGACGACGACGGAGGCCGCGGCATTGGCGGCCCGCGCCGCCGTCTCGAAATCGGTGCTCGCCGCCAGCATCAGCGACAGCATGGCGACCACCGTGTCGCCGGCGCCGGAGACGTCGCGCACCCGCACCGGATAGGCCGGCACATGCACGGCCGCCTGCCCGGTCTCGACCAGCGTCATCCCGGCTTCGCTGCGCGTCACCAGCACCGCGCGCGCCGAGACGGTATCGGCGAGGATCGCCGCCGCCGCCGCAACGTCGTCGTCGGAGCGCAGCAGCGTGCGGGTCGCCTCGGCCAGTTCCTGCTGGTTCGGCGTCACCACCGTCGCGCCGCGATAGACGGAATAGTCCTTGCCCTTCGGATCGACGATCACCGGCTTG
>Ga0182744_1003782_pt1 | contig 11676 bp, 8 predicted proteins | sample eDN3rd30CKraftMG_FD_128525 | JGI IMG/M metagenome (GOLD analysis project Ga0182744, IMG submission 128525) | Enriched Miracle-Growth compost microbial communities from Emeryville, California, USA - eDNA 3rd pass 30_C Kraft MG (version 2) (version 2) ...
CAGGGCCAGCGGCACTACGCGTAGATCTGCCCGTACCCAGCGCGGTCGGCGGATAGGTCCCCGGTGAGCCCCGCGGCCACAGCGCGGCGGCCAAACACGTATGCATACGTCCAGAACAGCGCGAGCACACATGCTCCGATAACGATTTTGAGCCACCACCACATCGTGGATCCGGTAACGAACCCCTCGATTGTCCCTGATACGGCGAGGGTAAAAACCAGCCCGAGTGCCACGGTCATCAGCGAGCGCCCTTCCTGTGCGATCGCCACGGAGCGTGGTCTTCGGCCCGGTGAGATCCAGGACCAGAACAGCTTCAGCCCAGCACCACCGGCCACAAAGATGGACGTCAGTTCTAAGAACCCGTGGGGCAGGATGAGGGAGAAGAAGGTGCCCAGGGCGTCGTAGTGCGCCATCATTCCGCCAACTGCGCCTACGTTAATTGCGTTGGTGGCTAGTGTGTAGGCGGGCCACAGGCCGGTGACTCCGAACGCTACGCATTGCACGGCTATCCAGGCGTTGTTGGTCCACACTACTGATGCGAATCCGGCGCCGGGGTTGTAGTACTCGGAGAATGCCCTGTTCACATAGTCGAGGCGTTCGGCTTCGCTGCCCATGGAGGCGAGTCCGGCGGGTGTGGTTGCTACCCACAAGCCCATGATTACGGCCGCGATAATGCAGGCTAGGGTGACTGCGTGGGTCCACCAGCGGCAGCGGTAGAGGGCTGCTGGCAGTGTGTGGAGGAAGAATTTGCCGATTGAGGACCATTGCGTGTCTGATGCGCCTACGATTTTTCCGCGCGCTCGCACGAGTAAGAGGGAGAGTTCGTTGACGAGTGTGGGGTCTGGGGCGCTGGATCGCAGCATTGAGAGGTGTGTGGCGGTGGTGTGGTAGAGCCGGATGAGTTCGTCGGCTTCGGCTCCTGTGGGGCGTCGGGTGCGGCTGAGTTGCGCGAGCCGGTCCCATTCGCTTCGGTGCGCTTGTGAGAATGCTTCGAAATCCACTCACCTACCTTCCCACATCACGTTAGGCTTGGGCAGTAGAACCGCAGGTTGCTTCGCTGTTGTCCAGTTGAGCTTGTTATCCAGCCGGATGATTGCGAACCCGAGGGCGTGGATGGGATGGCCGTGTACGAACAGCACATTATTGGTGAGGGCGTAATTCTTGATTCTCGTCCTGCCTCGTTCATGTCACGTGGGCTTGGCTGGTTGATTGATATTTGTGTCCTTTTTCTGGTCTTTCTTGCTATTAGCCGCTTCACTCCGCTCTTTGAGTGGATGAGTTCTTCTGCCGGTTCTGCCTTTGCTATTGCGCTTCTGGCTTTTATTACGGTTATTTTGCCGGCGTGCATTGAAACACTGTCTCGTGGTCGTTCTTTGGGCAAGTGGGCTATGGGTACGCAGATTATTCGCGACGATGGTGGCCCGATCAGTGCTCGGCATGCGTTTATCCGGGCGAGCGTTGGGTTGGGTGAGCTGTGGCTGACTCTGGGGTGTGTGGCGCTGTTTAGTTCGCTGTTCAATAACCGGGGTAAGCGGTTGGGGGATTTTCTTGCGGGCACGTATGCGGTGCGCGTTCGGGTGCCTAAGCGTACTCGCTTTACGTTGCAGCCCACGCCGGCTTTAACTCCGTGGGTTTCGCAGGCGGAGATTAGTAAGTTCCCTGATGGGCTTGCGCTTTCGGCGCGTCAGTTCTTGTCTAAGGCGGGGAGTATGCATCCAGGTTCTCGCGCTGCTACGGGTAATGAGTTGGTGGCTGCGCTGTCTCGCTTTGTGCAACCGCAGCCGCCATTTCCGGTAGCTCCGGAGGACTTCATTGCGAGTGTGGTGGCGGAGCGGGCTCGCCGAGAGATCATTGTGGAAAATAGGCGTTCGCAGCGCAAGAATTCGCTTCAACACACGCTTGAAAAACTACCGCTCGGTATTGAAAATCCTGAAAATTAGCAGGCCAGCGGGGCTTGGGCGGTTCCCCCAAGATTTGACGGTAATTTCATCACGGATAAAACAAAATTCATTCAGGAGGGTGCCGCTACCCCCTCATCTCCTGTAATACTGGATAGTATGCGATACCTGAGACCATTGACAGCAACGCTTGCAACTGCATTGGTGGGTGCGGCGGCCATTGTGGCCCCCACTTCCCCAGCGCTGGCTGCAGGCGCACCCTCGAGATCAATCAGCGCATCGGCAGCGGCAAGTTACGTCGCGACTGCATTTAAGCCGGTGACGTACTACACGGACAGTGGGAGTATCCCGCTGAACATGCGCAGTGCGGCCGGCACCTCGCAGCCGATTATTGACAAAATTCCTAATGGCTCCAAAGTAACCACACTGTCCGCTACCAAGAAGGTGGCGGGCAACTTTACGTGGGTCAATGTGAAGGCACCTTCCGGTAAGTCTGGTTGGGTAGCCACGAGTTACTTGACCACTAAGGCGCCGGCTAAGCCCAGCGCCCCAGCCAAGCCGAGCACGCCGAGCGGCGCCACCACATACACGGTGAACAGTGGGAGCATTCCACTGAACATGCGCGTGGCAGCTGGCACGAGTGCGTCGGTTGTGGAGAAGTTGAAGAACGGCTCCAAGGTGACCACGCTGTCCAACACTAAGAAGGTGGCGGGCAACTACACGTGGCTGAACGTGAAGGCACCTTCCGGTAAGACGGGCTGGGTAGCCACGAGCTACTTGAAGAACCCAGTGACGGTCAAGCCAACTACCCCGGCAAAGCCCACCACACCTGCACCCAAGCCGACTACGCCGGCACCTAAGCCCACCACGCCAGCAAAGCCCGCCACTCCAGCATTTAAGCCGGAAACGTACTTTGTTAACAGTGGCAGCGTCCCATTGAACGTTCGTAAGAGCGCTGGGACCACTGCGGCAATTGTGGATAAGGCTCCTAACGGTTCCACGCTGACCACTGTTTCGGCTACCACCAAGGTTGCCGGTAACTACACCTGGCTGAATGTGAAGACTGCCTCCGGTAAGACGGGCTGGGTTGCGGACATTTACGTCACTAAGGCAAAGCCGGCTACTCCTCCCGCGGCACCTAAACCACCAGCTCCTCCGGTGTTTGTGTCCAAGACGTTCTACGTGGACTCGGGCACCGTGCCTTTGAACATGCGTTCAGCTGCTGGCACGTCTGCCTCGATTGTGGAGAAGATTGCTAACGGTTCGGCTGTCACCACGATTTCTGACACCAAGAAGGTGTCGGGTAACTACACGTGGGTGAACATTAAGTCGCCTTCAGGCAAGACCGGCTGGGTGGCGGACATTTACCTGTCCACTAAGAAGCCGGCACCTGCCACGCCATCCGCGCCTGCGGCAAGCACTGCGAGTTTCACGGTGCATGGTTCTGGTTTTGGTCATGGTGTGGGTATGTCACAGTTTGGCGCGTATCAGATGGCTCGCGAGGGCAACTCGGCCGCTGACATTCTTGGGCACTACTACACGGGCGCCTCTGTTGCTAACAAGACCACTCCTGCGGACATTAAGATCCAGGTGCTCGGTCCAGAAACTTTCGGGTTTGCATCCACTTACGGCGATTACGTTAAGGACCGCACGCTAACGTTCTCGAGTGCATTGGGTACCGCTGGTGCCACTTGGCAGCTGCAGAACTCAGCGGGTAAGGCTCTTGCAGTGGCTGGTTCCACGGATATCCCGGTCACTTATAAGCTGCGCGTGACGGTTTCTGGCGCCAAGGTGAAGTCTGAGGTGTTGGATGCGTCGAGCAAGGTTGTGGCCACGCTTGCGGATGACGCGCTGGTGCGCGTGAACATGAGTGGTACCAGTTACTACTTGCCGAGTGCGCCTAACGCTGTTGCTGCGGTTCCTGGCGCTAATGGCACGTATAACAATGGCCGCCTTGAGATCAACGTGATTCAGGGTGTGTTGAACGTGAGCAACCAGCTGAAGTTCAACACTGAGTACCTGTATGGCATCGCGGAGATGCCGTCGAGCTGGGGCACGAATGCTACGGCTGGCGGCCAGGCGCTTGATGCGCAGGCGATTACGGCTCGTACCTATGCGCTGAAGTCGCAGCGCACTGCGGCTGCTGACATTGTTGAGTGCAACTGCAACTTGACTGATGACGTGCGTCACCAGAACTTCACTGGCTGGAAGAAGCAGGGTGAGGGTAACGGTCAGGTGTATGGCAAGTTGTGGCAGGCTGCTGTGGATCGTACGGTTACTGGTGAGAACACTGGTTTGGCGGTTGTTTCTGGTAGCTCGTTGATTTCTACTTACTACTACTCGTCGTCTGGTGGTCGTACTTCGAACTCTGAGGATGTGTGGGCTAGTACGTTCTCGTATCTGAAGTCTGTGGATGACAAGTATTCGCTTACGGCTCCGGGCAATAACTACAAGGCGTGGAGTAACACGGTGACGCAGGCTAAGGCTCGTGCGGCGTTCCCCACGTTGACTAATGTGGCTAAGTTGGAGGTTACGGCTAAGTATTCGTCTGGTCAGGCTAAGACGATTAAGGCCACTGATGCCGCGGGTAAGTCTGTGTCGTTGACCAAGAAGGCGGATGCTTGGCGCACCGCGTTTGGTTTGCCTTCTAGCTGGATCACTGATTTTGTTCCGGTGAAGTAGTTTGGCGCGCTTGCGCGTTTGATTTCCGACGATGGGGCTGAGTTTATGCCGTAAGGCATGAACCCAGCCTCATCGCTTTGCGTGCGGGTCACTCCCTGGCAGGTCGCCTCACACTGGTCAATGTTCATCAGCCACCCGCGCGGAGTTCAAAAGTACTGAATTCCTTCACCTAGGCTCCTCGTTGACTCGGTAGACTAGGTATCGTTCGTGCTTCTCCATTTTCTCAGCACACCTAACAAGCGCCCCTTTCGGGCTGCGGCTTTTCATCGTGCCGGTGAGGGAGATTCGAACCAACCCATCCTATGTTTTCGATTGAATTTAGAAGTAAGGTCGCTGACTTGCCTGCCAAGATTTCCAAGAAACTAGCTCGCGCGATCAAAGATGTTCGCCTGGCTAGTTCATCATTCGCTCAGTTAGTCCAAAGGCAACTAGGCACTCGCAAGCTTAGGCAAGCGATCGCTGCACGGGGACCATTACCGAGTGGAAAGTACCGCGCCGCGGTCTATTTTGCCGATGGTCCTGTCAACATCTACCAGATGCGGCAGTGGTATGCGCCTATGCAGGAACTAAATAGGAATCAGCCAGTGGTTGTCCTTACGCGCACACCCGCTGCTGCGTCGATGCTACTCGATGAAGCGGGGCTTGACATCGCATATTTCCGTTCGATCGCGGAGATCGAGGAGTTCCTAGAGCAGCAGAAAATCGCTGTTGTGTTCTACGTAAACCAGAACATTCGTAATTTCCAAATGATGCGTTTCCGGGATCCTGCGCACGTATTCATTAGCCATGGCGAGTCGGATAAGGATTACATGGCTTCAAACCAGCTCAAGGCTTACGACCGTGTTTTCATCGCAGGTCAGGCTGCGCGGGATCGGATTGCAAAGCTCGTACTGGAGTACGATGCCGAGGCTCACTTGGTTGAGATTGGCCGCCCGCAGGTAGATGTTACCTACGAGGCCCCGAACCTCCCCTCTGATGAACGTACTGTTGTGCTTTACGCGCCAACTTGGGAGGGTGACCGCCCAAGTATGGAATATTCCTCTCTCCTTTCTCACGGCTTGACTATGATTGACCGTTTGATTGAGACCGGTAAGCACCGCGTCATCTACCGGCCTCACCCTAGGACCGGCGCATTCGACCCAACTTTCCGCAAAGCCACTCACGATGTCATCGTAGGTAAGTTGAATGCAGCGAATGAAAAGGATCCTTCTGCTCAGCACCTTGTTGACACAAAGACTGGGTTTGGTTGGCACCTTAAGCATGCTGATGTGTGCATTTGCGATATCTCAGCCGTAGCGTTTGACTGGCTGGCCACAGGGAAGCCGCTGTTCCTTACCGAGCCGGCTTCCACCGCAGCTGAGGTTGATCTAGATGGTCTACCCGGAATGATCGACATGCTCAAGGCAGCCGACAGCAGCAACATCGTTAACCTCGTGGACTCCGCACTTACTGAAAGAGCTCCCGAGAACTACGCAAAGATTGCCCGCCACTACTTCGGTGACGTCACCCCCGGTGCTTCTATGGAGAAGTGGCTGCACGGTGCGACTGACCTCATTGAGTCCCGCACTGCATTGTGGGGGTAACAAGCATGAGTGAACTGGCGCGCCCCTTCATATCCGTAATTGTCATTGTTCACAATGATGCGCGCAGACTGCCCCGTGCTCTGAAGTCACTGGAAGTCCAGACTTTCCGAGATTTCGAGGTCATCGTTGTTGACGACGGTTCAACAGACGGCAGCGCTCAGTTAGCAACTGAGTGGGCCAATGAAAACAACGCTCGCGTTGTTCTACGGGAGACCTGCAGTGGTGGGTGTGGCGCGCCAAGAAACGACGGCATTCGTAACGCGAGGGGCACCTACCTCGCATTCCTCGACTCAGACGATGAATATCTCGAAGATGGGCTTGAGGTCTTAGCCCAGGCAGCCGAAGGAAAATCACCAGATATCGTTTCTTTTGGGGTACAGCGGACAAATGACACATCCGGTGAAACCAAGCTTTTCAACGCCAAATACTATTCTTCCACTGGCCGCTTCTCACCTTTCACTGATCGACATGACCATTTTTTCGATGCGATCGTGCCTGCAAAGTTGATCCGACGCGAGTTACTCGAACACAACGGATACTTTTTCCCAGAGGACCTCAAGTATGAGGACCAACTGATGTCAGCACAACTCTGGCGAACTGCAACTTCAGTGGTTGTCGGCAGCACGGTGGTTTATGACTGGCATTACGGTGACAGAGAAGCTCGAAAATCTATCTCGAGTTCGCGCAGTGACATTCAAAACCTTTTGGACCGACTTGAAGTTCATCGACGAATTGATGCATACCTTGCAGACGAACCAAGACTTGCACAACTCAAAATGGAGAAGTTCTTCGAACACGATCTCTCGTTGTATCTACGCGAACTTGTCTTCCAGCCACAGGAGTACCAAACGAAACTCCAAGTTGCCGTCAGGGAGTATCTCTCTGCGGTAACCCAGGATCTCGTGTCAGATCTTCAACCCCAGCACCTGCTCGTATATCGAGTCATTCTAGATGGAACCCTCACAGACCTAATCGAGGTTGCCCGCTTCGTGTACCAACGTGGCTCAGCCTTCAGTGGACTGCTTTATAAAGAGAGAGGCTTCCTGTGGACTTTTGGGAATAGCAGACCTCACAACACTTGCGAAATCACAAAGTTTACGCGTTCACTCATGCGGCGCAATTTACTCACTCCGTGGGCAGTTCAAGTGATCGATGTACGTGAGAGTCAAGAAACTATTGAGCTCACAATCAAGATTTCGAATTTCCAGGGGACGTCCCTTCGCAAGGCGCTTCCTAAGAAGTTCTCCGCGAAGCTCTGCGCGCGCGAATCTACGTTGGAACGCCTCTTCCACATACGGCGCATCCCAACCCTCCGCTTGAAGGACCGCCGCTACAAACTCAGCCTTCAAACATACAAACTAGAAGACAATACGTTGTGGGACGGATGGCTTATTTTGGATGAGCATAAGCTTCGGATGCCGCTCGACACTAAGTTGCTCTCACCGAGGCCTTCGTACGCGACGCACTTTGGACGCTACACATTCAACACCAGTATGCGGAATACCATGACCATCGAGGCGTAGCAACCAGACCACACTGATCAACACAGAACTCGTACGAAGTGATGGCGCCTCCGCCGCGATCACAGTACTTCGTTGGGCGGCCTGCTTTTAGCCTAGAATTGGTCTGTATGTGCCCAACTTAGGGAACTAGGAGAAGAAGATTTCTGAGAAGCCAAGCGCGGAGGAACTCGCGCAGACCTATGGCTTGGTCCCTATGGGTGTCCGGCCACCCCTCGGCAACTACTTACGAGAAGTCATGGCGCGCCATGAGTTTCTCAGGGTTCTTGCCGAGTCCAAAGCCAAAGCCGAGAACGAGAATACCTACCTCGGGCAGCTATGGGCGATCCTCACACCCGTCCTCAACTCAATTGTCTACGTACTGATTTTCGGTATCCTGCTTAAGACTAGAGCAGGCATGGACAGCGTCATTGGTTTTATCGTTGTCGGAACCTTCACGTATGGATATTTCTCCACAACCGTAACGAATGCCTCAAAGTCAATTACCTCGAATATCCGGCTCGTACAGTCGCTGAACTTCCCGCGCATTTTGATGCCGATGGCAACCGCTTTGAAGGACCTCATCGTCCTCCTACCCGGTTTGATAGTCATGATACTTATTGCGCAGGTATCAATCGCGACCGGACCGGGGTGGTCAGCAGTTCATCCCGAACGTTGGATTCTCCTCATTCCCGCGATTGCATTCCTGACCCTGTTTTCTTCGGGTTTAGGTTTCTTGCTCGCAAAGTTTGCATCCCGTATGCCAGATCTCGTCAAGTTACTACCATTTATTCTCCGCGTTGGCATGTACGCATCAGGTGTTCTCTTTGCGATTCAACATCAAGTAGGAGAGTCCTTAATCCGCCAGGTCATGGAACACCAACCAGTAGCCGTCTATCTCAATCTTGCCCGCCAAGCAGTACTTTCTGAGAAGTCAATTCCTCTGGATGCTGGGCTGTGGCTCGAAGGTGCGGTCTGGGCAGTCGTGGTATTCACCATTGGCTTTGTCGCTTTCTGGAGAGATGAGGCACGTTATGGCCGAGACTAGCAACCCGTCAAGCAATCTTGAACTGGAAGATGAGGCTAGTTCTGGTACCTACGCGCCACCAAAGGCCGGAACGCTGGGGACGCCTTCAGTAATCGTTGAAGATCTTCATGTTAAGTACCACGTAGTTGGTGCTCGGATGAAGCAACCCACTTCAAAGCAAGATGGAGCACTCGCCAAGTTTCTGAGGAAGGGGCGCTCACTCACAGGTGGACATACTACGATCCACGCGGTAAAGGGTGTCAGTTTCACAGCACGACACGGTGAGTCCATAGGAATTATCGGCACCAACGGCTCTGGAAAATCTACCCTGCTAAAGGCAATTGCAGGGCTTCTTTCGCCGACTGAGGGAAAGATATTTGTCTCAGGCATTCCATCACTCCTCGGGGTGAGCGCGGTCCTCATGGGTGACTTAACCGGTGAGCGCAACATCATGATCGGAGGCCTTGCTCTCGGCTTATCCAAGAAGGAGGTTTCCGAGCGATTTGACGAGATCGCTGAGTTCGCAGGAATCGGAGACGCAATTTACTTGCCGATGAAGACCTACTCCGCAGGAATGGGGGCTCGACTGCGGTTCGCGATCTCCACTGCCGCAACCCCCGACGTCCTGATGATCGACGAGGCCTTGGCTACGGGTGACGCAGGATTCCAAGCTCGTTCACGGGAGCGAATTGACGAGATCCGAGAAACCGCTGGGACTGTGTTTGTAGTTGCCCACTCACAGGCCACTATCCGGGCAATGTGTAATAGGGTAATTTGGCTTGAGCAAGGCCAAATTCGAATGGATGGCGATCCCGAAGAAGTCACTGCCGCCTATGACGAGTACTCAAAAACTCAAGGCAAGGCAAGACAAAAAAGGAAGTCCTAGAAATCTCGCTGGGATAAAACGCCTTCTGGCAACACAAACTTAACACGACCTGACCTCGGACGCTCGCGCTCGGAAACTCTACACAAAGGCTAATATGTCGCTCGGTAGTAGCCAGAAATTCAACACTCCTCGATTCGCACTTGTGGACTTGCTTCGATTCGTTGCCGCAATCTCAGTATTGGGCTATCACCTAACCGCATTTACACTGCCAATCTGGGGTGGCTCCTCGAAGGAGATATTTCCACACCTTAGCCGGATCACAAAGTACGGCGCACTCGGCGTTGAACTATTCTTTGTAATCAGCGGTTTCGTGATCCTGATGAGCGCTCATGGCCGAACCATATCGCAGTACATTGCGTCTCGCGCCTCTCGAATATTCCCTGCATTCTGGGTTTCAGTCATATTGACGAGTATTCTATTCACTTTCGTTTGGACCGAGTCCAAGAAAGTAAGTCTTGGACAGTTTCTCATGAATCTCACCATGACCCACGATGCCGCAGGTGTCGCACACGTCGACGGAGTCTACTGGACACTCTGGGTAGAGATGAGATTCTATCTAATTATTGCTTTCGTCTTACTCTGGGGAATTAATGCGCGTAGAATTCTCGCAATTTCTATAATTTGGCCATTACTTGGCGCAGTCGCATTACAGCAAGATAGCCACTTCTTGTTTACCCTAATAATCGGCGGAGAAGCTCCCCTATTTGCCGGCGGAATGGTTTTATTTGTGATGTTCAAGTGGGGCCAGTCATTAACCGCATGGCTTGCCTTTTCGTTCAATGCTTTCTATGCCGCCTACCGCTCGACAGGCTGGCTCCACTCTACAATGGAGCGAAGCACGGGACAGGTCATCCGTCCAGAATTCTTGATAATTGCCGTGTTGCTGATATTTGCACTACTCGCATTGATCGTACTTACGCCACTCCGTACGCTGAGCGCTCCTTGGATGACCTGGCTTGGACTGTTTACATATCCCCTTTATCTAGTCCACGAGTCGTTTGGGTGGTGGACTATTTCACTAATGCGGCCCACATCACCTCCATGGCTCGCGCTTTGTGCCGCGACAGTAACTGGGTTGACCTTGGCATGGCTTATCCTCCGATTTGTAGACCGTCCACTAGTTCCACGAATGCGCAGACAACTCCAAGCGGAGATCGAACGGTATCAAAGGTTAACTTAATACGGTAAACACATCGTGAATCGTCATGGTCAAGATTCGTGGGGATACCCCCCGGAGCGGGAGTGCCGCCAAGCACTGGGAATACCTCGCGCTTATTGCGAAGTGTGCTGGGGAACCATCTGCGCCAACCGTGTTGACCCCGCTAGACCGGATGAGGTGATTGACCAAGAGACGTTGGCCTTCCGCCAGGATCGCAGTGTTCGCGATATGCCAGGACACGTGCAGCGGTGCTGCGATCCGCGAGATGGACATGTGGCTTAAGAGGAGTGCTTGGACGCCCCAATACAAGGCTGTTCGGGAGAGTCTCGTGCGGGGCTGGGCTGCCGCATCAATGCCTTGCTGCCACAGGTGCCCGCATCCCGTGCATATGTAATACGGCCCTCGGAACTGAGTGGACCTTTTAGACAGATTTTCTGTGGTCCCGGCGGGTATTTGCACAGTTAATAGTGGTGTGGGTTGTGCTTTTGGGTCACTAAATGGGTCGATATGACAGGGTGCTGGTCCCACCCTTATGGAAAGTAACGACCGCTTCAGGCGTGGCCACAAGCCAGCTCGTCAAGAAAGTCAACCGATGGAACCGGGTTGCTGAACATCTCGGAGCCACGCATGCGTACACAAAACTGGCGGTGTTGCTCGAGGTGGACGGTAGAAACTGCATAAAGGCTAACCAGAGTTTGACCTCGGCTTCGCTGACCGGTTTGCTACAACCTTGGCTACCGATTGTGTTTGGGTGGGGTGGCAACTTTGCAGATCTTGACGCAAACGATTCGTGACTCATTCATCGCACTAGCAGTGTCACGCAGACTTCCATGCCACACCGGCGGCGTTCCTAACAAACACCTTGTCCAGTCGCTACGCCCTTTGCAAAACGTCAGCCGACCTAATCAACGGGCTTGCGATCACTGCGGCACCGAAGACACC
>Ga0182744_1003784_pt1 | contig 11672 bp, 9 predicted proteins | sample eDN3rd30CKraftMG_FD_128525 | JGI IMG/M metagenome (GOLD analysis project Ga0182744, IMG submission 128525) | Enriched Miracle-Growth compost microbial communities from Emeryville, California, USA - eDNA 3rd pass 30_C Kraft MG (version 2) (version 2) ...
ACCAAATATACTTTTCATTTATCACCACTCTTTACTTATAAATAAATTTTATCTGTTAGAGTCTCCATTTATAAAGGAGACTCTTTGAACGAATGGAGGTAATATCAAATGAATCATCTATATTTAACACAAGAACATGAGATATTCCGTCAAGGATTTAAAAAGTTCTTAGCAAAAGAAGCACAGCCTTTCATTGAAAAGTGGGAAGATGAAAAAATGACACCACGTTCTTTTTGGAATAAATTGGGTGGAAACGGTTATTTGTGTCCTCAGCTTGATGAAAAATATGGTGGATTCAATGCAGATTTTGGTTATTCTGTTGTGATTGCTGAAGAATTAACCAAAATGGCAGGAGGTTTTGGGATTAGCTTGCATAGTGACATCGTCATGCCTTATCTAGAATCCTTTGCGAATGAAGAACAAAAACAAAGGTGGTATCCGGGATGTTTAAGTGGTGGTCAAATTTTAGCCATTGCCATGACAGAACCTGGTGCTGGATCAGATTTAGCAAACATCCGAACTACAGCTGTTCGAGATGGTGACTATTATATTGTCAATGGAGAAAAAACTTTTATTACAAATGGCTATTCCGCTGATTTAATTATCCTAGCAGTTAAAACCGATCCGAAGGCTACTCCTGCTCATAAAGGGATTAGTTTAATCGTGGTAGAGGCTGATAAGACACCAGGATTTACTCGGGGCAAAAAGTTAAAGAAACTGGGACAACATGTTAATGATACATCAGAACTCATTTTTGCCGATGCTCGTGTTCCGGTAAGTAATTTGCTAGGGGAGGAAGGGAAAGGTTTTTATTATTTGATGCAAAAGCTACAGCAGGAAAGGCTGGTAGTAGCATTAGAGGGCATCGTTACTTGTGAAGTTATGCTTGATTTAACGCTAGAATATGTAAAGCAAAGAAAAGCTTTCGGTAAACCCATTTCGCAATTTCAAAATACCCAATTCAAGATTGCAGATTTGGCAACAGAGATTACGATTGGCAGAACTTTTATTGATACGCTGATTCGTAAACATATGGACCGGGAAAACATCGTGACAGAGGTATCGATGGCCAAAATGTGGTCAACGGAATTAGCAAAAAAAGTAGCGGGGGAATGTATGCAATTACATGGTGGCTACGGATACATGGAAGAATACGAGATTGCTAGAAGATATCGTGATGTCCCTGTATCGACCATTTACGCAGGAACGAATGAAATCATGAAAACCATTATTGCTAAAAACCTGGAACTATAAACAGTTCGAAACATGATTTAAACTAAAGGTAATTAGTTAACTTCTAACTAACAGCCCGCCAGAAACTCAAGTGGCGGGCTGTTGCTTTTTTAGTGAACCTAGATAGAGTCTCTTAATCTTACTTAGTATATGAGTCCTCTGTTTTTTCTCAATGGTACTTTTGTTGTTGAGCTTTTCTGACTTTGGGTTGTTCGCCATGACTTCTCCATTGGAAAACATATTAAGATTGATATTCTTATTTTTGTTAAAGAGTGGATAATATACTGCTTTTTTATTCTGACAACTTGGTTCCAAGTATAGAATAACGACTACCCCTTTAATTTTACTTAATATCTATTTTAGTAAGTATTAATATATTCTTAAATTCATTTCTATATTATACTTGTCAGGGGATAACGCGATTATATCCAAATTAGTATTTTAATGGATGAAGATAAAGGGGACGAAGAACTTGAAAGCATGGTTGTTTGAAAACGTTGGAGAAAAAATGAAGCTTGTTGAACTGCCTAATCCTAAAGCCAAACCCGGCTGGGTTGTCATCAATGTAGAAGCTGCAGGTATGTGCCATTCGGATGTTGGAATTGTTGATGGGACAATGACTGTTGCGCTTGACCATAGACCCATAGTCCTTGGTCATGAAGTAGCAGGTATTATTACAGAAATCGGTGAGGGCGTCTCTGGTTTTATGGTCGGTGACCGAGTGGGTGTTTCATTAAGAGAAGGACACGATGAGGATGATGTAGGATTAGGTGCTGGGACTGCAAACGGCCCTCGTGGCGGAAGCGCACCTGGTATTCACGTTAACGGAGGTTATGCAGAGAAAATGTTGGTTCGTGCATCCCGACTTATTGCGCTACCAGACAATGTATCATTCGAGATGGGTGCAGTTGCTACCGATGCTATTACTACCGCCTATAGTGCAGTTATGACAGCTGGGGAAGTGAAGGCAGGTAGCGTTGTAGGCATAATAGGTCTTGGTGGTCTGGGGATGAACGGACTGCGTACAGCTTCGTTCGCTGGGGCTAAGGTATATGGAGTAGATATTAATGAAGACCTATTTGAGGATGCCTTCAAAAATGGGGCTGCAGGTTGTTTTAAAGATGTCTCAGAACTAAGCTCTTTGAAACCATCCGTCATTATCGATTTTGCCGGATTCGGCACAACAACAGCCGAGGCAATCAAAGCCGTTGCTAAATACGGTCGCATTGTACAAGTTGGTCTCGGAAAAATTGAATCTACAATCAATACCAATTTACTCGTTACTAAAAAAATTCAATTAGTAGGTTCGTCAGGAGGGACTCAAGAAGATCTTAAAAGAGTTTACGAGTTGATTACCGAAGGAGTCTACAAGCCGGAGCTCACTGAAGTTTCATTTGACAAATTAGACGAAGTATTAGATCAGTTTGCACAAGGAAAAACACGAGGTCGTATATTTACTCGGCCAAATAAATAATCTTACACAACTGCACCCTTTTGGTTTGATAAACTAAACCATGGAGGGTGCATTATTTATTATAGGGTATTCTCTCTTTCAACTAAACGAACTAACCATACCTATATCTTTTATATTATAAATTATTCAATATACACCGGATTCCCTACCAAACTTAACTGATAATTAAGGATGCATAACTATTATGTATTTTACTGTACATTTAACAAAAGTTAAAATAAAGAAAATATTATGAATTTATTGAAAATAATTTCATTCAATAAATTAAAATAATGTTTAATAGTGTGTCACCAGAAATTAGAGTATAAATCTGCAATGTCATCCTCCAAGATTTCCTCACCATTTCATCATTAGATCATACTTCAATATTTATACGAGATTTTTACTGGCTATGTAGTAGAGTAAAACTTTTAAGTTGGGAGTGTGACTTATGACGTTATTAAAAGGGTTAAAGATTTTGGATTTTTCCACTTTGCTTCCTGGTCCCTATGCCACGTTGATGTTAGCAGATCTTGGTGCTGAAGTTTTACGTGTTGAATCAGCTACAAGGCCAGATATGCTTAGAGAAGGGTATCCACGTGATGGTAAAGAATCTGTCAATCACGGTTATATCAATCGCTCTAAAAAGTCTATTACCCTAGATTTAAAAAAAGCAGAAGCCATTGAAATCGTAAAAAAATTAGTTGCAGAATACGACATCGTATTAGAACAATTTCGTCCAGGTGTCATGGAACGGTTGGGATTAGGGTATGAAGCATTAAAAGAAGTAAACCCCAAATTAATTTACTGCTCGATAACAGGTTTTGGACAAACTGGGCCCTACCGTCACCGCCCAGGACACGATAATAACTATTTGTCTATTGCAGGAATAGCTAGTTATTCAGGACGTAAAAAAGGCGGACCTGCTCCTTCGGGAATTCAAATCGCGGATGTAGCCGGCGGCTCTTTACATGGAGTTATTGGGATTTTGTCCGCGGTCATCTATCGAGATCGCACAGGTGAAGGACAATGGATTGATATAAGTATGACAGATTGTAGCTTTGCCCTGAACGCAACGGTTGCAGCCGGTTACTTGATGGGAGATATTAAACCGGAGCTTGAGGGGACGTTTTTAAATGGCGGGAACTTCTATGACTATTATGAAACAAAAGATGGCCGCTATTTTTCTGTCGGAAGTCTGGAGCAGCAATTCCGTAAGCTTCTATGTGAGGGTATAGGACGTGCAGACTTGATTGAACTTAGCTTTAGTGAGAAAGAAGAGGATATACATGCTTTTAAAAATGAAGTTAAGAACGCTTTTCTTTCTAAAACATTTGCACAGTGGCAAAAGGTATTTGCTGAAATTGAAGCTTGCGTAGAACCAGTCCTTACCTTTGCCGAGGCCTGTCTTCACCCGCAAATTGTCAGCCGTGGAATGATTGTTGAAGTTCCAAGGACAAATGGGGGCTACCAAAAACAAGTCGCTTGCCCTATTAAGACTTCGGTCTTAAAACCTGACTATAAGCATCCCGGTGTGGGACTGGGCGAACATAATGAAGAAATCGTAATTCCCCTTGAACATCTTCAAAAATAATTGATTTGTGTAGTTTATATATTTCATCCTGCATGTTTTAAACAAAAATGGAGGGACAAAATTCATGAAATACGTAGAGCAATTATATTCTCTTTCGGGAAAAACGGCGTTAATCACTGGCGGCAGTCGGGGATTAGGAAGAGAAATGGCACTGGCGTTTGCAAAAGCGGGAGCAGACATTGTTGTCGTCAGCCGTAAGCTGGATGCATGTGAAAAGGTGGCAGCTGAAATTGAAGCACTTGGCAGACGAGCATTGCCAATACCCTGTCATGTCGGGCGTTGGGAGCAAATTGATCATCTTGTTGATACTGTTTATAAGCAATTCGGAAAAATTGATATTTTGGTCAATAATGCCGGTAAGTCACCGCTATATGATTCCTTAGTGGATGTTAGTGAGGCCATGTGGGACAGCGTCCTCTCACTAAATTTGAAAGGACCGTTTCGTCTTTCTGCATTAATCGGTAAACGCATGGCTGAAGGTGAAGGCGGTTCCATTATCAACATTAGCAGTATAACCGCAGTTAGTCCGACTGTTGATGAAGTACCATATGCAGCAGCGAAGGCAGGATTGAATTCGCTTACATTAGGCTTAGCCGACACTTATGGTCCAAAAGTACGAGTCAATTGTATCATGCCTGGAGCATTTTTAACTGATATTGCAAAAGCATGGGATATGGAGGCTGTTATGAAAAGATTTGAGAGTCAGACCTCGCTAAGGCGGCCAGGCAGACCGGAAGAAATCATTGGAACTGCTTTGTACCTTGCTTCTGACGCGTCAAGCTATACGACTGGTGCTATTATTCCCGTTGATGGTGGTTACCGGAAATAAATCATTTTGATCTATAAATCTAAATTAGAAGGATCTGAGAAAAGTATGTTTGAAAAATCAGAGAAAGCAAAGAGGTTAGAAACTGAACTGATTCAATTTATGGACCAATACATTTATCCAAACGAAGCTTTATACGAGGAACAGTTAAACCATAACCGGTGGGATGAGCCTCCCATTATGAGTGAACTGAAAGAAAAAGCAAAAAAGGCAGGGTTATGGAATTTGTTTTTACCCGAAAGTAAAAATGGTGCAGGTCTTACAAATTTAGAGTATGCCCCGTTATGTGAAATTATGGGACGGTCAGGAATGGCTCCTGAAGTATTTAACTGTGCGGCACCGGATACAGGGAATATGGAAATCCTCGATCGATTCGGAACAGAGGAACAAAAAGAGAAATGGTTAAAACCTTTGTTAGAGGGAGAAATAAAATCTACATTCAGTATGACAGAGCCAGATGTGGCTTCCTCCGATGCCGCCAATATACAAACCAGTATAAAAAGAGATGGGGACTATTACGTCATAAATGGACGGAAATGGTGGCAATCGGGAATTGAATCATCCAAATGTAAAATTTTGATTGTCATGGGTAAAACAAATCCAACTGCCCCAACATTTGAGCAGCAATCTATGATTCTTGTACCCAAAGACACTGAAGGCGTTAAGATTGTTCGAAAATTAACAGTTTTTGGCTATGATGATGCCCCATATGGTCATTCGGAGGTTATTTTTGATAATGTCCGTGTCCCTGCAACCAATATTTTATGGGGAGAAGGTAAGGGATTTGCTATTGCCCAGGCAAGGTTAGGACCTGGAAGGATTCATCATTGTATGCGATTAATTGGTGCTGCTGAACGGGCATTAGAATTAATGATTAAAAGGGCAAAAAACCGGGTGGCTTTTGGTAAACCAATATCTGAACAAGGTGTAATCCGTGACTGGATTGCAGAGTCCCGAATTGATATCAATCAAGCTCGATTATTAACGCTCAATGCGGCATACATGATGGATACAGTTGGAAATAAAGCAGCACGTGCTGAAATTGCGATGATTAAAGTTGCTGCACCTAAGATGGCTTCTAGGGTCATTGATCGTGCCATTCAAGTACATGGCGCTGGTGGTGTAAGTGATGTGTTCCCATTAGCAAAAATGTACTCACAGGCTAGAATTACGAGAATTGCAGATGGACCTGATGAAGTGCACAAACAAACCGTGGCAAAGTTGGAACTTAGGAAGTATTCTGAATAAATCTTGGGAAAGAAAAAGGACATTATAGGAGATGTTACCATGAGTAATGAGTTAGAGGTCAATGCGACTTCAGTTAATGGAATGGACGATTTAACTTGGGAGTCAGTTAGAAACTATTTGCAAAAACATATTGAAGGGATGCCGAATCAGCCTTTAACCATTAATCAGTTTCAAGCAGGGACATCCAATCTCACCTATCACATACAGTGTGGGGACTGGGAGGGTGTTATGCGCCGGCCTCCTTCAGGACCGCTTCCGCCAAAAGCACATGATATGGGAAGAGAGTCAAAAATAATGTCCCGGCTCTCTCCATTTTTTTCGTATGTCCCGAAACCTTATGTATATTGCGAAGATAGTAGTATCATCGGTGTACCATTTTATGTAATGGAACGAAAAAACGGATTGGTCCTGGACAAGGAATTCCCTAAAGGGGTGACATTTTCGGAGAATGACTGTAGACAGGTGTCCTATTTGGTAGTAGATACAATGGCAGAACTGCACTCGGTAGATGTCAAAAAAGCTAGACTGGAGGAGTTTGGCCGTCCACAAGGGTTTTTAAATAGGCAGGTACATGGCTGGATTAAACGTTACCAGCTTTACAAAACGGAAGAAATCTCTGTATTTGATGCGCTTTCCAAGTGGCTGGCCGAGAATATTCCATCTTCGAGTGAGGCTGTGCTTATTCATAATGACTATAAATTAAACAATATGCTAATTTCATATGACCTTCAAAGAGTAGAGGCAGTGGTGGACTGGGAATTAGCGACAATTGCTGATCCTTTATTTGATTTAGGAACGACTCTTGGATATTGGAATCAGCATGATGATCCTGAAATAGTCAAGCAGGGGATCCCAAGTATCACTGCTCATTCTAGTTTTATTAGTCGAAGAGAGTTTGCTGAACGCTATGCATCTAAAACAAAACGTGATGTCTCAAACCTTCACTTCTATTTGACCTTTTCATATTTCAGAGCGGCAATCGCACTTCAGCAAATGCATTATCGTTGGAAAATTGGTTCTGCTAAGGATGAGCGGTTTGCCACCTTCAATCATTCGGTGAAAGTGTTAATGGAGCATGCACACGAACATTCATTGAATAAAGGTGAATTTAGATTGTAAAACATAGACAAATATTCTTAAAAGGAGGTGTTTTAGAAATAAGGTGATTCGGGGGAACTAGTGACATGACTGTGTACGAAAGGTAAAACGCTTACATTTGTTCTATTTGGAAAAGAAAGGTAGATGCAAAATGAATATTGGAAATTTACACGAACGGTTACCAATTTATGCGAAAAACCAACCAAACGAAGTAGCTGTAGTTTTCGGAGAATCAAAAAGGACATATTGGGAATTGTTTGAAAGAGTAAATGCTCTGGCCAATTCACTCATCGAAGCAGGTGTTAAAAAAGGGACACACGTTGTTTTGTATATGAAAAACCGAATTGAAATGCTAGAAGTTTTTTATGCCCTATCTACAGCAGGTGCGGTTGCGGTACCAGTTAATTACATGATTGAAGGGAATGATCTACGCACATTATTGAATAGTTCCGATGCAACTCATGCCTTCGTTGAGGTAGAAAAGCTAGAAGCATTCGAAACGGTCTTAGACGTTCTTCATACAATTAATGCTAATTCGACAATTCTTATTGGTGGAACAGCTTCATCCTCCATTTACCTTGATTATGAGAAACTTATTTCCAATGGATCAACGGAGCCCCCTAACATTGAAGTGACTGGTAAAGACGCTGCAGCCATGATCTACTCATCGGGTACCACTTCATTACCAAAAGGAATTATCTTTACACATGAAACGATGATTTACCGGGCATTTATTGGAGCAACTGAATGGAAATTAAATTTCGGTGATACTGTATTAATATCTGTTCCAATGTATCATAGTGTCGGCCATTTATTTTCATTTTATATAGGTTTGACTGGTACCAAACTTGTCATTTCAAGAGATTTTGATCCAAGAGGTACATTATCACTAATTCAGAATGAAAAGATAACGTTTGCGTTTTTTGTCCCTACACAATATGTAATGATGTTGCAGGTTCCGGATTTTGATTATTATGACCTATCGTCTTTGAAGATGTTACTTTGTGCTGCAGCACCACTTGCTGAGACTGTTAAAAAACGGATCATCGAGAAGTTCAAGACGAATTTATCCGAATTTTTCGGGTGCTCAGAAACTAGTGCATTTATTATCCTTCGTCCAGAAGATGTCATTCGTAAAACAAGCAGCGTCGGTCAACAATGTGCCTTTTTCCAAGTTCGGCTTGTGGATGATAACGGTATAGATGTAGGTGTTGGGGAAGAAGGTGAGTTTGTTGTTCGGGGTGCTGGATTATTTAGTGAGTATTATAGGTTGCCGGAAGAGATGGAAAAGTCATTTTTGCCAGGCGGTTGGTTCAAGACTGGGGATATGGGCAAAGTGGACGATGAAGGATTCTATTACTTGCTTGACCGTAAGAAGGATATGATTATAAGTGGTGGAGTGAATATTTACCCGAGGGATATTGAAGAAGTTCTATTTACACATTCTGCTATTCTTGACGCTGCGGTCATAGGCATTCCTGATGAAAAATGGGGGGAAGCGGTTAAAGCCGTTGTTGTATTAAAGCCTGGGTCAAAAATTGAACCACAGCAGTTAATAGATTACTGTAATGCAAGGTTAGCAAAATATCAGAAGATTAAGCTGCTCGAAGTAGTTCCATCCCTGCCGAGAAACCCTTCTGGAAAAATTCTAAAAAGAGAACTGCGGTTAAGAGTATAATTCTAAAAAACAAACTATCTTTGAGATCTCTCTTCCTAATAACACGATCTTTATCGAGGAGTTGTTGGTGGTGTTCCATTATCTGGACATGGGTAAAGGCGAACCATTGGTATTGATTCATGGCTTTGGCAGTAAAAAAGAAATGTGGAAAAACCAATTCGAGCTTTCAGAATCATATCGGCTCATTGTTCCTGACTTATTAGGACATGGGGAATCAAATGAAGTAGAAAATATATCGATATCGAATTTTGCTAAAAATATTATTAGCCTGTTAGATCATTTAGGAATTGAATCAGCACACTTCTGTGGTATATCTTTAGGAGGAATTGTAGCTCAAGAAATTTACCATTTATTTCCAAATAGAGTAATGTCCTTGATTCTAACGAATACGACCTCATATCTACCGAAAACAGGAGCAAAGTGGTTTCTTAAAAAGAAAATTGACAAATTTAAATCGTCACCTAAAGAAGACATTGTCACAGCAGCTGCTATAAATTGTTTCTATGATCCAAAACCAGAAATAATCCAAGAATTAAAGGATGCTTTATTATTAAAGGATGAAACGTATATAAAAACAGCAAAAGAAACAATAGGTGTAAATTATTTATTCATGTTACCTTTTATTAAAGTCCCTACTCTTATTATTGGAGGATTATACGATAAACTTTTACCAGTAATATTAGCTAGACAGACACACCTCATGACTTTAGGTAGAGCAAAATTAGTTATTTTTGATAAATGTGGACACGCACCAGTTATAGAACACAAAAAAAGATATAATGAATTATTACTTGAATTTTTAAATAAGCATAAGCAGAGTCTAGGCATAAACAAGTAATCTAATAATGAAAAACAATCCTCACTGGTAAAAGTGAGGATTGTTTCCATTTATTCAGCTGATTGAAAGGTCTTCTTTCAATCTTGCAAGAAAAAGCTTTGATGATTCGGTTATTAATTTATCCTTAGAACACACCCATCCGACATAAAAAGGTCTCCAGCAAGAAACATCTATTTCAATACAAGCAAACTCTTCTTTTATAGGAGATGATTTGTGGGTAAAGGATACATCCATTGCGATTGTAGAGGCAAATTCTTCAGATACTAACTTTAGTATTGTACTCGAGTGGTCTGTATAAAATAAAATATTTAATGGACCAAATTGACTGGTAAACAGATCCAAAAATCGTTGTAATATGTCATTTTTATAGATGACGAGCGGTAGTTTTAATAGCTCTTCAATTGAAATGGATTTATACTGAGCAAGAAAAGACTTTCGACTTACCACCAACACTAGTTTACTATCCAGCAGACGTCCTGTTAAAAACTGATTATTTTCTAGCAAAAAATCTTCAAATAATAACATTAATCCGATGTCGACTTTTTGTTGCCTTATGTCCTCATAAATTTCTGACATATTCTTCTCTGAATAATTAATTTGGGTCTGAGGGTAGTCTTGCTTTATGCTCTTGATTGTATTCAAAGTCAAAGGCATTAATCCGGGAATGCTGGCAACGCTGATCTCTTTGATTTCAGATTCTGAAAAATTTAAAGCGTCCATTTTGATTTCCTGGATGATATTCAATGCATGATAAGCTTTTTTTAAAATTAACTTTCCTTCTGGTGTTGGCGTTGCACCTTGATGGCTTCGATGAAATAAAATGACCCCAAGCTCTGATTCCAAGTTTGAAATTGACTGGCTAACAGCAGATAAAGTGACATTCAATTTGTTTGCTGCTTTAGACAATGATCCTGCCTTGGCAACTTCTACCACATATTCTAATTGTTCCACCTTCATGTATTTATCAGCCTCATACTTTCACTTAATTCTTATTGCAATAAATATACATTACTAATATTTTAACAGATTTACATCATATAAGGGACCTTATTCCTCATTATTGCTACTTGGTAGATTATGAGATTATTTAGACTGCTCTTACACATTTTTCTTTGTAATACCCTTTAATAATTCTTAATGCAGCCTGTACGAAGTTTAAATACCACTTAACACTATTTCTGAATTATAATGTAAACGTAAACAGATAGATTAATTAAAAAATTTCGAATAGAGACTGGATGGAACATGATGAAAGCTTGGTTATTTGAAAAAATAGGAGAACCTATGAAACTGGTTGATTTACCAAATCCAAAAGCCAAACCAGGTTGGGTTGTCCTTAATGTAGAAGCAGCAGGGATGTGTCATTCCGATATTGCGATGACGGATGGTACAGGAACTCATTGGTTATCCCAGTTGCCCATGGTACTAGGGCATGAAGTTGCTGGGACGATTGCTGAAATTGGTGAAGGCGTAACTGGTTTTAAAGTTGGTGATCGAGTAGGTGTGTCCGGGAGTGCAGAGGATGATGAAAATGTTGCTAATAACGGGAGCATTCTCGGCGATAGTATTCCAGGTATCCACGTAAATGGTGGGTATGCCGAGCAAACGATGGTTCGTGCCTCTCGTCTTATCCCAATTCCTGATGAAGTATCCTTTGAACAGGCTGCTGTTGGTACGGATGCCATTACCACCGCTTATCAAGCA
>Ga0182744_1003786_pt1 | contig 11671 bp, 10 predicted proteins | sample eDN3rd30CKraftMG_FD_128525 | JGI IMG/M metagenome (GOLD analysis project Ga0182744, IMG submission 128525) | Enriched Miracle-Growth compost microbial communities from Emeryville, California, USA - eDNA 3rd pass 30_C Kraft MG (version 2) (version 2) ...
GATTTCCTGCCGGCGCTCCTATATAAGCCACATAAATCAAGTCTCATCTGGATCGTCATCCGACGATCACCATTGAGAGTGGGCCCGCCGGGACCCGCTCTTTTTTATTGCCCGGCAGGAGCTGTCCTTGGCCATCGAAAACGGCGAAGAGTCCCAAAGCCAGACGGTGCCGGAAACGGCCGCCGATTCCGCCTCGCTGTCCGAGCCCCGCCTGATCCAGGAAACGGGTGTCGCCGCTCGCGTTGCCGCCATTGCCGCGCCCGTGCTGGCTGATCTGGGCTACCGGGTCGTCCGGGTGAAAATCTCGACGCAACAGGATGTTACGCTCCAGATCATGGCCGAGAAGCTCGACGGTACGATGAGTGTCGACGATTGCGAAAAGGCCAGCGTCGCCTTATCTCCCGTGCTCGACCTGGAAGAGCCGCTGTCGCAGGCCTACCGGCTGGAGATGTCGTCGCCGGGGATCGACCGGCCGCTGGTACGGATTTCCGATTTCGTGCGCGGCGTCGGCCACGAGGCGCGGATGGAAACCGGCAGCCTGCATTTCGGCCGCAAGCGTTTTCGCGGCTGGATCGAAGGCGTCGAGGGCGAGGGCCGCAATGCCCTGATCAAGCTGCGCCGGATCGATGCCAAGGCCGATGAAGAGGCCGACGTGGCGCTGCCGATCAGCGATATCGAAGACGCAAGGCTGGTGCTGACCGAGGCATTGATCCGCGAGGCGCTGCGCGCCGGCAAGGCCAGCCTGTCAGATCCGGATGAAGAGACCGACGAAGCGGCCCTCCCGACGCGCGGTCCTGGCCGGTTCGCCGCCCGTAACCAGTTGAAACCAAAGCCTATCCGTTCGAACACCAAAAAACCTGGCGGGACCCGCCACTAGTTTCGTTTCAGAGCCTTCCACTAAGGAGACTTTCCATGGCCGTCAGCGCCAACCGACTTGAACTTCTGCAGATCGCCGACGCGGTCGCGCGCGAAAAATCCATCCCGCGCGAGATCGTGCTGAGCTCGATGGAAGACGCGCTGCAAAAGGCGGCGCGTTCGCGCTACGGCCAGGAGACCGAGATCCGCGCCGAGATCAATCCGAAGACCGGCGAGATGCGGTTTTCGCGGCTGATGCTGGTGGTCGACCAGATCGAGAACGACGCCAAGGAAATCCTGCTCGTCGACGCACGCAAGAAGAACCCGGCCGCCCAGGTCGGCGACTGGATCGCCGAGACCCTGCCGCCGTTCGATTTCGGCCGCATCCCGGCGCAAGCCGCCAAGCAGGTCATCGTGCAGAAGGTGCGCGAGGCCGAGCGCGATCGTCAGTACCAGGAATACAAAGACCGGATCGGCGACGTCATCAACGGCGTCGTCAAGCGCGCCGAATACGGCAATGTGATCGTCGATCTCGGCCGCAGCGAAGCGATCGTGCGCCGCGACGAGTTGATCCCGCGCGAGACATTCCGCCCCGGCGATCGCATCCGCGCCTATGTCTACGACGTGCGGCGCGAGCAGCGCGGCCCGCAGATCTTCCTGTCGCGCACGCATCCGCAGTTCATGGCGAAACTGTTCGCCCAGGAAGTGCCGGAAATCTACGACGGCATCATCGAGGTGAAGTCGGTGGCACGCGATCCGGGTTCGCGCGCCAAGATCGCCGTCACCTCGCGTGATTCGTCGATCGATCCCGTCGGCGCCTGCGTCGGTATGCGCGGTTCGCGCGTCCAGGCCGTCGTCAACGAGCTGCAGGGCGAAAAGATCGACATCATTCCGTGGTCGGTCGATGCGGCGACGTTCATCGTCAACGCGCTGCAGCCGGCCGAAGTGGTGAAAGTCGTGCTCGATGAAGATTCATCGCGCATCGAAGTGGTTGTGCCGGACGAACAACTGTCGCTGGCCATCGGCCGCCGCGGCCAGAACGTGCGCCTCGCCTCGCAATTGACGGGCTGGGACATCGACATCCTGACCGAGGCGGAAGAATCCGAGCGCCGCCAGAAGGAATTCGTCGAACGCACCAACGCCTTCATGAATGCGCTCGACGTCGACGAAGTCGTCGGCCAGTTGCTCGCCTCGGAAGGCTTCCGCTCGGTTGAGGAACTCGCCTTCGTCGAGATCAGCGAACTCGCCAGCATCGAAGGCTTCGACGAAGAGACGGCGGAGGAAATCCAGAACCGCGCTAGAGAACATCTGGCGCAGATCGAGGCCGCGCACGATGCCCGCCGCAAGGAACTGGGAGTCGCCGACGAACTCCGGGACGTGCCCGGCGTCACCACGGCCATGATGGTCAAGCTGGGCGAAAACGACGTCAAGACCATCGAAGACCTGGCCGGCTGCGCCACCGACGATCTCGTCGGCTGGAGCGAGCGCAAGGACGGCGAGACGACCAAGCACGCCGGCTTCCTCGACGGCATGGACATCTCGCGCGAGGATGCCGAGGCGCTGATCATGGCCGCGCGCGTGCGCGCCGGCTGGGTCGAGGAGCAGCCGGAACCGGAAGCCGAGGCTGAGCCTGCGGCCGACGCAACCCAGACCCATTAAATGTGATGGAGCAATCGATTTGGCAGCAGCGCCGCGCGATATGGATGACGAAACAGGTTCGGAACGGACCTGCATCGTCACGCGCGCGCGCCTGTCGCCGGATGAGATGATCCGTTTTGTCGCCGGCCCGTCCGGCGACATCGTTCCCGACCTGCGCCGGCGCCTGCCGGGACGCGGGGTCTGGGTGACCGCCACCGCCGAGGCGGTCGGCAAGGCCATGAAGGGCGGAAATTTCGCCCGCAGCTTGAAAAAACCGGTTTCGACGCCAGATTCCCTGGCTGACGATCTCGATCGCCTGATCGAAAAAGACACGCTGCAAAGTCTGGCCATGGCCAATAAGGCGGGGCTGGTCGTTGCAGGGGCCGCCAAGGTCGAGGCCCAGATCGGCCACGGCGACGTTGCTGCCGTCATCCACGCCCAGGACGGCAGCGCGGACGGAATCCGCAAAATCGGCCAGGCAATCTCGCGAAAATACGGCTCTGATGGCGATCCACTGCCGCGAATCGATTTTTTCGCTTCGCGGCAATTGGATTTGGCATTGGGGCGGACAAATGTGATACATGCAGCGCTTCGGCGGGGAGCAGCCAGTCAGGCTTTCCTGACACGGTGCGGGCGGTTGGCCCGATATCGTGGCGTCTTCACCAGCGATACGCGCGCGGACAAGGTCAGAAATGACGCCGCTAACGTCGAACGATCAAACGGCGGTGGCAGAGACGGTTGAATGTCGGGCACGGTCCCGGGGAAATGAAACGTATGAGTGAAACGAAGGATACAGGCGACAAAACCTTGCATGTGGCATCGGCCAAGACGCTTACGCTGAAGCGGCCGGTGGAGCAGGGGGTTGTCCGTCAAAGCTTTTCGCACGGTCGCACCAAACAGGTCGTCGTCGAGAAGGTGAAGACACGTGTGCTCGGACCGGGGCCGGCGGCGAAGCCGGTCGCGAGAGTCGAGACGCCTGCTCCCAAGCCCGCGGCCCCGCCGCCACAGGCGCAACCGCAGACACCGGCGCAGACACCGTCCGGTCGCGCGCCACGCACCGCCACGAGCGCGCGCGCTCAGACGCCCGATCCCAGGGGCGCGGCCGGCGTCGTCCTGCGCACCCTGACCGATCGCGAAATCGAGATTCGCGAGCGCGCGCTCAGTGATGCGCGCAGCCGCGAAGAGGAAGAGCGCCGTCAGGCCGAGATCGACGCCAAGGCTCGCGCCGAGCGCGAAGCCCAGGAGAAGATCGAGCGCGAGGCCGCTGAAGCGCGCAAGCGTGAGGAAGAGCAGCGCCGCCTGCAGGAATCTGAAGCCAAGCGCCGGTCCGAAGACGAGGCCAAGCGCCGCGTCGACGCCGCCGGCAATCCGGTGCCCGCCGCGCCGCCGTCCGCGCCGTCGGCCGCCTTGCGGCGTCCCGAGGCCGCGACAGCGACAACGACCACGGCTCCCGCCGCGGCTGTTGCCCGCCCGGTGACGAAGCCCGCCGGCGAAACCCAGGAAGAAGAAGAGACCAAGCGCATCATCCGCCGGCCTGGCATGCCCATCAAGGTGGTGCTGCCGCCCCGCCCGGTGCGCGGCGCCGAACAGAAGAATCGCGGCCGCCTGACCGTCACCAGCGCGACCGCCGAAGAAGGCGAGCGCATGCGCTCGGAAGCGTCGTTCCGCCGGCGTCAGCAACGCCTGCAGGGCAAGTCTTTCGGCCAGGTCAAAGAGAAGCTGGCGCGCGAAGTCATCCTGCCTGAGACGATCACTATCCAGGAACTGGCGAGCCGCATGTCGGAACGCGGCGTCGACGTCATCAAGCTCCTGATGAAACAGGGCGCGATGCACAAGATCACCGATGTGATCGACGCCGACACGGCGCAGCTCGTCGCCGAAGAACTCGGCCACAGCGTCAAGCGCGTGGCTGAATCCGATGTCGAAGAAGGTCTGTTCGATTCGCCGGGCGAGGACGATCATCTCGAATCGCGTCCGCCGGTCGTCACCATCATGGGCCATGTCGATCACGGCAAGACCTCGCTGCTCGACGCCATCCGCCAGGCCAATGTCGTTTCCGGTGAAGCCGGCGGCATCACCCAGCATATCGGCGCCTATCAGGTGGTGGCGCCCAACGGCATGCCGATCACTTTCATCGACACGCCGGGCCACGCAGCATTCACCGCCATGCGCGCCCGCGGCGCGAAAGTCACCGACGTCGTCGTGCTCGTCGTCGCCGCCGATGACGGCGTGATGCCGCAGACGATCGAGGCGATCAACCATGCGCGCGCCGCCGGCGTGCCGCTCATCGTGGCGATCAACAAGATCGATAAGCCCGATGCGAAGCCGGAGCGCGTGCGCTCCGAACTGCTGCAATACGAAGTGCAGGTCGAAAGCATGGGCGGTGAAACGCTCGAAGTCGAGGTCTCGGCGCTGAAGCGCACCAATCTCGACAAGCTGCTGGAACTGATTGCCCTGCAGGCGGAACTGCTCGACCTCAAGTCGAATCCGGATCGCCCAGCCGAAGGCACCGTCATCGAAGCGCGGCTCGACCGCGGCCGCGGCCCTGTCGCGACCGTGCTGGTTCAGCGCGGTACGATGCGGGTCGGCGACATCATCGTCGCCGGTTCGCAGTCCGGCCGCGTGCGTGCGCTGCTCGACGATAAGGGTGCCAACGTCACGTCGGCCGGCCCGTCGTTCCCGGTCGAAGTGCTCGGCTTCAACGGCGCACCGGACGCAGGCGACAGAGTCGCCGTGGTTGAATCGGAAGCGCGTGCTCGCGAAATCACCGAATATCGTGAGCGCGTGAGACGCGACAAGGCTGCCGCACGCGGTGCGGGCGCCGGACGCTCGCTCGTCGAGATGATGAGCCAGCTCAAGTCGGCAGGCCTGAAGGAATTCCCGCTCGTCATCAAGGGCGACGTGCAGGGTTCCGTCGAAGCGATCATTGCGACGCTCGAGAAGCTCAACACCGATGAAGTCGCGGCACGTATCGTCCATGCGGGCGTCGGCGGCATCACCGAATCCGACATCGCGCTGGCGGAAGCCTCGGGCGCGGTGATGATCGGCTTCAACGTGCGCGCGCACAAGGAAGCGCGCGAGGCGGCGGAGCGGCTCGGTCTTGAAATCCGCTACTACAACATCATCTACAACCTCGTTGATGATGTGAAGGCGGCGATGTCCGGCCTGCTTGCTCCGACGTTGCGCGAAAATATGCTCGGCAACGCCCAGATCCTCGAAGTGTTCAATATTTCGAAGGTCGGCAAAGTCGCCGGCTGTCGGGTCACCGACGGTCGTGTGGAGCGCGGCGCCAATGTCCGGCTTATCCGCGACAACGTCGTAATCCACGAAGGCAAGCTGTCGACGCTTAAGCGCTTCAAGGATGAAGTCAAGGAAGTCGTCGTCGGCCAGGAATGCGGTATGGCCTTCGAGAATTATCAGGACATGCGCTCGGGCGATGTCATCGAGTGCTACCGCGTGGAGGAAATAAAGCGCTCGCTTTGAGTGCTTTGTCCCAAAAACATCGAATCGAAACACCTGTCGTGATTCAGCGCGCGGAGAAATCCGCGCGCTTTGGAGCCTGTCATGTCTAGAGCACACCATAAGGGCGGCGAGCCGTCGCAGCGCATGCTGCGTGTCGGCGAACTTGTCCGCCACGCCATGTCCGACCTTTTGACGCGCGGCGTCCTCAATGACGCCATTCTCGACGCCAGTGTCGTGACGGTGCCGAAGGTCAAGATGAGCCCCGACCTCAAGCTGGCGACGGTCTATGTGATGCCGCTCGGCGGCAGAGAGGTCGAGCCGGTGCTCGCCGCACTCGACCATCACAAGAAATTCCTGCGCGGCGAAGTCGCCCGCAAGGTCGACCTGAAGTTCGCGCCGGAAATCCGCTTCCGCATGGACGACAGTTTCGAAAATTCAGCTAAGATCGACGCCCTGCTGAACTCGCCGCAGGTCAAACGGGATCTCGAGGATAAGGAAGAGAACCCGGACAGCCCGCACGGGTCCACAGGAAACGGAGACTAAGACGGAATGAGTGCTCCGCGTTCCAACCGTACCGAAGTCAACGGCTGGCTGATCCTCGACAAACCCGTCGGGATGACCTCGACCCATGCGGTGTCGCGCCTGAAGCGCATCTTCAACGCCAAGAAAGCCGGCCATGCCGGTACGCTCGATCCGCTCGCCTCCGGCATTCTGCCGGTCGCCTTCGGCGAAGCGACGAAGACCGTCCCCTTCGTGCAGGATGGCGAGAAGGCCTATCGCTTTACCGTGCGCTGGGGCATCGAGACCGACAGTGACGATGCCGACGGCAAGGTGACACAGACGTCCGACGCCCGCCCGACAACGGCCGAGATCGAAGCGCAGTTGCCGCGCTTTACCGGCACGATCATGCAGACGCCGCCGGCGTTTTCCGCCATCAAGATCGATGGCGAACGCGCCTATGACCTGGCGCGCGACGGTGCCACTGTCGAACTCGCGGCACGCGAGATCACGATCCATACGCTGCGTCTCGTTTCCTCGACCTCCGACGAAGCGGTGCTGGAAGCCGAATGCGGCAAGGGCACCTATGTGCGCGCCATCGCCCGCGACCTCGGCCGCGTGCTGGGCTGCTACGGCCATGTGACCGCGCTGCGGCGCACCCGTGTCGGCCCCTTCCACGAGGCTGATTCCCTGATCCTGTCGGACCTCGATGAGGCGGGCCCACAGGCTTTTGATGACCTGCTGTCGGTCGAGGCAGGCCTTTCGGAACTGCCTTGCGTGGTTGTCGACCGCGATGCCGCCGCGCGGCTGCGGCGCGGCCAGTCGCTGATCCTGCGCGGCCGCGATGCGCCGGCCGAAGGCACGGCCTATGCAGCCTGCGGCGGCGTACCGGTGGCGTTTGGTGCGGTTTCGCACGGCGAACTGGTGCCGAGCCGGGTATTCAACCTGCCATTCTGATCACCCACGGATGTCGCCGTGGGCGACAATCCAGGGAGACCAGCATGACCCGTGTGAACCTTTCCACTCTCGCCGTCGCCGGCTTTTGCGCGATTGCCGCGACCGGCGCCCAGGCCGCGGACCGCTGCAAGGTCACCGATCCGACCGGCACCATGCTCAATCTGCGCGACGCGCCGCAAGGCAAGATTCTCGCCAAGGTGCCGAACGGCCGCCTGGTGCAGATGATCGAAACCGACAGCGACCGCAACGGCAAGACCTGGGCACGCGTCGGCACCATGGACGGCAAGCCGATGGGCTGGGTCTTCCGCGAATTCGTGAGCTGCTACTAGGGCCATTCGCCGGCGACGGGAGAGACCCCATGGCCATCAGCTTAGTCCAGGACGGCGCGACGATGGGCGTCGAATGGCTGCGTCCGCTGGCCGCGCGCCTCGCGTCGCTGATCTTCCTCGCGCCTGCTCTCTACCTCGGCCACTTCCTGGTGCTCGGGGTGCAACAGGATCTGTCCGGCGGCAACTGGCGCAGCGATCTGCCCGGATTGCTCGTCTTCCTTTTCATCACCCTGGCGATCGCCATCCCCGGCTATATCCTGGCGACGTTCCGCTACTTCGTCGACATCGACAAGACAAGCGGCGCGATCACCGTCAGCCGCCGCTTCGGTCCGCTGCTGCATCTGCGCTTCAAGCGCAAATTGTCGGAGTTCAGCTTCGTCTCGATCGTGCGCGACCTCAACCAGGACGAGAAGAAACAGTCGAGCTGGTTCGCCGTGAACCTGTGCGGCGGCAAGACCACAAAGCCGATCGAACTCGCCAGTTTCAGACAGCGCACGGAAGCCAATGGCTTCGGCGAAAAAGTCGGTGCAGCCCTGGCGCTGAAGGCCACGGACTTCGCCGACACGGAACCCGACGAAGACGAGTGATCGGGCGTCACACCTTGCCGCGTGCTATCGACCTGCAAAGATAATGCGCCGTGACGACAACGGGCACGGCGAGAGCGATCCACGAGAGCGCATCCCAGACGCCGTCGCCGAGAAGCGCCGACAGCAGGCCGAACGCCGTGATGGCGGCGACGGCAAGAGGAGCCCTGAAAATCTGCAAAGTGGTCAGAAGCGCTTGGCGTTCAAGCCTCATCAGTGGCCCCCTCCCTGAAAGAGCGCCAGCCGGCCAGGCGGCTGATCCATAGATAAAGGCCGCTCAGCAGCACACCGATCGTCATCAGGTCCAGCACGGCCCAAAGGACTTTCAACGGCCAGCCGCCATAGTCGCCGAAGTGCAATGGCTTGGAGATGAACAACGCCTGCGCGTACCAGGGGAGGTCTCGTGCCTCCGTGATCTTGCCGGTCTGCGCGTCGACCATGACCGGCTTGATTAACTTGGATGTCAGCGGCTCCGCCCCGGACAGGAAGACGTCATAGTGATGTCCGCCGGCGAACATGCTACCGGGCATGGCGACCGTGGCGACGGCCATTCCGGGAAAGGCGGCGAGCGCGGTCTCAACGGCATCCTGCAGCGGTGTGACCTGAGCAGGAACCGGCGCGTTGCGCCATGGCGCGATCATGGCGGCAAGTTCCGTCCGCATCCAGTGATCAGCGATCTGCTGCGACAGTGTGTTGATCACGCCCGTCACGCCCACGACGAGCATCCACGCCGTCAGCGTTATGCCGGCGAGATTATGCACATCGAGCCAGTATCGCCGACGTTTTTCGACGCGGAGCGTTCCATACGGCAGCTTGCGCATGAACGGCCGATAGAGAACGACGCCCGAAACGATCGCTGCGACGAAGCACAGACCGACCAGCCCAAGGAACAACATGCCCGGCTGTTCCATCAGCAGCTCCGTATGCAGGTCCTTGAGGAACTGCATGGCGGGACTGCGGATGCGATCACCGGTGCGCATGATCCGCCCGGTTCGCGCGTCAATGGTCACGATCGCGGTCAGCGATCGCGACTCGGCGGAAGCGCCCATTTCCATGTTCCACAAGGGCTCGCCCGGCACCGCCGTCGCGAACCGGACGGCCTCTCCCGGCCGCGCCTGGCGCGCGATCTCAAGCAGGCGATCGAGCGGAAGTAGCGGCATCGCTGCCGCCGCCGCCAGGTCCGCTGTCGCGCGTTGGCCGAACGCGCGATCGATGTCCTCGTGAAAAATCAGCGGCAGTCCGGTCAGACACAGCACGAGCAGGAACAGTGTGCAGATCAGGCTGGTCCACGTGTGCAGGCCAGCCCAGATGCGGAGCCTTCGCGAGGTCATGATCCCAAAACCACCGCCGTCACCATGTCATGCGCAGGCTGCCCGCCACGATACGGCCTGTTCCATAGAAGCAGGCGTTCATGCTCTGACAGGTCGAGACATAGCGGTGATCGAACAGGTTCTGGACGTTGATTGCCGCCGTCACGCCCTTGAATGACGGATCGAGGTTGGCGAGATCATAGCGTATTGCGGCATCCACCAGAGTATAGGCCGGGATCGACAGGGTGTTGGCGGCGTCGCCATACGACATGCCGGTGTAGCGAACACCGGCAGCGAGGCCCAGACCACGCGCAGCGCCATCCTGAAACGTGTAATCAAGCCAGATTGCCGCCTGGTTGCGCGGTACCGTGATGAGCTGTTTGCCGAGCTGGTTTGCCGTGTTGCTCTTGGTGACTTTCGTATCGGGATAGGTATAGGCGGCGACCAGCTTGAGGCCGTCGGTGAGCGAGGCGGTCGCCTCCAGTTCCAGGCCTCGCGAACGTGCTTCGCCCGTCTGTACAAGCGCAACCGGCAGCCCGCCCGGTGCGGCGGTGAGGACATTCTGCTGGGTGATGTCGAACACGGCCGCCGTCAGCATCATATTGGTGCCCACCGGCTGATACTTGATGCCGGCCTCGACCTGGTCGCCCGTGGTCGGCACAACTGCGGCGCCGGTCTGCGTCGTACCGACTGTCGGCTGGAACGAGTGTGCGTAGGCGACATAAGGCGACAGGCCGAAGTCGAAGACGTAATTCAGGCCGACGCGGCCGGAGAAAGCCGAGTCGCTTTGCTGCCGCTCTTGCTGCGTCTTGCTCAAATAATCCGAAGTATCAGTCGATACCCAGTCGTGGCGTCCGCTCAACGTCAGGCGCCAGCGATCAAGAGCAATCTGATCCTGAACGTAGAGGCCGAGCTGGTCCTGCTTCTGGCTCGTGGAGGTCGTGAGTGGCGGCGGGGTGATGGCGCTCCCGTAGACCGTGTTGAAGAGATCGATCGACGGCGCCGGCCCGAAATACTGTTTGAACGTGCTGGTTGCATGGCGATAGTCGAGACCAAAGAGCAAGGTATGAGACAGCGGACCGGTCGAAAACCGAGCCTCCGCCTGATTGTCAACCGTGAAGGCGTCGGCCTTCTCGGGAACCATGAAGGCGAAGCGGTTGAGCGTGCGCAGATCGGCAGCAAGCCCACCCTGCCCGATCACCGCCTTGATGTTGGTATCGACCGAGGCGTAGCGCAGGTTCTGCCGCACCGAGAAAGCTTCATTGAAGCGGTGTTCAAACTGGTAGCCCGCCCAGTATTGGGTGCGCCGGTAATTGTCGAAGCCGGGTTCGCCGACGAACTTGTTGATCGGGACAACGCCATTCGGGTTGGGCAGCAATGTGCCCCGCGCCGGCAGGAACTGAATCTCGACGCCGGTATCGTCGCGCTGAAAGGAGCCCAGGACCGTCAGCTTGGTATCGCCGTTCGGTCGCCAGGTGAAGGATGGCGCTATGACGCCGCGGAAATCATCGACATGATCGATCTGCGTGCCGCCGCCATGCACAAGGCCCGTGACGCGATAGAGAAATTCGCCTTTCGGATCGGTCGGGCCGCCGACATCGAAGGCCGCCTGGGCGCGGCCGAAACTGTTCGCCTGAAACTCGACGGTGCGATGGGCGACAGGGGCCGGCATCAGACTGACGAGATTGATCAAGCCGCCCGGCGCGATCTGGCCGTAGAGCGCCGATGACGGTCCGCGCAGCACTTCGATGCGCTCAAGCATGAACGGATCGACTTTCGGTCGGCCGAACTGACCCGCACCATAGGGAAGTTGCATGCCATCGAGGTAAAGCACCGGCTCGAAACCGCGGATGCGAAGGGATTCGAAGCGCGTGTCGTTGGGATTGACGTTGACGGAAACGCCGGCGGTATAGCGCAGGACTTCGACCACCGTCTGCGCGCCCTGATCGCTCATCTGCTCGCGGCCGACCACCGAGATCGCCTGCGGCGTTTCCAGCAACGGCGTGTTGGTCTTGGTGGCGGTGAGGGATCGACCGGC
>Ga0182744_1003789_pt1 | contig 11660 bp, 11 predicted proteins | sample eDN3rd30CKraftMG_FD_128525 | JGI IMG/M metagenome (GOLD analysis project Ga0182744, IMG submission 128525) | Enriched Miracle-Growth compost microbial communities from Emeryville, California, USA - eDNA 3rd pass 30_C Kraft MG (version 2) (version 2) ...
TGTGCGCGGTCATGGGCGGCACGCCCGAGCAGGTGGAGAACGCCGCCGAGATCGCGCTCGAACATCACCTCGGCATGACCTGCGACCCGGTCGGCGGGCTGGTGCAGGTGCCGTGCATCGAGCGCAACGCGCTCGGCGCGGTCAAGGCGGTGACGGCGGCCTCGCTCGCCATCAAGGGCGACGGCACGCATTTCGTGCCGCTCGACGCCGCCATCGAGACGATGCGCCAGACCGGCCGCGACATGAACGAGAAGTACAAGGAAACCAGCCTCGGCGGCCTTGCCGTCAATGTGGTGGAATGCTGACGAACTGCCTGTGCAAAACGCGCCGCGGCGTTGAAGGCCGCGGGCGCCGGCGCTAAGTTCGGGCCATGCCACTCAACATCCTGAAACTGTGCGTCGGCAGCGACAGCATCGAAGACCTCGAGGAATGGATCGAAACCTGCCTCGAGGACAGGCGGCGCAAGGGCGAGCCGCTCGAGCACTGGCACACCACCCGCATGGTGCCGACGCGCGGGGCCGAGATCGTCAACGGCGGCTCGCTCTACTGGGTCATCAAGGGCAACGTCCAGTGCCGCCAGCGGATCACCGAAATCCGCCCGTTCACCGATGCAGACGGCATCGGCCGCTGCCGGCTGATGCTCGACCGCACCATCGTGCGGACCGAATGGCAGCTGCGCCGGGCTTTTCAGGGCTGGCGCTACCTGAAGCAGGAAGACGCACCGGCCGATCTCGGCAAGGGCAGGGCCGGCCTTGCCGAAATGCCGCCGAAATTGCGCGCGGAACTGGCCGAACTCGGCCTTCTATAGGCAGGCGGGCTGCAAAATTCCCGGCGCTGGGTTGCTGGCCCAGCATGACGGGCTTGCAAGCCTTCCGGCAACGCCACATCTTGTTTCCATGACGGACAGGAAACTATCGGTAACGGGCACCGGTTCGGTTCCGGCAGCGCGCCAGTCGGACAAGAACGAGATCGATGCCTTCGTGCGGCAGGCCCGAGCGCTCGGCGCGACGGCCGGCGGATCGGGCCGGCTGATCCTTTCGCTCGACGCGACCATGAGCCGGCAGCCGACCTGGGACCTGGCGTGTTCGCTGCAGGGCGAGATGTTCGACGCCGTCGGCAAGGCGGGATCGCTCGCCGTGCAACTGGTCTATTTTCGCGGGCTGGGCGAATGCCGGTCGTCTTCCTTCGTCACCGATACCGGAAGCCTGAAGCGGCTGATGACGCGCATCGAATGCCGCAGCGGCCATACCCAGATCGCCAAGGTGCTGGCGCATGCGTTGAAGCAGACGGCGACGGCCAAGGTGAATGCGCTGGTCTATATCGGCGATGCCATGGAAGAAAACGTGGACGACCTTGCCGAGAAGGCCGGCAGGCTGGGCCTGCACGGCGTGCCGGTGTTCGTCTTCCAGGAGGGGCGCGACAGTTCGGCGGAGAAGGCGTTCAAGGAAATTGCGCGCCTGTCGAAAGGCGCGTGGTTTCGTTTCGACCGCAGCGCCGCAGCCAATCTCGCCAACCTGCTTTCGGCGGTTGCGGTGTACGCGACCGGAGGCTTGAAGGCGCTGGAGGCGAGAGGCCGGCCCGAAGACCGGCTCATGATCCAGAACCTGACCGGAGGCGGGCGCTGATGGGGGTCCTGATCGGCCTTGTCGCGCTGCTTCTGGTCGTGCTTGGCGCGATCGCCGTTTTCCTGCGCGCCGATCCCGCGAAGCTGGCCGGCGGCATGAGAACGCTCGGCCCGCTGCTTCTCGGTCTCGTCGGCGTCGCGGTGCTCTTGGTCGGGCGGGAAGGGCCGGGCGGCCTGCTCTTGTCGGGGGCGATCGCCTGGTACGGCTCGATGCGGATGCGGCGCGGGGTCCAGCCGCCACAGCCGAGGCATTCCACGGTGCGCACGGCGGCGCTCGAAATGGAGCTCGACCACAATACCGGCGCGCTGGACGGGCTGGTGCTGGCCGGGCACCATGAGGGCAAGGTGTTGAGCGCGATGGGGCTTGCCGAGCTGAAGCAGCTTTACCGCGAACTGCCGGGCGACCCGGAGAGCCGGCAGTTGCTAGAGACGTATCTTGACGGCCGTTTTCCCGTCTGGCGCGAACACGCTGAGGCGGATAGTGGCGACGGGCTGGGTGTGTCGCCAGGTTCTGGCGCCATGACTAAGGAGGAGGCTTACAAGATCCTTGGTCTTGAAGCGGGGGCCGCCGCGACGGATGTCCGCAAGGCGCACCGCCGCCTGATGCAGCGCCTGCATCCCGACCTCGGTGGTACGTCTTTCCTGGCGGCGCGCATCAACGAAGCCAAGGACGTCTTGCTCTCCGATCACCACTGAATCCTCCTTCGACTACACAACATTCCCGGGAGAGGGATGACGAGCGCTACTGCTCGATGGCGTAGCAGGAAATCTTCTGCTTCTTCAGTCCGTTGCAGGCCTTCCAGGCCGCATCCTTGCTGCCGAAGCCGCCGAAGCGGGCGCGGAAATACGTCACGCCGTCCTTGCGGAAGGGCACGGTAAAGGCCGAGGCGTCGGCGAGCAGCTTCGGCGCCTGCTTCGAGACCTTGTCGAGGATGATCCTGGCCTCGCCGTTGCTCGGCGAAGAAGCGACCTGGACGGCCCAGCCGGAAGGAACCGAAGCGGTGTTGACCGGATCGACTGCGGCTTCGGCTTGGGCGTAGGCGGTCGCGACCACCGGGGCCTGCGCCTTCTCGATGGGCGCGCGCTGCTCGGCCATCTTGAAGGGGATTTTTTCCTTCGCCAGCCTCGGGTCGTCCTGCTTCAGCGGTTTCACGTTGTCCGGGGCGGAGGCGAGTTCCTGCGACGCCTCGTTGTCGTCGGCGGCGGAAGCAAGTTCGACGCTGTCGGGCTTCGCGTCGGGGGTCGGCGCGTCGTGCTTGGGCAGCAGCACCTTGGCCAGCGCCACCATCGGGGTGTCCTTCGTCCTGGCGATCAGGTCGCCGCCACCGCCTCGCGAGGACGCCTTCGGCAGGTAGGTCTGGATCAGCCGCGCCATCTCGTTGTCGCGGCTGCCGCCGGAGGTCCCGCCCATGACCACGGCGACGAGGCTGCGGCCACCGTCCTTGACCGAGGTCACCAGGTTGAAGCCGGATGCCCGCGTGTAGCCGGTCTTGATGCCGTCGACGCCCTTGATGCGGCCGAGCAGCCGGTTATGGCCGTTGATGCGGCGCTTGCCGTACATGAAGGAGCGCTGCGAGAAATAGTCGTAATATTGCGGGAAATGCTCGCGCAGCGCGATGCCGAGGATGGCCATGTCGCGCGCGGAGGTGAACTGGCCGGGATTCGGCAGGCCGTTGGCGTTGCGGAAGACGGTGCTGCTCATGCCGAGCGCGCGCGCTTTGGCCGTCATCATGCGGGCGAAATTCTCTTCGCTGCCGCCGAGCAGTTCGGCCAGCGCGGTCGAGGAATCATTGGCGGACTTCGTCACCATCGACAGGATCGCGGTGTCGACGCTGATCGAGCCGCCCTTGCGCACGCCAAGCTTCGTCGGAGGTTCGGCCGCGGCATTGGCGGAGAAGGGGACCTGCGTCGACTTGCTGATCTTGCCCCGCGAAAGCGCTTCGAAGGTCAGGTACAGCGTCATCATCTTGGTGAGCGAGGCCGGATAGCGTCGCCCGTTGGCGTCCGAGGCGTAAAGCGTCTTGCCGGTGTTGGCGTCGATCACGACTGCCGACTGGCGCGCGGCGAGCGCCGCTGTCGCGCCGCTGAGCATCATGGCCGCGGCGAGCGCGACCATCGTGATCGACCTGAAAGAAAACGCGGTTTTGGAAACGCTGCCCGACGACGCCTGACGCACTGTCACATCCCTTTGAATTTTGCGTATGGGAAGCGGCAAAGGTCCTGCTTCCCTTTTCGGGCAAACTACGCAGGCAGCGTTACCAATCCGTTTATGGTAACCGCCGCGTTCACCATTTCTGCCGGCTTTGAGCCGAATTTAGTTAAATTTCACTGTTGCCCGGGCAGCGGGCGGCCGAAGCCGGTTAAAATTGACACCTTGTGCGCTGCACAATATATTTTTCTTGCGCCGCACCATGACGCGAACCGTTCACTGCTGTCAGAAGGAAGCCCTGAGATGCCCGAGACGTTTGAGGAATTCGGAAAATACGGCAAGGAATTCGCCGAGTCGGGCCTGAACAGCCTTGCCTCGCTGTCGAAGGGCGCGCAGGCCATCGCGGCCGCGACCAGCGATTATACCAGCCGCAGCGTCGAGGAAGGCGCCGCCACGGTCGAGCGTCTGCTTTCGGCGAAGTCGCTGGAAGAGGCGTTCGAGGTCCAGACCCAATACCTGAAGCGCGCCTACGAAGGTTTTATCGCCGAGACGACGACGATCGGCAATCTCTATGCCGATCTTGCCAAGGACGCCTACAAGCCGTTCGAATCGGTCATTGCCAAGGCGAGTTGACCAGCTACCCCTGCTGGAGCTGTTTTTGGAACCCGGCTGGCGCCAAGGCAGCCGGGTTTTTTGCGCCGCGCGGTTCGCTCACGATTTGGAGAATCGCCGCAGTACCATGAAAGGCCGTATTGTCAGCCGATGAGAAGGGCTTAAAATCCAGAAGTGAGTACCCTACATGTCGAACACGCATGGGGCTCAGCTAGGACCCGAGGCAAGAGGCAGGACGACGTGACGACAGGGCTTTCTGCCACAAACGGCGTGGCGCGCATGCAGGAAGGCGAGCGGGGCGGCAATGGCGCCGGCCGCGGAACGGCCGTCATCACGCGCACCAAGACTAAGACCAAGAAGCCTAGCCTATATCGAGTGCTGATCCTTAACGACGACTACACGCCCATGGAGTTCGTGGTCCACGTTCTGGAACGATTTTTCCAGAAGGACCGCGAAGCCGCCACACGCATCATGCTTCATGTTCACAATCATGGAGTGGGCGAATGCGGCATCTATACATTCGAGGTGGCCGAGACCAAAGTGTCCCAGGTCATGGATTTCGCCCGACAGAATCAGCATCCGCTTCAATGCGTGATGGAGAAAAAGTGAGGTAACATGCCGGCTTTCTCCCAAGGCCTGGAAAAGGCGCTGCATCAGGCGCTGACGCTCGCCAACGAACGCCACCATGAATATGCAACGCTGGAGCACCTGCTGCTGGCGCTGATCGACGATGCCGAGGCCGCGGCCGTCATGCGCGCCTGCAACGTCGATCTCGACGATCTCAAGCACACCGTGCTCACCTATATCGACACCGAGCTGGACAATCTCGTCACCGGCTATGACGAGGATTCTAAGCCGACCGCCGGCTTCCAGCGCGTCATCCAGCGCGCGGTGATCCATGTGCAGTCTTCCGGCCGGGAAGAAGTTTCGGGCGCCAACGTGCTCGTCGCCATCTTCGCCGAGCGGGAGAGCCATGCGGCCTATTTCCTGCAGGAACAGCAGATGACCCGTTACGACGCGGTCAACTACATCTCGCACGGCATCGCCAAGCGCCCCGGCGCCTCGGACAACCGCGCGCCCCGCGGCACGGAGGAAGAGCAGGGCGGCTCCAACGCCGATCCGCAGGACGATTCGGCCAAGAAGAAGCAGCAGGACGCGCTGACCGCCTACTGCGTGAATCTCAACAACAAGGCCAAGGCCGGCAAGATCGATCCGCTGATCGGTCGTGATTCCGAGATCAACCGTACCATCCAGGTGCTGTGCCGCCGCTCCAAGAACAACCCGCTCTATGTCGGCGACCCCGGCGTCGGCAAGACGGCGATCGCCGAGGGCCTGGCCAAGCGCATCGTTGAGGGCGACGTGCCCGAGGTGCTGCTCGACGCCACGATTTTCGCGCTCGACATGGGCACGCTGCTCGCCGGCACCCGCTATCGCGGCGACTTCGAGGAGCGCCTGAAGCAGGTCGTGAAGGAACTGGAGGACTATCCGGGCGCGGTGCTGTTCATCGATGAGATCCACACGGTGATCGGCGCCGGTGCGACCTCGGGCGGTGCCATGGATGCGTCGAACCTTTTGAAGCCGGCGCTGTCTTCCGGTGCGATCCGCTGCATCGGCTCGACCACCTACAAGGAGTTCCGTCAGTTCTTCGAGAAGGACCGCGCGCTGGTGCGGCGCTTCCAGAAGATCGACGTCAACGAACCGACCGTCGAGGACGCCATCGAGATCATGAAGGGCCTGAAGCCCTATTTCGAGGAGTTCCACAAGGTCAAGTACACTAACGACGCGATCAAGGGCGCGGTGGAACTGTCGGCCCGCTACATCAGCGACCGCAAGCTGCCGGACAAGGCGATCGACGTGATCGACGAGAGCGGCGCCTCGCAGATGCTCCTGCCCGAACCGAAGCGCAAGAAGACCATCGGCATCAAGGAGATCGAGGCGACCATCGCCACCATGGCCCGTATTCCGCCGAAGACGGTGTCCGCCGACGACGAGAAGATCCTGTCCGGCCTCGAGGTCGAGCTGAAGCGCGTCGTCTATGGCCAGGATACCGCGATCACGGCACTCACGTCCGCGATCAAGCTGGCGCGCGCCGGCCTGCGGGAACCGGAAAAGCCGATCGGCTCCTACCTGTTCTCCGGTCCGACGGGCGTCGGCAAGACCGAAGTCGCCAAGCAGTTGGCGGCCTCGCTCGGCGTTGAACTGATCCGCTTCGACATGTCGGAATATATGGAACGCCATACCGTTTCGCGGCTGATCGGCGCGCCTCCCGGCTATGTCGGCTTCGACCAGGGCGGCCTGTTGACCGACGGCGTCGACCAGCATCCGCACTGCGTGCTGTTGCTGGATGAGGTGGAAAAGGCGCATCCGGACCTGTTCAACATCCTGTTGCAGGTGATGGATCACGGCAAGCTGACCGACCATAACGGCAAGCAGATCGACTTCCGCAACGTCATCCTGATCATGACGACGAATGCGGGTGCTTCCGACATGGCCCGGGCGGCGATCGGTTTCGGTTCGACCAAGCGCGAAGGCGACGATGTCGAGGCGATCAACCGGTTGTTCACGCCGGAGTTCCGCAACCGCCTGGATGCGATCATCCCGTTCGGCTCGCTGCCGGTGCCGGTCATCCATCAGGTGGTGCAAAAGTTCGTCATGCAGCTGGAAGCCCAGCTTGCGGACCGGGGCGTTACCTTCGACCTCGCGCCGGAAGCGATCGCCTGGCTCGCCGACAAGGGCTACGACGAGCGCATGGGTGCGCGGCCGCTCGGCCGTGTCATCCAGGAGCACATCAAGAAGCCGCTGGCGGACGAGGTGCTGTTCGGCAAGCTGAAGAAGGGCGGCACGGTTCGCGTTACCGTCGAGAAGAAGGAAACCGGCGAGTCCGGCCTGAAGCTCGAGACGCTGGCCGACGAGACGCCGGTCAGCCCCAAGCGGGAACCCGAGGAAGGGCCTAAGCCGCGCAAGGCGCCGGCCAAGAAGGCCACCGCCAAGAAGGCCGTGGCGCAGAAGCCGGGCGGAAAAGGCAAGGACGGCGGCAAGCGCAGCCTTGTCCCGCAACTGCCTCGCAAGAACTGACAGGAATAAAAGCCCCGGAAACGGGGCTTTTTTCTTGGCGGGAAATGCGCAGCACTGTTTTCGTCACCGGATACGCGTCGCGTTTTTTAGGTGGACTGCCGGCCCGGAAGCGGATGGCGCGGCGTTGATGCCGGCCACATGGTAAAAATTCGATTCAAACTTTGTTGGTAATTTCTTGTTAGGGGTTGGGCTCGGCTTTGTGCGGTGGCGGTGTTTGCCACCGATCTGTTTTGTTTCGAGTACAGGTCCTCATGCGAACGCCCAGCGTCGTCGCCCTCATCTCCGCTTTGTGCCTGGCAGGCTGCTCGTCCACATCGGCGATCGATTCCCTGCAGTTGGACAAGCCTTCGAACGAGATTACCAGTTCGGTGGTGCGGCCGAGCGCGCCGGTCGCGACGCAGGCGGCGAGCGAGGAGAGCATCATGCCGCTCAGCGCCGAGGTCGCCTCTTATGGCGCACCGACGCCGCCGATGGCGCTTGCCGACCCGGACGGCAGCGCGCAGCGGGCGGCCGAAGCGATCACGCTGGTGGCGCCGACGCGGCCCAAGGTCCAGAAGGCCTCCCTGATGGGCGGCACGATCTACAGCTACGGCTTTCGCGACGCCAAGCCGATCAATTTCGGCACGCGCTCGCCGCGCAAGCTCGCCGTCCACGGTGTCGACGTATCGCGCTGGCAGGGCGACATCGACTGGCTGAGGCTGCGCAAGCAGGGCCAATTTCGCCTATATCAAGGCCACGGACGGCGGCGATCACCTCGATCCCATGTTCAAGAAGAACTGGCGTGGCGCCCATGAGGCGGGCCTCAAGCGCGGCGCCTATCATTTCTTCTACTGGTGCCGCACCGCCGGCGAGCAGGCCGATTGGTTCATCCGCAACGTGCCGAAGGTCGAGGGCGCGCTGCCGCCGGTCATCGACGTGGAATGGAACCACCTGTCCAACTGCAAGCGCCGGCCTTCCCGCGCCACGGTGCTGGAAAAGATGCAGGTGTTCATGGACAAGCTGGAGCGCCATTACGGCCAGCGGCCCATCATCTATACCGCGCCGGATTTCTACGAGGACAACCTCAAGGGCGCGTTCAAGAATTATCCGTTCTGGCTGCGCTCGGTGGCCCGGCACCCGAGCAAGGTCTATGGCGACCGTGACTGGGTATTCTGGCAGTATTCCGGTTCCGGCCTGTCGCACGGCGTCACCGGCAAGATCGACCTCAATGTCTTCAGCGGCAGCGAGCGGGAATGGCGCGCCTGGGTCGGCGGCCAGCAAATGGTGGCCACGGCCGACTGACCAACGGCCACCGCCGATTTCTTCAAACGCCTTCTTCCTTGCGCTGGCGCATGCGGGCCCGTGGTTTTGGTGCTATAAGCTCCTGTCCACGCATTGCCGGTCCCTTGCCATGCCCCGTCCAAGCAACGTCGCCGTTATCGCCAACCATGAGGGCCTGGATTCGCAGGCGCTGCTGGCGACAGCCACGGCCCAATGGCAGGCGTCGGGCATAAACGTCGTCGGCGTCGTGGCCGAGAACAACAATGTTCCGGGCGAATGCAGCGCCGGCTTCGTGCGCGACATCGCTTCAGGAAAGCCGTTTTCCATCCATCTCGACCAGCCTCCTCCCGGCAAGACCTGCCATCTCGATGCCAGCGGCGTGGAGCAAGCGGGCTCGGGCCTGCTAGCCCAGATCCCGTCGGCCGATGTCGTGGTCTTCAGCAAGTTTGGCAAGCTTGAGGCGATGCAGGGCGGCTTATGGGCGGCCTTCATGGCCGCGATGGCGGCCGGCAAGCCGCTGCTGACGACGGTTTCTTCCAAGCATCTGGAAGCCTGGAAGGCGTTTGCCCCACGCACCCTGTGGCTCAATGGCGACGTGGCCGCCATCGAGGATTGGTGGCGCGCGCAACAGGGCGCTGAGCGGTGATAGCAACAAGGGAGCCAAGCAATGTTTGCCGTGCAATCCGTCCTGCCGGATGACAAGCCGACGCTGTATCGCGAGCTTTCGAGCCAGCTTGCGGGGCTGCTCGAAGGCGAGGCCGATCCGATCGCCAACGCCGCCAACACCTCGGCGCTGGTTTTCCAGCAGGTGCCCGACCTGAACTGGGCCGGCTTCTACTTCCTGAAAACGCCGGGCGAACTGGTGCTCGGTCCATTCCAGGGCAAGCCGGCCTGCGTGCGCATCGCGGTCGGCAAGGGCGTGTGCGGAACCGCGGTCGAGCGGCGCGCGTCGGTGCTGGTCGAGGACGTCTACGCCTTTCCCGGCCATATCTTCTGCGACGGCGGTTCGCGCTCGGAACTGGTGGTGCCGCTGATTCATGAGGGCAGGGTGCTCGGCGTGCTCGACCTCGACAGCCCGACCACGGGCCGTTTCGACGCCGACGACCAGGCCGGCTTCGAGAAGATCGCGCAAACCTACGTCGCCGCGAGCAACTGGGCTGCGTCCTGAGCTGCCCGGTACCCGAGCCTATCCGAAAGTGAAGGCGTAGGCCGAGACGCCGGGATCGAGGAAGCGAATCTCGAACGTACGGTCCGTGATTGCCCCGCCTTGCCGGATCAGTTGGTAGAGCCGTTGGCCGGTCACTCTGCCCTGGCCCTCGGCATCGGTGTCCATGCCGTGGTCGTTGCCGGGAGCCTTGCCGTCGATGGTGACGCGAAAGCGCACCGGCTTGCCGTCCGCCGCCGGCCCCAGCACCAGGTGCAGGTCGCGGGCGCGGAAACGGTAGACGATGCCGCCGCCGGCCTCGTTGAGCACCGCCTGCTCCTTCCCGACCGTCCAGTTGCCGGAAAGCCCCCATTCGTTGAGGGCCGGCGTGCCGACGCTGTAGGCGTGGGCCTCGTCGCTGACGGCGCCGCCGCGCGAGATGAAATTTTCGGCGCGCGAATAGCCGACATAGGTTTCGGGCGAGGCAACCTCGTTCCAGTCGGAGGCGGCCTCGGCGCCGGTGGCCTTCACGTTTACCAGGTCGCCGGACATGGGCTTGCCGTTCGCTTCGGCCAGAAGCTGCTGGATCACGCGTTCGGACTGGTCATATTCGCCCTCGCCGAAATGGTGGTGGCGGATGCGGCCTTCGGCGTCGATGAAATAGTGGGCGGGCCAGTACTGGTTGTTGAAGGCGCGCCAGACCGTGTAGTTGTTGTCGATGGCGACGGGATAGGTGACGCCGAGATCGGCCACCGCCTTGCGCACGTTGCCGATGTCCTTCTCGAAGGCGAATTCGGGGGTGTGAACGCCGATCACCACCAAGCCTTGGTCCCTGTACTTGTCGGCCCAGGCGCGCACATAGGGCAGGGCGCGCAGGCAGTTGATGCAGGAATAGGTCCAGAAATCGACCAGAACCACCTTGCCTTTCAGCGCCTGAGGCGTCAGCGGCGGCGAGTTCAGCCATTCGATCGCGCCGCCCAGCGAAGGGAACGTGCCCTCTACGGGTAGCGCTTCGGTGGACGGGGGCTGCGGCTGCATCGCCATCGTGGTTTCGCCGTTTTGCGGTGCGCCCGACCCCGATGCGACGTTGAAGCGGTCGAGCAGGCCCTGTTCCAGCTTCGTGGTGCCGGCCAGCGAGACATTGGTGAGGAAGCCGGTGTCGAGGCCGAGCGCGATGGCGACGACGGCGGCGAGTACTGCCGCGCCGAGGCCGCGCCGGATCCATTCGCCGACGCCGAGCGAGCGCTTCATCGCGGCAAAGACCCGGCCGCCGATCAGCAGCGCCAGCGCCAGCGAGGTGGCCGCGCCGGCCGCATAGGCGGCGAGCAGCACCGAGGTCTGGGCATTGGCGCCCTGGAGGGCGGCGCCGGTGAGGATGAGGCCGAGCACCGGGCCGGCGCAGGGCGCCCACAGCAGGCCGGTGGCGACGCCGAGCAACAGGGACGACCACATGCCGCCGCGCTTGCCCTGTTCGGCCGAGAGCGACAGTTTTGCGCCGAGATCGACCAGGGGGCGCGTCAGCCGCGCCGACAGGCCGGGCAGGAGCAGCGTCAGGCCGAATAGCGTGAGCAGCGCCATCGCCACGATACGCCCCCAGCGGTTGGCCTCCACCGCCCAGCCGCCGGCGACGGCGGCGAGGCTCGCGACCAGCGCGAAAGTCAGCGCCATGCCGGCGAGCATCGGCAGGCCGTTGCGCACGAACGGCTTGTCGGTGCGCGCGAACACGAAGGGCAGCACCGGCAGGATGCAGGGGCTGACGATGGTGAGCACGCCGGCCAGATAGGCGAGAACGAACA
>Ga0182744_1003790_pt1 | contig 11660 bp, 9 predicted proteins | sample eDN3rd30CKraftMG_FD_128525 | JGI IMG/M metagenome (GOLD analysis project Ga0182744, IMG submission 128525) | Enriched Miracle-Growth compost microbial communities from Emeryville, California, USA - eDNA 3rd pass 30_C Kraft MG (version 2) (version 2) ...
GCCGCGCAATGCCTGCTGCGAGAGCGCGGTCACGCGACACGGCTGCTGATCGCCGGCACACCGGACCCGGCCAATCCGACCTCCGTGACCGAGGCGGAAGTCGTGGCGTGGTCGAAGGAGCCCGGGATCACATGGCTCGGCCATGTCAGCGACATCGCCACGCTGTGGCGGCAGTCGCACATCGCGGCGCTGCCCTCGCGCCGCGAGGGCTTGCCAAAAACGCTGCTGGAAGCCGCCGCTTGCGGCCGGCCCACGGTCGCGACCGATGTGCCCGGCTGCCGCGAAGTGGCGATCGACGGTAGAACCGGCCTGCTCGTGCCGGTCGACGACCCACAAGCACTGGCTGACGCAATCGCCCGCCTCGCCGGGGACGCAGGTCTGCGCGCCCGCTACGGCGCCGATGCACGCAAATTGGCGGAAGAGCGGTTCGCCGTACCGCTGATCGGCAGAAAAATTGTCGAGCTGTATCGACGGATGCTTGGCCCGCTAGACGCCACTCCGCCACGCATATGATAAATCTTGGTCCAAAGCCCGCCGCCAAGGTCCGATCCGACTATGCGTTTTCGAACGAAGTGGATATCGGTTCGCGTGAAGAAAACGCGTTAAATCAAAACCCAAGAGCTTTGCTTTTGATGAAATCAAAAGCAAAGCTCTTGGCTGGAGCAGTTCGATCCCTCATCCTTTTTGTTTGAGGATGATTTTTCCGAACCGGCGATCGCTTTTCAGAATCATGCCCCAAGATTCTGGAACGGGGATTGGCTGCTACACCTCTGCTGCAAGGACTGACGCGATTTTCTCCGCAGCTTTGCCATCGCCATAGGCTGCAATCTCGCGCCGCGGCGCATAATCCGTATTACGCCAAAGCCGATTCCAGCCATGCTCGACGGTTTCCGTCCATTCGGTAGCGTCACGCAAGGTCACGCAAGGCTTGCGATGAAAATAGGCCTCCTTCTGTAAGCCACCGGAGTCAGTCAACACCTGGCGGCAATGCGAGAGCAGCGCTGTCATGTCGAGATAGCCAACGGGGTCGATCACACGCAGCGACGAGAGATCAACACCAAAACGAGCGGCCGCTTCTCGCGTACGAGGATGAAGCGGGAGAACGATGGGCGTACTGCGCGCCGACATAACCAGATAATCTGCCACCTCGCGCAAGGCCTCAGGCGTGTCCGTATTCTCCGCCCGGTGAATGGTGGCAAGATCAAACGCTCCAGGGACAAGCCCAAGCCGCGCAACGATTGTCGATTGCGTCTGCGCACGGTCCGCAGTCATCAGCGTCGCGTCATACATGACATCGCCGACGTTATGAACGCCGTCTTTGACCCCCTCGGCGGCGAGATTCAGAACGGCAGCATCGGTAGGACAGAACAGCCAGCGGCTAACCCGGTCGGCGATGACGCGGTTGATCTCCTCCGGCATCGGCCGGAACGAACGCAGGCCGGCCTCGATATGCGCGATCGGAACAAACAGCTTGGCGGCAACAACCGCAGCCGCCAGCGTCGAATTGGTGTCTCCATAAATGACAACTGCGTCAGGGCGAACCGACATCATCAATTGTTCAAGCGCGACAATCATACGCCCCGTCATCGCGCCATGCGAACCGCCATGGATATCGAGATTATAATCCGGATCGCGCAGGCCAAGCTCGCTAAAAAACACATCCGACATGGACGGATCGAAGTGCTGGCCGGTATGCACCAGCACTTCGCGCAGCGAGGCTTGCAAACGCAAGGCCCGGCTGACCGGCGCCGCTTTGATGAACTGCGGCCGTGCGCCGACGACGGTCAGTAGCGTGCGTGTCATGGCTTCGACGACTTCTGCAAAGATGCCGGGATCCCAAGCTGACGGTTTATCAGGTCGAACTTTTCTCCAATCACCGCCAGCGAATGATGCTTGACGACAAAATCCCGCGAGCGGCGTCCGATCTCCCGTAGCTCGCTACGCGGGCGCAATGCAAGGTCGCGCAACGTCTCCTTGATCGAGAACAGCGACGAATCGATCAGCGGCAGCTCCTCGCGAGCAATCAAGCCTGCAGCCGTGTAAAGATCGCGATATTGGGGCCGGATATGGCAGACGACCGGCTTTCCAAGTGCCATAGCCTCCATCGCGAACATCGCGTACCAGCCGAGAACAAGCTGATCGACGACCACGTCCGCTGCGCTGAGCAGCGCCGGAATCTGGTCGTTCGGAATCCCCTCCACGATCGTCATCTCGATTGCGACACCTTCGGCCTTCAGCTCCTCCACCGCTTGCAGGATTTGCGCTGTCCCCTTCAGCGCCCGATGATTGGGGGCATGGATGAGTCGCAACGGCTTGCAAGGCTCGTCGAGATCGCCAGCCGCCGCCGGCGCTTTCACCGCGAATGCGTCGGTGTCGATCGCAAACTGCGACAGCATCAGCGTGTCCCAGTAATACATGTAATCGACCCAGTCACAGCCGGAAATGATGTAATCGGCACCATGAGTCCAAATGTCGATCAGTGCGGCAGTCCTCCTGCGCTGATGACGGAACCCCGGATAATCCTTAGCGAACGCATCGACCATAATGAGATTCTTTGATCGCGTCAGAACATGAATATCCGCGCCAAAAGGCATGACCAGCGTCTTGATCCCGGCCAGATTGAACAGAAACGGCTCGCAACGCGCCAGCAATGTCGTGAAACCGAGAGGGCCGCCGTTAAAATATGTGTAAATACATCGGTAACGGAACAAACAAACAATGTAAGTCGCGTAGGGACCGAATGCGCGCGGGCAAAAGCGGCTGATATTGAGATCAAAGTCACTCGTTATGTACCAGGTGTGATAGACAAAGGTCTCACAACGATAACCGTATTGCTCCAGAGACTGCTTATGATAGCGACTGGCAATCGAGGGCAAAGGCCCGATACCGACATCAATCGGCCGCGGGAAGAAACGCGACACCAGCGTCAGCGCCAACAACGGCAGCAACAAAACGAGGTCGACGGCAAGATAGATAGCGCGAACAACGAAATGCCGCCAAAAGGTAACTCGCCCGGAATAGAAACCGCGTTTCTTGGGAGGAGAAATATGAGTTGTTCGATTATTGATGGAACTCATGAAAAATTCATGCCTCTTTAAACAAGGCCGCTGCTTCTCGCACGGATAAGCCGGGCGATCCCATCGCGGAAACTGACCGCCGGACAATGCAATAGCTCACGCATCTGACGGGTGTCACCGACCAGATCCCCATCATTCTTGGCAGTACACTGGAATTTGGCTTCGACACCGCATGCCTCGCCGATGGTCTCGGCAATCTGCCGAATTGATAGAATCTCGGAGCCGGCAATGTTGACGATCGAGTTACCGGGCAACCGCAACGCGGCAACGGTGGCCGCTGCGGCGTCATCGATATAAATCGGGTTGAGACGCATACCATCGGAGCCGGCGAGCGTGACCGGAGTTCCAGACATCACTGCCTCCACAAGACGCGGCAGCAGCATCATCTTTCTTTGAGCTTCACCGTAGACGAAAAAAAAACGCAGAGCGGCGACTGAAAAGAGACCTGCATAGGCAGACGCAATCAGTTCGGCTGCGAGCTTCGTGCTAATATAGTGAGCAAGAGTGCCGCTGATTCTCGGCCTGTCTTCTTCCCGAAACGCGCCCGTCCCCTTCCCGTAGACCCCTCCAGTGGAGGCGTGGACAAACTGGCTGACACCGGACTTGCGGGCCCAATCGAGAACCGCGGACAGCCCATGAACATTGACTGCAAACACATCGCGCGCGCCGTCGGGGAATCGGGCGAAGTCCGACGATTGAGCCAGATGGATCACACCATCCATGCGCGTGGGCAAGCGCGCGGCAAAATCGGGCGCACCCAGATCAGCTTCGATCGTCTCGACATCTGACGATACACAACCGGCATCGCGCACCAGCGCCACGGGCTCATACTGAGGCTGCAAAAGATCAAGAACGCGGCGGCCAATCAATCCACCGGCACCGGTCACGAGAATACGCGGCTTCACGTTCGGCTCTGCTCCGCTTTGAGCACTCCCGTCATCTCCTATTTTGTCAGGAGAACGGAAATTCCGTTTGGATTGGAGTCATTGAAGGAGTAGCTGGAAACCTTCATCTCCCGCAGCCAGCCCTCCACCTCTTCCTCGGTGTGCTGCCATGCGTTGTGAGGATGATACCAATCGAAATTGACCATGTTGTTGGTCTCGAAATCGAAGGCTTCATTCCAAAAACATTTGATGAAATTATAATATATCAATCTTTGAACGTCATGGGTTCCAGGCGGCACGCCAAGTTCGGGAATGCCTTTCTCCAAGGTCACGGTCGCCTTCAGACGAGACAGCTCGCGACCCAACTCTGTCAGCCCTTCGCACGCGCGATAGCAATCCTCCGGCGAAAGCGGCATGAATCTTTCGCGGACATGAGCATCGCTGAACTGCCGAACGGCGCCCATCTTACGATAGACATAGAAATAAAACTGCCCTCCCGGACGCACTTTCGCCAGCAGGGCCGCAACCGCGGCTCGCGTGTCTGGCGTGTGATGCAAAACGCCGTCAGCGACAATGAGGTCGAAGAAATCGTCTTCAAAAGGCGCGTCCATTAAATCCGCCTGCACGACGGTGCAGTTTGGCAGATGGCGGGTATTCTCGAATGTCGTATAGGCTGCGTCGGACACATCCAGCGCATAGACGCGCCCCTTGCATTGTTCCGCGATAAAGCGGGTATTGAACCCCGATCCGGGGCCGACTTCCAGCACACGGTCGCGGTCGCGATAGAACTGCTTGAGTTCATCCTGCGTCGTCAGTCCGAACTTCTTGCAGTACCACCCAAACAGAAAGTCCTGATGCTCGGGTTCAAGTCCATAGGACTTGAAACGGCGCCACTTGTCCGAGAACGTTTCCGTGGTCTTCGCCTGGTGGCCGGCTGCAGGACGCCCGTTGTCTTCCGCACATGGCGCAAGCCCATGCCGTTTGGCAAAATCAAGAAAATCTGGGCGCAGGGCGCCTCGCAGGAAACAGGGCACGCCATTGACGATCGGATACCACGCCGCATTTGGCGCCATGAATACCCCCTCCATCACATGCTCCCCGTCGGTCGCATAAGAGACGAGCTTCATGCGCTCTCCGGCATTCGTGCCAACAGCACGCAGATCATCGATATGTTTGGTCAGCAAATCAGGCTCGCTTGATCAGCTAGAGGTCAATGGAAGACGTTCGAATTAGCATATCTTTGCGACCGATGGTCCTCGCCTGCGTCAAGCTGCCCACCGAAAAACCCGTAAGCTGTGCACCAGGTCTCGAATGACAGCAAAGACCATATTAACGGCAGCCGATTGGCGCGCCCGCTGAAGTGATCCTCCAGCGCATCGGCGACGAAGCGCGGCTGAAATACACCGCGACGAACGACCCGTCGGGGCGACAGGATTTCGGATATAAAGCCGCGAAGCGCCGTCCTATACCAGGAGGCGTCGGGCGGACCAAAACCCATTTTCGGCTTGCGATAGATTGCATCCGGCACCAGCGGGCGCACCGATTCCCGAAATACCATTTTACCTGTTTCGCCGTCGAACAAGTGGTGCCACGGCAACTGACTGACGAAATCGACAAGCTCGTTGTCGAGGAGCGGGACCCGCGCCTCCAGCGAGTGTGCCATCGAAAGCTTATCCTCAAGGGTCAGAAGCCCTTGCAGATAAGTCTTTGCATCGGTGTAAAGCACACGATCGCGAGGATCGTCAGACGGACACCGTTCAAAAATCGCCCGCAGTGCGTCACCTGCCGCATAGGGCTGCGCTTGTGACAGAAATTCGGGCGTGAACAGATCGGCTGTGCGGGCATCCGGCATTAAAAAATTGACCATGTCGTTGAAGCGTTCGAACACCGACCGCGGCCGCAAGCGGCGGTCCCGCAACAAGCGCCAGAGCCCGCGCAGCAAAGTCCGGCGCGGCCGTTCTGCTGGATAACGTCCCATATAGCCAGCATGGATCTCGTCGCCGCCTGTTCCGGACAGCACCACCTTGCTGTCCGCCGCTACCCGCCTGGCTATGCAGTAGTTCACATAGGACATGCCCATCCGCGGCTCTTCTAGCGCGGCGACAGTTGGCGCAAGCGTTTCGACAAGCGTGGTTGGGGAAAGTTCCATCTCTACATGCGAAATTCCCAGATGCTGCGCAACCGCACGCGAAAATTCCCGCTCGTCGACAATGCGGTCATCCCCGACATCCGTAAGATCAAACAGACAGGAATAGGCTTGAACACCGGCATTAAGACGATGCGCGATCGCTGTGATGGCGCTGGAATCAATACCGCCCGACAGATAACTCATCACCGGAACGTCGGCTGCGATCTGTCGCTGGAGCACCTGCTGAAGAATTTCGCGATGCGCGTCAGCGGCGTCAGCCAGGCTCAACCGGCTGTCGCGCGGAAAACTGAAATCCCAGTATTCGCGCCGTATCGTTCGATCGCGGGTCACCCGCTGCCAATGACCGGCAGGCAGCATCGAGATATCCTGGAACAGGGTCTGCTCGCCCCATAAATTCTGATGTGCAAAATATTCCAGAATACCGGTTAGATCGGGCCTCGCTTCGATGAGGCCGCTGGCATGGATCGCACCGACATCGGAGGCAAAAGCAAGTATTCCATCTCGCTGCGCCATATAAAGCGGCTTAATGCCGTAGCGATCACGCGCCAGATAGAAAGACTTCTGCCGATCATCCCACACCGCAAAAGCAAACATGCCGTTAAGACGCCCGGCAAGCGCTTCGCCCCATTGTTCCCAGCCGTGAACAAGAACCTCCGTGTCGGAATGGTCGGTCGCAAAACAATGACCCGCCGCGATGAGTTCGCGGCGCAGCTCCATATGGTTGTAAATCTCGCCGTTGAACACGACCCAGATCGAGCCATCTTCGTTGCTCATAGGCTGATTGCCGCCAGCAAGGTCGACGATCGCCAAGCGTCGAAACCCGAGCGCACAATCATCACTCGACCAAAAGCCTTCACCGTCCGGCCCGCGATGGATCATGCTCGCGGCCATAGCATGCACGCGGGAACTCGCATCGCCCAGTCGACCGAAATGCAAAATGCCAGCTAGGCCACACACGACGGAACAGCCCTCAAGGTTACGCGAACGTCGAATGGCACGAAAATCGTCTTAAATTTCTCACGGACAAAAGTCGTTACCGCCGCGGACACTGCCTTACACATTCGAAAGAACCGCATCACAGTCTGACAACACTGAGCAAGCGAGCACTAAGCGCCCGAAACAGCCGCAGCGAGATCAAACGGCGCCTGGGGGTCGCGGTAGGCTTCGATCATCGCTTTCGCCACCTTGTCGGGGTTATGCCAGGTCATGACATAGCGACGCGACGCCGCTCCGATCTCCCGCCATTCAGCCCGCCGTTGCAATAGCCCGGCCAAATCCATCGCAAGGCGGTCGGGATGAATGTTCTGGACGGGCAAGTCACGCCGCATTTGCGTTGGCAGAAACTGAAGATCGGCCTCACGGATATAAGCAGCAACCGGCTTGCCCATGGCCATGACCTCGACGGCAAAACCGCCGTACCAGCCAGCCAGCACCTGATCAATCACTAGATCCGCTTTTCGGTACAGCGCCATCGCCTCTGCATGCGGAATACCTTTGACTGCGACATAGTCAAACTCAAACTGCGAGCGCAACTGCGCGAGCGCGGCCTCTATAAGCGCTGTTCCCTTGATTGTCGGATCGCTTGGCGCGTGCAGAATGAGTGGGCGGGCGTTCGATGTCTCACCCGTCGGAAAAACCGAATCGAGATCAACGTTCGCATAAGGCAAAAATACGCCTTTGCGGGCGTAATGTCCGATCTCCGGATTCAAGTAGAAAATTCGATCAGCAAGCGGCGATATCACGTCGATCATTTTACGTCGCGCGTTATCGATCGTCGATATACAGGCGCCGTAGGCTGAACAACCGTCTGGTCGGCACATCGTATGTAAGTTACGTCGGTTCGATTCGCCGGCCAACCGCGCATCGCATCCCTGGAGCGTAAAGAACAGCTTTCGTCCCAGCCGTTTGGCCATCCGCGCATCAGCAAACGGCAGCCCGGGACAGCGCGACCAATCGCTCCAGTCGAGAAGCGTGCGTCCAAAATAGTAATGCAGCACATCGTAGTACAGCGGGGCGCGGATACCATGGTAGGTTCGGCGCAGCAACGAACCCAGGCCAAACTGCCCATGCTTGCTCAGAATATGATCTGCAGGATAGCCAAGCCACGTCGTATAATTAACGATCAGATCGCTCTGCACACCAAGAGCACGCTCCCGACGCGACAGAACCCAAGGCTGGTTACCGACATTTGCGGGCGCATGTAGAACGCGCATGGCTAGTGACAAATAATAATGAGAGAATGCACGGTCGCAGACCCCAGGCGATATCCAGATTGCTCTCTGTTCACTGTGCGCTATGACTCTCTGGAATATTGTCCCGCGCTGACGCAGGATTAATCAAATTGGACCCATGGCCAACCTGCAGACGATTGAGGATCGTTGGGCCGAGGCGGCCGCGATCAATATAAAGCTGTCTCAGCCGGTCGGAAAAACCTACAACTGAATGATATCGCTCTACATAAGCTCGGGAGCGCGCGCCAATATCGGGCAACCGGTCGCGGTAGCGCACCAGATCGCGGAGGGTATCCGCAATTTTTTCTGGGTAGGTATTGACGATAGGTAGCTCATCTCGACAGACGGCATTGATGCCTTCTCGCAAGTAGCAAAGCACCGGGCGCCCCAGTGCCATCGCCTCCAGTGAAGTGCTTCCGTACCACCCGCTGATAAACTGATCGGCAACGATATCGCACGAGATCATGTGTTCGATCACCTCGCCATACGGAACACCGGATAGCATTTTTAGCTCAATCGGAACCCCTTCTGAACGCAATTGCTCGACGGCTGCCTGTAAGAGATGTGTCCCCTTAAAGAATGGGTGGTTAGGAACGTGCGCTATGCGAAGCGGGGTCTCCGATTGAAGCACAGGTTCCGCTGAAAGATTAGCCGTATCTATGACTAGATAGTGCAGGTCGACGGCCCCTGGAATCTGCTCCATAGCAAGACCGGTCGCGACCAGCGCGTCTGCGTAACGACCGATTACCGCAAACATCCGGCTGGCATGATCGTCATCGCAGATGCAGTGCTTTCCAATTTCGGTGCAGAATGTGCAGAAATTATAGGGACTCTTCGCCATGGTCTTTTTTCGAGATCTATAATCAGCCCCGTAAACGTATGTAAACAGTCGCTTGTCCGATGCTTTCAAGACCTCCATTTCAGTAAGTGAGATACCAAAATTGCTGCCACTATAACCACCTACATTCGCAAGAATCCCAGCATCGTTAAAATAGTGGAACACATCGTAGCGGAGCAATGCCCACACAAATACCAACCAGCGAAATGCCGGGCGGAGTTCAGGATGGTTCTTCGCCATCCACTTCTCGGGATCGCTCAGAACAATGTCGAAGCCAGAAGTGATGTAATAAGTTGCAAATACAAGCGTGTCAGATTCATTTCCAAGCAATCGATCGGATCGACTGCACAGGATCATATTGTTGATCGGAGTAACGCCCCACAAGGTGCGAAGCTGCCCGTTCTGGGCCCGTCGAGCAGACGCCTGACGAGCATCCGCGTATAACGCTTTCATCAGACGGCGGCGCAGCCATTGCCAACGCAAAGGCGCAACAACAAAAATCGAGAACTCACGCGCTATCTCGGCGATCTCGGAACCCTTTGTCCCGCCACGCACAACACGATCCAGCCACTGGATGAAATCTACACCGTCACCGCCAAATCTAGACAAACGTTCGGTGAACGGGTGTGCGTCGCCGTAACGACGGGCAACAGCCATCAAGTGCGGAATAGCCACCACGGGATTTACCGGAGTTTCTACGTCGGTCAACTATTCAGACCGGCAACGATCGCTTCCACGACCTGATCCTGCTCGGCATCGATCATTCTCGGAAATATCGGTAATGTGATGGTCGTGTCCTCGCATTCCGCGGCAACCGGATAAGCACTCGCTCTGTACTCATCCTGCCTGTGATAATAGCCAAGACGGGGCACAGCATGCGTACCAGGACGGCTGGCAATCCCTTTGCGCATCATATGCGCCATAACCTGATTTCGACGACTGCGGCCACCATCCAAAACCCGGATAACATAAGACTGGAAGGAATGGCCATCGCTCCTCGACCCCGTCGGCAACGCAACATCATTCACGCTCGCCAGAAGCTCACTGTAACGCAACGCACGGCTTCTACGCTCCGTAAGCAGCCTGTCGAGCTTTTTCATCTGCACAACGCCAACAGCGGCCTGGATATCGGAAAGACGTAAATTGTGTCCAACGCAGTCGAATGTCGCCATAGTCCATGGGCCGTGAGGTTCTATCTCCACACTGGGCAATCCAGTCGCCCCATGATTGCGAAAAGAGGCGACCGAAGCGGCAAGGTCGTCGCGCTCGGTCGTCACCATTCCCCCCTCCCCAGTCGTCACTACCTTACGGGGATGGAACGAAAAGCAACCAACATCGCCAAGAGTACCGACCGGTTTGCCGTTATAGGTCGTTCCTGTTGCACAGGCCGCATCCTCTATTACAGCGATATCGTGTCGTTTCGCGAGAGACAAAATCGTGTCCATCTCTGCTGCAAGACCGAACAAATGGACTGCAACGATCGCGCGAGTACGAGGGGTAATTGCCTGCGCAAGTTTTCTTACGTCGATGTTGAAGGTGCCTGCATCAACGTCGACAAAAACGACCTTCGCACCCACATACTCCACACAATACGCGGAAGTCACCCATGTAAACGCCGGCACGATAACTTCATCGCCGGGACCAAGTTGCAAAGCCAGTGCCGCTAAATGCAACGCAGCGGTACAGGATGTTGTGGCTAACGCATGCTTGGCATCATGACGCTCTCTGAAAACCCGTTCGAACTCCGCAGTCATCGGCCCTTGTGTCACCCACCCGGATGCCAGGCAACGGGCGACGCTGTCAATTTCCGCTTGGTCGAAGTCGGGGAATGTGAGCTGCATTGTCATCTGATGCCTTCACGTAATACCGTTACCGGGCGATACCGGTGCTGAATACATTGTGCGTACGATCAGCATATGGAGTGCAGGAACACGCAGAACGAATCTAGCGCTGCGCGACAGCCTCCAGATAGTGCTGCGCTTCCGTTGAAGCAGTTCGCGTGACAGTAAGGCCATTTACCGACGCCCAAGAAAACAACTCATCGGGCTCATAGCGATAGGCGTAGGGTGGATGATACCAATCGAAGTTCACCAGATCGCAATGCCGTTCGGAGAATGCAGCATTATGCCAGCATTTCATGAAATGTTGATAGATGAAGGCCTGAATCGGATAAGTACCCGCTTTAATACCAAGAAATGGAAGGTCCGACCCGATAGTGATAACGCCACCGGATCACTGAAGGTCTCGACCAAGCCTTGTAATTTGATTGGCCACCGCGAAGGCGGCATCGTTGTCCAACGGAACTATTCTTCTGCGCAACTCATCGTCGACCGCTTCGCGCATAGGGGCTTTCTTCGCATAAGCGGTGATCGCGATCGTTCCACCCGGTGCCAATTGCGAAACGAGTGTTCGGTAGGTATCCGATGGGGACGGGGTATGATGGATAGCCGAGCGGCATACGATCACATCGAAGGGGCAGGC